>ENA-UOOK01002703-UOOK01002703.1-fermentation-metagenome-genome-assembly--contig:-NODE-2703-length-21212-cov-10.719715_pt1 | contig 21212 bp, 25 predicted proteins | sample MGYA00245777_ERZ724023 | MGnify/ENA primary metagenome ERZ724023 (study PRJEB28704, sample SAMN03018312) | fermentation metagenome | biome: anthropogenic terrestrial biome; feature: soil...
AACCAGCGACACGTAGATTTTCAGTCTACTGCTCTACCGACTGAGCTATCTGGGCAAATCTACCAGTGTTACTGGCAGTAATATGTATATTTGCGACCTCCAAGTCAAGGTCACAAAAATTAGTATATAATATATCCAACTAAATGTCAACAAGTAAATTTGATAATTCTTCCTTATTAAATTGATATTTTGTATTGCAGAAGTGACAAACAACCTCAGCCTTACCATCTTCCTCTATAATATCTTCAATTTCTTTTCTCCCGAGACTGATTATTACCTTCTCAATCTTTTCTCTTGAACAATCACAGTGATATTCAAGCTCCATTTTACTTAGAATATCCATATCAAATTCTTCAAGTAATTTCTCCATTATTTCTTCCGGTGTCAACCCTTTATCTATCATTGTAGATACAGGTTCAATTTTGGTCAATGCATCTTCTATAATTGTAATTTCTTCATCAGATATTTCAGGCATTAATTGTATTATATATCCTCCTGCTGCGATACAAGAAGTATCTGTATCTACTAGAACTCCTAAGCTAACGGCTGTTGGCGTTTGCTGTGAAGTAACATAAAAATTTGCCAAATCCTCTGCTATTTCTCCCGAAACTAAGTTACTTTGCCCCACATAAGGCTCCTTCATGCCTAAATCCATAATGACCGTTACAGTGCCATCATTGCCTACTAATCTTCCTACATCCAACTTTCCATCAGCTCTACTAGGTACATCTGCCGAAGGAAAATCTAAATCGCCTTTGACATGGCCCTGATTATTTGCTACTACTAGAATTTTTCCTACTGGTCCTCCTCCAGATATTTTGAGTGTCAATAAATCTCTGTCATTTTTCATCATTGCACCCATCATTGCACCTGCTGTAAGTGTTCTTCCCAAGGCAGCCGTAGCCGTTGGTGACGTATAGTGAATTTTCCTAGCTTCTTCTACTAAATTAGTTGTTTTAGCTACAAATATTCTTACTCGTCCTAATTTATCTATTCCTCTAATTAAATAATCATTCATCATAAATCACCTTTATCATAAGTATTGTTTTCATTTTATTGCTACAAAATTTATCCTTTCACTTTTTTCATTTATAGGCTCAAATGAAAAAGCATCAAAATAATCTATTTTAGCAAACCCTATGTTCTTTAATATTTCTTTTATTTCTTCAACCCTATATGCCTTTTCCATATGTTCCTCATCAAATCGATGATACAAATTATCACCTTTATTCTTAAAAAAAGTTAAGTAAAAGGTGCAAACATTGTCTATATCATCAAATTCATTTTGCCATGTATAAAATATATCTTCCCTATCTTCAACAAAAGTATTATTGCCTATAATTTCCTTTAATTTATAATATGAATTAATATCAAAAACGAATACTCCATTGTTGTCTAGATGGTTGTACACATTTTGAAAGCATTTATACAATTTATCTTTATCTATTATATAGTTGATACTATCACATATAGATAAGATGCTATCAAATTTTTTGTTGATTTCAAAATTAACCATATCTTGTTCTAGAAGCATTACATTTTTAAAAGGTCTTAATTTTTCATATGCCTTTGATAGCATATCTGAGGATACATCAAACCCAATTACATTATATCTTTTTCTTGCCAAATAATATGTCAAACTACCGGTTCCACAAGCCATCTCAAGAATATTTCTAGGGTCAATATTGTACTTTTCAAATATCTTCTCAATATAATTGCCCCATTCTTCATAATCAAAATCATTCATGAGTTCGTCATAAAAAACTGCAAATTCATTGTATCTATCCATCAATCATCATCCTTGTTTGCTTTCTCCTTCTTTTCCTCTTGTCTTTTTCTAGCAGTCATAATCCCTCCGATTCTTCCTGATTCCTTAGCAGTAAGTCCTGCCCAACCATCCTCTCTAATCTTATCAGCCAAACCTAATTCAGATGCTATTTCAAATTTTATACTACTTTCATCTATTTCTCTTTTTTTCTTTTTATTCACGATACCCCTCCTAGTAATAGGTCACAATTCACAGTTCACAATTCACAATTAAATACGAAATTCTTCACTTATACTAAGAATTACATTATGTAAAATATACTGTGGAAACCCTGTAATAATATTATTAGGAGTTAGATGGTCAATTATACGTAAAATAGCAATCTAAAATTCAATATAACAAATGTAATAAAAACTACAACAATTGGAATATATTTGACAAATATATATTTGTCTCTACCAAATGTTAACTCTCCCAAATAAAGGCTGTCATCATAAACTTTACTTTCTGGAAAGTTCCTTAATAAAATCAATAATATACTCAAACATACTGCCGCAATGATTGCAAAGAACAATAATGATATTATAAACTGAATGTTGTCTGTCATCATTAACTCATCTGAAGATGATTCCTCTATCAAAGGCATAAGCTTTGTCATGAGATAGCCTAATGACAAGGCTATTCCATTATTAAGAGTATGTCCAAGCATGGAAGCATAGATAGAATTTGCTTTATGGGCTAATATTCCTAGAATAACTCCTAAAAATATAGGACCAACTAAGTTCATTATATTAAAATGAAAAAACCCAAACAATATTGCACTTATGAGTATACTTTTTCTATATCCCAAATTATCATAAGCTTTACTGATTGTACCTCGAAACATTACTTCCTCACAAATTCCTGGTGTTATTGCTATAACAAAAAATCCCAAAATGAATTCTCCTGTATTTGCAGGAATCGGCACAGTAGTTGGTAAAGCAGAGCTAAAATTATTTATAATAGCTAAAAACATTGCATTAATGAATACAGCTATAGGATATGAAAATATCATTATCCCAAATATATATAATATCTGCTTGAAGCTAATACGATTTAATCTTAATACATATTTTAAAGAATAGCCTCTTACTTTAAGAAATATTATATTTGGAAGAAAAATCAGAATAAATTCTGTAATTAATAATCCAGAATATATTTCTCTACTTTGAGCTAGATACCCCAAAAATAATAAAAAAAATCCTAATATTAAATATAAAATATTTGCTTCGAAAATGTTTGGTTTTTGATTATGCATAGAATCCCCCCAATCCTGATCTACCTGCAACTAGCTTTTTCGTTATTGTATCAGGTATAAATACACCTACAGAGAAATCTGTAGGTGTTGTTATTACTCAAAGGTAAATATATGTGGCACATTCCTATAGTAATCACCAAAGTTTAGTCCATAGCCAACAATAAATACATCAGGAATTGAGAATCCAGTAAAATCAGGAATTAATTCAACCTTTCTACGACTTGGTTTATCCAGCATTACACAAACTTGTACGCTATTTGGGCCTTTTTCTTTAATATGCAGTATCACTTTTTTAAGGGTATGACCAGAATCCATAATATCGTCTACTATCAATACATCTTTACCTTTAATATCTGACCTAATATCATGCACTATATCAACAATACCTGATGAAATTTCATCATGTCCATAACTTGAGGTTGTCATAAAATCTACTTCAACAGGAATAGAAATTTCTCTAACTAAATCAGCAGCAAAAATAAAACTCCCTCTCAACAATGAAATAACAACTAGATTTTTGCCCTTATAACATTCTGATATTTCCTTTCCCAATTCTTGAACTCTAGTCTGTATTTCGTCCCTTGAAAACAATGTTTTTTCTCTTTTGTTTAACTCCAAGGTTTTCTCCCCTTTCCTATAATTTCTTGGAATTTTTCCTTAATAACTCCTTAATCTCCCTTAGTTCCTTTAATATATTATTCAGTGTATATTGAAAACTGATTAGTATAATGAATATTATAACACTAATTACAACTTTTTCATCCATGTTTTTATCCTTCCATTTGATAGCCTTCCATCCGGTTATTATCGTTTTCTACAAATTCCAGTTTCGATACAGAAACTTCAAAGGCAATCTTCGTCTCTATATCTCCACTGCTTAGTTTCTTCTGATATTCTCTACTTTGTATCCGACCCCAAATCATAATATGGTCTCCAACTAATAAATTCTCGCAGAATCTGGCATTTCTGCCCCATGCAATACATGGAATATAATCCGATTTGTTATACGGCCTATTTACTGCCAATAAAATATCCGTAATCTCTCTTCCAAAAGGAGTTATACGATATACAGGTTTTTTACATATATACCCATCTAAATAGATTTCATTAGGCTTTCTCAAAATTTCCTGTAATTCGGTTTCTTCCGGAACATAAATTTCTCTTGCAAAAATTGTTAGAACTAATTTATTGTTCGTATCAATAAACCTATTATATGACCTTAGCTGTCCTTCAATTATAACACACTGCCCTAAACTGAAGTCAACATTAAATAATAATCTTTCTGATATTGTTATAGGCAATACGTCAACTGATGAACTTAATCTTGGAACCTGCAACTGAAAAATATAAAATTTTTCGCCATACATCTCATGACTATATTCCTTATCAGATATAACCTCCCCCACTATCTTTACCATATTCGTTTCAATAATTTTATCTACCACGAATTTCCCTCCTTTATTCATGTGTTTAATGCTTTTTTCTATAAATATTCCTATCTCATGAAATTTATGCATTGGTCGGCTACGTTAACCAAATTAAAATTTGGACTTCGCGACATCTGACCTACCATCAATTTGCAAAAACATACAAATTTGGACTTCGTGGTATAAAAAAAATAAAGCTGAGAGAAATCTCAGCTTAAATTGTTAAAATTATATCTTCAAACGGTTTTTTGTTCAAAATACTATCTCCAAGTAACAAATTTAAAGTCGATGATGATAATATAGGATATAAAAGACTTTCATCATCAGATAATAATTGTATGTTGAATTCAAATGGTTCTACCTTGTTGTTATTTAAATGAACTATATCTCTTTGTAAGCACAAATTAACATCTATATTTTCATCTACATTACAACTTGATATTGTTATAGTAGATTTACTATTTAGACCATAAGTTATAACGATTGAATCTTGTAAATCTGATAATAGAGAATTTAAATCTCCCTTATCAGAATTAATTATACAAATTTTACTTTTTCTCAATAGGCTCTTGATATCTTCTATATTATAATTTTCAATATAAGAATGAACTAAAATATCAAACGTAAAATTATTTATTCTGTACTCATCAATTTTGCTATATACTAAATCGAAAAAAATAAGTATCTTGCTTTCGTTGCAATAACACACTATATCATCTGATGAATGTCCATATTCAAATTTATAATTAGATTTCAGCAACAGTTGTTTAGTTAAATTTAATATTTGTCTTTTTTCATTTTCTTCTATTATGCCGATTAGAATTATTTTTTGATCCACTCATAACCCCTCATTAATCTGTTAAAATTTGTCTTCCGTTGTTATCTATCTCAAAATTATTTTTATGAATTAATTCTGAAACTGTGACCATCTTAAAGCCTTTCTCTTGTAGTGTTTGTATAATAACAGGTAAATATTCTTTTATATATTTTGCGTTATTGTGGAACAATATAATTGAACCATCAGCTGCATTTTTTACTACTCTATCTATAACTGGTTCAACACCCAACTCTTTCCAGTCCAAAGAGTCTATATCCCATTGAATTGTATTGTATTCCAAATCTCTGGCGGTTTGAATTAAAAGATCGTTGTAATCACCAAATGGTGCTCTGAATACCCTAGGTTTTACATTTGTGATTTCTGTTATCTTTTTGTCCGTTATGCTCAATTCTTCAGCAATTTTTTCTCTCGACAATTGGGTCATATGTGGATGGGTTGTTGAATGATTTCCAATTTCATGCCCCCGCTTAAATATTTCTTCAACTTGATGAGGATATTTATCGACCCAGAAGCCTACTAAAAAAAATGTAGCTTTTACATTGTATTTATCTAAGGTGTTTAAAATATCCAATGTAAATTCATCACCCCATGCCGCATCTATAGTGATTGCAATTTTTTTATCATCACGTTCTACACTATATATTGGCAATTCTCTTTTGGGTGCAAAAACATTTACTATCTCTGTGTCTTTTAATTTTAAAATTGAAAAAACTAGAATAACAGTTATTAACACTATACATATTCTAATAGGTAAATTGTATTTGTTATATTTCATAATAATCTCCTCCTGTAATAATAAATATTCTTAAGCGAAATTATTATTACTTTAAATGAATCTAAACTAACATTATTGCCCAAATTATTTGATTTTATACATAAAATAAAATTTTTCCAGAATATAATTTGAAGCATTGGTTATATTATTAATGCAACAAGTAAACTTTGTTGTAAAGGAGGAAGAAAAATGGCTAATAACAACAATAATAGAATAGTAGTTCCTGAAGCTCGTGAAGCATTAAATCAATTAAAATTGGAAATTGCTAACGAACTAGGAATCAATAACTACGATAATATTGATAAAGGTGAATTGCCTTCTAGAGTTAATGGCTATGTAGGTGGGTATATGGTTAAAAAATTAGTAGAGAGTGCACAAAATCAAATGGCAGGTAACAACAAACCATTATAGTTTTTTAAAGACAGAGAAGTGGAATACCACTTCTCTTACTTTTATGCTATAATTGCTATGAGGTGATTATAATGCTCTCTTTTAATATTGATAACACTGAGGAAATAGCTCAAAATAAGCTTCTGATATTATATATTATAAAAATGTCTCCAAAAAAATTTAACAATACAACACTTTCCGAATTCATACTTGAGAAGAACTATATGAATTATTTTGCTTTCCAACAGTATATAAGTGAGATGTTATCTGGCGAGTTAATAGTCATAGATGTAGACGAAGGTGTCAAATATTATTCTATACTTGAAAAAGGTGAACTTACACTTGATTTATTGCAAAGTAAAATTCCTGAAAAGATAATACAAGAATTATCAAGCGAGTTTAAATTACAGGAACTTGTTAAAGTTAGAGAAACCCAGATTATTGGTGAATGCTTTAAAAAAGAAAATGATCAATTCTCTGTTAATCTAAAGTTAGTTGAAAATGATGAAACCTTGTTTAGCCTTTATTTTGATGTGGCTACAAAGGCTCAGGGTGATAAATTCTGTGATCTTTGGAAAAGTAATACTGAAACAATATATCAAAATATATTGAGTTTGTTTATTAAAGGAGATAATTAAAAAATAATTAAAGTAGGATGAACCCTTGGGGTTCCTTTCCTACATTTATTTTATTTAAGAGTTTTTCATTAAAATAGTCGATTACTAATACCTGATTATTGATTAAATCGGTGATATAAAGATTCATTTTAGTATCCAATAAAATTTTATTTGGCATACCTCCTAGAAATATTTTTTTAGATAACTTATTAGTATTCATATCAAAGCTATATAAATATCCATCCTCTGGATTAGTTAATAAAAATTCACCTTCCATTATCTCAATAAAATCTGTATATATTCCTTTGATCTTATATTCTTTAATCTCTTTTTTATCCATATCCATGACTGAAATACTACTAAGATTTATTGCACCATTATTAATATAGGATAGAATATATAAATAAGAATCCCTTACCAGCAAACGGAATGGTTGAGAGTTTAAACTATTTACTTTCATCGAATTATCGGAAAGACTAATAATTGATATACTATTGCCATTTGCATTTGCTATATATGCCTTTCTATATTTGTTGTCTATCTGCAAATCAGAAGGCTTTTCATCCAAATATATTTCTTCAACCTGGATTAATGTATCCTCTTCAAAAATTGACAGGGAATTGGAATCACAATTTAAAATATAAATTTTAGAGTCATAAACTCTTAAACATATCGGAGATCTACCTAGTTTTATCTTAGATAATACCATTTTAGTATCTAAGTCCAATGTAATCAGCGATTCATCATAAGAATTTAAAATAAGTAAATATCCCTTATCGTTTACGGTCAAATCCCACGGACCAAGCTTTCCACAAACATTAATAAGAGACTTTATGTTTATTGTTTCAATATTTTCAATATCATCAAGGCTAACGATGCTCAGGGTATCATCCCCAATATTCCCAGTTATAATTTTATTTTGCACCAAAATCATTCACCCCCTAGTTATAATAATCTATGCATTATAAGCATATAGGGTGAAAAAAACCTTCTATAGCAATATGCTATAAAAGGTTTACTAATGTCCTTACTTCTCCTATTAAATACAAAGAGCCTCCAAAAACAATCAAATCATCTTCATTTGCTAACTCAATTGTCTTTTCCACTGCATTCTTTATATCCTTTTCAACATAGACCTCAGGTACATATTTTTTTATTTCTTCAGCTAAAATATCTGCATCTAACTTTCTAGGCATCCTAACTTCTGTTACTACTGCTTTATCAGCTAATGGTGCCAATATTTCAACCATTTTACCATGTTCTTTATCCTTTAAAATTCCTGTACCAAGTATTAGCTTGTTATATTTAAAAAGTCTAAGGGTTTTAGCTAGTGCAGTGATTCCTTCAATATTGTGTGCACCATCAATTAGAAAAGTAGGCTTTCTCCTTAAAACCTCTAGTCTTCCCTTCCACTTAGTTAATTCCAATCCCTCTAATATCGATTCATTTGTAATGGATATCAATTTCTTTTCTCTTAAAATCAGAAGTGTAGTAAGAGCCAGGGATGCGTTATAAATCTGATATTCACCAAGCATTGAAATCTTTACATTTTCTAATAATTCATCTTTGTATCTAAAATCAAATACGCTGCCAAATTCTGTTTCTTCTTTTATTTTAACATTTTCAATAGGAGCTACAAACAATTCAGCATTCATTTCATCAGAAACTTCCTTTAATACCTGAAGAGCCTCATCCTCCTGTGGATATGAAATCACTAGACCATTGTCCTTGATGATACCTGCCTTTTGATATGCAATTTTGCCGAGAGTATCACCAAGAATCTCTACATGGTCATAATCAAGAGTTGTTATGACTGATGCAAGTGAAGTATCTATGATATTTGTCGAGTCAAATCTCCCGCCTAGTCCAACCTCCAACACAACATAATCAACCTTCTCAAGATTGTAGTATACAAATGCAATAGCAGTCACTATTTCGAATGTAGTTGGATGAAACATTCCCTCCTGTACCATGGTATTTGCCTTATCTCTTACCATTTCTGTAATTCTTGCCAAATCATCGTCAGGGATATCCCTATCATTTATTTGTATTCTCTCATTAAATCTTTCAAGATATGGAGAAGTGTATAACCCTACCTTATATCCCGCACTTTGCAAACAATGAGCTAAATAAGATGATGTAGAGCCTTTGCCATTTGTACCAGCCACATGTATATATTTAAGATTTTTTTGTGGATTACCCAAAAGTTCCATTAATCTGCCTATAGACTGTAATCCAAGCCTTGAACCATATTTATCCTTATCATTAATGTAAGCCAAAGCCTCTTGATAGTTCATTTTTATCCCCCTATTTATTCTTTGTTAAGCTTTCGAGTCTTTCTACTACTTTATCTAACATATCCTCGTATTTTTTTTGTTTTTCTCGTTCCTCTTCTACTACTTTTTCAGGGGCTTTAGAAACAAAGCCTTGATTGGACAACTTACCAAGTACTCTTTTTATCTCACCTTCTAGTTTTTCTTTTTCCTTTTTAAGTCTTTCAATTTCTTTATCATAATCAATAAGGTCCTTTAGTGGAAGAAATACTTCACATCTGTCAAGAACTACGGATATATTATCCTCACCTATTCCATTTTTATCACTTATTATCTGGATGCTTTCTGTACCTGCAAGGTTGATAAAATACCTCTTTCCATTTTCCAAATAAAGCTTTATTTCTTCTGATTCTGTAACAAAGATCATATTGGCCTTTCGGGAAGGGACGATGTTCATTTCTGCCCTAGCATTTCTAATTCCTTTAATAGCAGTCTTAATAAATTCTATTCCCTTTTCTGATGCTTCAAATTCCAATTCAGCCTTATATTTTGGCCATTTTGTAATGATTAGGGCTTTATCATTCCCCGGAAGGTTTTGCCAAATTTCTTCCGTTATAAAAGGCATAAATGGATGAAGTATCTTTAATATGTCTTTTAACACATAAACAAGCACCTTTTGTGCAGTTGCTTTACTTTCTGTATCATTACCATACAATCTGGATTTAACCATTTCTATATACCAGTCACAATATTCATCCCATATAAAATCATAAATCCTCTGGGCACCCATACCTAGTTCATATTTATCCAGATTATCAGATACCTCTTTTATGGTATTGTTTAATCTGGATAATATCCATTTATCTTCTTCCTCTAAATTATCCAATACGATATTATCAAAGGATATATCATCCTGAAGATTCATTAAAACAAATCTAGTTGCATTCCAGAGTTTATTAGCAAAGTTTCTATTGGCTTCTACTCTCTCAATATAAAATCTCATATCATTTCCAGGGCTATTTCCTGTTAGTAAAGTAAATCTAAGAGCATCAGCACCATATTCCTCAATGATTTCAAGTGGATCGATACCATTTCCTAAGGATTTGCTCATCTTCCTACCCTGGGAATCCCTTACAAGTCCTGTAAGAAATATATCCTTGAATGGAACCTCTCCCATTTGCTCTATACTTGAAAATACCATTCTAATAACCCAGAAGAAAATGATGTCATAACCAGTAACTAAAACGTCTGTAGGGAAGAAATATTCTAAATCCTCCGTCTTATCAGGCCAACCTAAGGTTGAAAATGGCCATAAAGCAGATGAGAACCAAGTATCAAGTGTATCCGTATCCTGTCTTATATTTGAACTATCACACTTACTACATCTATCTACTTTTGTTCTTGAAACTATAACCTCACCGCAAGATTCACAATAATATACAGGAAGTCTGTGTCCCCACCACAATTGTCTTGATATACACCAGTCCTTTATATTTTCAAGCCAATGGGTATAAATCTTTCCAAATCTTTCAGGTATGAAATTCAACTCGCCTTTTTTATAGGCTTCTAGTGCTGGTTTTGCAAGTGGTTCCATTTTGACAAACCATTGTTTCGATATAAGTGGCTCAATTATTGTTTTACATCTCTCACAATGTCCAACTGCATTATCATGATCCTTCACAGCTACTAAATAACCTTTGGCGTCTAAATCCTCCACCATCTTCTTTCTAGCTTCAAATCTTTCCAATCCCTCATAAATTCCTCCGTTGGAATTGATAGTACCATCTTCGTTCAGTACAATACACTGGCCAAGGCCATGTCTTTCTCCTACTTCAAAATCGTTAGGGTCATGAGAAGGTGTTATCTTTACTGCTCCTGTACCAAATTCCATCTCTACATAAGAATCAGCTATAATCGGTATTTCTCTACCTACTAATGGTAATATAGCTATCTTTCCTACTATATCCTTATATCTTTCATCTTCAGGATTTACAGCTATAGCCAAGTCTCCAAGCATAGTTTCAGGTCTTGTTGTAGCTATTTCAATATATTCATCGCTATCCTTTAATGGATATCTTATTTGCCATATATGTCCATGAGAATCTTCATGTTCTACCTCTGCATCTGAAATAGCAGTCTGACAATTAGGACACCAGTTGATTATTCTATCTCCTCTATATATAAGTCCCTTTTCATAAAGCCTAATAAACACTTCTTCTACTGCTTTGCTTAGATTATCATCAAGAGTAAAGCTATCTCTTGACCAGTCACAGGATACTCCTAGCTTTTTAAGCTGATTCTTTATTCTGTCACCGTATAGATGGGTCCAGTCCCAAGCTTCTTCAAGGAATTTATCTCTTCCCAGTTTCTCTTTGGTTTTTCCCTCTGATTTAATCTTTTCAACAACCTTGGCTTCTGTCGAAATACTGGCGTGATCTGTACCAGGTAACCACAACGCCTCATAGCCATCCATTCTCTTCCATCTTGTCAAAACATCTTGAATAGTGTTGTTCAATGCATGCCCCATATGAAGACTTCCAGTTACATTTGGTGGCGGCATCATTATAGTAAATGGTTTTTTATTTTTGTCTACCTTTGGAGTAAAGTAACCATTTTCATTCCAATAATCATAAAGTCTATCTTCAAAATCTTTAGGATTATACGTCTTCGGTAAATTTTCTAACATCTCTCTTCCTCCTCTAAAAATTCAGTAAAAAATACCCTCCATCCAAGTAAAGGACGAAGGGCATCGCGGTACCACCTTAATTCCATAGTTATCTATGGCTCTTAAATTTATATAACGGTTAAATCCGTTTAAGCCTACTTCTATTTCAGCCTAAATGCTCGAAAGCTACCTTCAGTGAACATTACCTTAAGGTCTTTCAGCCTAGAACCTTATCTCTTGAAAGGATATTCACATACTTCTCTTTCTCTATGCTTTTTTATTAATAATGCTTTAATTATATTCATATTATACTGTTTTGTCAACGGCTTCAAGCGCTTCCTTCATCTAAATTTATATAGATTCTTAAATATCCAATAAAAGCTAAGATGTTCAATACAACTGTTATTGTCAACAATGTACTTGATAGTACTTTAGGGGCTCTTAAAATTATTGAAACTATTGCTATATAAAAAGATACCGTAGCATTTTTACCATTTCTATTTGATGGAATTACTGATTTCTCCTTTCTTAAATAAAGAAAAAGTCCACCAAATATCATTACTATCTCTTTTAACATTAAAATATATAATACCCACAATGGGATAAATCCAGATATTGTAAAACTAATGAGAACTGCAAAGCTCATCATTTTATCTGCAAGTGGATCCAATACAGCTCCAAGTTTTGAAGTTAAATCATATTTTCTTGCAATATATCCGTCTAAAACATCTGATGCTCCAGCAAGCAAAAATACCAGTCCTGAATATAGAACCCTATTTTCTAAATCCGAATGAAACAATATTAAAAATATTGGAACTAAAATAATTCGAAAAATAGTAATTAGATTTGGTAAATTCATTTTCATCCCCCCAATTAGCAGTAACCAATACTAGTAATTCGAATACAATAGCAATATCTAGAAAACTATTATATTAACATATTATACAAGGAGGGATAGAATGTCAAAGGTTTTTAAACGGATAACCCTAGTTCTAGTATTTATTTTAGTATTGGGATCTACACTAGCAGGATGTACGCAGAAAAAAACGGAATTAACAAAAATACGTCTTATCGAAGTAACTCACTCTTTATTCTATACACCGCAGTATGTTGCTATGACACAGGGATTCTTTGAAGAAGAAGGTCTGGAAGTTGAACTGATAAACGGTAAAGGCGCTGATAAGGTAATGGCATCATTAATTAGCGGAGAAGCAGAAATAGGTTTCATGGGACCTGAAGCTTCAGTATATGTATATACACAAGGACGTGAGGATTACGCTATAAACTTTGCACAGCTTACTCAAAGAGACGGTTCATTCCTAGTAGGCAGAGAAAAAGATGACGATTTTAAATGGGAGGATTTGAAGGGCAAGGAAGTTCTTGGCGGCAGAGCAGGTGGTATGCCAGAGATGACCCTTGAATATGTGGTAAAGAGCTATGGACTAAAAATTCCTGAGGATGTAAATGTCAGAACGGACGTACAATTCGATGTATTAGCAGGTGCTTTTGTAGGAGGGGAAGGAGATTATGTATCTTTATTTGAACCCGTTGCTTCTTCTCTTGAAAAAGAAGGAAAGGGATATATCGTAGCATCAATTGGTGAAGCCGGTGGATATATACCATATACTGCATATTCAGCTACGAAAAAGTATATGGAAGAAAAACCTGAAATAATTCAAAAATTCACCAATGCTATACTAAAGGGAATGATTTGGGTACAAAATAACGACACTGAAACAATAGCCAAGGCAGTACAACCTCAATTCCCTGAAACAGATATTGAGACATTAAAAATCTTAGTTGATAGATATAGGGCTCAAGATTCATGGAAGCCAGACTTAATCATTACAGAGGACGGATTAAATCATATGATGGATATAATGGAGTTAGCTGGACAGCTCGATAAAAGAGCTGACTACAATGCCATAGTTACAACAAAATTTGCTGAAGAGGCAATGAAAAATATTAAATAAAATAGTTGTAATCATCATAGTTGAAAATTCAAAACTAATTATGTAGTAATATTTACACAATATGTGTTTATTTTAAGTGAATTGTGATATGATATAAACAGAGTAATCGAGACCTCACAGGTGCGGTTACCACAAATGGATTAAAACTTTTTAATCACTCTGTGTACTAGACAGGGTGATTATTTTTTTTTAATCGCTAATCCTAAAATTATTTATAAATTCTGTAGTAAAGTCATCATCCCAATCGTTTATATAATAGAGGCTAAAATATTGGCTAATATTATATGAAAGGGTGAAATTTACTATGAGTTTTATTAATAATAAGATTATATGTTATAATTTTAATAAATTCTAAATAATTTAATTCAATGAGTTGTAGTTTATAGTAGCAAGAATATAGTTTTGGAGGGAGTAGATAGTTTATGAAAAGAAAATCTCTATTAATTGTATCTTTAATCTTCATATTATTATTAATTACCAGCTGTAACAGTACAAAAGAAAAAGACTTGATGAATAATAATGATGTGCCAATTATTAATAATAGGATATCAATCGATTATAGTACTTTAGATGAGGATATTTTTAGTGATTTAAGCAAAGAAGAAATAGATAATCTTTTTATGGATATTTCAAATGAAATATATGAAGATGAAGATTATGAAAAAAATCTTGATTCAATTATTGAAAATGTATTTAGAAAATATGGGATAAATGATTCTGATGATCTGGAGGCTATAAAGTCTGGACTTAAAATATCTAAATCTAAATCTAATTCTAATTAGAACAATTGATGTTTAGTTCCATCTAGGGTATATTCTTCTGTCATTCCTTTCACCATTACAACTTATTCTCTAATTTTCTTACTAGAAATATGCATAAAATTAATATATCTATTGGAAAAATAAGTGATGGTATCATTTTAATATAGAGCCTAAAATAATCATTGAAATATAAAGCTGCACAATAAAGTATAGATATTAGAACTACATTAATTAAACTAAATATACTTAATTTTTTATTTATTAAAGCAGAATATACCTTATTGGTACGAATAAGTAAATCTTCTGATAAGAGAATAAGAACAGATATTGGCATTAAGGCACCCAATAAATATAACTTATCAGATTCTCCTTCTGGTTTTTCCCTTTTGGCACTCCAATCAATATATTCATCTATAGCACCTGGTTTTTTAAGCTCTTTAATACGTAAGAAAGAATGATTAGGTATATCAAATGAATTATATTCAAAAATCAAAATATAACTAAAAATAAGCAAATATATAATTGCAGTAATTATTAAAATTATAATAAGTTTGTGATTCATATTATCCCCCTATATATAGTACTCTTATCTATTTAGAATCAGAATCAGTTACGCGAAGATACTTTTTTGCATATTCCAAATTAGAGGAATATTAATCCAAGATTACTATCCTGCTATCCAGACCTTGAATCATATTATTCTTTTCAATACTTGAATCAGCATTCTCTATGATGTCACAAATTTCTATTATAATTTCACTGATTTCTTCATCACTGAGGTCTCCGAATATATCTTTTTTATCAGATTCAAGGTAGCCAACTACTATCGCACTATCCTCCACTTGTATTTCATCTTCTGGTTCGTTTTTCGATAAATTTTCTAATGTGTTAGTTGCAATACCTGAACTTTGAAAAGATAGTATCAAAGCTAGTATCAAAACTACACTTAATAATTTTTTCTTCATTTTCACTATTCCTTTCTCTTAATAATATACCATATCACTTATGGTAATCATACTTTCCACTAACCTATCAATAATAGCCCTCTTTATAAAGTGATATATCCTCTACATTTGAGCCATTATATACTTTGATATCTGCCTCTAATCTATAAGTATATCCTGGTGTAATCCCTGATAATCTTGTAGCATTCAAAGAACTACCATAGGCGGTTATACTCCTCCATGATGCAACACTGCTATAGCTTCCATTGGAATTGATTCTGTATAATCGCATATCGGCTGTAATTTTACTGACATTTTGTTTCCCTAAAACATTTAGAGTACAATTTGCTACTCCACTCGAAAAGGAAAGATTTAGTTTTACGTCATCTGCATTCTCCCAATAAGGCACTATTTGATTTAGAGCAGGCTTTACCTCTATCGGAATATTGTTTTCAAATGTAAAGGCACTGGTCATTAAAGTCCCTATTGCTAGAGCTATAATTACAAGTGCCTTTCTAGTTTTGTACTTCATAGTATCTCATCCCTTCATATAGTATTAGGTTTATTTACCCTTGTACTATATACACGATTGGGAATTAGGTTTTACTACAAAATATTTGATTTATTTTTAAACTTTTTATTTTATTTTTATATTTTCTGCTATTTTGATTATTTCCTCTGCATTAAGTAAGGCTGTAATCTTAAAAGTATATCCATTATCCTCCCATAACAGATGACTTCTGCTTCCCTCTTCATTGCTTTCAAAAAGATGTGCCTCAGAGCCATTTAGACTTATAACACTGTAGGTGGAATGCTCATTGTCTAAAGCAATAGTAATATTTTCTGATATGGCATAATCAAATATAATATCATTACCTTTTAAATCTCTATACTCAACACTTGTATATCCATCGGCTGAAAAATAATCTGTTTCCACAAATCCTTCTGGTAAGTATCCAAGGGTATATTCCTTAAATTCAACTTCTGTTGAATCTGACTTAAAATCAAATTGTGTATATTTATCGAACCACTGAATTATAACATTTTGTATGGCTGCCCTAACTGGTTGAGACAACATCAAGACACCAAATCCTAATCCTGCAACTATTAATATACATGCCACGAATTTTTTTGTATAGATAAAAACTTTCTTTCTAGCTGCCATTCTCTTGTAGCTTTCCATGAGCTTATTCATTTTATCTTTAAATCCATCAGAAAATTCTAGTTCCTTTGATAGCTCATCTTCAGATGGAATATTGCTTAAATAGATTTTACTTCTATTTTTTAATGCCTCAGTCAATATTGAATCAAATATCTGATTATCTATCTCCGGATTTATCATAGCAAGCCTCTTCTCCCTCTATCTTATTCACTAACATTTTTCTTGCTCTATATATTCTTATATTTGCGTTTTTTTCTGTTATATCTAGTATTTTAGATATCTCTTTTTCGCTATATCCATGAATGTATTTTAATTCAATAACTGACCTGTATTTTTCATCTAATTCATCTATGTATTCTAAAAGCTTATTGTACCCTTCTTCATTTATCAGCTTATCTAGAGGTATAGGCTCATCATCCTGCAATGAAAATTCCACTTCATCTAACGCGATATTGCTTTCCTTTTTTATTTTTCTTATATAGTCTATGGATTTGTTCCTTACAATAGTAACGATTAAGCTTTTAGTTTTACTACAAGAAATATCATTAATTTTATCTATAATTTCAATTATTTTTAAAAATGAATCATGCACTACATCCTCTGCCATTGAGTGATCTTTAACTATGCTCTTTGCAACATACAGCATTGTATACTTGTATAGATTATATATTTCCACAAACTTATCTTTCTCTTCTTTTGTATCTATAAGGCTAAGATATATAAGCAATTCTTCACCCCCAGTTATTAACTGTAACTGTTTTTAATTATATACCCAAAGACATTTTTCTGCTATAAAAGATATCTTATGTAAATGCAATAAAAGTCCATCTAAAACCAAATGATTTAGATGGACTTTTTTTATCTTGGTATAAATCCAACTTTTTTATAAACCTTAGATAATGTTCTTCTAGCATGGTATTCTGCTTTTTCGTCACCATCCCTATATACTTTTTCTAAATAATCCTTGTTAGCCATAAGCTCTCTATATTTTTTCTGAATTGGGTCTAATCCATTTACTACTATTTCAGCTAAATCTTCTTTTAATTTTCCATATCCCAAACCCTCATATCTTTTTACAATCGTAGCTATATCTTCTGATGAAAATACAGAATAGATATTTAGCAGATTCTTTAAACCTGGTTGTTCATCAGTGTACTGAACAACTCCTAAGGAGTCAGTTACTGCTCTTTTTATTTTTCTCCTTATGGCATCCTTATCATCCAAAATCAATATAAAGGCATTTTCATCATTATCAGACTTTGACATCTTGCTTATTGGGTTTTGAAGACTCATTATTCTAGCGCCAAATTCCTTTATTAATGGCTCTGGAACCTTAAATGTTTCACTATATTTGTTGTTAAATCTAATAGCTAAATCCCTTGCCAATTCGAGATGTTGTTTTTGGTCCTCACCTACTGGAACGAAATCTGTTTGATATAATAAAATATCTGCTGCCATTAGAACAGGATAAGTAAATAATCCTGCATTTAAATTTTCATCAGACTTCTTTGATTTTTCTTTAAACTGCGTCATCCTATTTAACTGTCCCATATAGGTAATTGTATCTAATACCCATGAGAGCTCAGAATGTGCTGGAACATGTGACTGTATAAATAATGTTGATTTTTCTGGATCTAAGCCACACGCCAAGTAAAGTGCCAATACCTCTAAAGTTCTTCGCCTTAAGTCCTTTGGTACTTGTGGTACAGTTATGGCATGTAAATCTACAATACAATAGAAACAATCAAATTCATCCTGAAGTTCTCCAAAATTTCTCAATGCTCCAATGTAATTTCCTATGGTTAATTGCCCCGAAGGCTGAATTCCACTAAATACTACTTTTCTGTTCATACAAAACACTCCTTTCATAAAAAAAACCTCCATCTCTAATATAAGAGACGAAGGATTATCCGCGGTACCACTCTAATTGTCATAAAAAGACCAACTCATATCTATAAGGGGGATTCCCTTGCCTTACTTTTTCAGGCAATACTCTCAAGCCCATTCATTATTTTAGTGCCATCAGGCTTCCACTATTCCTGACTCGCTGTAGACCTATAATATAACTACTATTCTTGATCATTGTAAAAACGTATTATTAATATTATATACTCGATCCAAGATATTGTAAACTAAATAATCATATAAAGTTAGTAACACCTATTAATGAATATAGGTGAGCCAGTGGACTTTCATTTATACTATCCCCAAAGGAATGCAAAATCTCCTTTGCATAATTGTAATAATGCTCATGACCAGTGAAGACATATAGTTTCATTAAATCAATTAAGGCAAATCCATTCCCAGAAGGAATAGCTCCATCATAAAATTCTTTTGGTCTTAATACAAGCTTCTCAGATTTATAACTATAGAAATATAGGCCCTTATGATTTTTATCTCCAAATAAATCTAGCATTTGATTAGTTAAGCTCTCGGCCAAATCCAAATATTTAATCTCCTCTGTAGTTTCATACAGATTTAGCAAACCATAAATGAAAAATGCATAATCCTCAAGGTATCCAATATTGTAGCTTTCACCATCTATATGTGTTGATAATAAATTGCCATTCTTATCAATCGAATTGTTAATTATAAATTCTACTGCTTCCTTTGCCTTCTTTATATAAAAGTTATTTTGCAATTCCATCCCTGCATATGCTAGACTTCCAATCATTAGACCATTCCACGATGTAAGTATTTTCTCATCTCTATGGGGATTTACTCGTTTCTCTCTATATGAAAACAGCATTTGAATTATACTATTTAATATAGCTTCATCATCGGGATTCATTTTATCCAAATCAATTTTTAACAAATTAGGTATATTGCTACCTTCAAAATTACCTTTATCCGTTATATCATAGTACTTATTAAATAAATTTCCCCATTCTTCACCCAATAAATTTACTATTTCATCAGAAGTGAATAAATAAAATTTACCTTCTTTTCCTTCGGTATCAGCGTCTAAAGCAGAATAAAAACCTCCTTCATCCGAAATCATATCTCTTAATACAAATTCATATATTTTTTCTGCAATTTCTTTATAAGATACATTATTCGTCATTTCATATGCCTTTGTATATACTAAACCTAATAAAGCATTGTCATATAGCATTTTCTCAAAATGAGGAACAAGCCAATTTTCATCCACGGAATATCTAAAAAATCCATAACCTATATGATCAAATATGCCTCCTTTATACATCTTTTCTAAGGTATTTTCTACCATGTCTATACTTTGTTTATCCCCAAATATTCCCGAATAATTCAAGAGATATAATAAATATTGAGGCATAGGAAATTTAGGTTTACCTCCAAATCCACCATTAGCATTATCAAAAATACTACTCAATAGATCCTTTGCATTTCCAAACGTAGCTTCCTTAAGTTCACCTTCTGAATAGTCTTCACTAATCTTCTTAACCTCATTTAAAACATGCTCACTATCTTTAAGCAATGTCTCCTCTTTATCTAACCATATAGAACTTACCCTGTTTAGTAAGTCTATGATGCCAATCATCCTGTCTCTTGTTACTTTAGGAAAATATGTGCCTATAAAAATAGGCTTTCCATCAGGAGTAGCTATGACATTTAAAGGCCATCCACCATTTCCGTTCATAGCTTCAGCAAAGGTCATATATACTTTATCTATATCAGGTCTTTCTTCTCTATCTACTTTAATGGGTATAAAGTTTTTGTTTAACACATCCGCAACATCTTTGTCACTAAATGATTCTCTGTTCATTACATGACACCAATGACAAGTAGCTTTCTTTATCCCATTCAGGAATATAAATCATCACGTTTTTATTTGCTATGTCATCAGTCATCCAGGCATCTTGTGAATTGGTTGAACACCATGCAACTATATTTGGTTTATATATTTTAAGATCAATATCGATTGGATATTTCAAATAATTAATAAAGTAGCAAAACCTTTCAAAGTCAATGTCGTAAGGAAAGATAACTATGTAAAGATCATTAAGGACAATCAATCTAGGTAATGCGACATAGCTTTCTTGATTATAACTTTTACAGAATTGCTCGATTGCTTGTTTTAATAAATCTAGCTTTACAGTTTTAACCATAACCAGTTTATCATTCTTTACTTGATTGGTGGACTTGGTTATTGTACCTGGTAGAGTTTGGGTAACAGAAGACTCCACTTTTTTGATTCGTGATAAAACCATCAGCAATACTGCAACTATCACGATAGCAACAAGAATAATTGTTTTAGTCATATTATTTACGGGATTTTATATTGCACCTAACGTTCGGCGGTATGTGCAGTTGGCGCAGAGTCGCGGTGGCGCGTGTTTTTG
>ENA-UOOK01002704-UOOK01002704.1-fermentation-metagenome-genome-assembly--contig:-NODE-2704-length-21201-cov-74.573063_pt1 | contig 21201 bp, 17 predicted proteins | sample MGYA00245777_ERZ724023 | MGnify/ENA primary metagenome ERZ724023 (study PRJEB28704, sample SAMN03018312) | fermentation metagenome | biome: anthropogenic terrestrial biome; feature: soil...
CGGCTTCTATGCGGCGGACACCGGCAGCGATGGCGCTTTCACTTACGATACGGAATGTGCCGATACGCCCGGTGGAAGAGATATGTGTTCCTCCGCAAAGTTCAATGGACGACCCAAAACGGACCGTGCGAACATCGTCGCCGTATTTCTCGCCGAAAAGGGCCATGGCACCTTGTGCTCTCGCCTCATCGATGGGTACGTGGCGGTGTTCCTCAATGGAGAAATTGCTGCGGATTTTTTCGGTGACGTTCTGTTCCACGGCACGAATTTCTTCCGGGGTCATTTTCTGAAAGTGCGAGAAGTCGAACCGCAGGATTTCAGGAGAGACATACGATCCTTTTTGCTCTACATGCGTTCCCAGTACCTCACGCAGCGCCTCGTGCATCAGGTGTGTCCCGGTGTGATTGCATTCGGTTGCCGTACGCCTGGCGGTGTTTATTTTTGCTCGAAAAGAGCCTTCGATATGATGCGGCAGCTTGTTCGCCAAATGAACGGGAAGATTGTTCTCACGCTTGGTGTCGAAGATGTCGGTCCCCTCTCCATTTTCGTCGATAAGCCAGCCGCTGTCGCCTACCTGGCCCCCCATTTCGGCATAAAACGGCGACTTGGTAAGCACAATCTGGTAATATTCCTTGTTTTTCTGTTTCACTTTCCGGTAACGGATCACCTGCGTTTCGCATTCGGTCTCGTCGTAACCTACAAATTCGGCTTCGCCGTCCCGTATTTTAATCCAATCTCCCGTTTCCACGGCAGCTGCATTCCGTGCACGTTCTTTCTGTTTTTGCATTTCGGCATCAAAGCCTTTGTGGTCGACCGACATATCGTGTTCACGAAGAATAAGTTCAGTCAGGTCGAGCGGGAAGCCAAAAGTGTCGTATAGCTGAAAAGCGATCTCTCCCTCCAGTTCATTCCTGCCCGATCTCTTGTGCTCAGCAATTTCCTTGTCAAGCAAACGGATTCCGGTTTCGAGCGTTCTTAAGAACGCATTCTCTTCTTCTTTAATCACCTTTCCTAGCAGTGTCTTTTGCGTCTCCAATTCGGGATAGGCATCTCCCATAACTTCAATGAGCGTAGGCACAAGCTTATACATAAACGCTTCATGCATGTTGAGAAACGTGTATCCGTAACGGACGGCGCGGCGCAAAATACGGCGGATAACGTATCCGGCTTTGGCATTCGATGGCAATTGGCCGTCGGTTATCGAGAAAGAAATGGTGCGAATGTGGTCGGCAATAACACGCATGGCGATGTCTTTCCGGGCATCTTTTCCATACGTCACACTTGTGATTTCTCCGATTTCAGCGATGATTGGCTGAAAAACATCGGTGTCGTAGTTCGATATTTTTCCTTGTACTGCCATTGTAAGACGCTCAAACCCCATGCCGGTGTCGATCACTTTGGCAGGAAGCGGTTCCAGCGAACCATCGGCCTTGCGGTTGTATTGCATGAACACGAGGTTCCAGATCTCAATAACTTGAGGGTGGCTTTGGTTCACGAGCAGAAGCCCGTCTACCTTGGCTCGCTCCTCCTCGGATCGGATATCGATATGAATTTCGGAACAAGGCCCGCAAGGCCCTGTATCGCCCATTTCCCAGAAGTTATCTTTTTTGTTTCCGTCAATGATACGTTCTTTAGGCAGATATTGCAGCCAGTAACCGGCGGCCTCATTGTCGCGCTCCAGATTCTCTCCGGGGCTTCCTTCAAAAACGGTTGCGTAGAGCCGGTCCGGATCGAGTTTCAGTACCCCCACAAGATATTCCCATGCCCAGGCGATGGCTTCTTTTTTGAAATAATCGCCGAACGACCAGTTTCCCAGCATTTCAAACATCGTGTGGTGATAAGTGTCGTGTCCTACCTCTTCCAGATCGTTGTGCTTGCCGCTCACGCGCAAACATTTTTGAGAATCTGCCACCCGCGGATATTTAACAGGGGCGTTACCCAGAATAATATCTTTAAACTGATTCATGCCGGCATTGGTAAACATCAGCGTAGGGTCGTCCTTAATCACCATCGGAGCCGAAGGCACAACCTGGTGGTTCTTGGATGCAAAAAAATCTTTAAACGATTGGCGAATTTCTTTTGAAGTCATATACGGGTTTCGAGTTTTTTGAATTTCGAGCGGGAAATTCGAAGTTTTGTTTTTGAGGTGCAAAGATACAATTTTCTTGCGTCAAAACATGAGCAAAAATCATTGTCTTTTGATTCTAATTTGTATCTTTGTCAAGGTTCAAAACTTTGGTAAAGAAATGGGCAAGCGAAGGAAACCAATCCAGTTCAACGATAAACGGCTTTACTATTCCATTCAGGAGGTGGCGGATCATTTTGCTGTAAATGTCTCGCTGTTAAGGTTCTGGGAGAAAGAGTTCGAAAATATTAACCCGAAAAAGACGGCCGGAGGAACACGCCAATACACCCGGGAGGACATTCAACAGGTGGAGATTGTGCATCACCTGGTAAAAGAGAAGGGATTGACGCTGGAAGGTGCGCGCCAGTCGCTGAAGTCGAAAAAAGACGATGAGGTTAAGCGTGTGGAAGCGTTGGAAAAACTTAAGGAAATAAAGAAGGATCTGCTCTCGCTGGAAGAAGAGTTTGACCGGCTTCACGAGCAGCAAAAATACAGCAAAACGGAAATAGAATGAGGGTAAAGAAAGTACTTTTTATTGCGGCATTACTCTTTTTCTCCTTTAATCTACCGGCACAAACCGTTAAAGCAGGGGCCGAATTGACCGGAGCATATCTCCCGCTCATCCGGGGAAAACGGGTGGCGGTTATGACCAATCAAACCGGAAGGGTAGGGGACGAACATCTGGTGGATTTACTTATCCGGAATAATGTTGACCTGGTTGGAATTTTCTCCCCCGAACACGGGTTTCGTGGAACGGCCGATGCGGGGGAGCACGTGGCAAGCTCGGTTGATGAGAAAACGGGAGTTCCTGTGTGGTCGCTATACGGTGGTGGAGGCGGTAAGCCTTCTGCCGATAAGATGAGAACATTCGATGTGCTTCTTTTCGACCTTCAGGATGTCGGATTGCGGTTTTACACCTACTATGCCAGTATGGCTCGTTTAATGGATGCCTGTGCTGAACACAATAAGAAAATGATCGTACTCGACCGTCCCAACCCAAATGGATTTTATGTGGATGGGCCGATTTTGGATATGAAACACAAGTCGGGTGTAGGGTGGTTGCCCATCCCCGTGGTTCACGGAATGACGCTGGGTGAGCTCGCCCTGATGATTAACGGCGAAAAATGGTTGCCCCAAGGCCGGATTTGCGATGTGACTGTTATCCCTTGTGAAAATTATACGCATCAGACAAAATACGAATTACCCGTAGCCCCTTCTCCCAACCTGCCAAATACCCAGTCCATTTATCTTTATCCTTCCACATGCCTTTTCGAAGGCACAGTCATGAGCCTGGGCCGCGGGACCTCTTTTCCATTCCAGGCCTACGGGCATCCGAACTTCAAAGGCTCTGGTTTTTCCTTTACTCCCCGCAGCGTTCCGGGAGCTAAAAACCCGCCGTTACTCAACAAAAAATGTTACGGTGTTGACCTCCGGAATGTTTCGCACGAACAGATCTGGGAAAACCGCTTCGATCTTTCCTACGTTATCGATGCCTATAAAAACCTGAAAATGGGCGATGAATTTTTTACTGACTTTTTTGAAAAATTAGTGGGAGTGGATTACATCCGTCAGGATATTATTGCCGGAAAATCTGCTCAGGAAATAAAAGAGAAATGGTTTTGTGACGTACTGAGGTTTAAGCAGCAACGGCGCCCTTATCTGTTATACGATGAATGATGGGTTTTTTGAGGATTTAGGTAGAAATTGGCTTTAGCTCTGAAAACCCTGCCCCGAGATCTCAAATTCTAAATAGTTTTTGTACTTTTGTAAATAAAAGATAATTTATGGTTGATAAACTTTCAGACCCGATTGGCAGGTTGATGGGATTACGTTACAAATCTCATCCGTGGCACGGCATTTCTATCGGTGATCATGCTCCCGAAGAGGTGACGGCATTTATTGAGGTGGTTCCTACCGATACGGTAAAATACGAAATAGATAAAATAAGCGGATACCTACGGGTGGATCGTCCACAAAAATTTTCAAATGTAGTTCCCGCTCTGTACGGATTTATTCCGCAAACCTATTGTGGAAAACGAGTTGGCGACTTCTGCAATAAAAAAACCGGAAGGACAGACATCTTGGGTGATGGAGACCCTATGGATATTTGCGTGTTAACGGAAAAAGACCTCTCGCACGGTGACTTGTTGGTAAATGCTATCCCTATCGGAGGTTTTCGGATGATCGACGGTAATCAGGCAGACGATAAGATAATCGCCATCCTGAAGAACGATACCGTTTATGGACATTACGACAATATCGATGATGTTCCTAAAATTGTTATTCAACGCCTGGAACACTATTTCCTTACTTACAAGGATATGCCTGGCGAAGACCGCAACACCGAGATCACCCATGTTTATGGACACGATGAGGCCCTTGAAGTTATCCGCTACGCTGTTCAGGACTATAACGAGCGGTTCGAAAATATAGGACTGATTTTGTCTTGATCTACCGCATTTTGCGCTTTCTATTAACTCCCGTCTTTCTGTGGGAGTACTGTTCTTCCGATTACCGGGATGCTTAGGAATACCATGAATCATGCTAAACGGGCTCTTTGCCGGTATTCAGCCTGACAGATAGCCCGGGAAGAGGTGTCTGAACGACCTTGTATTGCTATACCAAGTGAGAAATGAACGTAACTTTTTAAAACTTATTCTATGAAATCATTAACAACTTTTAATTTATTGTTAGTTATTGTGTTGGGATGCTTCTGGGGCTCGTGCAGTGAAAGAAAACAGGACTCCGGAATTGCTGTTCCTCAAAACGATGTTTCTTCCTACCTGGGACAATGGACTTTCGATTTTGGTCAGCGATCCGTGGGGTGGCTGCAGGTGAGGCAGGAAGTAGGTTATTTGGATGCGGACCTGATGTGGGGTGGTGGAGGTGTTTTTTATGGGTTGCCTTATGTTTATGTTGCAGGAGGGAACCTGTACTTGGGAAGAAATTCCCGGAACACAGTTCTGACCAGGGATGGTGGCGGCCAACCGCTGTTATCGAGAAGCTATCCTGCCTGGATTGAGCTGACAAGGGAAGGGGACAGTATTTCGGGCTACTATTTAAGCCCGAAGGTTGATGGAACCGGACTTGATTCGATTTACATAAGAGGAGCTAAATTACCCGAGATGCAGCTTGCACCGGACCTGAGCAAGTTGAGTTTCGGAGAACCTGTACGGTTAATCAGGAACAACGGCGACCTAACCGGATGGAGGCTGATAGAAGAAGACCTGAAGAACGGCTGGACAATGAATGACGGTGTGCTTACGAATAATCCGGTTCAAACAGAAGGAGAGGAACATATCCGTTACGGAAATCTCCGTACGGAGGATGTGTATGAGGATTTTAACCTTAAGCTTGAGGTTAATGCCCCTCGGGGAAGCAACAGCGGGGTATACCTCCGCGGGATGTACGAGGTGCAGGTGGCAGACTCCTACGATAGGCCTCTCGACTGGGGCGGCAGTATGGGTGCTATATTTACCAGAATCACTCCTACGGTTAAGGCTGAAAAACCGGCCGGAGAATGGCAGGATCTAGACATTACGCTATACAAGCGTCACATTACCGTTAAATTAAACGGAGTAACCATTATCGAAAATCAACCCGTGTATGGGGCAACCGGCGGGGCTATCCAATCGGATATTACCGCTCCGGGCCCGATCTATCTTCAGGGAGATCATACAGCTATTTCTTACAGGAACATAGTGTTGACTCCCATAATCAATTGATCGTTAATAAATATCTTTTGTCATGAAATCAGAAAACTCAAAAAGAATCAGTCGGAGAGAGTTTATTGAAACCTCTGCCTTGGCCATTGGCGGACTGACCATTGTTCCGGCTCATGCTGTCACCGGACTGGGGCATGTGGCCCCGAGCGATAAGCTGAACGTTGCAGGAATTGGAATTGGTGGAATGGGAAGCGGCGACCTGGAGGATGTAGCCAAAACAGAAAATATTGTGGCACTCTGCGACGTTGATTGGAGCAGTCAGGTGGAAAATGTATTTAAGCTCTACCCGAAAGCCCAAAGATACAAGGACTATCGTGTAATGCTGGACCGGGAAAAGGATATCGACGCAGTTATCGTTGCCACACCCGACCACACACACGCTGTTATCAGCATGGAAGCCATCAGGAGGGGTAAGCACGTTTACACGGAGAAGCCCTTGACACATACGGTGTATGAGGCAAGAATGCTGACGGAGGCAGCTCGCAAGCATAACGTGGCTACTCAGATGGGAAATCAGGGACAAGCCGGTGACGGCCCGCGAAGATTGCAGGAGATGATTCACGATGGAGCCATCGGGGCTATTGAGGAGGTCCATGTGTGGACCGATCGGCCCAACCGGGGATTATCCGATACATACTGGCCGCAAGGAGTAAAACGCCCGGAAGATATGCCTCCGGTACCTGAAACCCTTGACTGGGATTTGTTTACAGGACCGGCGCCGTTACGTCCGTATCATCCTTCTTATCATCCTTTCAGGTGGCGCGGATGGCTAGATTACGGCACTGGAGCGCTTGGGGATATCGGCTGTCACTCCTTCGATTCGATATTCAGGATACTGAAGCTGAAATACCCCATAAGCATTCAAGGCACTTCCACACTGGTTAACGGAGACTCTTTCCCGCTAGGATCCATGGTTACCTATGATTTTCCCGCTCGGGGAGATATGCCTCCGCTACGCCTGAGCTGGTACGACGGAGGATTACGCCCTCCCCGCCTGGCCGAAATAGTGCCCGGTGTTGAAATGGGAGCGGGAGGGGTGCTCTATGTAGGCACTAAAGGAGTGATACTGGGTGACCGCCTCTTGCCTCAGTCATTGGATGATACCTACAAAAGACCGGAGCCGTATCTTAAATCTTCGCCCGGTCATCGTCAGGAGTGGATCCTTGCGTGTAAAGGGGGTGATCCTGCCGGATCGAATTTTGACTGGGCAGGGCCGCTGACCGAAACCGTGTTGCTGGGAAATATCGCATTAAGACCTGAATTGAGAGAGAAGATGAGCTATCAGAGCCTGAATTTCGATCCAGAAACACTTTCGTTCCCCAACATGCCGGAGGCAGATCAGTTCCTGCATTATGAATACAGGAGCGGGTGGACACTCTGAACGTTGTTATGGCCTTCAATTTTCTGTATTTAACACCGGTTTGCGCCGGTGTTTTGTTCCTTGTTCGAAGGCAAATGCCATTTCAATAAGGGTTGGCTCACTCCACGCTTTGCCATAAAAAGTGATATTGACGGGTAGTCCGGAGACGAAACCCATGGGCAGGCTGATTGCCGGATATCCGGCAATGGCAGCAGCCGAGCTTGAAGAGATACCGAAATTATCGCCATTCACCCAATCGGTTTTCCATGCTGGAGAACCGGTGGGTGCGATTATCGCGTCCAGCCTGTGAGTGTCCATTATTTTGTCGATCCCGTTATCCCGTGCACCTTTCAGCATGTCTCGTACTATTTTTCTGTATTCGTCAGAATCGACCGGCCCTTTTTCCTGCGCCAGTTCAATTAATTTGTGATCGAACCATTCCATTTCGGTGCTGTCGGCGGATTGTAATTTAATCAGTTCCTCCACACTCCTTACCGCGGCGTTCTCTCCCAAAGTGGCAAAATACTTGTTTAGTCCGTCCTTAAACTCGTAGAGCATGACCTCAAATTCCATGTTTTCGATTTCGGGAGCGATAATGTTTTGTATTTCGATGACTTCTGCTCCGCTGTTTTTAATGAATTCAACGGCTTCCATCATCACGTTGTCGACATGATGATTCCTGCCGGCCAGTGTTTTATCGTATCCAACCCGCTTCCCTTTCAATCCGTCAGTATTCAGAAAAGGAGAATAGTCGGCAAGGCTTTTTCCTTCTGAGCCGCTTGTTTTAGAGTCTTTTGGGTCAACTCCCGTCATTATGCCCAGGCAAATGGCCGCGTCACGCACGGTTCGCGCCATCGGCCCGGGAGTATCCTGCGTGAAGGAAATGGGAATAATACCCGACCGGCTCACTAGACCCACTGTGGGCTTGATACCTACAATACCGTTGTTATTCGCAGGGCAGACAATGGAGCCGTCCGTTTCCGTACCAATAGCAATAACGGTGAGGTTGGCAGAAACGGCTACTCCCGATCCGGAGCTTGAGCCGCAGGGATTCCGGGTAAGGTCGTACGGGTTTTTTGTTTGCCCACCCAGCGCACTCCACCCGCTGGAAGAATAGCTGCTGTGGAAGTTTGCCCACTCGCTCAGGTTGGTTTTCCCGATAATAACTGCTCCCGCCTCGCGCAGTTTCCTCGTGACCCAGGCATCCTGCAATGGGAAAGAGTTTTTCATAATGACCGAGCCGGCAGTGTTGGGCATCTTATCGTGCGTATCGATATTATCTTTCAGCAATACCGGAATGCCGTGCATTGCCCCGCGGCTTTTTCCTTGCCTTAACTCTTCATCGAGGCTTGCAGCGATTTCCAGTGCATCGGGATTGACCCTGATTACCGCATTCAACGCCGGTCCGTTCTTGTCAATGGCTTCAATCCGGTCGAGGTACGCTTGCGTAATTCCCACGATGGTAAATTTTCCGGTCTTGTATCCTTGCTGAAGATCGGCAATGGTTATTTCTTCCAAATCAATTTTTGGATCCTTTTCTGCCAGACTGTTACAGCCCATCAGCCCCATCAGCAGAAAACTAAAAAATACGTTTTTCAAGCCGGAACGAAGTGTTTTCATAACGGATTCCCTTTCTTTTTTCAAAGGTAGTTTGTTTACGCATAATGAACAAACCCGTAGGATGTATGTTTTTATTGTTGCTGTAAACAATTTTAATCGCCGGGGTATGAGGGAAGAGTGAGCATCCTCTGCAAAGAATGTTTTTCTTATATGCCGGAGTTGTATTATGCCTGAAGAAGTAACAACACAAAGAAAGATTTTTGGATTTTCTTCCAATGTATTTTACGCGGGGATAGTCAGTTTTTTAACGGATACATCCACGAAAATGGTCTATTCCGTCGTACCGATGTTTTTAATGTCCATCGGCGTGTCCAAAACAAGCCTTTCGCTGATCGAAGGAGTGGCGGAGAGCACGGCTTCCCTGTTGAAAGCGTTTTCAGGATACTGGAGCGATAAGATAGGTAGAAACAAGCCTTTCATGGTAATCGGCTATGGATTGTCTTCACTCATCTTGCCGCTTTACGCTACCGTTGTCACCCCATTGCAGATGTTGCTTTTTCGGTTTGCCGAGCGTGTAGGAAAAGGAATTCGATCTGCTCCGCGGGATAGCCTTGTAGCGGGGTCGACAGAAAAAAACGAAACGGGGAAAAGTTTCGGTTTACACAAAGCCATGGACAACAGTGGAGCGATTCTTGGGCCTTTGCTGGCTTTTTTACTTCTTTCCCTTAAGCCCGACAGCTACCGGTTTATTTTTTTACTTGCAGCCTTACCGGGATTCTTGGGCATGGTGGTACTGATTTTAGGAATCAAAGAAGCGGGAAAAAAGAAAGAGAGCTTGATACAAAGATTTAAGTTCAGGGACTTTCCTAAACGTTTTTATCTGTTCCTTGCTATAATTTTTATTTTCACGTTGGGAAATTCCACCGATGCACTTCTCATGGTAAAAGCCAATGAGGTGGGTGTTAAAGTTACTTTCATCCCGTTGGTCTACCTGATTTCAAGTGTTGTGTCAGTGGTACTGGCCATTCCGTTCGGTGTACTGTCGGATAGAATCGGCCGAGAAAAACTGCTTGTCGCGGGTTTTCTGATTTATGCCGGGGTCTATTTTGGATTTGGATTTACCCGAAACATAGACACCATTGTTATCCTGTTTGCTCTTTATGGAGTTTATTCGGCTTCAACCGACGGAGTGCAGAAAGCACTTATTTCGGACCTGACAGCTAAAAATAAAAAAGGCACAGGATTGGGAATATACCATGCTTTGATCGGAATAACGTTGTTGCCGGCAAGTCTGATTGCAGGAACACTATACGACAAAATCAACTCGAGCATACCGTTTTATTTTGGATCGGCCACCGCTGTTTTGTCTGCCTTGTTGATGATGGTATTTGTGATCACAGGGCCAAAGAAACGGGAAGGGCAGGAACTTTGTCCTCTTCCCGCTTCATAAAGACTCCTTTTATTTTTGGTAATCGTAAAAACCGGTTCCGGTTTTTCTTCCCAGTAGGTTGGCGCGGACCATTTTGCGCAACAACGGATGCGGGCGGTATTTGTCGTCGCCAAACTCGTGGTGTAACACCTCCAGGATAGCCAGACAAACATCCAACCCGATTAAATCGGCCAGTGCCAGCGGGCCGATGGGGTGGCCGGCACCCAGCTTCATGGCCTCATCGATCTCTTCTTTCGAGGCAACACCTTCGGCCAGTGCACCGATGCCCTCGTTTATCATGGGTATAAGCAGCCGGTTTACCAAAAATCCGGGCGCTTCATTTACAGTTACGGGCACTTTACCGATGTTTTTTGCGATGCCCGATACACTGTCGAAAACGCTGTCTGCCGTGAGCTGTCCCCGGATCACTTCCACGAGCTTGAGCACCGGAACGGGATTGAAGAAGTGCATGCCGATCACTTTTTCTGGGCGTCTGGTACATGCAGCAATCTCGGTGATGGAAAGCGATGATGAGTTGGTCGCCAGGATGGTGCCGGGCGGACAGGTTTCATCCAATTCCCGGAATACCTTCTTTTTCAGTTCTATATTTTCGGCAATGGCCTCTACGATCAGGCCGCAATCGTTAAAGTCTTCGTACGACAATGTGGTGGCGATGCGGGCGAGAATCTGCTGTTTGTCAGCTTCGTTCAGTTTCTCTTTCGCTACCAGCCGCGACAAACTGTTGTCGATGTTTTCCACTGCTTTCTGCAGCAGTTCGTCCGACAGGTCTTTCATGACCACGGGATATCCTCCCTGTGCAAACGCCTGTGCAATTCCGTTGCCCATCGTTCCGGTACCTATAACTCCTATTTTCATGTGTTCGTATGTAGCTAATTTACATTCTCGTTTAAGCTTATTTCCCTCTAAATTCCGTTTTCTGTTTCTTTAAGAACGCGCTCATCCCGTTTTTCTGGTCTTCGGTTTCAAAGCATTGGGCAAAGAGCTCCGTTTCAAGCTCGATCCCTTCGGAAACGGGAAGATCCCAGCCGTTGTTGATAGCCACTTTCGATTTTTGGACGGCCAATGGTGCTTGTCCGGCTATGGTAGAGGCTAGGGAACGGACTTCTTCCATCAGTGCTTCCGGTGCCACAACCCGGTTTACCAACCCGATCGCCGATGCCTCTTCTGCGGTTACTGCCTTTCCGGTAAAGATAAGTTCCTTGGCTTTTGCCAACCCCACAAGCCTTGCTAGACGCAGCGTTCCCGAAAATCCGGGTGTGATGCCCAGTCCTACCTCAGGCTGCCCGAACGTAGCTTTTTCCGATGCAATGCGGATATCACACGCCAGTGCCAGTTCACAACCTCCACCTAGGGCAAAGCCGTTTACAGCGGCAATGACGGGTTGAGGACAAGCCTCTATCTTCCTGAAAACCGATGAGCCCTTTTTCCCAAAGGCCTTTGCTTCTTCGTAATTCATGCCGGACATTTCCTGAATGTTGGCTCCTGCAACAAACGCACGGCCGGCTCCAGTGAGAATAATCACGCGGATTTCCTTGTCGTTCGCCAGCTTGTCAAAAACGGTGTCCAGTTCCTGCAGCATCTGTCCGTTGATGGCGTTTAACGTTTTCGGTTCGTTAATGATTACCGTAGCCAGGTGGTTATCCCGTTGAACAATTATTTTCTTTTCTTCCATACTTAGAAACTGTTTTGAATTTTATATTTCATTTTTATTAGGTATTTTCTCGCTATGGCAAAGTCCAAACAAGTTTGGCTTTTCTCATTAGCTTAACGAAAATGTTCTATTTATTTATACTTTCTTCATGCTGTTTTTGCTCTTTTTCGCGTCCAAAACCATCCAAAAATAGGCATAAAACAGGACATGAAAAAACAGTTTCTCAATACTTCTTAATTATGATCGCCGTTCCCATTCCTCCGCCTATGCAGAGCGATGCCAGACCGTATATTTTGTCATACATTTTCAGTGCGTGAACCAGCGAAACCAGGATGCGGTTGCCCGACGCGCCGATAGGGTGTCCCAAGGCAATCGCACCACCGTGGATATTGCATCGTTCGTTTATCCACTCGCGTGAGACGCCGTGCTTATCGCACAACCTCTCTATTACACCGATGGATTGGGCTGCGAAAGCTTCATTCAGCTCAATAATTTCCATCTCGGAAAGTTTCATGCCTGCACGGTGTAATGCCTTGTTGATAGCAGGAACAGGCCCCAGGCCCATTACTTCTGGGGCGACGCCGCTTTCGCCGGCGGCTATGATCTCGGCCAGAGGTTTCAATCCGTACTGGGCTACGGCTTCTTCACCGGCCAGCATTACGAAAGATGCCCCGTCATTAATTCCCGATGCGTTTCCGGCCGTTACCGTTCCCTCTTTTTTAAAAGCCGGCCGCAGTGCCGCCAGCTTTTCGGGTGTGCTTGTCCGGTTCGGGAATTCATCTTTGTCGAACACGGTAGTTTCTTTTCGCGTAACAATCTCCACAGGGACAATCTCCTCTTTAAACTTATCATTATCCACGGCGGCAATGGCTTTCTGCTGTGAATGGTAGGCAAAGGCATCCTGTGCCTCACGGGAAATACCGAATTTTTCAGCAACATTTTCTGCAGTAATTCCCATGTGATAATTGTTGAAAACATCGGTAAGCCCATCGTTCACCATGTGATCGACAGCCTGGATACTGCCCATTTTAATGCCGTTGCGCACCGATGAAGGCAGGATAAATCCGGCATCCGACATATTTTCAACTCCTCCCGCAATGATTACCGATGCTGTGCCACTTCGGATTTCCGAGACGGCATTCATCACCGCTTTCATTCCGCTACCGCACACCATGTTGACACTATAGGCTGGGACTTCGGCGGGAATGCCTGCGTACATGGCACACTGACGGGCCACACCCTGTCCTTGTCCGGCAGATAAGACGTTTCCGACAATGACGGAATCGATTTTTGAACTTTCCATACCGGTTTCTTCCAGCATGGCTTTGATGACAATAGCACCCAACTGTCCCGGTTTAATGGCGGACAGGCTACCCATAAACTTCCCTATAGGGGTGCGTTTGGCGGATACGATAAAGATTTTTTCCATATTTTTTATTTTATAGGTCACGCATTAATTTCAGGTTTTCACTGAAGAGCAACGTGGCTTCAGTTGCTGCTTGCACGTCTTCTGCGGTATATTCGGGATGGATCTCGGTAACGAGCAGGCCGTTTCCGGTAACCTCGATCACGCACATCTCCGTGACAATCATATCTACCTGCCCTTTTGCAGTGAGGGGAAGCGTACATAGCTTCATGATTTTGGGATTTCCTTTTGCCGTGTGTTCCATCGCCAAAATCACCTTGCGGGTCCCGGTCAACAGATCCATAGCTCCACCCATACCGGGAACCATCTTGCCGGGGATGTTCCAGTTGGCCAGGTTGCCTTCTTCATCTACCTGTAACGCGCCCAGCACACTCACGTCGACATGCCCTCCACGAATGATGGCAAACGATGTGGCGCTGTCAAAGCATGCCGCTCCCGGTTCGGGCAAAACGGGAGCTCCTCCTGCATTGGTGAAATGCGGGTCTTCCTCCCCCGGGGCAGGAGTCCTCCCCATGCCGATCATCCCGTTTTCCGATTGTAGCACCACGTGCACTCCGGGCTTCAAATAATTGGGGACCCACGTGGGTATTCCAATTCCCAGGTTAACCACGTCATTGTCTTTCAATTCGAGCGCAACGCGACGGGCGATAACTTCCCTGATTTGGTTTTTGTCCATAGCTACAATTGGTTTTTATTCATTCTCCTATCCATTTCCTGTGCAATAAACGACGCCACGTCATCGGCATACGTATTCATCCCGAATCCGGCATCGTAACCGAGCTCTTTGGCCAGCTCGTGTGAAATGCGGGGCCCTCCGGCACAAAGGATGATCTTTTCGCGTAATCCTTCGGCTTCGAGCATTTCCACCAGCTCGACCATATTCTTTATGTGTACGTCTTTCTGAGTAACGGTCTGGGATACCAACAGCGCATCTGCATTCTTTTCGATACCTTTGGCAATAAGTTCTTCGTTAAGCACCTGGCTTCCCATATTCACGGCTTCGAACATGCCGTATCTTTCCAGGCCGAATCTTCCGGCAAACCCTTTCATGTTCATGATGGCATCGATACCGACGGTATGTGCATCGCTTCCGGTACTTGCTCCGACCACCACTATTTTCCTGCCTATATGCTCCCGGATAAACGTATCGGTTTGAGAAATATCCCATTTCACGGAGGATACTTTGGGTACGTGGACCTGCGTGTAATCGATGCTCCCGGTATAGCTCCCGTAACAGTTGAAAAACGTAAATCCTTCTTTCAATTCTTGATAATAAACAACTTGAGGGTTGTCGAATCCCATTTTTCGCAACAATTGCCGGGCGGCTTCAACAGCTTCGTCTCCGGCAGGAACGGGCAGGGTGAAACTCAGCTGTGTCTTGCCGTCGTTCATCGTGTCGCCGTAAGGTTTTATCCGGGTCAGGTCCAACGTCTGGTCGAAATCGCAGGGGCGGGTCTTGTACAGTCCTTCGCTCATAATTTATCGGGTTTGGGGTTCATTAAGTCAATAAACGGATTGTAATATTGCGTTCCTTTCACCGATACGCCGTCCAATCCTTTTCCACCGTTCTTGGCACGTTTTATATTGCCAAAAATACCTTTTTCCAGTGCATTGAAGAGCCCTCCCTCCTGAAGTTCCTCGAGCAATGCGATGGTATTGTCCAACACCTCCCTGGCTCTTTTTTGGATGATTCCGCCCGCTTTAAACTCCACTTCATCGCCAAGGTTACGCATATTGTTGAAGATGTATCGGGCATTTTCTATGGATAGGTAGCGGTCGCTCATGAAGGGTGTGTGAACGGCTTCGGTGGGCATCCCCAGCAGCTGAATTCCTTGCGATGTCCAAACGCCGATCATATTGAAAAGCGCGTCCTGCAGGTGCCCCTTGAAGATGTTCCCCGTCATGAATTTTGTGGGCGGCATGTATTTCAGTGGCGCCTTGGGGAATATTTCGCGGGTCAACTGTGCTTGTGCGAGTTCGAAAAGGAACCCATTCTCGAGATCGGGATCCATTTCAAAAGCGTGCCCCAGCCCCATTTGCTCTTCGGGAAGGCCGGCAAGCAGGGCCAGCTGTTCATTAATCAGGTCTGATGCCAGCACGGTATGCGCCTCTTCCACGGCATCGGCAGTGGTGAGGTAGTTGTCTTCTCCGGTGTTGATGATGACACCTGCAAACCCGTTGATGACACGCGACATAAACTGGTCGACCATCGTACGCTGCATGTTGATGTCGCGGAAAAGGATGCCGTAAAGCGCGTCGTTAAGCATTACGTCCAGTCCTTCCAGGGCTCCCATCGCGGCAATTTCGGGCATACACAATCCGGAACAATAGTTGCACAAACGGATGTATCTTCCGATCTCTTCACCCACGTTGTCAAGCGCACGGCGCATGATGCGGAAATTTTCCTGCGTGGCGTACGTTCCGCCGAACCCTTCGGTGGTAGCACCATAAGGCACATAATCGAGCAGGCTTTGCCCCGTGGTGCGAATAACGGCGATAATGTCTGCCCCCTGCCTTGCGGCGGCTTCGGCTTGCACCACATCTTCGTAGATGTTGCCGGTTGCCACTATCACATAAAGGTACGGACGGCTTCCTTCGCCGATGGTCTCGAGATAACGTTCCCTTTTTTTCCGTCTCTCCGCTATTTGACGGATGCTTGTATCGACAAACGGTTGCAATGCACGGGCGATCTCTTCTTTAGAGCGAAACGGAAAAGCCGTGATATCCAAGCTCTCCGAAGCCACCCGTTCAGCAATTTGCTGCGGCGGCAGCTCCGTTTCGATAACCGCGTTGGCCAAAAAGAAAAGAACACCCTGCTCCAATACATTCTTTCTTTTCAGATCGTCTACCAGCACGTTCGGATACGGTACCCCGGCATCGTCGATATCGTCTATTCCCACTAAACGGCAGAGTGTCCGCTCAACGGCCACCGTGGTGTAATTGTCGGCAAAAGAATGCACGTCGGCAGCAATACTGCCGGCAATTTCGCGTGCATATTTTACCTTGTTGAAATCTATCCCCAGTTTACTTCTGACCATACCTATTCAATATATTTTTTTATCCGTTCTAAAATAGTTTCATTCACACCAATTATCTCCGCAATTTTCAATGCTTCGTGCGGCACTTCCTTTTCCGCGGTTTCTTCCAGTGAATAGTCGATGAAAGAGTTGATGTTGGCGACGGTTATTTTTTCGTTGTTTCTGTTTTCTGTAAATCCTTTCACGCGCAGTTTCCGGCAGGGTATACCGATGCTGTAGTGTGTGGTGATAAGCGATTGCACGTTGTGTTGAATGAAGAAGTCGAGTATCCCGCACACTATGGCCTTGCCTTCTTCCGGATTGGTGGTACGGGCCGGTTCATCAATAAGTACAAGTTGCTTAACCTGTTGGTTCGTGTTGTCGATAGCGGTGTTCAGGCGAAGCATTTCGGCAGCAAAAGAAGAGAGTCCCTTAAGTTCGTCCTCGCTGTCACCCACGCTGATAACAATTTGTTCTACAGGCACAACGGTTGCCGATTGGGCCGCAACGTAAAACCCGAACTGCATCATTGTTTGTGCCAGGGCCACGCTTTTCAGCAGAACGCTCTTGCCCGACATGTTGGCTCCGGTAATCACGGTGGGTTGCATCGGGACAGTGATATCCACCGGCTGAAAATCCTTGTGTTGCCCCCGCAACAAGTTCCGGATTTCAGGATGGAACAGTGCAGTGTATGCGGTTCTCTGGTCGTCGACGGTTGGCCTGCATAGTCCTGATTCTTTTACCTGAAGGGCTTTGGCAAACACAACATCAAGCCGGGCAATTTTGTGCAAGGCTTTCGACAAGGCTGGAGCGTGCGGAAAAAGCTGTTGTACAAGGTCTTTTCGGATCTTATCCTCTAGCAGTTGCGCCTGTAAACGAACCGGCTCTGTTTCCTGTTCGTCACACTCTTGCCCCGACATCCTGCTTAATTGAGTACGCAGCGCTGCCAGGGCCGGTGAATAACGGTCGTACACGTAAAAGTGAGGAATTCGTTTTTTTTCCGGGTCGAGGATATCGATAATTTTTTCGAGAACAGGGATAGCTGCAAAAGAAATTTTCAATTGTCCGGCAAGTTCGCGCACGGATTCTGCAAGCAGGGCGAAATGTTTTATTTCGAACAGTTCAATATCGGTCAATGTGTTTTTGGTTGAGAGGAGTCTTACGGTCCCTGAAATGTCGCGTAACTGCGTCAGCCTGGAAAAGAGCACCGACAGTAGTCTCTCGTTCTCCGTTGTGTTGACGATGTTGAAAGCCGTTTCAGTTTCATCCATAGCTGTTTCAATATCGTTTCGGTTTGTCAGGAACGGCAAAGAAAACAGCTCCTTTCTTCCGGCGGGAGAAAGAATGTTCAGCGAGTTTAGGATATAACCGAATCCGCTGATTTGCTGTATGGCTTGTCTTATGGTCAAAATTCTTGGTTGCTGTCCGTTGGATGAATTATTCTTTTCACATCATATACCGGCACATTCAGTGCTTTGTTCATTTCCCGTTGAAGCGAGTCGGGATCGAGCCAAAAGCCGCTGGACGATAATGGATTTACCGTCACGGCAATGAGCTTGCTTCGTACGACACTCTTCATCGAATTTCCACTTTTCAGGAATGCGTTGAATTCTTTTTGCGAGACAAATAATTTTGTGAAATCGCTCACCATCAGTTCAACATTCCTGTTCTGTAACCGCAGTATTGAAAGCAGCTTATCGCTTACGGCTCCCGGTACGTATATTCGCGTACCAAACCGGAAAATATCCTTTTCCCTTTTATCGAGAAGGAATACCGAGGGTATTTCCAAATCGTGCACACGGCCATCGGCGTCTATCGCCCACATACCGCCTTTTAACGGTTGCAGTTCCCGAACAAGTTTCCCCTCAACGCACGGCAATTCGATCAGCTGCTGCACAAAGCGCGTTTCGCGCACCAACTGCGGGATGTTTGCCGAAAGTGACGCTCCCGTGGAAAGAATCATTGCCTCGGTAACAACAGGTGAGGCAAGACTCAGGCGCGACAGTGCACCGTCCACGATTGTGGTTTGAACGCCAAAACGGGCCATTCCATCGATAAGCTTCTTCATTCCTGCGGTGTCTGGTGGTCCGGAAAGGACAACTTTTCCCGGTAATTTGACACGTGCCGTTATCAATCTGCCTAATGCCGTTCGTACGTCGCCAACCTCCAAAATCTCCGATACAATTCTCCGTTCGGAATAGTGTTTCTCGGAGGTCACAAAAATCATTCCCTCGAACAGTGTTATTTCCGGCTTGGGTGTTAGCGTAACGCTGTCGGTGCGTTCTCCGTCTACACCGATCGAGGTCACTGCCACTTGCACGTTCTTCCTCTTCAGGCGATTTAGGACGTAGTTCAACGTTTCGGTTTTTCCCGTGTTTTTTTCGAGTCCTACGATCGAAACGCTGCGGTGGGATAATATGTCGTCGATAAAGGGCACTTCAGTGTCCGTTCCGTTTAAACCTGTTCAAGTCTTTGGGTTCCAGCGATAATTGCCGTCCCGAAAGTAACGCTGCCACACCTTCTTTTTTCTGTTTGGCGCATTCGGGGCAATGGCAATCTTCCTTGTAGTCTTCCGGCTCGGTGTACGCACTGATAACACCTTCGTAGTTGCGCACAATGACACGGTTGGGCGATTGCGAAATCATGTATGTGGGCATCACGGGGACCTTCCCTCCTCCGCCGGGTGCATCCACCACAAAGGTGGGTACGAGGTAACCGGAAGTATGCCCCCGCAGGTTTTCAATGATTTCAATGCCTTTTGAAATCGGCGTGCGGAAGTGGCCGATTCCTTTTGACTGGTCGCAAATATAGATGTAATATGGCCGTACACGAATGCGCCCCAGGCCGTGTACGAGTTCACGCATGACGTAAGTACAGTCGTTGATGCCGCGCAGCAGTACGGTTTGGTTACCGAGGGGTACCCCGGCAGCAGAAAGCTTGTTGCAGGCTTCGGTGGCTTCAGGCGTGATTTCGTTGGGGTGGTTGAAATGTGTGTTGAGCCATATGGGATGGTATTTTTTTATCATCTCGCAGAGCTCATCCGTGATACGTTGCGGCATGACCACAGGCACGCGGGTTCCGAAACGAATGATTTCGACATGCGGAATGTCGCGCAAGCGCCTGAGGATATATTCTATCCTGTCGTCGCTCATCAATAGCGCGTCACCGCCAGAAAGGAGCACGTCGCGGATTTCCGGGGTCCTGGCAATGTAGTTGATGCAATTATCGATACGTTCGATGGGCGCGCCGGCATCCTTTTGCCCGGCAAATCGGCGGCGGGTGCAATGGCGGCAGTACATGGCACACATATCGGTGATGAGAAAAAGTACACGGTCGGGATACCGATGCGTGAGTCCGGGCACGGGAGAGTCGCCGTCTTCATGCAGGGGGTCGTCGAGGTCGCCACGGGAGATGTGCAGCTCATTAATAGTAGGAATCGCCTGCTTGCGGATGGGGCAATGCGGATCTTCCCTGTTTATCAAACTCAGGTAATAAGGCGTGATGGCCATCCGCAGTGTTTTTAGCGATTCGCGTACCCCTTCCTCTTCTTCCCGTGTCAGGCGGATATGTTGTTTCAGGGCTTCAAGTGATTCAATGCGGTTCTTCACTTGCCATTTCCAATCGTTCCATTGTTCGTCGGGAACGTGAGAAAAAAATTGGCGGATTGAAGTGCTCATGTTATTTATGATTTGCGTTATGCTTTGAGCGTTGGGCAAAGAGTAAAGAGCGGAGTATCCTTCACCCTTTGCTCATAGTTCTGCTAATTAGGCGTATAATTCCGTAAAGATATTCCGCAGTTTTTCCGACTCCCGGAGAAGTTGAAGCGTGATTTCGGCGTGTCCGCGGGTGTAACCGTTGCCCACGATCATCGTCACGTCACTGCCCACACCTTCGGCTCCGAGAGCCGCTTTCGTGAAACTGGTTGCCATAGAGAAGAAATAAACCACACCCGAATCTTTGGTGATAAGGATACTGGTCATTTCGGTATCGGGGATATTTACGTTGTTGATGGTAACGTCGGCAAGTTGCCCGCTGGTGAGCGCTTCTATTTTTTCCAGAACGGCCACCGGTTGCGTGGCATCGGCCGGAAAGACGTGATCGCAAAAGCCGAGTGTGGTAAGCCGGTCGGTACTCTTTTGCGAATGGGTTATCCCGATAACTTTTCCAGTAATGCCGGCCCTTTTTTTGGCCTCGTAGCAGCAGAGCATTCCCGATTTTCCGCCGGCGCCGATAATCACCACCGTGTCTCCCGGTTTCACCAATTTGGCGGTTTGTGCAGGCGCCCCCGCAACGTCTAACGCCGAGAGGGCCAGCTTCTCGGGCAAGTCTGCAGGTATCCGGGCGTAGATTCCACTCTCGAAGAGGATGGCTTTCCCGTCGATATCTACCTGGTCCACTTCGTCGCGGATCTCCTTGATGTTGTCAATACGCAGCGGGGTAAGCGAGAGGGAAACCAGGGTGGCAATCTTGTCTCCAATTTTTAGGTCGGTCTTTCCGACGAGCGCATCCCCGATTCTTTCGACCGTTCCCAGCAACATCCCTCCCGAACCCGTCCACGGATTGCGGTGTTTACCCTGTGTGGCAACGATTTCGAACATGATTTCCTTTATCTTCTCGTGGTCGCCTCCGGCACGCGCCGAGATATCGGTAAACGATGCCGAGTCGATGTTGAGGGTCTGTACGTCGATGAGGATTTCGTTGTCGTAAATCTCATCCATGTTGTTGTCGATTTTGTTTGCCGGTTGCGGCAACACGCCTTTCGGCTCAATGACGCGGTGTGTGCCGTACTTGTTTCCTTTTTTCATGTGGTTATATTTGTTTTTAGGTTTGGACCAGGAAGCAATCCTGTTGATTCTATTCGTGGTAATTTATTCCTGTTTACTCATA
>ENA-UOOK01002705-UOOK01002705.1-fermentation-metagenome-genome-assembly--contig:-NODE-2705-length-21188-cov-5.756021_pt1 | contig 21188 bp, 21 predicted proteins | sample MGYA00245777_ERZ724023 | MGnify/ENA primary metagenome ERZ724023 (study PRJEB28704, sample SAMN03018312) | fermentation metagenome | biome: anthropogenic terrestrial biome; feature: soil; material...
GGCGTGAACAACTCAATAAAAGCGCCTCCGGGGCTTGTCAACTCAGCTGGCTTTAATTTTCCTCATTTCCTGTGCGCGGGCGGTAGCCAGCGTGAGCGACTACCTTCGCATGAAGTTGCCCGTGGCGTAAGGTAATCGCCACCCTTTCTCCTGGGATCACGTCTTGGGCGTTCCGCACCAGTTTACCATCGTCTTCCCGGTGGCAGATACTATAACCTCGATTCAAGACTGCAAGGGGACTGAGGGCGTTTAACCGTTCCATCTTTTTACCAAGGTTATTTCCCTGATCGTCCAGGATGCTTTTCATCCGCCGCCTTAGCTCTTCCTTCGTCTCATCCAGTTGTTGCCTTCGCACCAAAACAAAACGGTCCGGATGTTGTAAAACCGGACGTAATGCCAAGGGATCAAGCTGGGCCCGTTTCCGCGCACAGATCCGGGAAAAGAGGGCTTTCAGGTTATGAGCAGAAAGTCTAATCCGGTTACGAACTTCACTAATCTCCGGAACACTTAGTTCTGCTGCGCCGGAGGGCGTTGGTGCCCGTAGATCCGCGACTAAGTCTGTAATGGTAAAGTCCGTTTCATGTCCGACACCGGAAATTACCGGATGGGGGCAGGCGGCAATGGCGCGGACGACGTCTTCATCATTAAAAGCCCACAGTTCTTCGGCAGAACCGCCCCCCCGACCAATAATCACCAAGTCCAGTTCCTTTATTTCTCCGGCCATTTTCAAAGCAGCCACCAAGCTACCCGGAGCCGACTCGCCCTGGACCTGGGCGGGAATAACGAGAATCTCCACCCGTGGATGGCGCCGCCGAAGAATACGAATGATGTCCTGAACCGCCGCCCCGGTTGGCGAAGTAATTACCCCGATCTTCTGGGGCAAACGGGGGATCTTTTTTTTGCGTTCCGGAGCAAACAACCCTTCCTGGGCTAAGCGATTTTTGAGTTGTTCGAAGGCAAGATACAACGAACCCAGCCCCGCCGCCTCCATTAATTCGACATAAAGCTGATATTCGCCATTTTTTTGGTACACGGAAATCCGCCCAAAAACAAGCACTTCCAGCCCGTTATAGGGTTTAAATTGTAACCATTGGTTCTCCCGTTTAAACATTACCGCTCGCAAGCGCGCAGTTTGGTCCTTAAGAGTGAAATACATATGCCCAGAGGAGTGAAGGGTAAAATTGGAGATCTCCCCACTCACCCAAACCTGCTGCAAGGTTTGATCATTCTCGAGTCGCTGTTTAATCTGGAAGGTAAGTTGGGAAACAGTTAAGATCTCTGGCAAAGGCATCACTCCTTTTTGCTTTTTACTAATTCCCGTTTGGCTAAATAATCCCTTCTCCTTTTATCTAAGCTTTTTGCGTTTTGTTTGGCTTGAGTTAGGCTATCAATATATTGTACCGAAATAGTTGAATCAAATATCAACGCAAAAAGCTCGTCTGTGGTTTTTCAATGCGGCAGTGCCTTAATCCTGCCAACCAGTCCAGCATTTACATAAAGGAAACCCAGTATAATACGCGAATTCAAGGGGTAAAGCCCCCAAAGATAAACCAAAGCTTTTTGCGTTGAATCAAATAACAGCGCAAAAAGCCCAACCAAGGAGTGAACAACAATGTTTTCATTACGTCACCGTTTAAGCATTTATCTCTTATTAGTGCTAACCTTCTTACTGGTAACCCCAGTAGTACAAGCAATGCCGATCGATCTAAAAGGCCACTGGGCAGAAGAGAGTATTAAAAACCTGGTAGATCAGGACATTTTGCACGGTTATCCTGATGGTTCTTTTCGACCGGATCAAAGCATCACCAGAGCGGAACTGGCTAAAACACTGGCGGTCGCCTATGAGTTTGAAGATTCCGGACGCACAGTGCAATTTCCTGATACGGAAGAACACTGGGCGGAAGAATATATCGAAGCTTTAGCCCAAGCAGAAGTGATCACCGGTTACCCGGACGGAAACTTCAAACCGGAAGCGCCGATCACTCGAGCAGAGATGGTCGCGATGCTAACCCGTCTCCTCAAACTCGGAACCGAGGAAGAACACTACACGATCGATTTTGTTCCTACTTTCCCTGATCTTGAAAAGGAGCATTGGGCTTTTTACCAAGTTGAACTAGCGGCTAAATTAGGGTTGCTCCCCAGATACTATAGTCCTGATTTTAATGCTGCGCGCCTAGCAACCCGCGCCGATACCGCCTGGATGCTTCAACAATTACTCGACCTGAAAACGGTTCGGGGCCAGGTTTTAGACCAGCCGGAAGCCGGAACCAATCTGGTTACCGTCCAGCCGGAAGAGGGCGAGATCCAAATCGCCGTGCTTCCCCAGGAGGTGGTTATTTTCCGGAATAACATTACCACGAGCGTTGAAACTCTGACCCAGGACGACCAAATAACCATCTATTATAACCGCCTTGGCGAACCGTCCATCGTCAAAGCCTTCGGTGAAGTCAATAAAACTGATCTCCTCAGCCGCTTAAGCGCGATGGTAAAAGGTCGACTCACCACAGCCCAAATTTCTTCGATCTTAGCCGGAGACTGGAATGAGGTCAAGGAAGGAATCAAAGGAGAACTCTATGACCAATTACTAAAGATTGGGTTAACGACTGAAGAAGCCGAATCCATTCTTGTTCAAGATTGGGCTTATCTTGATAGCATTAGCCAAGATCGACTGGCCAGCGCCCTCTCGGGTTACCTCGGCATCACCAAAGATTTAAGCGGCGCCATCTTGGCCCGGGATTGGGAACTGATTAAGGAATACGCCCGGATTGAACTGACGGCAATGGCCCTCGGCCAGATCCTGGGTTAAAGAAAACACTTTTTATAAAACCGCCATGAGGCGGTTTTTCTTTTCCCTTTCTGATTGGGCTCTATTTAGAAAATAGCCCATGTAATGACTACTTAAAAATCAAGCGCCAACACCCACTGGCGATCATCCCATTTATGTTCTAAGCTAGGCCAGCACTGGGCAATTACCGACAAAGGAAGCCACTGGTCTTCTCCTTCCGCAGACAGCAATAGTTCGGGTTGGAGGGGTCCTCCTAGCTCCTGCTCAAGCCAGGGGACCAGCGCCCTTGGAATGTAGGGTTCCTCCTGAAACCAACCGCGGAGGGGGCAAAGACGGCCATTAAGGTAAATCCGTAGGGTATGCAGGTTGATGATTTTCGTTTGTTGATCGAATACCCCATAGACTTGACCGGCGTAAGACCGCATAAATTCAATCAGTTCAATAAAGGACCGTTCGTCGCTCTCCCCCCAAAAACTGGTTAAGGCAGATGGTAGGAAAACCTGTTCCCCCCAGAGAAAGCCAGTGTGGGGGTACTCGGTACCGTCGACGATTAACGAAAGCTCTTGAGGAAGTTCGATGATCACCGGTCTTTCTGTGCCAATTAGCTGTTGGAGCGCTTCCCACTGCACCGGATAGAGCAAGCTTTCTTGTGCTAAAGCGTTTTTAAGCTCTGCTTCCACATTGGGTTGTCGTCGGTAAAAATCCGGATAAAGCGTTACCCACATTTGCTCCCCGGTCGCCTCGATTTCAACGGTCTGATAAATGATCTCCACTCGCGTGCCGACCGAAACTAGCTGGACCAAGAGGGCTACATCATCATTGTGCATCCGAATACAACCGTTCGATTCCGAAGCGCCGATGGAGGAAGGCTTGTTGTTACCATGGATGCCATAGCCTTCAATGCTCAAACCTAACCAGTATCCACCCAAGGGATTATCGCTACCCGGTGGTACCGGGGGCCTGCCCACCGGATACCAGGTCGGATTTTTAATCACATTACTAATGGTAAAACAGCCAACCGGGGTCGGCGATAACCGTTTACCGACCGCAATAGGAAACCTTCTCCAGACTTCGCCCTCGTGAAGGAGTTCTAAGGTACAAGCGGGGATGTTGATCCGAATCAACCACGCTGGGTCGGCCCCAACCACCTCCCCATTAATCAGTACTAACAAACAGCAGCAAATAATCAGCATTACCCGCTTCAGGGCGGCCACCTCTTCCGTTGTTGGATCCTTCCTAACTAGGTATCCTCCCCAAGAGAGCGGCGTTTATTCCCTGCGGGCAAGCCCCAAAGGACGTTTGGCTTATTTCTTTAGTAAACGGGCGCGCGTAATTGCCGATTCACCGAAACGGTCTTTAATCTGATCCATAGTCTGGTGTAAACGGCGGAGGTCTTTCCCGTCGTTGTTAACTTCAAAGAGCGGCTGCTGTGCACTGCCGCTTGGTTCTAACCCGGAAACACTTACCCCAATCAGGCGGAGGGGTTTCTTTCCCCAATCGTTGGCCTCTGCCAAGCAACGGGCTTGTTGAAAGATCACCTCTTCAAAGTCGGTCGGTTGATAAAGCGTCGTTCGTCGGGTGATCGTTTTAAATTCATGATTGCGAATTTTTATGGTGATCACGTTCCCCACCAAAGCCTGGCAGCGGAGACGCCGGGCTACCTTTTCGCAAAGACGCCACAGGGTCTCTTCTAAAAAATCCCGCTGGTCGGTATCGACCTGGAAAGTAGTCTCATGACCAATGCTTTTCGCTATAGCCTGCGGCTCCACCGGACGCTCATCAATCCCCAGCGCTAACTGGTAAAGCTGTGCACCATGATCACCTAGTTGATCCCGGAGCAATCCGGGAGACATTTGTTGCAAATCGCCAATGGTCTTTAAACCGATTTTCTCTAATTGCGCTCTGGTTTTCGGACCAACCCCCCATAAACGGGAAAGGGGGAGCGGTGCCAAAAAGGAGAGCGCTTCATCCGGTCTGATCACGACAAACCCCTTTGGTTTTCGTAGATCAGAGCCAATTTTAGCCAGAAATTTATTGGGGCCAATCCCAACCGAAGCAGAAAGCTTTATTTCGTCGGCGATCCGTTCAACAATCTCCCGGGCAATTTGTTCCGCCGGACCAAACAACTGCTCCGAGCCAGTCACATCCAGAAAGGCTTCGTCGCAGGAGAGGGGCTCAACTAAAGGGGTGTATTCCCGCAAAAGTTTCATAATCTGGTCTGAAATTTCATCGTACCGATGCATCCTGCCGGGTACGAAGATCCCGTGGGGGCAACGGCGCGATGCTTCCCGTAAAGGCATGGCCGAATGGACACCAAATTTCCGGGCTTCATAGGAACAGGTGGAAACAACCCCGCGCACATGGGATGGGCCTCCGACAATGACCGGTCGGCCCCGATATTCCGGGTGATCCAACTGTTCGATGGCGGCAAAAAAGGCGTCCATGTCAAGATGGATGATCTTCCGCACCATACCCACCTCCCAAACGCCTCCCTTTAGAATCCTTCCATTCCTATTTTCTCACGACAAACATATGTTCGTCAAGGTTAATCCCGTTTATTTTCGTCAATCTTCAGACCAAACCTTTTCGGAAAAAACAACTCCTTAAATTGTTGATTAAAATAATCATCGGTCATCGCAGCGATGTAATCGGCTACAACCCGTGCGGGTAAATTCCTTTCACCATAGTCCGCATCCATTTTTTTAAGAAAATGACGAAAGATCGGTGACGAAAAGTTTTGGTCGGCGATATCCTGAACATAGCGGTGAAACAGGGATTGGAATAATCCTTCAATTTTACGTTCTTCGCTTTTTACGAGGGGATGAAAATAGATATTTTCATAATTGAATTTTTTTAATCCCTGGAGCGCTAGGTAAATTTCCTTGCTAAAGCCGATATAATTCTGCTCATAACTTTCTTTAATCACATCCAAAGCTAGCGTATTGATGATTCGATCGTTAGAATCCCCCAGTACTTCAACGATGGACTTTGGCAAATCGGAACGTTTAATCAATCCTACCGTAATCGCATCCTCAATATCCCGCCCAATGTAGGCAATGATGTCGGAAACCCGCACCACACAACCTTCTAAAGTCATGGGATAAATGCTTTTACTATAATCCTTAATTTTAAAACAGGACTCATATTCCCGCCTAAAATCGACGGCCGTCTTTCCTGTTATGGGAACCAGGCGTTCATTAATGATCTCACCGTTATGAGCTAAAATGCCGTCCAAAACTTGGAGGGTCAGGTTCAAACCCTGGCCACCGCCTTCGATTTCCAACAGAAAGCGTACACTTTGCGCATTATGACAAAAATAACCGATGCCCGCCTCCACGCAGAGCTGGTTCAAAAAACGCTCCCCATCATGGCCATAGGGGGTATGTCCTAGATCATGGCCCAGTGCAATCGCCTCAATCAGATCCTCGTTTAAGCGGAGACAACGCCCGATCACACGGGCAATCTTCGAAACAAACTGCACATGGAGGACCCGATGGGTGATATGATCATTATCGAATAAGGCAAAAACTTGCGTTTTATCAATGTACCGGGTATAAGCCATCGAATGGATGATCTTATCGGTATCATGAAAAAAGGCGGGACGAATATTGTCCACATCAGGAATCTTCTCCGCCTGCGGCGCAAAACGTACCCCGTCCCGACTGGGGCAGGCATAGGGCGAAAGTAATGTTTGTTCGCGTCGATGATTTTCGGTAATGATTTTTTGCTGTAAGGTCCGCACCTTCCCACCTCCGCTGTTTTTTATCAGATCTATACTGTTTTCGCTAAAGTAAGGAAAAGCCCTTTTCCTTCAACCTGAAATACTCCTTTAAAATAACGTCTCCGCAGTAAAAAGGGAAATAGTTATGGTAAAGCGAATATAACAGCTAAAGTCCGCAAACCGGTGACAACGGAATAAACTTGTCGGGGGTGAAGCAAATATGCCCCAACCCGCTTTCGGGTCAAAATCCCTTTTTATCCTTTCTTTTTTCGCTTTGATTACCACTCTCAACCTCGAGCTCGCAATCCCGCTTAGCGATCCGAAAAGCCCACCTTCTCCCCAAGGGGTCACCCTTACCGCCGTGGGGGATCTAGTCATGCACATGCCCGTCGTAAACTCCGCTTTTTCAGCCAAAACACACCGCTATGATTTTCGGCCGATCTTTCAAGAAATAAAGTCCCAGTTGGGAGCGGCTGATATCACGGTTGGGGTTTTGGAGACGACCCTGACTGATGAGCATCATCTCCAATCCGGTTACCCACGTTTCCATACCTCTTACCAACTGGCGGAAGCCTTACGTTGGGCCGGTTTCGATCTTGTTTTTACGGCTCACAATCATGCTTTGGACCAGGGGGTCTCCGGGATTAACAGCTCCCTTACCCATTTAGAAACCGTTGGTCTCCCCGCAACCGGTACCCGCCAGAGCAGCCAGCAAAAGCCCTATTACATAATGGAAGTCAATGGACTAAAGCTGGCTTTCTTCTCTTATACGACCTTGACCAACGGCCTCAACCTGCCATCCGCTCGACGCTGGGCTCTGAATACCTTAGATTTCAATAAAATCGGATGGGAGATTCTGCAAGCAAAAGCTGCTGGGGTGGATGGGATCATCATGGCGCTCCATACCGGCAATGAGTACGCCCGTTATCCTTCACCAGCCGACCAGCAGCTCTATCAACGTTTATGTGCATTGGGGGTCGATGTGATCCTGGGTAGTCACGTTCATGTGATCAGGCCCCTAGAAAAAGTGATGATCAAAGACCCTTTCAGCACCTACTCGAAAACCTGTTTGATCGCCTATTCCCTGGGCAATTTCCTTTCTAACCAGCGCTGGCAGTACAGTGACTGCGGATTAATGCTCACCCTGCACCTGCAGAAAAAACTATGGCCGCCGGGGCTCGAAATTAAACTGCTAAACTGTACTCCCTTGTTCGTCCACCGCGATTACCAGGGTTACCGGATTCTGACAGTCGCCCCACCGGAAAAACCAGATCCTACGCCGGCTTCCGCCCTACCCACACCCCTCCAGGAAAAGCTCCGGGAAGTTTGGTCTGATACGGAAGAGATCCTCTTCGACTGGCCGGGCGGGATCAAACAGCTCCACCCGCCCTTTTTCTAGCCCGATCGGCGATCATCAACTGGGCTGTTTTAGCTTTTCAATGATGGCATCCGCCATCTCACTGGTCCCCACTGCGGTCGGATCGTTCCGATCTGCCTTCAGATCATAAGTAACGGACTTCCCTTCCCAGATCACCGTAGCAAGAGCTTGCTCCAAACGGTCGGCTGCCGCTTCCTCCCCTAGATGCCGCAGCATCAAAACACCGGACAAAATCATCGCACCAGGGTTTACTTTGTTTAAGCCCTTATATTTGGGTGCCGAACCATGGGTCGGTTCAAAGAGGGCCACTTCGGTCCCGATATTTGCTCCCGGGGCGACCCCAAGACCCCCCACTAGTCCGGCGCAAACATCAGAAACAATATCCCCATAAAGATTGGGTAAGACCAAGACATCAAAATACTCGGGACGTTGCACCAGCTGCATGCAGAGGGCGTCCACTAAAACCTCATTATATTCAATTTCGCCTTCGTACTCTTGCGCGATTTCCCGCCCAACGCGGAAAAAAAGGCCGTCCGTATATTTCATAATATTGGCTTTCGCCACCGCTGTTACTTTCCGTCGTCCGTGACGGCGAGCATATTCAAAGGCATACCGAATAATCCGTTCACTTCTGGCGCGGGAAATCGGTTTGATGGAAATGGCCGAGGCCGGATGGATCTTTCCCGCCGGGGCCATCTCAATAATCCGTTTTGCTTCCGGGGTCTCCGCGTCAAATTCCACACCGGCGTACAGGTCTTCCGTATTCTCCCGCACTAAAACCAGGTCGATGTCGGAGTAACGGGAACGAACTCCCGGGTAGGATTTGCAGGGCCTGACACAAGCATAAAGGTCCAGGGATTGCCGTAAAGCCACGTTCACACTGCGAAACCCGGTGCCGATCGGCGTCGTGATTGGTCCCTTCAAAGCCACTTTGTTGCGGCGAATTGAAGCTAGCACCTCATCGGGGAGGGGCGTGCCTTTCTCCTCCAACACATCAACACCGGCCTCCTGTACCTCCCATTCCAGATCTACGCCAGTCGCCTCGAGCACCCTTTTGGTGGCAGCAGTGAGTTCTGGTCCGGTCCCATCCCCCGGAATTAAAGTAATTCGATAAGACAAATAAATCGCTCCTTCCGGATAATTGTTTAGTTTTGGTAATGGACAAACCTAGTTTATCCTCAATAACCATGCATATTATCTTCCACCCAGACTCCCCGGTCCTCTTTTACCCAATCCTGTACCGCATAACGAACTACTCCCCCGTCGGGCCCATCAGCCACCACCCACTCGATACCGGCATTAATAATCATTCTTGAACATATTTTACAAGGCCGTACACCGCTAACCCGGTGACCGGTCGTAGGAGAGAGGCAAGCCAAATAAAGGGTGGCGCCGATCATCTCCGTCCGTGAGGCATGGATCAGCGCATTCATCTCCGCATGAACCGAACGGCAAAGTTCATACCTTTCCCCGGAAGGTATCCCGGCTTTCTCCCGCGGACAATCATTCAAGTCGATACAATTAACACTACCACGGGAAGCGCCAACGTAACCGGTACTGATGATCTGATCGGCTTGGACGATAATCGCACCAAAATGCCGCCGCAAACAAGTTGATCTTCTCGCCACCGCCGCCGCGATATCCAAGTAATAATGGTCTTTATCCGGCCTCTTCATGCCACTTCCCCCTCCAATCTATACCAAGTAAAACGCTTTCACAGGCATTCGTGTTTTCATTCTCTACTTTTTGAAGGCCTTTGCAAGCTACTCAGAATTCCTACTAGTCTGGTCTGAATGTTGTTCTCCGGTGTAATTGAATTTCTTTATTTAGTATTCTTGGTGAAGCTGAGGTGAAAATCGGGTCGAGCGACAGGGAGGTCGCGAGCCACTTTTGGTTCAGGAGGAACCTTAAAGCGGGTGCCCGATTTTAACCTCAGCTGAGCCGTAGAATACCTGAAGAAATTCATCTGAGCAAGGAAACAACATTCAGACCAGACGTTCCTTGTCACTTTGGATCGCCTTTTATAATGCTTGATCCCTTTGACCATTTTCGCCATTGCCGCTTGGCGCCGTTAGACGAATCTGGCGTTTCATGATCCCCGGTTGTTGATTCAGGCTATAGATTAGTAACATTTCCTCTCCGGCTGTCGCTTGGATCTCCCCTGAGAGGAGGATGTTTTTTACTTCCCCCGCCTTGAAAGAGGGGTGTCGCGCCTCGCGCCAAGTAGTCCGCTGCCAAGTTAAGTTGCCCGGAAGTCGAAAGGCCAGCATCAATTCGCCATGCCCTTCGGCAATGGTTTGGTTCGATTGATTCGCGACGGTTAGCATGATTTGGTAGGTTAACCGTTGGGGTATGGATTTGTTCAAAGTAAGCTGCTCAAAGTTGAGGTCAGTAATAATCAGCCCAGGCTGTCCTTGGTCTAAAATCTCCTTTAATTCCCGGTTTTCATCCTGTACTTGCCGAAGATTTTCTTCCAGGTGCATGAACTTTTCCTGCCAAGTGTTACGTTCGGATAATAAGATGGCATTTTCGCGAAAAAAACTATTTATAATCAAGATAAAAAGGACAACAATGATCAAACTTCCTACGACCTTGAGTCCAATATACTTTTTAGACACGGTTGCCCCTCCTTTTTTCAATCCAGTCCTGCTCGGCCATTACCCTGATCCCCTGCTTTTGTAGTAAAGCAGTAGTGACTCCCACCCCGTCTACCTTTCTGTTACAAAAGGAGCCATCATAAATCTGGTTACTACCGCAAGAAGGGCTATTGTCTTTGAGGATCGCCAATTTTGCTCCTGATTTTTCTGCGATCGCCAGGGCTTTACGGGCCCCGCGTTGAAAAGCAGCAGTCCGATCCAGACCACTTTCTGTAAAAACACCGGCTGTTTTTTGCCAAACACCGTTGCCATCACCAGCTTTGATCTCACAGGGCGGCCGGGGAACCGATAACCCTCCTAACACCTCGGGGCAGATCGGAATAACCTTGTAGTTTTGCAGGCTTTCAACAAAATGGGGGAGCTGATACCCCTGCCCGTTATAACGACAACTCTCCCCTAATAAACATGCGCTGACCAAAATCGAACTTCTAGTTTGATCAGAATTCCTCATCTTAAGATTCTTCCCCTGCCTTTACTGATAAGTTTAATGAAAAGATCATCACGGTATTTTTTTCGTAGCCAATGGCCGAGCAACCGAACCACATACGGACGGGTAAAAGGAATGACCATCATAAAACCAACGACATCCCCTAAGAAACCCGGAGAAATCAAGAAGACGGCACCGAACAAAACTACCACCCCATTTATTAACTCATGGGTCGGCATCCGCCCACGGCTTAGTTCCAGACGCGTTTGGCGCCAAAGGAAAAAACCCTGGCTTTTGACCAAGCCTAAACCCAATACTCCGGTACCCAAAACCAAAAGTAAAGTCCAACCCAGCCCAAATTGGCGTCCGACGGCGATCAGTGACCACAGATCAAGGGTGAGCCCGCCGATGAAAACCAGGAAAATCCGAATAAGCATTTTCTCCTCCCGGACAGATGTTGATCGGCTCTATTTTACCCTTTTTTGAAATATGGTTCATCAGACCGGGCCAAAAGTAATATGAATATATTAGATTTTTTTAGATTAAAGACGAGCCCCGTAAAGACCGATTTAACTTATAAAGGGGTGAACAATTTTTGCGTGGCAATCGGTAGCAACGGGGTAAAAGGGAGGTATTCTTCATGAATCAACCACTGGTTAGTCCCTTGGCCAAAAAAAGGTTTATCCAATGGTTTCTATCAAATTGGGAATTCCGAGGTGACGCGCCCAACCGCATCCTTTTAGCTCTCCTCAAACAAGACGCTAGTCTTAATCAGATCAAAATCGTTGAGAACGGTTGCTTTCTCCGTCCGTTGCTGGTTGTCTCCTGCCTTGGTACGGGAATGCCCCCGGCAGTCCTTTTATCTTTTGAGGTGACGCTTACAGATCCCGACGCTATTTTAGAATACCTATCAACAACGAAACAAAGCGGCCTTTACCTAACCTTTTATTTCCCCAACCGTAACACTTGTCTACCTTTTCTTGATGTCTTGGAAGAACTTCCGCTCCCTCTAGACCCGGAAAAGATTAAAAGCCTCCAAATCGAGTTAGAGCTTCAACTATTACTGGCTGAAGCCGAAAACGAAGCCCAAAGGCGAAAAATAATGGTACAAATCGACGACGCCTTAGCGCGAAGGGAAAAGGAAGAGTTCCTCCGCCTCGCCAAATTACTAAAGAGTCTTTAGAGGAAGCGCCCCAAAAACGGTGTCGAAAGTTCAATGGCATCATGGGGACAGAATTCTTGACAACAATAACACCGCAGACATTGCCGGTCATCAATGGTCATGCTTTCCTGTCCTTTGGTGATCACTTTGGCCGGACAAGCCTGGAGGCAGATGCCACACTGGCGGCAGTTGGCTTTAATCACCGGATAAGGGGAGACATAATGGCGAAAGAAGTTGGTAACGAATTCCGGAACACGAAAGCTAATCCGGGTCGACGCCGGTGGGACCTGAAAATCGGCGATAATGAACTCCTCCAACTGCTCTCCTCGAAGCTCAATCTCTGTTGCGTTGAGACCGGAAATTCCTCGTTTCATGGCTGACGCCAGTAACGGAACTGCCGAAGGCGAAAGGCCGATCAAGCGGGCAATGGTAGCATCAACGGCAAAAGGATTCTCCCCCGCCATGATTAAGCCCATTGGTCTTAGGTTACCATTTCTTGGTCCGTTTCCCTCCATCGCCATCACGCCGTCAACAATGGTCAAAACAGGCTTGATGGTTAAAGCCAGGTCGATCAACATCTCTTGGAAAACATCGGCGTGCTGCAGCCGAAAATGCATCTCCCCTTTACGTAACCCGGCCACACAACCGAAGAGATTTTTTACAGCACCGGTTAAGCGGGTGAGTCCATGGGTTTTAATCCGTGGTAGGTTAATCACCGCATCAACTTCAGTGATCTCTTCGACCAGGGGAAAGCTTTTTAAGATTTTCCCGTCCGCTGCCTTGACCTCAATTTCCTGGTTGAAATTGCCCAACGGAACACCGAGTTCATCACAGATTTCGGTGATACCGGCCTTCTGGGCCACCCGAGCAAGACTACCCACGCCGGGACTATCTCCTACCAGCGGTTTAACCCCAAGAGCAAGTAATTCTAGCAAGACCGCCCGCACCACTTCCGGATGGGTATCGACGCCCCGCTCCGGCGGCTCCGCGGCCAACAAATTGGGTTTAACCAGTACTTTTTGTCCGGAAGAAACAAAGTTTTGGAGGCCGCCTAGCTCCTGCAAGCATTTACGAACGGCACCTTCCACCTCATTTCGGACATAGCTACCACAGCGGGCGATGGCAATTTTCGTCATCAAGTTTCCCTCATTTCGTAACGAAGCTTTTTTACAACGCAAAAAGCTCAACCGCAAGAAATAGAAAAGTTCTCTGGTTAATTCTCCAGAGAACGGAAAGACTCCTTTGCTAAGACCCCTTATTTACCTCGTCTTAAATATGAGCGGTTCCTTTTAAGGCTTCAAGATAGGCCTCCCCAACTTTAAAAATATCACCGGCACCCATAGTAATCACCAAATCTCCTGGTCGTGTTTGGGATAAAAGATGGGCTTTTATTGCCTCCAGGCCTCCAATATACCGTACATCCCGATGATATTTCCCTGTTTCTGCGGCCAGTAGCTGACTGGAAATATCCCCCGGATCAGTCTCACGGGCGGCGTAGATATCGGCAAGCACAAGCACATCGGCGTTGGTAAAAGCGTGGGAAAATTCACCAAAAAGATGTTTCGTCCGGCTGTACAGATGGGGTTGGAAAACACACCAGACCCTTCCGTCATATTGTCTTTTCACGGCAGCAAGGGTATTGCGGATCGCTACCGGATGGTGGGCATAATCGTCAACCACCACCACCCCGTCGGCTTCGCCTTTAATTTCAAAGCGACGGCGGACGCCGGTAAAATCCCGTAAGTAATCCAGACAGTCCGTAAGGGGCACTCCAACCTCCACCGCTGTGGCCAGCGCGGCGAGGGCATTTCGCAAATTATGTTCACCGGGTACCTTTAGCACCAGCTCACCAAAACAAACGCCTTTATGAAACAGTTTACCCTTGATCCCCATGGGTGGCACTGGTTCGATCTCGGTACAACACCAATCAACCTCCGGAGTCAAACCGAAGGTCGTGACTGGTGCTTTTGCCACTGTTAATAACTGCTTTAGGTTAGGATCTTCCCCCCAAATAATTAACCTTCCTTCCGGGGGTACTAGCGTAATGAATTCTTTAAAAGTATCAACAACCGCATCCGCGGAGGGAAAACAATCAGGATGGTCCCAATCGACATTAGTAATCACCGCAATCTGAGGCGAAAGAAAAAGGAAGGAACGGCGGAATTCACAGGCTTCCACCACAAAATAGGGGCTTCTTCCTGTCCGGTGGTTTCCCGGTAGCTCTTTCATTTCCCCGCCCACTTCAATGGTGGGGTCTTTTTCCCCTTTAATTAATAATAAGGAAATCATTGCTGTTGTGGTGGTCTTGCCGTGGGTTCCGGCAACCGCAATCCCCATTCCTTTTTCTTTCATTAAAGCTCCTAACAGCTCTGCTCCTTCGTAAAGGGGAAGTCCTTTTGCTTTGGCCGCCAACAGTTCCGGATTTTGCTCGCCAACCGCATTGGTATACACTACCACATCAAGATCGTCAGTAATTTGGGTTTCCTGATGTCCGTAATAAATTTTAACTCCCCTGGCTTCCAATTCCGCCGTATTTCTACTGGAATTCCGGTCCGAACCGGTAACCTTGTAACCGCTTTCCAGCATAATTTTTGCTAAGGCGCTAAGACGCGCGCCTCCGATCCCAATAAAATATAGATGGTCGCCTGGTTTCAAGCTGATCCGTCCTTTCTTCGCCAATCCTCCCCATTTTTCCACATTTTCTATTCTATGACGATTAGCGAAATAAAACAATATCTCTTTTCCGATTTAGCCGCATCTTTCTTCAAAAATGCCAATAAGATCCGGATTTTTACTAAATATTAATTACTGCTTATTTTATCCATGATTACTATATTTAATCATGTTTAGCAGATAAATGCTAGAAATTACGATCCAAATTTTATAGTTTTGTCTTGTTACAGACTAAGGGCTTTTTGCTAAACCCGGTAATTGCCGAGAGAACAATAATATGCTAAACTAAGTTTTGCTAAATTATGCTAAAATATAGTGAAAGGAAGTGATCATGGGTTTGAACGCGCTAACTGCTAAGTTTAAAGAAGTCTTATCCTCTGTTCTTCCTATAACCGTAATCGTTCTGATTCTGCATTTTACGATAACACCCTTGGAACATCACCTTCTCCTCCGTTTTCTCCTCGGCTCCTTCCTCATCATCATCGGCTTAGCGATCTTTTTATTAGGTGTTGATCTTGGTATTACCCCCATTGGAGCTCTGTTGGGCGAGGTTGTAGCGAAAACGAACAAGCTAATAATTGTCATTATCGCTGGCTTGATCTTAGGGTTTATGATCTCCATTGCCGAACCTGATCTCCACGTCTTAGCAGCACAAGTCGACGCGGTTTCTTCCGGTATGATCTCCAAGTCCTCGATTGTGGTGAACGTCTCCCTCGGAGTTGCCCTGATGTTGGCGGTCGGTTTTATTCGAACCGTTTACAATCTTCGTTTATCTAAGGTCTTCACCCTTCTCTATGGCATTATTTTTGTTTTAGCTTTATTTACGTCCCCCGCATATTTAGCCATTGCCTTCGATTCCTCCGGCGCCACCACCGGCGCCCTGACCGTACCCTTCATCCTGGCGCTGGCGCTGGGGATCGCTTCTTTAAATAAAGATAGTCAAATTTCAGAAAGTGGAAGTTTTGGATTGGTTGGGATCGTTTCGACCGGACCGATCATCGCCGTGGCCTTGATGAGCATCTTCTCTAAGACCGACCAAATTCAAGGAACGCTCGAGTATGAACTTACGCAAACGACTTCCCTGATCGCCCCTTTCCTGGTAAAGATTCCTCCGAATGCTCGGGATTCCTTTATCTCCTTACTCCCTTTATTACTTGTCTTCCTCTTTGGCAAGAATAAATTTTTGCAATTAACGAAAAAAGCAACCAACAGAATCCTAAAAGGTATGGTCTACACCTTCATCGGCTTAATCCTCTTTCTCAGCGGAGTACAAGCAGGGTTCATGGATGTGGGTAGTCTGCTCGGTACTCAGTTGACTGCCATCAGTCGCCCCCTCGTCGTAATCATCGGCTTTGTCCTGGGGTTAGTCACAGTTTTAGCCGAACCAGCCGTTTACGTGTTAACTACCCAGATCGAAGATGTCACCAGCGGTTATGTGAAAAGAAAGGTTGTGCTGATCGCCCTCTCTATTGGGGTGGGTTTTGCGGTTGGTCTTTCTATTTTGCGGATTATTACACCCAGCATCCAACTATGGCACTACCTCCTACCAGGATTTTTAATCGCCGTAGCGCTAACCTATTCTGTTCCCGAGTTATTCGTCGGCATCTCGTTTGATGCGGGCGGTGTTGCTTCCGGGCCGATGGCGGCGACCTTTATTCTAGCCTTTGCGCAAGGGGTGGCGGAAGCGACTCCGGGGGCCAATGTCTTAACCGATGGTTTCGGCGTGATCGCCATGGTGGCGTTAACTCCTTTGATCGCACTCCAGCTTTTGGGATTGATCTTTAAAGTAAAAGCCAAAAAAGGAGGAGTCGGGACCCATGGATAAGCCAACTGTACAGATGGATTTTTCCCTGATCTATGTGATTGTTAATTATGGCCAAGGTAGTAAGGTTTTATCCGCCGCTAAACACTACGGAGTCACCGGCGGAACGATTTTTCTCGGAAAAGGAACCGTTACTAACCGTTTTTTAGAACTGCTTTCACTAACGGAAATCCGTAAGGAAATCGTGCTCATGGTGGCGGAAAAAAACGTTGCCCAACAGGCTCTCGCGGCCATAAATACTGAGTTTCACTTGGAAAAACCCAACCACGGGATCGCCTTCAACATTCCAGTGACTAATTATTTTGGTTCCCACGACTTTATTGAACAACCGTTTAAAGAAAGTAGAGGTGTAAAAGAACCCATGTATAATGCGATTTTTGTCATTGTGGATAAAGGAAAAGGCGAAACGGTAATCGAGGCGGCAACAGAAAAAGGAGCTAGAGGAGGAACGATCATTCACGCCAGAGGATCAGGAATCCATAAAAGCATCAAACTGTTTGCCATGGAAATTGAACCGGAAAAAGAGATTGCCCTCATCCTCTGCGAACAAGACCTCACCGCACCGATTGTTACTCATATCCGCACAGAGCTTCGCATTGATGAACCGGGAAATGGGGTGATCTTTACCCAAGGGGTAGACCAGACCTACGGTCTACGTAAAGCATAAGAAGAAAACCCGGGTATCCCGGGTTTCAGTAAAATCTCTCTAGTAATCTTCATTTGAAGAGTAGAGCCGATACTCTTCGTCAGTGGTTACTTGTTCCTGACAGATCGGACAGACGAGCGCATCGTCGTCCTCAGTATAACCCAGCTGGATCATGGTACCACAGGAAGGACATTTCACACTCTCTTCCGCATTATCCGCCCTTTCCGGAATACTCAGCGGATGATGACTTTCTTTGCCCATTTGCTCCCCTCCTTTTTTATATTTTCCCTATCCCTCCTGCTGAACTATGCATCATTTTTTTAACATGGTTTTACTACGACAAGCAGGCAATACTATTCTTGGGAGGTGGAGCTGTGGCGCGACGCAGCATCGTTTCCGACGAGGTCAAATATGAAATAGCGAAAGAACTTGGTTTTGCCGACCGCATTCAACGAAACGGCGGAAGTTACGACTACAGCCAGATCACTACCCGCGAAGCAGGCCTGATTGTCCGGGGTTTGATTGAAAAAGCCGAACAATTGATGGCCTCCCAAAAATAGGAAACAGGGGCGTGTCATACGCCCCTGTTTCCTATTTAAAGCTACCCGCACAAACCCTTTTCTGAACTCTCAGCCACAATCTTGCATGGTTTACCATAAATTCCATTCATGCCTTGAGCAGGGTTTTTTGTTTAATTAGAGAAGTTTAAGCAAACAACAGGCAGGAATCCCACTTTGGCCAGTCTTTGAAAATTTTGCTAAAAGAAACGGAGGAATAATCTTTGCTACGCCTTACCAAACTCAAGTTTCCCCGCTGGTATCTATTCATATTTAGCCTGGTTCTCCCAGGCATTTTGTGGGCACATCCGGCCCAAGGGGCTGATGAAAATCTCACGAAACGGCTCTCCAATTTAGAAAGCCGCTGGGGCCACCTCCAGCTCGGCGGAGAATTTAGTTTACTCGCCGATTATAAGCAACGCACCTTTGAGAAATACCAGACTCCTGATTTTAAAAACTATTTGAACATCTATCTTGACGCCCAGATCGACCGGAATTTCTACTTTTATCTTTTGCTTTCCCACTATAACAATTACGGTTATCTCAATCAACTCTATATTAATGAAGCGGCGGTCCGCTACCGGTCTCCCCAATTACTAGTAGACGTGGGGCAGTTCAAGTTTACCTTGGATCCCCTCGGTCTCATCGCCGACCATGGAGCCTCTCCGCTGCAAGGTATTGCGATCCAAACCGGTAATGACGAGGTCTATCTTGGCGGCTATTATTCCAGGCTGTTTCTAAACCCAATTCTCGAGGAAGAACAGATTATGGTTGGCAGTGATGATCAGTTCGGTCTCCGTATCGCCTTTCCCAAACCCAACCATATGCTTGGGATGACTTTCGTGACTACCCCGGCGGGAGATCTTAGTGAAACTGCGTTTGGGATCGATTTAATTACCAATGTGGCCGGTGGTGCTCTCCAGACTGAAGTGGCCTGGTATAAACCGGGCACCGATAATTTCCAAACCTATAAACACGACGGGGCTTTCGGAAGCTTGGCCACGTGGAATAAGAACGTCGAGGCAACAACTTATACCTTAAACGCTTGGTATTTCGATAAAGGTTTTGCCCCCATCTCTTCTGTTTTAAACGATAGTTTTCTGGAAAAAGGCGAAATCTACGCCAATAACTCCTATGGGATCGGCGGTGGTTTACAACGTAAACTCAACAACAACTGGGATACAACGGTAAAAACCGGGGTACTGTTCTCTCCGGAGCAAACTTTCTCCAGCCCACAAATAACTTTCTCAGGTCGCCTCCGGAAAAACTTTTCCCTAGCGACCAACTTGGAGTTTGGCTTCGATTCCGGTTTTGAAGCCGATGTCGATAAGATTAACCTCCACCGGTATAACCGATTGTTGGTCCAGTTTAATACCGTATTTTAGTTCACACGAAAAGGAGGAGTCAGCATTGGGTAAAAAGATCTTTCTGTGCTTGGTTTTAACACTGATGTTCTCGCTGAGCACGGCAGCAATGCCTACCAGCGCTGCCACCCCACCCCTGGCTGGAGTTAAGGTGGTCGTCGATCCCGGTCATGGTGGACGGGACCCAGGCGCCGTTGGGATAAACGGATTAACCGAAAAACAGGTTAATTTACAGGTAGCAAAAGCCCTCCGTAACTGTTTGGTAGAATACGGCGGAGCAACCGTGGAAATGACCAGGGTCGATGATTCTTATGTTACACTCGCCGGTCGGGTTAAAAAAGCGAACGACAGTTGGGCGGATCGGTTCATCTCCGTTCATCACAATGGTTCCGTTAATCCAGATCATAATGGTACATCTGTTTTTTCGGCTAACAACGGAAGCGCTCAGAGTCATGACCTCAGCGCCAAAGTACAGAAACGGTTGTTACAAATGACCGGTCTCCGCGATCTCGGCGCTAATACCGCCAACTATTATGTCTTACGCAACACTAGAATGCCGGGCATTCTCACCGAAGCGTCTTTTATCACCAATCCAAAGGAAGAGGAAAAACTAAGGGATCCCGGTTACGTCTGGCGGGAAGGCTACTATATTTACCGGGGCATTGTCGACCATATGGGAAACTAAACAAACTAAAAATGGTCCGATCGCCTAATACTTTAAAATAATATAGGCATCTGAATCCAAGGTTACCTTCGTACGGAGGTAACCTTTTTCCTTTTTGTTTTAGGTTTCCCAAATTTCGCCAATTCAGGAAGGGATGTCTACTTCTTATGTCAAAATAATATGTAAAGTTCATGTCAAAGGAGTGTTTGCTAAAATGGTGAGCAGAAAACAAAGATTACCCCTCATTATGACTACCTTTCTCCTTACAATCTTTCTTTTACTGAACGGAGGATGTCTACCTAAACCCTATTTACCAGGCAACGACCCTGGAACGCTTCGCCTTCGACTCTACCGCGCAGAAACCTTCCAGACCGAACAATTTACGATCATGGCAGAGGCAGCGAGTGAACCCATTGCTAAACTGCTGATCAAGCTCACCAACAACAAATTGTTTATTGAGAAAACCGTCGAACCCTACCAGGAAGATCAGATTATCACCATAGACTCTTTGTACCCAGGAACATGGAAAATACAAGTCTTTGCTTACGATGCACAGAATGATTGGCTTTTCTACGGTGAACTAGACCAACCGATCTTGCCAGGGAAGACAGCAGAGGCTTTTTTAAAAATTGGCACGGCGCCGGGATGGGTTGAGGTATCTATGGATGTTACTACCCTGCGTGCGCTGGGGATTGATACCAGCAAAGGTCGGTTTTATGTTTATGAAGATCCGGAGTCTGATGCATCAACCCAGTTTGATCTGGTTTTAGAGGGAAATTATTTAAAGAATAGTAAAGACATCTTGCTGAAGGAAGGTACTTATGAGGCCCATATCTCTATTCCAAATAAAAGTAACCCTGTCTATGAAAGTTATTATGAACGGATTGACGCCAAATCAGGAGAAGTATTAGAGATTAAAATATCCGCCGATGCGGAGTTAATCATTGAAGGAGTGATTGATGCCAACCCACCCACCCCGGATAATTTCCAGATCATTTTGATCGGTGACCAACTTGAGCTGAGCTGGGAGTTAATCGAGGGAATTGCTGATCTTGCTGGTTATAACATCTATCGTACCAACCGTGAGGGGCGATTCGTGTTTTATACACAAGTCGCTAAGGAGGTTTCCTCCTACCGTGATAATAAGCCCAAAGCTGAATATTACTTCAATAACCGCCTGGGTTATGCCGTTAGCAGTTTCGATTTGGGTGGCAACAACAGTATCTGGACGGAACCCGGTTATCTCTATCTAGAAAATAGCCCAGGTTGTTCACTTAGCAAGGAAGAGTAGTCGGCGTGAACAACTCAATAAAAGCGCCTCCGGGGCTTGTC
>ENA-UOOK01002707-UOOK01002707.1-fermentation-metagenome-genome-assembly--contig:-NODE-2707-length-21184-cov-4.681149_pt1 | contig 21184 bp, 16 predicted proteins | sample MGYA00245777_ERZ724023 | MGnify/ENA primary metagenome ERZ724023 (study PRJEB28704, sample SAMN03018312) | fermentation metagenome | biome: anthropogenic terrestrial biome; feature: soil; material...
GTTTACCAGAAGGAGTAGATTATTTTGAAGCTTTAATGGATATATTAGGAATCCCAAAACAGGATAATACTGGTGGACAATATTTAAACATTGATTTTAGAATGATTCCGCAATTTGACGAAAAGGTGCTAGAGCATAGAAACGGACATTATATTGTTCAGGACTGGATGGGTGCCATAACAGAAATATCCGATGAATTTGATTATACATATATAAGAACAGCGAAGGATTTTGTCACCAGAAAATGGCATAAATTTCCTGTAGAAACAAGGGAAGATTGGGAAGAAATGAAACATCGTTACAATCCTGATTCTCCTGGACGATTACCTGAAAACCTTGATGAAATATATGAAAAATTAAATGACAGAGATTATGTTGTTGGGCTAAATGTAAACGGGCCTTTCTGGCAGTTAAGAGAATGGCTTGGATTTGAAAACTTATGTATCAAATTTATAGAAGAACCTGATTTTGTTCATGAAATGATTGAATTTTGGACTGATTTTGTCTCGAAGTTAATGGCACGTTTTCTAAAAAAAGTAATGTTGGACAAGGTTCACATATCAGAAGATATGGCTTATAAAGCAAAAAGTATGATTTCACCTGAAATGACTCGTGAATTCCTTATGCCTACTTATAAACATTGGGTTAGAGAGATAAATGAAAGTGGATGTCCCATAATTGATATGGATTCTGATGGTTATATTGGAGAGCTGATACCTATATGGATTGAGTCTGGTATAAATGTTTGTGATCCAATTGAGGTTGCTGCATATAATGATATAGTAGAATACAGACGACTTTATGGAAAAAACATGGCCTATGCTGGTGGCATTGATAAAAGAGCATTAGCAAGAGGTGGAAAAGATATGCAGGATGAGCTAATGAGAGTAATACCTCCTCTATTAAAGGATGGGGGATTTATACCAAGTTGCGATCATGGCGTTCCACCGGATATTTCTTGGCCAAATTTTATTGAATATACAAGGCTGCTTGCAAAACTCACGGGGTGGTTGTAACGTTAGTACAAATCACCTATCTTTTTATTATAACTCAAAATATTGCCTTATTACATACTTAATATTGGCTCTGATGCTTTCATCATTAATATCACCACACTTGGAGCCAATTCTTGCTTTAGCTATTGTCCTGATCTGATGTATCATTGCTACTGAATCCTTTGGGAGCGAGGATAGCGTTTGTGGAAGAAAAACCTCAGTAGGATATATACGGCTGCTTTTTTTTATTGAAGAGAGAGGAAGCACTGTAACAACTGGCATGACTTCGTTAACCGTATCATTTGAAATGACCAGTGATGGTCTTGTGCCAGCCTGTTCCGAACCGATAATAGGATCTAGGTTTGTCCAGTATATAGACCACATTTTTACCATTTGTGTATTATCTCCTCTGTTTGTTTGTCAGCGTATTTAAAGCTTTCAATAACTTCTTCATTTCGTTTAATAAAGTCAGGGTCCTTTACGGCCTCCATTAGTTCTTTCTTATAAATCTCTCTTTTTACTTTTACTAAATATTCAGCCACAGCTTCTCTTACCCCTGCGCTTATTGAGTGTATAATTTTTTCTTCAGACAACACTTTTAATTCGTTAATATAGGATTCCGGTAAAACAACAGTATACTTCTTTACACTATCAATTGATTTTGTTCGTGCCATATAGTACCTCCATAAATTATGGTATATAAGTATTGTATAATATTCAACCATAAATTGCAACAATAAAAAGGATAAAATAGTTTAAGACGGTAAAATAGATTATGAGGGTAAAGTGGTCGACCTATGGTGCTAAAGCAAATAACATTCAAATAATAGATTGCTTAAGGTAAAAACTTATTCAATAGTGAAATAATTGCGACGTGTGCAGATAAGTGATTGACAAAAAGTGGATTATATCAGTTAAAAATATTATCCATAAATCTTGTAATACTAAATATATAATTAATTACAGGAGAGTGGATAAATATGGGAAACTATAAAATTAAAATTAACATTGGCATCTATGATGGATCAGGTAATCTTGCAGATGGTGTAGTAGTAGCCTCTGAAGGAGATATGACAGAAAGTGAAGCCGAAAGTATTGATGCAGTAGAAAGGGCATTACTAAATACAAATAAAGAAGCATTGGTTCAGGCAATATCACAGCATTTAGAAGGAATCTCAAAAAAAAAGCCCAAAACAGGAAGCAGGTAGAAGGTGGTATTATCGTATGTAATGATCAACAATATTCAGTAGATGGAGAAATAGGGCGGTTCAGTTTTAAAACCCATCATCTTATCTCTGAAAGCAATAAAGGATTCAATACAGCCAAGGATATATTCAGAGCACTAAGATATAAAGAATGGTACAGAACGCAAGGGTTTAATGAACTTGCTTTTTCACTTGTAGCAGATGAGAGTTACAGAAAGGCGGGCAAGAAGTTAAATCGTGTCAGAAGAGAAAAAGAAGCAGGGGGAACCCCTACAAGAACACTTTCATGGATCGTGGAATCAGAAGGGGACAAGATAAGAGAGCATGTTAACAGTAAGGTCGCACAAATCCTTGATGAGAATGAGTTTACTAAAGAAGGTATACCCAAAAGCCAAGGAGTAATTTACGGGGTTAGCGGTAGAAATGCAAGCATAGATCCTATTACCATAGAAAAGGCCCAGAAAAGGTATAATGAATCCATTGGAGACGGACCTAAAATAGATGACAATCAGTGCATGAAGACATATATAAATCCAAAGGAAGCAACAAATATATCAATAGATGATGTAGGCGTAAAAAAGCAGGTAGAACACAGGCAAGCTAATGAAAAAAAGGATCTCAAATATGTGAGAAATACGATTGTTCACGTTGAAAATGCAAAAGAACGCTATTACCTTAACGCTGAAAATACTGCAGCAGTTCTACCAATGCTAGTTGCATTTCTCCTCCACAACAGACTGTTGAATTGCTTTCTGGAGTTTTTTGTAGATGGAGAGAGGGGTCTGCATAATACGATATTAAGTAAGCTTTTTTGGCATAAATCGTTTGCTCTTGTGCTGGATTGGTATCATTTGATGAAGAAATGTGAGATGGAGCTTAGTCTTGCTATAAAAGGTAAGGATATTAGGAATAAAGTGCTGGAAGATGTACTTAAATGGCTATGGGTAGGCAATATAGATTATGCAGGCACTTTACTCAAAAAGGTAGATCCTCAATACATTAAATCCCCTCCAAATATAGAAAAGTTGGTTGGTTATTTTGAGAGGAACAGGCAATTCATTCCATGTTACGCCCTGCGTAAGGAGCTGGGCTTACGCAACTCAAGCAACAAGGGAGAAAAGTCAAATGACCTGATTGTTGCAGAACGCCAGAAACACAATGGGATGAGTTGGTCTACAGAAGGATCTGTAAGTCTGGCTACAGTTACAGCTCTTAATATGAACAAAGAGTTACACAAGTGGTTTTCAACCGGTACAATAGATTTTAAACTTGTAAGTTAAAATCTTTAGAAAACTACATTGAGATATAGATAGGTATTAGCAGACTAATAGAAGCTAATTATAAAGCTCTTATTAGTAGTCTTGGGTATTTTTATCTAGAATGTAGGGGTTAACCCCATGTTAGGTAGTAAATGAAGAATATATATTTCGGAGACTGACATTGGGTTGTTTTCATTTGCACACGTCGAAAATTTTTCTATATCATCAACTTTTAGTCTTGCTTTATTTTTCCTTTTAAACGAAATTGTTATATCATCATCCCATTCCGCACGAAATGTATTAAAGGGCTTTATACTTTGAAATATTAATTTATAAAAATCACTTGGATGTGATATGTTTACCTCGACATCAGCAATATTAAGCTACACATTAGCTTATTAACATTTATTTTGGACTGAGTGTCTATACCAAATTCTGTATAATTATCTTTGTAAAAACCTTGAATATACCTATCTCTAAATGAATTTAGTTTATATCCCCATAATCTAAAACCTTTATTGTGATAATAATATAGCATTTTATGTGATATAAGAGCAAATAAATCCTCAATCATAGCCATTTTATTTATTTCACTATGCTTATAAAAATGCGAGTAGATACCATCAAATCCATTATCAACACTTAAAATACTAAAGATATCTTCCCAATATAAATTAAAATAAACTTTACTAACTGAACATCCTAACCTCATTTTCTTTAAATTAGTTCCATATTCATCCAAATAAATTGACGTTTCTTTAAAATATTCTTTTATGCATTCTGTTATTTTATTTAACACCTATGTCACCCTTTCAAAATAGTTTATTTAACTCTAATATTATTATGTTGTTACTAACATAATAATGCATAAGATTATGTATTCTTTCAAAAAAGTAACACTTTTATGAATCTCTTAAGAATTTCGGTTATTTATTGTTAGGCACATCTTGATTGCCTACTTTGTAGAATCCTTATATATTGTTGTTTAAATTTTCGCAATAACCTGTTCGAAAAATATCTGCTGCCTAAGAGAATTATTTTCGCTAATATTGTAAACTTTTGCAACTGCATAACACTCACTTATAACTTTATTTTTATCACTAAATTTTATCTCGGCATCAACTAAACCCTTTAGGAGTCTTCAGTAAGCAAATTCACTTCCCTTTTTTGAAACTTAGCTAACCAATCTAGGTATAGTATCCTTATTTAATTTAAATTTTCCACAATATTATATTTTCCACATTGATTTACCTGAATAATCAGGCTTTTTAACTTAAAGTATCTGAACCTCGATAAAATGGATTTTTATCAAGCATTGCTCTGTGTATTTTCTCTCTGAATAAAGTCTTTATCATTCTCTAAAAGTGCAACTATTTCTTCCAATCTACGCAAGACAACTACTGTCATTTGGAGGGGACACCCTCTGTATCTTTATCCGTGAAAGCAAGTATCTCATCATCACTAGCAGCGTGTGCATTATGTGACAAACAATGCGATCTGCTCCGCCTTTATGTCCATTGCCTGTGCAAACATCTTAATACTTTCTATATTGCTGGCACTATGACAGCTAATATACCATTCAATGTTATCCTTATTTTTATTTACGCTGTTTATCTTTTTAAAATAGTCCCAGTCCACAGGAGAAAGTGAATGGCCAACAACGATTATCTTGCTTACATTCGACAGGCCATCAAAGAACTCTTGATGGTTCTTTATAATATCCTTGCAATTCTTGATGGTTTCTTCATCGTACCAAGAAAGGTTTCGTGCCGCCGTATCAATTGCTGCTTCTACCATCTCGCATTTCCGACTGCTTTTGTACTTCGGCAATCTGAAATCACTAACTAAATCATCGTCACCCGCACCAGGAACATGGCCAATTATCAATTTATCCTTTGGATGGTATTTCTCTTTTCGTCTGCAACCATGAATATAGCAAACATTCTCTTTTTCTACGCCATACAGATCTTCTATGAATTCCGTATAGTTAAAGTTAAGCGTTTTGGAATTACGTATTACTCCATTGAGCGGTCTGTAGACCATATCCGACACTCTCAATGACTCTACCCACATGCGAAATCTCCGAGGCAAATCATGCGTTATCGTTTGTGCAGGTCCAGTCGCTGTGTCAACAGCTGCAAAGAAATCTGCCGCCTGTGCATCCGGGTCATAAGCATCGAAATCGTCAAGCCACATATCAACAACGCCAAATATGGCACCACTATCGATATGAGCTAAAGCATCCTCAAAATCAGCCCACAAATCTGCAACATTCAGGTAGGTTTCAAGAGCAAAACGCAATGAATTGTTCTTCCCTAGAGTATCTCCGAAATTGTAATAGCTGGACTTGACACCATGCATCAAGTCAAAGCCATTACCTATGATGTTGAGTGTGGCTGATGGATCACCTGTTGGGAAGCTATCCAAACTCACAATCTTAAATGGTGCAGCAGTTAATGCTTGTTTGAAAAGTTCAGCTTGTTCTCCAGCAGTAAAGTAAGGAGCGCCACAATCTTCACATATTCTTAGGTATTCTTCTGCCACGTGCATCACCTCCATTTCCATTTAAAGTGTTTCGCCTACTAGTGTAAAGATGTAAGCCAAGATACTTATTTACTGTTTCTTCCATAGGGTGGTCTCTTTAATTATTTTTTTCTCACTATTCTAGCCAAGTCTTTTCGCTCCTGTCTAGAAACATTTAAAACAAAATGGTATATCCTTACAACAGAATTATCCAACTCCGGATTTTTATGTGATGTTAACAGAATGCCATTTAGAGTTGGGTCATAACACTCCATGTCTACACTAAGATTAACTTTTTCAAATATCTTGTTGCCTTCCTCATCTTCAAAACAGAGATTTTCTAATATAGTTTCCCTGTCTCTTAAGACATTTTCTAATCTCGCTTCTTTATTAAATATAATTGTAAAACCAAATCCACCGTATTCTCTTAAGTAACCGAATAGCTGCCCTAATTGTTTTTTGAATTTATCTTGACTCCATATTTTGTTTTCACCAGTTGCGATATTTATATAGTCCTCTCCTGATTTAAATATAAAAAAGTCTAACTCCCCTGGATTCCTTGAAGCATATCCTTGTGGTGCTTCTCTTGTTACTTCGTATCCATAATGATCTAGAGACATTTTAAGATAGTCCTTAAGCATATCACTTAACTCATTTTCACTTAATTTTTCAATATTTACAGGTTTCTCAGAAGCAAGCTGAATAGCCTTATTTATATCCTTTAATATTTTAATTTCATCATCAGAAATATTTAGTTTACTTAAAATCTTTATAGTCTTCTGCGAATTTTCTGTAAAAGCTTTAGCTAAACTCCCCTTCTTATCAAATTCTTCAAGTGAATCTAATACTGCTGGTATTTCATTAATAATATTATTTATATTTTCTACCGTTCCATATATTGCAGGTTCATACTTTGGATTTTGCCTCTTTGCCTCATTATAGTAATATAAAGCTTTTACATTATCTATATCGTTATAGGCGCAAGCTAAATTAGCATTTAATAGATAATCATCTTTGTATTGGTCGATATATTTTTCACACCACTTAATTGCCTCTTTACTCATGCCCATAGATATTAGAACCGCTGAATAATTGACGATTGCTTCAATATCAGGATCATAATTTTTAAAATGGCTCTCAAATAATTGCTTAGATAAGACATAGTTCTTCATAAAATATTGAACTGTAGCTACTCTAGGAACGCTTTTTCTTTTATCCTTAATTTTATCTGCAACTTCAATTGCCTTCTTATACTCTTTTATATTGATGAAACAGTAATACTTGAGCAAATTTAAATAATCATTATCATGAATACTTATACCTTTATTACTAGAAACATCCTCAGCATAATTGATATACATAAGACCTTCCATTGGATAACCATTATTTAAAAGAAAATGTGCATTTAACAAGGCTATGCCTCTGCTGATACCCTTAACATCATCTAATGGTTTATTTTCAATATTTATAATATTTTTTAATGATTTATTAAATAATACCAATTCAAAATAGCTTAGGTTACCTTCAATAACCTTAATATAATCTTTTACATAACTGCTGTCCATGTCCTTAAGCAACTCTTCTATATGGTAAGTAATAATTTTCTCATTTATTATAATACCTTTTATGGGTATTCCAATGGTATCTTGAACTATTTCCTCCCATGACAAAGGATTATGTCCCTCAAAATTAAGCACCTTAACCTGCTTATACGTATCTAGTATGTATTCTACTAAATTAGTATCCCATCCATAATCTTTTATTACAAGGCATAGAACTCCAAGATGAAATCTTAACTTTCTAGATATTAAAAAGTATTTATTCCAATCAATATTACGCATATCGCCATTTTTTTCAAATTCAATATGCATACCAAAAGTCGCAGCAAGTGCATGTGGAGTTTGGCATATTCCACCATATTTAATATATTCTCTTAATTGTTCCTTATAATCTGGATGGACACAATTATCAATAATCAATTTTGCTTTTTCAATTGGAGCTTTTCCACGTAAATCTGCCACACCTTGCTCTGTAATTAACACACTAACAGAATGTTCGCTATGATCTAAATGTGCTACCATTGGAACTATTGCACTAATTGCACCTTTCTTAGTAGTTGAAGGGCAAGTAAAGATAGACATATAAGCATTTCTTGCAAAATCTCCAGAACCACCGATACCATTCATCATTTTTTTGCCTAGTACTTGTGTAGAGTTAATATTTCCATAGATATCAGCTTCTAAAGCAGTATTTATTGCAATAATACCTATTCTTCTTGCAATTTCCGGGTTATTGGAAATTTCTTGAGGTCTAAGAACTAATTTTGGTAAGAAAAAGTCCATATTAGCATAAATTTCTTCTAAAACAGGTGAAGAAACAGTTAGTGAGCATCCACTAGCGAATTTACATTTTCCTGTTTTCATTAAAGCTATTACTGAATCTTGAATAACTTCAGTATACATTTCAAAAGGAGGCACTACATTAGAAGATCCTAAAGCTCCTAAAACTGCATTTGCTACATTTCCTACTCCTGATTGCAGTGGTAAGAGTTCTTTTGGAATTCTTCCATTTTTTAATTCATTAATTAAAAATTCTGCTACATTATTGCCAATTGTTTTTGTAACTTCATCAGCTTCGGTAAATGCACCAACTTCATCAGGACAATTTGTTTCGACTATACCAATAATTTTAGACGGGTCGACTTTAAGTAATGTATCCCCTATTCTATCGGATGGTTTAAATACTCTATATTCTTTTCTATATGGAGGATCTTGCGGTTGATATAAGTCATGAATTCCTTTAAGATTTTTTGAATGAAATGAATTTAATTCAATAAAAATCCCATCAGCTAATTGAGCTATAGTAGGAGAAATTCCAACTCCAGTTGTTAATAAAATTTCACCATTTTCATTTACATCTGCAGCTTCTATCACAGCCCATTTTAATTTTCCATAATAACCATATCTTAAATTTTGCGGCATTAATGATAAATGTTGATCGAAATATAAAGCTCTGTTAGAATTAATTGCTTTTCGCATATCTCCATTTGATTGATAAGGAGTGCGGAATTTGATTGCATCAGCACGAGATAATTCTCCATCTAATAAATCACCTGTACTTGCCCCTGTAATAACACCAATTTTAAATTCTTTACCTGCAGAATGAAGATCTTTTGCTTTGTTAGCAATAGCTCCAGGAATTGCTTTCGGAGCACCAGCAGCAGTAAAGCCGCTAAAACCAACTATATCATCATTATTAATATATGATGCAGCTTCTTCTTTAGTAATATATTTTAAAGCCATTTTAAAATATCCTATAATTTATTATTAATATTTGTAAAAATTATTATCTTAATTAGATTTATTAAAAATTATTTGTAATTTTGTTGGAGTAATAATTAATAAATTAAATGAACTCAAAATTACGATTATTATTTATATAAAAAAAATTAGCAAATAAGAAAATTAATTTAAATTATAAAAAAATGAAAGAATAATATGAATACAACACAAAACTTTAAAGCATTAATTGTAAAAGAAAATGAAAATTCTCATTTTAGTAGAAATATTGAATCTTTACCTTTTGAATTCTTAAGCAAAAACGAAGTTTTGGTGAATGTAAAATATTCATCTTTAAATTTCAAAGATGCATTATCTGCAAGTGGAAATAAAGGAATTACTAAAAATTACCCTCATATTCCAGGAATCGATGCTAGTGGTATAGTTGTTAATTCTTTAACTCCGGAATTTTCCCCTGGAGAAGAAGTAATAATTACTGGATATGATTTAGGTATGAATACTTTTGGGGGATTTAGTGAATATATTTATATACCTGCTAAATGGATTGTGAGGAAGCCTGAAAATATTACTTTAAAAGAAGCAATGGTGCTCGGTACATCAGCATTTACTGCAGCTATTGGTGTAAATGAAATTTTAAAAGCTGGATCTATACCTGAAAATGGTAAAGTACTTATTACTGGTGCTACAGGTGCAGTCGGATCTTCAGCACTTCAAATACTTAAAAAATTAGGATTTACAACTGTAGTTTCTACAAGAAAAGAAAGTGAACATTCAAGATTAAAATCACTTGGAGCAGATGAAATTATCAATATAAATGAATTTCAAGATAGCGAAAAAGGATTGTTTTCTAAGCAATGGATAGCAGCTTTCGATACTGTAGGTGGTCCTGCATTATCTTTTATTTTAAAATCTATAGCTCCCCGCGGTATTGTTACAAATTGTGGAATGATAAAATCAGTAAAGTTAGAAACTTCAATTATGCCATTTATCATTCGTGGTGTCAGGTTAGTTGGAATTGCTGCAGCTGAAACTCCTATGAATGAAAGAAAAGAAATTTGGAATAAACTTACAAATGACTTTCGATTCCAACTCACTGACGATTATTTTAATGAAATCACTTTAGACGAACTTCCTATAACAATTGAAGAAATGTTAAAAGGTAATTTAAAGAAAAAGACATTAATTAAAATATCATAATACTATTTGTGATTAAATAATATTTATACATAAAGGGTATAATTTGTTTTAAAATTGTACCCTTATTTCTTACATTTTCTTAATATTTGGTAGCTCTATTAATACCTAGATTTCTAAATGTTTCATCTAAAACTTCTTTATTATCAGTTAAAATTAGTAACTTATCATTTTCGCATAAACCTGTTTTTCCAGTTGGAACGAAAAATTTGTCATTGCGTTTTATCATTACTATAAGTGTTCTTTCAGGAAATGATAAGTCCATTATTCTTCTTCCTTTATCTAAAATTTCTTTAGTTATAGTAATTTCTCTAGTGACAGATTTTATATCATCAGAAAATTCTATATCAAAACTTTCTATCTTATCATATTTATTAGATTTAGTCACTAATTTTAGCCATTCAGCTATTTTAGCTAAAGAAGTACCTTGCACTACAAGCGAAACTAAGGTACAGAAAAAGACAATGTTAAAAATAAGTCTAGCATTTGGAACATTTTGAGCTAATGGATAAAGGGCAAATATTATTGGTACAGCTCCCCTCAAACCAACCCAAGATACAAATACTTTATCTTTTGTTGGCATATTTCCAAAAGGTAATAACGATATAAATACACTTAATGGTCGAGTAACAAAAATCATCAAGAAACTAACTATCAAACCAGGAATAATTATTGGAATCAATTCATGTGGATTTACAAGCAACCCCAATGTAAGGAACATAATTAATTGGCTTAACCATGCAAGACCATCCATAAAATTTAAAGATGACCTTTTATGCACAAATTTTGCATTTCCAATAACTAAACCTGCTATATATACAGCTAAAAAACCATTTCCTTTTAAGAAATAAGTCGCTGAAAATATAAACAAACATACAGAAAAAAGTAATATTGGATATAATGCGGCATTAAATATATCGAGTTTATTAATTATCCGAACTGAGAGTCTTCCTATGAAATACCCTAATACTGCACCAATAATCATTTGTAAGACTAATACTAAAATAGCCATTAAATAATTTGGCTGACCTCCAGAATTAATTATTTCGATTATAGTAATAACTAATACATAAGCCATAGGATCATTACTTCCACTCTCAAGCTCAAGCATCGGACGTAAATTATTTCTTAATCTTAAATCCTTAGTACGTAATATCGAAAACACTGATGCTGAATCAGTTGAAGACATAATCGCTGCCATTAAAAGAGCAGAAATAAGACTTACTCCAGCAGTACTCTCATTAAAACCAGACAACCACCAAACAATAAACCCTGTAAAAAAAGAAGTTAAAAGTACTCCCAGAGTTGCTAATATTATTCCTTGGGGCATTATAGGTTTGATTTCGTATATCTTAGTGTCTAAACCACCTGAAAATAGTATTATACACAATGCAATTGTACCAATCATTTGAGCAATTTCAATGTTTTGAAATATAATTCCAAACCCATCGCTTCCAAAAATCATTCCTACAGTAAGAAACAATAATAATGTTGGTACACCAAATCTATAACCTGCTTTATCAGCAATGATACTAATAAAAAATAAAATTGATACAATTAATAAAAATAATTCTGTTTGTAATTCCATTAGAAAAAAATAGCTATATTATGCAATTCATCGACATTGCAAATATAACTATTTTAAGAATAATTTTAAGATATTTATTAATAATTATTTATCTTAAAAGTAAATTTGATTATTAATTTATTATTAATTTCTTTTGGAAAGTATTATTAATTATTACAACATAAACCCCATAAGCTAGCTCAATTTTTTTATTTAATGAAGTCTCAAATGAAAATACATCTATTAAATCGCCTTTTAAATTATATATTTTTACATCATTTTGAATTTGAGAATTTGAATTACTAATTATTGATAAATTACCATTTTTAAAATTAAGATCATAATCATTCGAATTAATTAAATTCTCATCTACATCACTAAAAGAAACTAATTTAAAAATGTTATCATTTTCATCTACTCCCCATATATCATTTGTAAAAACAATATTGTCTGGATTTCCAATTATTTTAAATCTACAAAAGCTTCCGTTCATTTTAAGCTCTTTATTAGTATTAAGTTGCAGATTTGAAATATGATATAAAAAATCATCATTCTCATCTAATTTATTGTAAAAATATGATTCAGAAAAAATATCACCTCTCTCTACTCCTACTACAGTTGAATAACCATCTGTAGAATGCCATTTAATCGTACCTGATGCACTATAAAATAAAACATCTGATTTCAAATAAATATCTGAATAATTGTAATTAATACCAGTAGGGTCATCGCTTTCTATTTCTTCTACATCTTCAATTTCTTTAATTTTAGGTAAATAATTTGTAGTACTTCCAGAGTGAGTCTTAAAGAAATTTATTGCGACAATTAGTTGATCGGTTACAGTTACATCTCCATTTCCATCACAATCAGCAAATGTTACTTCTACGCTATCCCACCCCATACAATATTGAGGCAACCAAATAGTACTTGCATTCCTTCTTTTGAAGCTCCTCATTTGGAAATGTTTAGAAGTGCCATATCCTATATATCGTCCTATTTGTGTTACATCCATACTAGTTACTTCACCATCATTATCAGCATCACCGGGCCAAACTTGTAAATATCCATGTATAATAAAATCTCTTGATTCTGATTCCAGCGGTTTAATTAGCTCACCTATATTTCCACTTGATACAACAGCCTGAGGTTTATTAAAGCTAAAAGTAGTAACTAGTCCATTTGGAGCATTAGGAGCAACGACAAATTCTAAAGTTATTACAATTGGATTATCAAATCCTCTACCACCTAAAGTATCAGCGGCTATTACTCCTATATATAAATTACCTTGATTATTTAGAGTATCGACTCGATGAATGACAACTGGTTTCCTACCACCTTGACCAAAATCTGTATGAACTGCATCACTAAATGAAATATAATTTGCTTGAGTAAAATTCAAATCAAAACTTGCAGATGATACGCTATCAAGACCATCAATTAATATATCAATTGAAAATAAATGTCCAGCAGTTATAAAATTGGCTCTTGAAGAATCAACATCATTCCTCAATATTTTAATTGTCTGTGAATTTAGAATATTATTAGCCATTACTAACAATATTGTTACTAATAAAAGTCTATATATTTTCATAATTTATCTTTTCATTATAATTTTAAAAATATTATCTAATAATATTGCAAGTTATATGCCATTTTTGAAATTATTTATCTAATAAATGTAATTTCACACATTATTTTCATAATTCATAGGCAATTTAAAAATATTTTACTCATAAATTTTGTAAATAAACAAAAATACTTTAATTTTGTAAGCATTTTAATTCGAAAAATGAATACCATAATTATCTCCTTTTTATTCTCAACAATATTTAATGCAATTATATTTAACAAATTTGAAAAAATATTTTTAATTTGAAATATTTTAATAAACTAAATAAATCCAATATGAAATCTAGAATTACTAAATCTCCAAACCCCAAAGAACAACCCACCTCAAACCAAAATAATTCAAATCCCGAAATTGATATTGCCGAATTGCAAAATAAAAGAATTTCTGAGCTAACTTCAATAGCTAAATCCCTTGGAATAATGAATTTCTCAGGTCTAAAAAAACAAGAATTAATCCTTCAATTAGTTGAAGCACAAGCCCTACAGAATAAAAAGAAAGTAGAAGCAGAAGAAGATTTAATTAAAGGAAGTGGAGTCCTTGAAATTTTACCAGATGGATATGGTTTCCTACGCTCTCCCGAATATAATTATTTACCAAGTGCAAATGATATTTATATTTCTCCTTCTCAAATCAAAAGATTTATGCTTCGCACTGGTGATTATATTAAAGGAAACGTACGTCCCCCAAAAGATGGCGAAAGATTTTATGCACTTCTAAAAATATCTGAAATTAATTTTTCAAACCCAGAATATACTCGTGATAGATTAAATTTCGATAACCTCACACCATTATATCCTAATGAAAAATTAAAATTAGAAGTAGCTCCAAGCCAATATTCTATGCGTATTGTTGATATGCTTAGCCCAATCGGAAAAGGTCAAAGAGGTCTAATTGTGTCCCCTCCCAAATCTGGCAAAACTATTCTTTTGCAAGAAATTGCAAATAGTATAGCAAGAAATCATCCTGATGTAAAATTAATTGTACTTTTAATTGATGAAAGGCCAGAGGAAGTTACTGACATGAGACGCTTAGTCAATGGAGAAGTAATTGCTTCCACTTTTGATGAACAACCAGAAAGACATGTACAAGTTACTGAAATGGTACTTGAAAAGGCAAAAAGACTCACCGAAGCTAAAATGGATGTAGTTATCTTGCTAGATTCTATTACTCGCTTAGCGCGTGCATATAATACTGTAATGCCACATTCTGGTAAAATATTATCCGGAGGTGTTGATGCAAATGCATTGCATAAACCAAAAAGATTCTTTGGTGCTGCTCGAAATATGGAAGAAGGTGGCTCACTTACAATTATAGCTACTGCATTAATTGATACAGGCTCAAAGATGGATGAAGTAATATTTGAGGAATTTAAAGGGACAGGAAATATGGAACTAGTACTAGATAGAAAATTGGCTGAAAGACGTATTTTCCCTGCAATTGATGTTAATAAATCTGGTACTCGTAGAGAAGAATTGCTGATGTCTCCAGAGGAACTTAATAAAGTTTGGATTTTAAGAAAAGTGTTAGGAGAATTACAATCTATTGATGCAATGCAATTTTTAATTGATAGATTAAAAAGCACAATAAATAATGCTGATTTTCTAAAAACAATGAATTCATAAATAAAATTTTATTTATCAAAATAAAAAATTATTTTCTGTTAATTCTATTATTTTTGATTTTATCACTGAAATAATCTTGTTTATGTGGATTGGAGAATTTCTTATTATTAAGGAATTCTTCATCTGTAAGCGATAATAAAAATGCTTTTAATGATTTTATCTCTTTATTTGTCAAATGTAATGGGCGAATCAAAGTATCTTTCATTTGATAATTAGAACCACCATTATTATAATGATGCAAAACCTCATCTAATGTCTTTAAATCACCTAAATGCATATAAGGTGCTGTTTGTGCAATATTTCTTAAAGTAGGTGTAATAAAAGTACCTCTATGCTCTCGCTTCCCTGTTACCCAAAAATGCCCTTTATCAAAATAATGAGTTACCACCCCTGTATTATGCGGTTTCATATCAGAAAAGAATATTCCGGAATGACAAACGGAGCATCTGGTCTTTTCACTATTAAATAGTTTCATTCCTGCTATTTCTTCCTCATTCATTGCATTTATATCACCATTTATATATTTATCATATTTAGAATTGCCAGAAATAAGAGTTCTTACAAAAGTAGCAAGAGCTTGAGAAATCAAATATGCACTAATTTTTGTATTAGCTCCATAAGCCTTTTGGAAAAGTTTAGGATAAATTAACGAATTTTCAAGTCTTTTTACTATTTCATTAGTATCTGAAGCAAAAATATATTGTAATGTCATGCTGCGATATGCAGTAGCTTCAATTGATTTCCCTCTCCCGTCCCAGAAATATATATCTCTATATGCGGAATTTACTAAAGTCATGTTATTTCTAGGTTCAGCAAAATTCTTATAACCCCTTGCAAGTTGCACATTATTACTAAATGCAGCATCTTGATACATGCAATGCGAACAAGATGGAAAGCTTGTATCTTTTACTAATAATGGTTCATAAAATAAATATCTACCTAATTCCGCCTTTTCTTTAGTATATGGATTGCTTTGTGGAAAATTTGGAGCTGGAAAATGGCTTGGCACATTTAAATATTCATTTTCAGCTATTTCATATTTATTTGATGTATTTTGTGAGCAAGATATAGCAAACAGAGATAAAAGGATTATTAAAATATATTTATTCATTTAATTCGTCAAATTTTGTCAATAAAATTAAATTTACTTATCACTAATAGACACATAAATTAAACAAAATCTTTTTAATTTCAAAAAATAATTAAAATAATTATTCATTTGAATGAAAACTACTTATAAATAAAAATAATTTATTAAATTTGTAGTTAAGTTTTTTAATCATTTGGATTTTAAATATGGAAAGATTAATGCTAAAATCAAAAATTCATAGAGCAGTAATAACAGATGCTAATTTGAATTATGAGGGTAGCTTTACAATTGATTTAGATATTCTTGAAGCAGCTAATATATTACCTTACGAAAAAGTCTCTATCGTAAATGTGAACAATGGAGAAAGAATAGAGACATATACTATCCCTGGCGAAAGAGGTAAAAAGCAATTTTGCCTAAACGGAGCAGCAGCTCGCAAGGGTGAAATTGGAGATGTTGTAATTATCATCTCATATGCTAATTTCAATGATATTGATTTACAATCATATTCTCCTACAATTGTTGTTCTTGACAATGATAATAACATTAAAAAAAGTAAAACAATAATTTAATTATTTAATTTTAATAAATGCGAAAAATAATATTTTTCATTATTTTTATTTTAAACATTGGAATAATAATGCCTAACGAAATAACTAGAAAATCTCAAATTTCAGGATCATTTTATCCAAAAAATGGCGACGAGTTAAGGAATTTAATTACTTCATATTTAGATTTAGCTGACGTTTCTAAAGTATCCAATTTAAAAAATATTAATGGTATTGTTGTCCCTCATGCTGGATATGTGTTTAGTGGTAGTACTGCAGCATTTTCATATAAAGCTATTCAAAATAACATTTATGATTTAGCTGTGATAATTGCTCCTTCGCATCAAAAATATTTCTCTGGAGTTTCAGTATTTGATGGAGATTATTACGAAACTCCTCTTGGTAAAATAAAAGTTGATAAAGAATTTGCTTCAAAAATCACAGACAATAATCAAATCAAATTATCTTCCATCGCTCATATTACAGAACCAAATCAAGCTGAACACTCTCTTGAAGTTCAATTACCATTCTTACAAATTGTACAACCTAACTTACCAATAGTTCCTATTATTATTGGATCACAAGATTTCTCTACAATAAATATTTTAGTACGGAATTTATATTCTGCAATAAAGAATGAACATAAAAAAGTGTTATTAATCGCATCTTCAGATTTATCACATTTCCATAATTTAAATGAAGCTAATGAGTTAGACAAATCATTTATTAATGCTTTTACAAGTTATAATTATTTTAAATTGGAATTAAATACTTTTGCTGGAAATTGGGAAGCATGTGGTAGCGGTCCTATTTCAATTGTTATGCAAGTTTGTGAATTACTTGGTTCTAACAGAGCAATTGAACTTAATTATTCGACTTCAGCAAATTCAAAATATGCAAATTATGACAAAACAAGAGTAGTTGGTTATTTTAGTGGAGTGATTGGATTTGATGAAGCTATTAATTCTGAATTACTTCCAAAATTGTCCACTCAAGATATGGAAAATTCACTTCTTTTAGCTAAAAGTAGCATAGAACAAAAAATTAACAATAAACCATTTAAGAATAATTTAACTTTAAGCGAAAAATTTGAGTCTGATTACCCTGTTTTCGTTACAATTAATAAACAAAATTCTAAAGGTGATTTTAATTTGCGTGCTTGCATGGGGCATATAATTAGTTCAAACAATTTGAAAACTGAGATTTTGTCAACAGCAACAATGGCAGCTACCGAAGATTATCGATTTGGACCAATAAAAGTAAATGAATTAGACAGCCTAAAATATGAAATCACCATATTATCAAGATTTAAAAAAATACTTAATATCAATGAAATTAAAATCGGTAAAAATGGTTTATATTTGCGAAATGGGAATAAATCAGCACTTTTCTTACCTCAAGTAGCAACAGATAATAATTGGAATATTGTGCAGTTTTTGCAAAATTTATGCTATAAAGCAAATTTACCTATTGATGAGAAGTTGATTGTAGAATCAAGTTACACCGCAGAAGGTGGTAGAAAAGCTTTTAGGGAAGTTCTCAAATACCAACCAACAGCAATATTTGCTTGCTCTGACATGACAGCTTGGGGAGTAATTCAACAAGCAAATCTGTTAGGCATACGAGTTCCTGAAGATTTGGCAGTAGTGGGTTTTGACAATATACACCTTTCAAGTCTGATATTGCCAGCTTTAACTACTGTGGAACAACCACAGGAAAAGTTCGGTGAAATTGCAGTAAAACAGGTGGTTGCCGCTCTTGATAATAAACCAAGTGAAAAAATAGTCTTGGAGCCACGGTTAATAGAACGTAAGAGTAGTTAAAGAAGGGGAGGTCTATCCGATGGAACTATGGGAAAAATTTCTTAATTTACAAGCAGAAATTAGGAAGATTCATCATGCAGTAGCTTTATTAGTGTGGGACCAACAAACATATATGCCAGTAGGAGGAACTGAAGCTAGAGCTGAGTCTTTAGGTTATCTAGAGACCATGGCCCATGCAAAAATAGTTTCTAAGGAAGCCAATGAAATTCTAAATGGCTTAGAATACTTAAGCGAAGACCCAGAAAAAGGTCCGCTATATCGTGCAGCCAAAAGAGATTACGATCATGCTGTTAAAATTCCTACCAAGTTAGTTGAGGAGATGGCCAAAACCTCTGCAAGAGCAATGTCTGCTTGGCAAGAAGCTAAAGCCAAAGAAGACTTTTCGCTTTTCGAGAAGCACTTAGAAAAGTTAGTTGATCTAGCTTTACAAAAGGCAGAGGCTTTAGGCTACACTGATGAGCCCTATGATGCCTTACTCGATAGTTTTGAACCAGGGATGAAGACAAAAGATGTAGAGGTAATATTTGCTGAGTTAAAAGAAGCACTAGTCCCTTTAGTGAAAGAAGTAGTGACTAAACAAGGTGAAAAACCAACAGTATTCGCTCAAGATTATTGCGAAAAAGGACAATGGAATATAGGTGTTAAAGCTTTACAAGAAATGGGTTTTGACTTTGATTGTGGTAGACAAGATTTTAGTGTCCACCCTTTTACTATAAGCTTTGATCCTCAGGATGTACGCATAACTACCAAAATTGACCCAAGATCTTTTCCAGGTTCACTATTCTCATCGATGCATGAAGGTGGTCATGCCTTATATGAACAAGGAATTCCAAGAGAGTGGCGTCATTTGGCTATTGGTAGCGCTGCGTCTCTAGCTACTCATGAAAGTCAATCTCGACTGTGGGAAAATATTGTTGGTCACTCGAGAGGTTATTTGTCCCATTTATGGCCTGAGTTACAGAAGACATTTCCTAACCAATTAAATAAAGTTGATTTCGACACGTTTTACGCTGCGATTAATTGGGTTGAACCTTCTCTTATTAGAGTGGACGCAGATGAAGTCACTTATAATCTACACATTTTCTTGCGCTTTGAGTTAGAGCGGGAATTACTTACTGGTAAAATTAAAGTTTCTCAGCTTCCTGAAGCTTGGAATGAGAAAGTAGAAAGCTATTTAGGTATTAAGGTACCGTCACCTTCTTTAGGTGTATTACAAGATATCCATTGGTCTCAAGGCTCCATTGGCTATTTTCCAACCTACGCTTTAGGTAACGTAATGGCTTCGCAATTTTATGCTAAAGCCCTAAAAGAAAAACCTAGTTTAGCAGATAGCATAGCTAAAGGTGAGCTACTACCTCTAAGAGAATGGTTAAGAGATAAGATTCACTCTCAAGGTGCTACCTTGCTTCCTATGGAGGTAGTTAAAACAGTTACTGGTGAAAGTCTTAATGTAACACCATATCTTGAGTACCTAAAAAATAAATATTTGGGTTAAAAAAAAGCTGGCTTTTTAGCCAGCTTTTTACTTTATAATCGCTCTAATAAGCGCGAATATTCTTTCTTTCTTCTGGACATCTCATCATTCATTTCTTTAGCAGCTTCTAAGATAGCAGTTTTAGGATCCATGTTGTTTAGGATACTTTTGTCAACTGCAAACTTAACATAACGGTATAGAACAGCAACGTTAGCAGCATAGGGAGCAGGTTCAGAGTGTTCTAATTGGCCATAATAAGCTTTTCTTGTATCAGGGTCGATATTAACCTTATTTAAGGCATCCTTATTGGCTGGTAACCAGAGGCTACCAGGGATACGTTCAATAATACCATTAGCTATGCTAGCTTGGGCTTCTGTGGAAGTGAACCACTTCATAAATTGCCAAGCATCTTCTTTGTTTTTAGAATAGGAAGATATACCAATAACAGTGCTACCAGCAAATGAACCATGATGAATTGAACCATCAGCTTGCTTAGTACCAGGCATCAAGTCGAGTACCCATTTGCCTTTTAATTGTGGTGCATTTTTTAGTAAGTTTGGATAAAGCCAAATTCCATCTGTCATCATTACCCATTCGCCAGCAACAAATGTTGGTATACCAACACCAGCTTGAGGAAGTTTATGATCTTTAAAAAGGCTAATGTACTCTTGGAAGCCTTTGATAGATCCTGGTTTATCTAAAGCGCTCGAAAAACCATCTGGGTTAAAGAATTGACCACCATTTTGAGTAATTAAAGTGTAGGCACCCCAGTGGCTATCATATTGAACTGAACCGTAGTGTAAACCAAAAGTGTGTTGTTGTGCTAAAGCTTTTGGTTGCCACTTTTTAATATCTTCCCATTCACTAGGGATTCCCATACCCATATTATTTAGAATGTCGAGGCGATAAGCAGCTACCATAGCACCGATGGAGACTGGCATACCGAATCTAGTAT
>ENA-UOOK01002708-UOOK01002708.1-fermentation-metagenome-genome-assembly--contig:-NODE-2708-length-21170-cov-4.110111_pt1 | contig 21170 bp, 19 predicted proteins | sample MGYA00245777_ERZ724023 | MGnify/ENA primary metagenome ERZ724023 (study PRJEB28704, sample SAMN03018312) | fermentation metagenome | biome: anthropogenic terrestrial biome; feature: soil; material...
GGGTTCCGGACGGCTAACCTTCGCCGCCGCCGAGATGGCTGCCTGGGTTTACGCAAGCGAGCCTGTCGGAACGCTGCGCGAGTTTATGCGCGACAAAATCAAAAGCGAGGGTATCATGAACGTCCGGATTCTTGACGGACTTGTCACGGAGCTTCCGTTTCCCGACAGTACATTTGACGTCGTGATGTCAGGTCACGTTGTCGGTGATGATTGGGACGCGGAACTTGCTGAGATTACCCGTGTCTGCAAACCCGGAGGTTGGTTGCTTGATTGTCCCGGCGACTCCGAGAGGGATATGGCTCCAAGCCGGGAGTTTACATCACGCGGCTGGGATGAAATCCACTACATCGGCAGTTTCGGAAAAGAGGTATACATTCACCGTAAACAGGTAGTCAAGTGAAGCGTTATCGCTTTTTTGAGCAACGCCGACCGTATCGGAAACCGCGCTATTATCCGGGCAAGGGAAAGTTAAGACCAAGCACGCCAAAGGCAAGGGCAGGGGAGTGCCCTTGCCTTTGAACTTATTAGCAGCTTCCGAATTAGCAGCTTTCGAGCCCTATCCGCATATCGCGATATCACGGACTTTTCTTATTGATTTCCTCGCCTTCCTCGCCACGAAAATACCTGTGCTGTCCCATTGCCTTGCGGTTTTTACGTCCGAAAACCCGGCTTCACACAGAAGTCTGACCTGAGTTTCCGCAGTCAGCGGTATGTCATAATGAAAGAATTCACCCTCCGGGATATTTTGTTCTCTTTTCAGACGGTCAAGTTCAGAGAGGTAAAAGAGTTGTTTTTCTATGGTATCGGCAATGTAATCCCCATCGATAAAAACGCCGTTTTCATTCACGGAGGCGTAAATCTTCCGATAAAGAAACAGCTTTTCGTCCTCATTCAAGTGGTGCAGCGAGTATGTGGAAAGCGCGATATCGTATCCATCGCCAAAGGGCAGGCTGAAATAGGAGCCGCAAAGCAGGCGGAGTTTTTTGCCGGGGTATTTTTCCTTAAGCTTCTCAAGCATTTTCGCTGACAAGTCAATCCCGGTCACGGAAACAGCCGGATATTTCTCATACAGCCTCTTTAATTCGAGCCCCGTGCCGCAGCCTAAATCTAAAAGACGAAAATCCTCACGCTTGCTCTCGACAAGGCGGGCAATTTCCTCATAAAATTCATCCAGCGCCAGGTCGATCAGCATATGGTCGTCATAGCCATCGGCACGGGCATTAAAAAAATCGTCCATTTTTTCTAAAGGCATGTATTATCCCTCATTTCATTAAATTGTTCCGCCATCATCTCGAATAGCAGAGAATCGTGGTATTTACCCTTAAAATAGTGGCATTCGTGCAGCTGACCACATTTTCTAAAGCCAAGCTTTTCGTGAAAACGGACAGAGCGCGGGTTGAAATCGTAAATATGGATGCCGCAGCGGTGATAGCGCAAATAGTTGAAGTAATAATCCAAAAGAATTAGGACCGCTTCTTTGGCAAAGCCCTTTCCGCGAGCCTCCGGCAATACGGAAATTCCATATGAAAATCCTCCATGACGCGCAGAAGTGTTGAAGACATTAATAAATCCACATAGGTTACCCGAATAATCCGCAATAATTAAGTTGCAGTTATCGCCTTGCGGGCCTTCTTTGGCCGTCTTTTCCCAAAACTCCCGGCATCCTTGCACTGAGCGCGGTAAATACAGCTCGTCTGCAAGCCATTCGGCCTCGGAATCGTAATCCGGCCGCTCAAAATCAGCAACAATTTTCTCGACATCATTGTCGTTAGGCGTGCGTAGAATAACGGTTGAACCACACCAGTAATTTTTTCGTTCGGACATAATAATATCTCCCCTCACAACAGATTAGTTGAAAACTCATTCAAAATATTTTTGGCAAAGCTTTTAGCCCCATTTATGGCGTCAAAAGTCTTAAAACTTTCGAGACCGTCCTCATCCCTAACGGAATACATCCCGACATATTTCAGCTTTGAATGCTCACACAGCCTTTTAATGCCCATTTCAAAAGGCTCGGCTCCATATTCACGGTCGTATCCGTGCGTAGCAATGACGGCAACACCTTTTCCAGCCCAAAGGGAACCGCTGCCTTTGCCGTAAAATTTGTTCATTCCATAATACCTGTCGAGCATTGCTTTCATCTCCGGCGGGCAATACCATGTGTAAATTGGCGTAGCAAGCACAATGATATCTGATTTTATGATTTCATCTATAATAGCCTGCATGTCGTCGTACTGAACGCAGCCATATCCGCCTGAGACCTGCTGACAGGTATAACAAGCCTTGCAGGGCAAGATTTTCTTGTCATGCAAGGTTATATAGGACACATCTGAACCATTTACTTTCAGCTCGTCAATAAACGGCTTACACAACTCGGCGGTGTTGCCGTTCAGACGGGGACTGCCCATAAAAATGCAAACTCTCATGACTTCTTCTCCTTTATATCTGGATTGTCAAGACGATAATAATTAAACGGCAATACCTCAGGCTGCCCATCTCCAAGAAATTCGATGGTGGATACAAACTGAAAGCCTAATTTTTTTATTACCGCATTGGACGAATGATTTAACGGTTGAGCGGTTGCTATCATATGGTCATAACGGTATTTTGCTAAAACATGCACGATCAGCGCGTTTGCAGCTTCAGTCATGTAGCCATGGTTGCTGTACTTCTCGTCAATAAAATAGCCAATACCGATTTCTTTATTTTGAAACGGCCCAATGTTTATTTGACCAATGACTGTGTTTGTTGCTTTAAGCACAATAGCCCAACTGATAAAATTTGTCATTGGATTATCTATTTTATAATGCCTATTGACTTTGCTGATCCAATCATGACCCCAACGATCCCAGCCATACCAGTCTGGTAGCCAACTATGTACATATGGCTGATTGGTAATCGCCAACAATTCTTCGTAATCAGTATCTTCCCAGTCACGCAGGACGAGTCGTTCGGTTTCTAATAATATATTCATATTTCAGCAATCCTCCAAATAAATAAAATAACTCCACTCCCGAAACATAACCTCATGTCATCGAGAATGGAGTCTCTATGCCGCATTACCAAAAGGCAAATGAATGCCTTTTGAGACAAATATAGCGTGCCAATGATTAACCGGAATACCCGGAAAGCCAACCACAAATTGGCCTGTAACCCCAAATTTCGATAACACACCAAAGCCTATTGAAAACAAGCTTATAAAAATATCATCTGAAAATTCGCGATTACTTTGAAATCATCGTCACGCCGCCCATCTTAGTTATTTTTATAAATCGTACCATATATTTTTGAACTTTTCAATGAAAAAGGAAAGCGTGTCTTCCGAGCAGGTTGTAAGATTTTGTGATATGATATGGAGTGTTATAGAAAGGATGGCATCTCCTTTCTTTATTATGTACAAAAAAAGGTATAAAAACGGATGCCGGAGACGACATTGAAAAGGTGATCTTTATGGATATGCTGAAAAGCCGCACCTTCCGAAAAACCGTACTGTCCTATGCTGTGATCCTGATTATTCCTATTTTTATATTTTTTTATATTTCCATTCAAAATATCATAAATGAGAATTATAATCAGCTCATTGATATGCATAATGCGGATTCCAAACGTATCGCGGCGGCAATCGATTCCAAGCTGATCGAGCTGAATCATATAGGGGATAGTCTTTACCTTTCCAAATGGGTAAATAAGCTCATGGTAAATCTGGATTCCTTTGACGAAGAATTCAATATCCTGACGAAACGGGAGATCAATAAGGAACTCAAGAACTATACCGCCTTTCCGGGCATCTTGTCCAATTTATCCATCGTATTTCCTTATAAGGATCTGGTCGTGTCCCAGAATGGATGGTATGAAATGGACGAATACTTTTCCGATATACTGAAATTGGGACAGGAGGATATCAGGAAAATCAAAACCAATAGTATGAATTGCGGTTATCTGCAAGTCGTGGGGGATATCGGTACCACCACAAAAAGCACCACGGATGATAATATCGTAATATCCCGGAACCTGGAAATCAACAACAATCCCCGGGCGGTATTGCTGTTTTTCTTAAAAAAGGACTATTTGCAGGCATACATAAAAATGATTACCCTCCCTAATCTGCAAAATCTGGCTATCGTTTATGAAGATGCCGAAATCTATGACAGTGATTTGGGAAAAAGAGATTCCGATAAGGATCCGCTGTCCTTCGCGAAAGCATCGGAGGTGCTTCCCTGGGAATATGTGTGCACCTATAACAATACGAATTTGCCCGTCAATATGGCCCAGCTATTGCCCCTCTATGTCAGCATTTCCCTTTCCCTTCTGGCAGGCACCGTGGTGGCGTTGCTTCTCGCCATAAGATGGTGCAGACCGCTTTATAACCTGTTCAACAATATATTCAAGCATGACGCTCCTCCGGCTGTCCCGGCGAGAAAGGCCTTCTTTGAATATCATGCGATAGAGACTTCCTTCGGCAGACTGGTGGATAAAAATCAAGAGATGGCGAATCGGATGAGGGATTATGAAAGCACGGCCAGAAACAGCCTTTTGCTTCAACTGTTGAAAGGCTATTTTGATGATGCCAGGCTCAGCCAGAAATTAAAGGAAGTTGGGATCCCTTATCAGAATGACTTTTGTTATTGCGTGATCCTGATAAATATCGGATATGGCAGAGAGGATAGGCCCAAGGATATCTTTTTCAGGAAGCAAAGCGTAATAAATTCCCTGATGATCGCCGAACAGGTAATAGAGAATTACAGGACGAACTATGAAATAGTGGACGTATTGGACGATACCTTTGCCCTCATACTGAGTTTTGATCAGACAAATGACGAGGTCGACGGCAATAAGGCTTTTCTGGAGACCGTGTTTGCGGAGATAAAAAGAGAGATCGAAAAGACATGTAATATCAACATCATAATGGCAATGGGCAATATGGAGAAAGGGATTATAGGGATCAGTAAATCTTACCAGATGGCCCGGGACAGTATGGAATATATCAGATTCGGAGCGGATGATTCACGGAGTTTCCCGAATATATTGAACGGCGAGCTATATTACTATCCTACCGATTGGCAGATACAGTTGATTAACAATCTCAAAATAGGGGATTCCGATACCGTTGCCCGCATTATGGACGAAATAAAACTGGAAAATGAGAGAAGGGATCTGCCCAAAGAGTCCCTGATCCGGCTGGTATCCGTAATTATGGAGACACAGCTGCGGGTATTGGACGAACTGAATATGGATACCAAACCGTATCAGGAAGACTTTGAAAAAGCAATGACCTCCGGCGACATGGAGAGCGTATGGCGATACCTTTATGAAGTGAAGGATCGCATATGCCGCAGGAATCAATTTACCAATACTGCTTCCCATTCCGAATTAGTGAATCGCATTATCGATTATATCGATCAGAACTATAATAATCCGGACCTGTCCCTCAAGGAACTGGCGGACCTGTTTGACATGCCGCTGTCCTCCCTGTCGAAACTGTTAAAGGAGGTCACAGGCGTAACGTATTATGATTATTTATCCCGCAGCCGGTTGGAAAAAGCGAAATTGCTGCTAAGAGATACCAATAAAAATATCAATGTAATTGCCAGGGAAGTAGGATATGAAAATGAACAATCCTTCCGGCGCGCATTCAAAAGATATGAGGGCATCACTCCCAGCGGTTATCTGCAGGCCGAGTCCAGGCACTGATTGAAAAGCAGCGATTCCTTTATCGCGGCAAAACCTTTGTATCTCAAGGCTTGAGCGGTATCAGAAAAAAGTGAAGGCACAAGAAAAAAGTGTATCTTGTGCTTTTTTTGCGCCGGGTTTAGTATGGAAGTGTTAAGTGGCAGATGCCGAAAGCCCACCCGTGCACGATACTTTATTCTTTATTGCTTTTAGCATCCGATGGCATACCGCAGATTGCCGAATTTACATTAGGAGGAATGATCTTGTTACTCAAGCCGGCCAGGGGTAAGATATCCCCATTTGAGTCAATAAAAGGACGTCGCAGGCGGGAAGCCGTCAAACTATATGGGATAATGTTCCCCGTACTCCTGCATATATTTATATTTTGCTACATCCCCATGTATGGGATCGCAATTGCTTTTCAGGATTATCATCCCGGAAACCCTTTCATTGCGTTTGATGGTAGCGTCAAATGGGTGGGCCTGGATCACCTGAAGAAATTCGTAACGGGCATGTACTTCACCAGGCTGTTCGGAAATACCTTCCGGTTGAGCCTGTACCTGTTGGTATTTGGATTTTGGGTGCCCATCGTCTTTGCGCTGCTTGTAAATGAAATAAAGGGGGGAGCTTTCAAGAAATTCCTGCAGACCTCAAGCTATCTTCCCTACTTTATTTCCACCGTCGTCGTTGCGGGCATGGTTCTGTCCTTTATCAAGAGCGACGGGATCATCAACTCCGTAATCGAGAGCCTTGGGGGAAAAGCGAAACCGTTTACCACGGACCCGAAATATTTTTCCTCCATCTATACGATAACGAATATCTGGAAGACATTCGGGTGGAACAGTATTTTATATCTATCTGCCATAACAGGAATAGATCAGAACTTATATGAGGCATCTAAAATTGATGGCGCCAACCGATTGAAGCAGGCGATCTATATCACATTGCCTTCCATCGTGCCTACCATTGTGGTATTGCTGATTTTCGCCATAGGGGGACTGCTTTCCGCCAACAGCGAGTTTATCCTGCTGATGTATAACCCGGCAATCTATGAAACCTCCGATGTAATAGGAACTTATGTCTACCGGGAGGGCCTCTTGTCCGGGAACTTCAGTTTTGGCACCGCAGTCGGCCTCTTTACGTCCGTATTCAACTTTCTTCTTCTCTATGCAGCAAATAGTGCGAGCAGAAAATACTCGAGCTATTCCTTGTGGTAAGGAGGGCGAATCATGTCATTGTTATCGAAAAAGAACCCCAATAAAATCAAAGAAGGCTCCCGGATCGCGGATTTTATGATTTATTTTTTCGCGATACTTATTTGTATCGCAACGCTGTATCCCTTTTACTATGTAGCGGTCATGTCGGTAAGCGACCCTATGGAAGTTGCGTCGAGAAACGTCTACCTTTATCCAAAAGGCCTCTATCTGGATTCTTACTCCCTGATTATAAGGGACTCCAAAATGTGGACGGCTTATTGGAACACACTGATCTATGTCGTGTGCGGTACCGCTTTGGCCCTGTTGACATCCGTGATTGGCGCCTATCCCCTGAGTGTGAAGAACCTGCCCGGCAGAAAATGGGTCGTGAGGTATCTGATTGTTCCGATGTATTTCGGCGGCGGCTTGATCCCCACATTTTTGCTCGTAAATAATCTGGGCCTTTACAACACCAGATGGGCCATTATTCTGCCGACTGCAGTGAACATATGGTACATCATTCTCACACGGACTTATTTCATGGGCATACCGGACTCCCTCAGGGAATCCGCGTTTATTGACGGAGCGACCCATCTGCAGCTGCTCTTTCAGATCATCGTGCCGATATCGAAACCAATTCTCGCAGTGATCGCCATATACAAAATAGTCGGGATATGGAACAGTTGGTTTGGAGCTTTGGTCTATCTGCCGAATGAGAACCTCCATCCGCTGCAGATGTATCTGTATCGCGTTCTCGTACAGCAGACGGTGAACCTGAAAGACTTAGCCTTTGATGAGGCTACCGAAGCTGCAAAGAAAATATTTTCCAATATCCAGTTGAAATATGCTATTATCGTATTTACAACATTGCCTATTATTTTTACCTATCCGTTTTTCCAAAAATATTTTATAAAGGGAGTGATGTTGGGATCCTTGAAGGAGTAAGTGCGACAGGGGATAAAGGGAAAAAACTGCACGTACTTCGGAAACATGTACCTCAGAAAAACAGAAAGGAGGGATGCCCGGATCTTGAGCCGCCGCTGATTCGCAACACGGCTTCGGCGGAATGAGTAGTTGCAGCAGAATCAAACTGCGTCTGTTACAAAAAATGGGAGGGTTATAGAATGAAAAAATGGAAAGGCTTGATCATCTGTTTTGTGGTAATGAGCTTACTGCTTACCATGGCAGGCTGCGGAAAGAACGACGACAGTGAGGGAACCGCATCCGACCAGAAAGGAAAGGAAACGGAAACTGCGCAGAATGAGAACGAAGGAAACAAAACGGATGTACAAAACAAGGAAAACGAGAAAAATCAAAGCGGAGAACCCATGAAGCTTCATCTTCTCGGACCGGATCGGACCGGAACGATCAAGTTTGCCGACAGGGAAAAATATCCCGTCTGGCAGGAATTACAAAAACTGATCGATTCGCAAAACCTGGAATTGGAGTATGAGATTGTCCCCGCCGAGCAATATGATGTAGTCATTCAAACAAGAATGGCCGCGGCGAGCGATCTTCCCGATATCGTAAATGTTTCCCCTCTGGACGATACCACCGTCCTGAATCTTGCAAAGCAAAAAGTGATACTGGAACTCAATTCCCTGGTCAGCCAGTGCAGCAATGGGAATATCAAAAAAATGTATAACGAAGATTTCCCTTACGCCAAACAGCTGACGACATCCGTGGACGGCCATATGTATTGGTTCAGCAATCTTCACAATAAATTATATAAAAACTCGGAACCGGCTCCGGTAGCGCTTACCATGTCCCTTCGCAAGGATTGGCTCGAAAAATTGAATATTCCGGTGCCTGCCACCACGGAGGAGTATTTCAACGCTTTAAAAGAGATGCGGGACAAAGACGCCAATGACAATGGGCAAAAGGACGAAATCGTGATATACGATCCCTCCGGATTCGGTAATATCGCTCAGTGGTTCGGACTGGGAACGAACATCACGGCGGTGGATATCGAGAACAAGAAAGTTGTTTCGCCCTGGTATCAGGATGGCGTAAAAGAATATTTCAAATATGTGCAGAAATTGATCGACGCAGAGCTGATCGATACCAGTTTGTTTGGCGCTGCGAACGAAGAAATCCAACAGAAAATCACAGAAAACAAAGCTGCTTCCATCGGCCAGTATAACCTATCCATAATCGAGGATTCCCTGATTGAAAACGGAGGAGAATATCTTCCGCTCATGCCGCTGAAAGCCGTGGATGGCATTGAACCTGCGGCCACCCTGGAACCTCCCTTCCTCGTATGGAAAAAGTATGCCATCACGAAAAACTGCCGGAATCCAAAAGCCGCGATTGCGTTCTTTGATATCGTATATTCGGAAGAGTATGCGGATCTCCTGTACTGGGGCATCAAAGATCTTACTTATACCGAAGATGCGGATGGGATCAAAACCTTCAAGGATATCACCGGTTCTTTTGACGAAAAACAGGCGGACAGCGGCAAGGCCACCGGTCAGGTGGTATTTGGAGGCACCATGTTCCCCAGAGTCCAGTTTGCCAACCTGGAATATGAATTGGCGGTCGTTCCCGACTACAGGGCAAAGCATCAGTTGGATATCATGGAGTACAAACCATATTATGTAAATATGAACCAGAACTATCTTGCCATTCCCAATGATGAACAGCTGGAGGAAAAAACCCGCATTCTAAACGATCTGACAACTTACTCCACAGAATTAGCCACGAAATTAGCTCTGAAGCAGAAATCCCTCGATGACTGGGATACTTATACGAAAGAGCTGAAAGAACTGGGCCTGGATAAACTGATCGAGATAGACCAGGCATTGCTTGATCGATATTTTGAACTGGAAAAATAATCGTGAACCGGTCTATTCTATAAAAAGATGGAGGTTATCTGAATATGCGCAGAAAGCGAAATTTGCTGAAGGTTGTTTGTACCATACTGACGCTTGTGGTTGCTCTGAATGGGATAGTATCCGTCGCATCGGCAGAGGAAAATGACGGCCTGAAAAATCTGGCTCTGGGGCTTGGTTACCAGGTTTCCACAAAGCCGAGGGATGCATGGGAAGACACGGGCAACAAAGAATTAACCGATGGAAAATACGGAAGCAAGGCATATACGGATCCGGCATGGCAGGGACATCATAAAAATGATGAACCCGGACAAATCCGAACGATCCTCTTTGATTTAGGCCAGCCGAAATCCATAAAGAATATAAGTGCCGGCTTCCTGCATGCCCCTGAGGCAGGCATACGTTTCCCCCGTGAGGTGACAATTGAAGTCTCAAATGACGGACAAAATTGGTCTGAACTTGCAGAAATCCTGTCCAGGAAGTCACTGGATTATGAATATACGGCGAAACAATGGTTTTTCTGGGATGGCGAGGAAGACGGCGTGCCCGGGCAGGATCCGGAAACGAACAGCATCGAAGCCCAATATGTGCGTTTGCAATTCTTCATCGATGCTCCCTGGGCTTTTATAGATGAAGTGGAAATCTGGGGAACAGACGACAAGATCGATGGTGCTGCAGATATTGCTTCTTCCCCATTCTCCATCGATGATATGAATAATCTATCTATGGGGATGGACTATATCCTGTCTATTCCGGCGAGAGACAGCTATCCGGATACGGATAATGAATTGACAGACGGAATATATGGGACAAAAACCTACCTGGATAACGCATGGCAGGGTCATCATAAAGATGACGGTGCGGAGCAAACCGTCCTCTTTGACTTGGGAAGTCCCAAATCAATAAAACGCATCAGCGCAAACTTCCTGCATTATCCCAGTGCCGGTATCGGATTCCCATCCAAAGTATCGGTGGACGTCTCAATGGATGGGGAAAGCTGGTGCGGGCTCTCCGAAATATTATCGAAAAAAGCATCCGGATATGAATACATCGCTACCCAACGATTTTTCTGGGACGGCGATGAAGACGGCTTACCGACCTTGCCTATCGATATCAATATGATATATGCGCAATATATTCGCATCAGATTCACCATCCAGGAGAAAAACTGGGCATTCCTTGACCAGGTGGACATCTGGGGCAAAGATGGCAAGGAAGATGGAGCGGGGGAACTCGTTCCGGAAGATGACCCGGAGGAAGAATTGCCGGAAGGAGCAGACTACATGCGCTGCGGTGAGGAAACCGGCGGTACAAACAACTTGGTCCTGCTCTATAATCATGTCGATCGTGTATGGAAGAAAAAGGACATCATCCCCTATCTGTCCTATGTGGATAAACAAGGGAAAATCAAGGATTGGTTCTTTGACGGAGTATTATATCTGGGTTTACGGACACCGGAAGGCAACACGTTTGACACCAGTACGGAAAGTCCCTCCAATAAGGAGGATTGGGAATGGTATCTGCACAGGACCTTTAAGCCCGGCGGAGATATGTGGGAACTGAATAGCGCTGCACAAAAAGTGACGAAAAAGTTAGGGGACTGGGACAGAAAAATAAAGGTGTTTCTGATGATACCCTATCCTTCTCCTCAACAATCCAATTTCGGAGATATCGACGGCAGTGGGAATCTGAATTTTAATCATGAACAAATCAATGCGGATACGGCGTTTGCAAATCGAAAGAAAGCCATAGATTGGTATATCGATACGGCTTTGGGAAACTGGAACCAGAACTGTTATTCCAATCTGGAACTGGCAGGTTTCTACTGGCTGGGCGAGACGGTCAACGCCGGTATCCCCCACGAAGAGGATCTGGTAAAGTACACGAGTAATGTTGTACAGGAACAGGGATATAAGCACCTGTGGATTCCTTATTACAATGCCGCCGGTCGGGAAAAGTGGAAGGAATTCGGCTTTGATATGGCGATCATCCAACCGAATTATTATTTCGATAACTACGCAAAACCGGACAGGCTGAAAGAAGCGTCTTTTTTCGCCAGAAAATATGGCACGGGTATGGAGATGGAGCTGGATGAAGCGGTGACAAAATCGGATCAAACGGGGGAAGAGAAACGTGCCAAATACAAAAAGTATCTTGAAGATGGAACAGAATATGGATATACGGGCGATGTTCTCAAAGCCTATTACCAGGGCGGAACCACTTTGCTGACATCTTCAGAAAGTGAGACGGAAGAGATACGCGCCGTCTATGATGATACCTATCACTTTGTAACGGGCAATTAGGTGTCGGAGAATCAGAAAAACAAAAGGACTTATAGGGAGAACGAACAGGAAAAGAGAGAAAGGCTCGCCGGCCGGCGAGCCTTCTTTGGTCTGCTCCATAGAAATCCGGGAGAAGCCACGCCGGGAAACCGCTCACACTGAGACCAAATATTGAGTAAGAGAAACCAAATACCATCTTAAGCTTTCTATATTGTCACAACAAATATATGCAGATATTGTCGTATTTTGTATATTGTTAGAAATTAAACCTAGTGTGATGTCTGGTTGATATTTAGCCGAATATATGGTATACTAAAAGAAACGGCGGTGATTACATGGCAAGGCCCAAAAAGTATACCATAAAACTTTCTGATGATGACCTGAAAATGCTAAAGTCAAAAATCAGAAGTAAGAAAACTTCCAAAACCTTACGTTGCAGGTGCCAGGTGTTGATTGACCTTGATGAGGCACACGGTAAAGTGCTGACACATGAACAGTCTTCAAGATCAAACGGCATATGCATGGCAACAGTTACTAACATAGTCAAAGATTATAATGATGGCGGTATTGATAAAGTAATTTCTTATAGCCGTAATGTCAATTCCGACAATGCCAGACGTAAACTTGACGGACGTGCCGAAGCAAAGCTTATCCAGATAGCCTGTGGTCCAGTTCCGGAAGGCCACAGCAGATGGACACTGCGCCTCCTGGAGGGAAAAGTCAAAGTCGAACTGGAGGTACCGGTTGGCAAAGATGCTATCCGAGAAGCCTTAAAAAAAACGAGCTTCGACCTCACCACAATGACTACTGGTGCATACCGCCAAAAGAAAACGCCGAATTCGTAGCCTGCATGGAGGATGTGCTTGATGTATACGAAATGCCGTATAACCAGAACAGACCAGTCGTATGCATGGACGAGAAACCATACCAACTTCTTGGTGAAGTACGTGAACCACTTCCAATGCGTCCGGGTGATGATAAGAAGACTGATTCCGAATACATAAGGGAAGGAACCTGTAGTATATTTGTCTTTACTGAACCACTTGGCGGCACCAGGCATGTGAGTGTACGAAAACATCGTACTGCACAGGACTGGGCGGAGGAAATTAAATACCTTACTGATGTCAGTTACCCAGATGCTGAGAAAATAGTTCTAGTAATGGACAACCTGAACACACATGCAGTGGCATCTTTATATAAAGCTTTCCAGCCTGCTGAGGCAAGAAGGATAGCCAAAAGGCTGGAAATCCATTATACCCCGAAACATGGCAGTTGGCTTGACATGGCAGAAATCGAACTGAATGTAATGACCAGGCAGTGCTTATCCAGGCGTATTGGCAATATCGACACCCTGCGTAAGGAACTTTCAGTTTGGGAAGTCGAACATAATAAGAATGCAGCGGGTATCAGCTGGCATTTTCGGACATCAGATGCACGTGAAAAACTAATAACTTTGTATCCCAAATTTACTACTGTTAACGCTTGAAAAGGGGTTGACGGTATAGATATTATGTTAATTATGAATCAGACATTACACTAGAGGGCAGACCATTTTCTACCTTAACTCTTGAGTTGATATCAGTATATTTATGTGATCCTCCTTATGCCGCTTTTATAAATATTCGAACCAGAGGCAACTTCTTCATGGGTATAATGCGTAAAAATTTATATAATTGCATGTGTTGAAAATGATGTTATTAAAGGTCACAAATAAAAAGCTATTTTCAATTCATTATTGTCTCTAATGTATGTAGCAATAATGATCTTAGTCTTTAGTGGATATTTTAGTGCTAATTGTATAAATGATTTCTATTCTGCTTCAAGATTTTTCATAAATTTTAGCCGGAATACAGCTTCGCCCTTTCGCTTATGAATTTCATAAGTTACCGTGCATTCCATCTCTAACACTTACCCCAAGTTAACGTGAACACCGCAGCGCTAACGTTGGATAAGATTTATAATAGTCACAAAATTTAAAGACAAATTTCCTCTCAGCTACTTATAAATAGTATATAATATAGCTAAACAAAAGCCAATAGGTATATCCAGGATTATTTAGCTAAATAAGCACAAAATCTCAAATAAATCAAATTTATTATTATATATCGCAGGAATTCTCATAGTTAAGCATCGTTTCTATAATATACATGTAAAGCAATAAAGCTTAATCTCAACAAGAAAATAATTGCCCTGCCCATCCTGCCGTGATTAATAGCAGGATGACGTCACCTGTCAGTCTGCTTTTTTCTGGCCTTAGCAGCTTTCAGTATGTCCTCGATATTGTCCTCAGTTGTAACACCGGGATACTGTTTCTCAAAGTCAAGAAGAACGGTTTTGCTGTCCTGTTCCTCCTTGCGGTACTGTTGATACATAGTTTCTAAATCACCGCTTGCCATGACTCCTTCAAGAAAGTCGGCAGAATCCTTAGGAATTGTTTCAAAGCTGCCGTAAAGGGCAATGATCGCTGTCTTGATCTGCCCCATAGAAATTGACTTGCCTCGCTTTTCGTGTTCGCGCAGGATGCCGATCACATCGGATAAATCACTCTTGTACTTTCTGCCTGACATCAGTTTCATTGCAATAAGATATTCGGCGAATACGGTCCGGATCGTTAGAATGTTGGAGAATTTCTTATAATAGGTCGAGTACTGGATCAGCTTGGGAGAATAAGACTTTGTTCTCGCAAAATCTGTATTCAGCCAACCATTTGGTAAGCCAAAGCTGTCGCTCACATGGTTGATCGCTTCTTTCATGGCCGAGGTTGCCTGAATGATAGCGTCCATGTCATAGGTCATTTCACGGAAGCCATAGTTGGCGAGTATGGAAGCACCACCGACCAATACAATTTCCGCAGGCATCTTGTTTCCGTTCAGCCGGCGAAATTCTTTTGCCAGCTCTTTGAGGTACCGATCGATGTTTTCCTTTGTAAAAGATATGTCAGTAGACATTGCGCACTTCACTTTCTACGATGTTGAATCTCAGAAATTCGGGGATCGCAGCGTTATAGGCTTCCTTCTTGAAACGGTCGCTTTTCATCGCAACGGAAGCCGCTATAACGCTCGATGGGTAGATCGGCGATCTGAGCTTTGCTGCACGGATATCGTTGTAATTGGTACAAACCGGCAAATCGTTTTCACGGGATAAATAATCTACCATAGCCAGAAGATACAGGGCTTCGGGATACCACTCCTTTTTATAGAGGGTACGGATTTCATCCGATTCCAGCACATCCACGATGAAATCAATGTCGCCCTTGTCTTTGACATGGTGACAGATGTTACTTTTAAAGGTTTCAAAATCGCTTCGGTAATCCATCTTCTCTCCTTTCATCGCCGGTTCGATCAAGGTTTCCATCGTAACGCCCAGCACTTTTGATATTCTATATAATGTATCCGCGGAACACTTTTCTATTCGCGCTTTTCCGCTGCAAATATCATTGATGGTCGCCTGTGGAACGCCACTGAATTTGCAAAGCCTGTATCTTGTCATGCCCTTTTCTATGAGGAGTTGATTGATTGTTATATTAACACCTCCTTTACGCTTCCTATTATAACGGTTAACCGTCCTATTGTCAATAGAATGAAATCGGTTTCAAAGGAATATTCATTCAGAAGACTCCCGTTTCAGGGTTAAAAAGGCTCGCCGGCTGTTGAGCCTTTTTCTTATGGACACAAGAGCCTCCCCGCCTATTTTAGGACAATTGGAATAATTGGAACAATTTGTTGCAAAATTACTTGGAACATGATAAAATAAAATCAGTTGATATGGTAATGCCATTCGTCTTGTATAAATACTCTCCTGTATTGTTTTCCATAGTATGCGTTTCATTACGTATCTGAGTAATTGCCAATAGGACTGCAGAACGTAAATATTGTACACTTGATATACTTTGGTATGAAGGGGATGGTAAAAGTGGGACATGCCCGACAAAAAGCATGGGGGAAACCGGAAGATCTGGTTAATCCAACTCTTCCCGCACTGCTGCGTAAGGAGGAAATCCTATTTCTTGCCGGAACATTAGCTGAAAAAACCTTAAGAGGCACTACTTCCTGGCATTTGGTTGATTACACTCCTACAATCTTCGTGTATGCCGACAAATCAATGGATAGCAGCCTCTCACAGAATTTTATTCTTACCTGCAGACTTCCGATACGGTTCATCAAACTGGAAATTGCGGACCATATAATATCAGACCAATCGATATATGGTGAGATCAGTATGAGTTTATCCTTCTATGATCAAAGCGGTAATAAGCTGGATGCCGGCTTGGTATATCTTTCCCATTCAAATCTGGAAGAAATCAAGGATTCCGCCTTTTCGGAACTCCTCCGGGCTGTATTCAACAAATCAGACGAATGGGCGGATAAAGCAACAATCGATGAAGGGATAAAGTATTGGTGGACTACATTCGGAGAGGAAAGACCGGAAGAAGTGTTCCCTCCATTTATTAGTCGTCTTTCCTATAGGTTTCTGAAGCAAGGGCAAATTGTAAAATTCCATCGTATGGTCACCGAAATGATATATCGTAATCCTTATGGAAGCGAGTTTTAACAAACGAGTGAATGGGCAAAAATGTCACCTGTTTCTTTTCCGGCGGAAATAGTCCTTCAGGATCCATTGAATGAACGTGCTGAAAAAGCCGGTATCAACTTTTCGCAAGTGTTACAAGACGGCTTGAAACAACGCCTGAATGTTTCGGACTTATGAACAGGAGATCATCTTTTTCAAATCGTCGACCGTAAAATTGTAGTAGGAATTACAAAAGTGGCAGTTAACCTCGACAGGTTTGTTATCCTCTATCATTTCCCGTATCTCCTGCCGCCCCATGCTCATGATAGCCCTCTCAGCCTTTTCCCTTGAACAATTGCATTGGAAGCGTGTTACCATGGTTCCGTGCAGCACAAGTCCCATATCGCCCAGGATCCTCTCCAGGATATCCTCCGGTGTTAAGCCTTCCATCAAAAGCGAGGTAATCGAGCGGATGCCCGATATCCTCTTCTCCAGAGCGGCCCCTATCTCATCCCCGGCAGAGGGCATCAACTGGATGATAAAGCCTGCCGCGTTCCGGACGGTATTCTCCCTGTTCATGAGCACCCCCAGCGCAACGGACGACGGAGTCTGCTCCGAAACGGCGTAATAGTATGTGATATCCTCCGCAATCTCGCCGGACGGCATCTTCGTTCGGCTCGCGTAGGGCTCCTTCATCCCCTGATCCATGATGACGCTGAGAATGCCCGGCCTTACGGCCCGGCCGACATCCAGCTTACCCTCCGGGCTTGGCGGCAGCATCACCCCCGGATGATTAACATAGCCCTTCACGTTGGCGCGGGAATCGGCGGTAACCGTAATCCCACCGATGGGCCCGTCGCTCTTTATCTGCAGCGTCAGCAGATCCTCGGCGTTCTTCAGCATGGAACCCATCATGCTTCCGGCGGTAAGCAGCCTGCCCAGAGCGGCCGTCGCCACTGGACTGGTATTGTGAACGTTCCTGGCGTGTTCGACAAGATCCCTTGTCGTCGCGGCAAAGGCGCGGATCTTATTGTCTGCCGCTGTTGCCCGTATAATATAATCCGACATATCTACCTCGTTTGTTCGTTTATTTGTTGGCTGAAACGGTTAAGAATCCAGATTCCCGCTTCGCTTCCAGCGGAAATAGTCTTTCAGGATACGGGAACACCGATCCTCCAGGATACCTTCCATGACTTCCGCCCGGTGGTTGAACCGCGGATCATCCAGCAGGTTGTAAAGGCTGCCTGCGCAGCCTGCCTTGGGATCCCTGGCCCCGAAGATCACCCTTTGGATCCGGGCCTGAAGGATGGCACCGGCGCACATCGGGCACGGCTCCACCGTAACATAAAGATCGCAGTCCATCAAGCGCCAGCCGCCCAAGGCAGCCGAAGCCTGACGGATTGCGATCATTTCCGCATGAAGAGTGGGGTCCTTTCCCTTTTCCCTGAGATTATGTCCGCGTCCGATAACGGTTCCGTTCCTTACCACAACGGCTCCGATCGGAACTTCATCCAGCTGCCAGGCTTTTTGTGCTTCCGCCAGTGCTTGCTCCATGAACGCAGGATCCACTGTCATCTCTCCTGTTTTACCTGATACAATTCCTGAACTTCCTTATAGGCATCCGGTGTGCCGATATCATAGCACCGGCCCTGGAAGGCATAGCCGTAAACCGGCTCCCTCCGGCAGAGCCAGGCGGGAAAGTTGCCCGGCGCGTCGGGATTATTGCCTGCCTTCAGATATTCCTCCAGCATCTTCAGTGTTTCCCTTTTATAGATATATACGGCATAAGCTCCGATATTGGACTTCGGGTTTTTCGGCTTTTCTTCAAAATCATAAATCCGATTGTTCTCATCCATCAATACAATGCCCATCTTTGCCAGCTCATGGGGCTGGACTTCCTTTACGCAGACACAGCAGCTGTCCACTTTCCGGTAAAATTCATAAAAATCGGCAAGCGCAAAGTCCATGAGGTTGTCCGCCGCCAGTACAATGATATCGTCCGAAATGCCGGCACGGTCCAGAACAAACTTCAGGTCCCCCAAAGCGCCCAACCGGTTGCCTTCCTCCGTGGTTCCGTCATCGTAAATCGTAACCGGCAACCGCCGTCTTCTCCGGGCATTCCATTCCTCAAACTGATCGATGAACTTGCTGTTGGTCACAATATGTACTTCATCCACCGCCCGGATTCCTTCGACATTGTCCAGGATGCGGTCCAGAATAGGTTTCCCGCCAACCTTCAAAAGCGCCTTCGGCGTATCCAGCGTCAAAGGGTACAGCCTTGTCGCATAACCGGCGGCCAGAATAATTGCTTTCAAATCCAACACCCCTGTTTTTTTCATTCAAAGAAGCTCTTTCCGGAGCTCCGCTCCGGTTTTCGGAGACAAGTATGCCGGCGGAACATCAAAGACCGTCCTGGCACCGGTTTGCCCTTCCATGTTCATGCGATAGGCCGCTCTTGCATAGGCGACCAGTACGCTGGAAGTAAACTCCGGATTGCTTTCCAGCTTCAGGGAATATTCCATAATATGTTTCGTGCCGCCATCCACGCCGGTTTTACCGCTTCGGATCACAAACCCGCCGTGAGGCATGGCGGAATGATCCCGCTTCAGTTCTTCCTCCGTCAGAAAGATAATTTTCGTCTCATACCCATCGAAATAATACGGCATCGTCCGGATATCCTGTTCGATCTGCTTCCGATCCGCTCCTTCTTCGGCAACCACATAGCACTCCCTCCGGTGCATTTCGCCCGCCTTCCATTCCGGATTTTCCCCGCTGCGGACCTGTTTGACGGCTTCCTCGACAGGAACGGTATATTGCCTTGCATCTTTGACTCCCTTTACCCGGCGGATGGCATCGGAATGTCCCTGGCTTACTCCCCTGCCCCAAAAAGTATAGCTTTTCCCATCGGGAAGTATGGCTTCCGCCATCAACCGGTTTACGGAAAACAGCCCCGGATCCCATCCGACGGACAAAATGCTGATATACTCGGCACTTTTGGACGCCTGGTCCATTTTATCAAAATATTCCGGGATTCTTGCATGGGTATCAAAGCTGTCAACGGTATTGAACAAGGATGCGAAGTAAGGTCCCTGCTCGGGCAGGTCGGTGGCGGATCCTCCGCAAAGGATCATCACATCGATCAGTCCCTGCATTTTCTCCGCTTCACTGATGGGCAGTGGTTTTCCGTTTTCATCCATAAGCTTGACAGCTTCGGGCGATCTGCGGGTAAATACGCCTACCAGCTCCATGTCCGGGCATTTCTTCAGAGCTGTTTCCACCCCCTTGCCAAGATTTCCGTAACCGACAATTCCGATTCTGATTTTATCTGTCATTTGCGTACCTTCCTTCTTATGTATCTGCAACGATTTTATGCAAAATAACTCTCTTCCGGTCTTGTCCAAAGAAACATTATCATATAGAATATTACCAAAAAGTACGGAATTAATCAAGAAAATATGACAGGATGAGTCAATGCTGATTTACAGCCGGGTCTTCGGTGAAATGAGTATTTGCAGTATAATCAGACAAAAAAGGTGCAGTCAATACTGCACCTTTTCTTTGCCTTTTCGATTTCCCATGTCAATTCATCCTGGAATATTTCATCATAGCGTTCTCATCGCGGCCTGCACAACATGTCTTGCCAGCACGGAGGTAGTGACCGTACCGACGCCTCCCGGTACCGGGGTGATGTATCCCGCTTTTTCAGAGACCTCGTCAAAGAGAACATCCCCACACAGATTCCCCCCGGCATCCATGTTGATCCCCACATCGATCACCGCCGCTCCTTCCCCGACATCTTCCCGCGTGATGATTCCGGGCTTGCCGGCAGCGACTACCAGGATCTCGGCATTTCTGCAGATTTCCTTCCTGTCCCTTGTCCGTGTATGGCATATCGTAACCGTACCATGTTTCCTGAGAAGCAGCATGGATACCGGTTTTCCCACTACCATGCTTCTGCCCACCACGACAACATTTTTCCCTTCGATCGGTATCCGGTAGAAATCCAGGATCTCCATGACCGCCTCGGGCGTACAGGGTGCAAAACCGCTGTCGTCCCCCTCAAACACCTTGGCGACATTGACGGGGCTGAGACAATCGACATCCTTTCCGGGATCGATGACATTCTTTATTACACCTTCTCCGATATGACGGGGCAAAGGCCGGAAAATCAATATACCGTGAATCGAGTCGTCCCGGTTGAGCTTTTTGATTTCCCGTATCAATTCCTCCTGGGATATTTCCTCCCGATAGGAGAAAACCGTACATCGGATGCCTAACCCTTCGCATTTTTTCACGGCGGAACGCTCATAAGCCAGGTCGTCCGGCCTTTCCCCCAGACGGACAATCGCCAGATGGGGAAAGATGCCGCTTCTTTTCAGCTTATCGATGTCCGCTGTCATTTTGCTCTTCATTGCCCTGGATACATCCGAACCCTTCAGGATAACTGCCATATGAATCCTCCTTCTATCGCGCCGGTCAGCCTGCTATCCTTTTCCGGACACTTTGGTAAACAAGATCGGCTCTCTGTATGCCGGATTCCATCATCCCGGCCGCCCTGGCATTCATCTCTTCCGCGTAGTCCCTGTTTTTCATCAATGACGTATTGATCAGCACATTTAAGTGTGCTCCCATCAGGGCCGATTTGCAGAGCAGTACGCCTACGCCGATATCACTGATGGCCA
>ENA-UOOK01002711-UOOK01002711.1-fermentation-metagenome-genome-assembly--contig:-NODE-2711-length-21160-cov-4.259038_pt1 | contig 21160 bp, 18 predicted proteins | sample MGYA00245777_ERZ724023 | MGnify/ENA primary metagenome ERZ724023 (study PRJEB28704, sample SAMN03018312) | fermentation metagenome | biome: anthropogenic terrestrial biome; feature: soil; material...
AAATAAATTGCGGCCACGACTGCCATAAGTGTAATTTCCCGGATAAATGGTAACATGTGATAAGTTAATATTATTCAATAAATCCTTGTCCAAAACATCTAGAAACTCATATACTGATTATTTCAGGGTTTTAGTACCTTCGATTTACTTAAACAGTACCAGTGATTCACACCAATGATACCGGCAGTTTTTAATTAGATACCGCTCCAGTTATGAAGCGGTATCAACTGAAGTATTATGACCGCCTGGCGAGAAATTCGCGCATATTTATATCTCCAGAATAGAATTGAAAAGATTTATAAATTATTCGATCCATGATAGAATCGGCCAGAACTCCACCACCCAGTCTGCCGTGCCAATCTTCTACTTTGTACTGTGTGCAGAGAATTGTGGAAGCAGTATCATATCTGCGTTCAATTAATTCAAACAAGAAATGAAGTTCCTCGTTAGAATAATCGTTCAAGAGCCATTCATCCAGCAGGAGAAGCTTATAGTTGCTGTACTTGGCAAGCAACTTTCCTATACCCATTTTCTTTTCCGCAGCTTCATCCCGTTCCATCAACAGTTCGGGAGTTCGAATATATCTGGTTCGTATGCTCTGCTTGCAGGCCTGACGTCCAATGGAGCAAGCTAAATAACTTTTGCCAGAACCAGTGAACCCTTGAAAGATTATGTTGGAATGATTGTGTACAAACTGGCAGGTGGATAGTTCCAACAGGAGATCACGATCAAGTCCACGTTCCGGATAATATATATCATGAATCTCAGCATTCTGGATACGGAATCGTGCTTGTTTTAAAAGGCGTTTCACTTTTCCGTTATATTTTTCCTGGTAAACATAATCCACCAGCATCTTGATCCGTTCATCGAAGGGAAGATTTGCGTAAACGCAGTCATTATTTTGTAAATCCAAGGCTGTAATCATTTCTTCCATGGCCATTTCACGCAGTTTGCGGCGGGTTTCATCATTAATCATTATGATGCCCTCCATAGTATGATGCACCGCGGACATATCCTTTTGTATCATTTACCGCAGCATCTCGCTTTTGGTCATTGGCGTAAATCATATCTTCATTGGAGGCAAGAATGGATTTTAAATGCCGGTAGCGCGGCGAACGAAACTTCGTGAGTGCCAGCGAACATGCGGCTTCCAGTCTTTCTTTTGAATATGACTTGCTGAGCCGCAGAACGGACAGGCATGCATTATATCCCTGCTCCTTGATTTTTACACTGTCAAAGATGAGGTCAATCACTGCAGATGTACTGCTGCCAATTGAAGCTGCCCAACGGCGAATCCGCTCATCATCCCATTCCATCTGCTGAAACTGTTCGGGCATATCTTCTGGATGGGTTGACCAGGCATCGCAGACATAATCCTGATATTTATTATGCGTAGCAAGACGTTCACCCTTGTGGAAGATCTCGATTAAGGATTCCGTGATCTTAAGATCAACTTTCTTACCTACATATTGATAAGGACAAGAATAATGGTTCTTTTTGTATGTAACATGGCAGTCTTGATATACTTTTCTGCCATAGATCCATTCGGCAATCTCAAAAGGAATTGCGGGAAGTTCCCGCAATTTTGCTTTTTCTTCCTGGAGAAAAATTTCAGTTCTGCTTCCGCTGCGTTTTTGGAAAGGTGCATCATTAAAGTTTCTAACCGCACTGTTGACAGCAGCTTTCAGCACATCTAATGAGTAGAATGTTTTATTACGGAGTGTGGCAATTACTGCTGTTGCAATCTTACCCACAGTACCTTCTACAGACGCTTTTTGCTTTGGCTTGCGTACTTGTGTCGGCATGATCGCAGTAGAATAGTGGTTTCCTAAAGCTTCATATGCCTCATTCAGGATAATATCTCCTTCGCGAGGGTGCTTCATGACGCCTGTTTTTAGATTGTCACAAACCGTTCTGACTGGTGTACCGCCAAAGAACTCGTACATATGAATGTGGCAGTTGAGCCATGACGCCTCTTTCATATCCAAACAAGGCTCTACGTAGGAATACTGACTGTATGGCAACGTGGCCACAAACAGATAGACAGGTATGACTTCGCTGGTCATACGGTCTATCAGCTTCATTGTAGGGCCGGACCAATCCACTTCTACGACCATACCCGGTTTGTGCGTTAAGTGGTTGGTTAGATTTTGCCCCTCGGCAAATCGGGTATAGCCAGTGCAGAACTTTGTGTAACCGACTGCAATGCCACCATCGGCAGAACATTGGTCACGATATTCTTTCCAGAGCAGCTTTAGTGTAACCCCTACCTTTGACAATTCGCCGTGTATATACTCGTAGTTTGGTTCCTGAAAAAGTGTTTCATTGGCATGCTTGTCCGGGTAGAAGAGGTTATAAACTTCCTCCTTCTGCTAAAAAGTACGCACCCATAATAAGCTTCCTCAAGCCATAAGTCTGAGGGAACCTTAATCAGTTTTTTATACTAATGCTTCAAAGAGAATTGTTGCATTTCCGCATATCAAAAAGCACCTGCCTCTCAGCAGATGCTCTCGAACACAAGTAAATTATTCGGTTGTTATTTTCATAATTGGTTACTTGAAGGGCTTGCTTTACTGTAGTAAACTTATTTTATATATTGCCGTGCAAAATATTTTGAAAAGGTAGTCATTGAATTCTACGCTAGTGAGACGGATTAATATGATTGGAGGAAATTTAAATGAGTAAAAAGCTAAATTCTGTAGCTATTTATGATAATAAAGGCGAAATCTCAAATGTCGCAAACCCATTGTCAGCCTTACAAAATCCAGGAGATAAATTGTCTGCACGCGTTACAAACACTAATAGAAAAGTGCTTAAAGTAGAAACTGACAATGGTAAGTCCAAGTACAGTGCAACACAATATTCTAATGGAACTATTGTTGAAACAAAAACAACAAAAAGGAGATAAAATAATCACAAAAACGACATGAAATGAGTACACCCTATGCCACAGTTTGATTTCCTCCACCAGAGAAAATCTGGTAACGGGAAGCGCCGGGACGCTCTTCATGCTTCCCAATCGGATATATTGGATTAAGCATTGAAAATGATGTTCGGACTCAGCCCGGTTACTCTAGCAATTTGCCGCTGGGTACCCCTTCATGTTCCCCCACACAACCCTCCCCCTATTTCCCGTCTGGGGTAACATAATTTTCATCATTACAAATGTACTATTTTCCGCCCTTTACGCCCGATATATCCTTGCCACAGTCTCCACGTGCCCGGTCTGTGGGAACATATCAATTGGCTGGACTTTTTGAACTTCATAATCGGCTTCTACAAACATTTTTAGGTCACGAGCCAGGGTGGCGGGATTACATGATACGTAGACAACCCGTGCTGGAGATGATTGGGCAATGGCCTTAATTAAGGCAGGTTTACATCCAACCCGAGGAGGATCCAGAATCACCAAGTCAAACTGTTCATCAAGTCCGGGGATTATGTCTTCACAGGTACCCTTAATAAATTTACAGTTGGTGATGTTATTATTGAATGCATTTCTTTTAGCATCTTTAACGGCTGCCTTGAAGCTTTCCACCCCTACCACCCGATGTGCACTGCCGGCGAGGGCCAAGGCTATGCTGCCCGTGCCGCAGAAGGCATCGAGAACTGTATCACCGCTTCTTATTTGAGCGAAGTCCTTAATAATCTCCATCATTTTTTCGGTCTGCTGATGATTGACCTGAAAAAAGGCCAGCGGTGAGATTTGATATTCTAAATCAAAAATTGTTTCCGGCAGGTTATTGTCCCCGTAGTGCAACTGAGGCACTCCCTGGTCGATGCTGTATATAGAAGCTGCCTCTTGGTAGTTCAGTATTTTGGCAAAATCTATCTCACTGGAGCCGGTTCCCACAAAAATCAGCATCAATTCTTGATTGGCAGAAGACTGCCGCAGTATCAATTCGCAGCCCTCGGGTATTCTTAACTCACAAAGATGTTCCTTGATATAATTACTGAAATCCTGCATGGACCGGCTTATCAGCAGGCAGTTATCGATTCCTATCAATGCCCGGCTGTCATTTATATAGTAGCCCATGGTGAGTTGACCGGCTTCCCTGCCCACATGCCATTCCACTTTGTTGCGATAGCGCCAGGGATTAGCCATGCCCAGAACTGGATTTACCTCAATCTCTATACCACCGATTCTTTGGAGACTATCCTGAACAACCTTCCTCTTTAATTCCAACTGTCGCTCATAGCCCATATGCTGATAGGAGCATCCCCCACACTTAAAGTAGTACGGACAAGGGGGCTTGACCCGATCCGGTGAGGCCATAATTACCTGTTCCAATCTCGCCCTTAAAAAGCTCTTCTTCTGTTCTACTATCTCTACGTCCACAGTCTCGCCGGGAATAGCAAACGGGATAAAAGCGGCTTTGCCATCAATTCGCGCCACACCTTCGCCGCTATGGCTGATTCCATCAATATAACAACGCATAGTTATTTCCCCCTATTATTAATAGATAAACCTATATCTGCCCGCGGTCAGCTCATTTTCATATTTGGTGACCTGCAGACATTCCTGAGCAAGTCTAACTAGCTGCTTAAATTTTATAAAAACAGGTCAGGCAAAAAACTTCACCTGACCTTATGATTTCTAAATAAAATAAATTTTAACCTGCGTGGGCTAAACTCCCTAACGCCCCGCATCATAGCGGTAAATTAATGTAACAACAGGACCGTCCCCTTGTTACATAATTTGGCGGCCTTCGTTAAAGGCCTTCAGGTTAATATCCAGGGCTTTGGCAGGGACAATGGCGCGGATGGCTTTTTCGACTTCTTCAGCCGGTAGTCCAATCGCCTGGCTCAACATACCGACCAGGACAACGTTGGCGGCTTTGCTGTTGCCACAGCGATCAGCTATATCCGTAGCATCCACAATACTGGTTTTCGGCAGCAATGCGGCAATTTTATTATGGATGTCATCCGGATATTTGGCTTTACCGCTCATAACCGGCAGCGGGTTAACGCGCTCGTTATTTATTATCACCATTCCATCTGGTTTTAAGTAGTCTAACCAGCGGGCCGCTTCTATTTTTTCAAAAGCTAATATTATATCGGCTTCACCCTTGGTAATAATCGGTGAGTAAACTTTGTTTCCGTAGCGAACCTGTGAGACAACACTGCCGCCTCTTTGAGCCATGCCGTGAATTTCGGATACTTTCACATCATATCCCATCTGCACTGCAACCTGGGCGATGATACGACTGGTAAGCAAGGTACCTTGACCGCCGACTCCGACTATTAAAACATTGGTTATCTTGTCCTGCATCCGACTACACCTCCACTTGCTTGATCGCATCAAATTTACATACCTGCTCACATAGTCCACAGGCAACACAACCGTCATTCATCTGGGCTTTTTTATCCTCATCGATGAACGATACTCCGGTACATCCTACCCGGATGCATAACTTACACCCGGTACATAATTCCGTATCAACAAATAATTTATGATCAGGTTTGGGCCTCCCGGCAAGCAGGGCACAGGAGCGTTTACAAATAATTACGGAAGGCTCCCGACGGGCCAGTTCTTCTTTTAAGGTGGCTTCCAATTCGTCAATCCGGAGCGGATCAACAACCCGCACATGTTCAATCCCTATAGCCCGAACTATTGCCTCTATATCAAGCTTATTGGTAGGATTCTTTTTAATGGTAACTCCGGTAGCAGGATGATCCTGATGGCCGGTCATGGCCGTGGTGTCATTGTCTAAAATCATAACCGTGGAAGTCCCGCCATTATAAACCACATCAATCAGGCCTGTTATACCGGAATGAACAAAGGTAGAATCTCCGATTACCGCTACGGTTTTAGCTGCGAACTCAGGTCCACGGGCTTTTTCCATACCCATTGCCGCACCGATACTGGCTCCCATACAAATACAGGTGTCCATCGCTTCCAGAGGACTGATGGCGCCCAGGGTATAGCAGCCGATGTCGCCGGCAACTACCAGACGCATTTTACGCAGCACATGAAAAACTCCGCGGTGCGGGCATCCAGCACACAGCAGCGGTGGACGGGCCGGGATTTCCTTTTCCAAATTAAACCCTTCCGGTTCAGCAGCACCGGCCAGTTTCTGTTTGAGATACTCGGCGCTATATTCACCCAGTAAGGTAAATTGTTCTTTACCAACAACCTCAATTCCCCATGATCTTACCTGTTCCTCGATGACCGGTTCCAGTTCTTCAACTACCACTAACTTATTCACCTGGGCAGCAAAAGATTTGATCAGTTCTCTGGGCAGCGGATTCACCATACCCAGTTTCAAGACTGATGCATTAGGAAAAGCCTCTTTTACATATTGATACGGAACCCCGCTGGTTATTATCCCCAGGCTGGTATCATTTAGTTCAATTCGGTTTAACGGCGTAGTTTCAGCATACTCTTCCAGCTGCCGCAAACTTTTCTCCACTTCCACATGGCGGAGTTTGGCAAAAGCTGGTAGCATGACATATTTAGCCGCATTTTTCTTATATGGCTTTAATGGAACTTCCTGCTTCTCCCCTATTTCAACCATAGTTTGCGAATGGGCCAGCCGCATAGTTATTCTGAGCATTACCATAGTGTCAAACTGTTCACTGATTGCAAATGCCAGTTTAGTATAGTCAAGGGCCTCCTGACTATCCGCAGGCTCAATTACCGGCATTTTGGCAAAGCGCCCATAACCACGGTTGTCCTGTTCATTCTGGGAGGAGTGCAGGCCCGGATCATCAGCAGATACGATGACCAGCCCCCCGTTAACACCCATATATGAAAAAGAATAGAGCGGATCGGCAGCCACGTTGACTCCAACATGCTTCATAGCTACCAAAGTGCGTGCCCCGGCAATAGATGCCCCTGCCCCCACTTCCAGGGCAACCTTCTCGTTGGGCGCCCATTCCGCATAAACATCTGGATACTCAGCTATGCTGTTTACTATTTCAGTACTGGGTGTACCTGGATAAGCGGTTGCTACGGTGGCCCCAGCCTCATAGGCTCCGCGGGCAATTGCTGCGTTACCTATCATCAACTTTTTCATTAAAATCCTCCATTCTTAACTTCGATGCCTTCTGCAATGCCATTCTCCAATCGTTTCACTTAATAATTGGGCCATATTATAAACAAGTCCTAAACCAGGATGATTATTACTTCTGGCGCCGCGTTTATTAAGTCTGACATCTACAACCCCGGTTATAGCAAACTGGCCTACTGCCGGCAGATTCTTGGCAAAAGCCTTCCCCGGTACCAGGCTGCCAGGTCGTATTTGAATAAAACCTATTTCCTTTTCATCCCCCACTGATGCATCGATAGCAATAATCGTTTTGTCTCCATAAAGCTGCTGCGCTTCTTTGATGCCTTGCCGCAGATTCTGGGCATGCATCGGTTTGTCCAGAGTTCCCAGTACCGGCAACTCTGGAGCATAAGCCTGCAGCATTGTGCCCATCAATGGGCCAAAGCAGTCCAGGATATGACGGTCAGAGCCTATACAGATGTATATTGGCTCTGCTTCATTATCCAATAAATTCGAAAGCGTAAGGAGCAATACCTCCCGTGCCAGGCTATCCTTATAATGGATTTTAGCTGTACCCATTACGACTTCCTAAACAGCCAAAACCTGAGTTAGTGACTTTATAAATCGCTCATTCTCGGCTTCTGTTCCTATTGTCACCCTGATAAAATTAGGATGTCCAAAAATATCCCCGGTGCGAATAATGACACCCATCTGCAGCAGAGCTTTGAATACTGTCTGGCAGTCTTTACCTGTGTCCAGGAAAATGAAGTTGGCCTCGGTAGGTACATATTTAAGCCCCAGCTTATCGAATTCGCTGTACAGATATTTCTTTCCCGCTGAGTTTATAGCGCGGCTGCGCTGGACATGTTCAACATCATCGATAGCCGCCAAAGCAGCTATCTGGGCCATACTATTGACGTTAAAAGGTTCGGTTATCATTTCTACCGCCTGGGCTATCTCTGGAAGGGTCAAACCGTACCCTACCCTTAATCCTGCCAGACCATATATTTTGGAAAATGTGCGCAGAACTATGGCATTCCGGCCCGCCTTAACATACTTTAGACCACTGGTAAAGTCTGCACTTTCCGTATATTCGCCATAAGCCTCATCAAAAACTACTAGAATGTCATCAGGAACCCGCTCCATAAAACGCTCGATTTCCGCATCCTTAACAATGGTTCCGGTGGGATTGTTGGGGTTGCATATAAATACCATTTTGGTTTTACTATTTATGGCTTTTAATATAGCATCTAGATCAAAAGTGAAATTGTTAAGAGGAACTTCCACGCCCTCGGCTCCCATAATTTTAGCGGTAAATTCGTACTCAGAAAAGGAGGGATGCCCGTATACTATCTGGTCGCCGCGGTTGAGAAAAGTAGTTGCCAGCAGCATTAATATTTCATCAGAACCATTGCCAACCAGAACACCATTTTCACCCATCCCATTTACAGCCGCCAACCTGCTTTTAAGATTGTAACAGTTGGCATCCGGATAAATGTGCATCAGGTGCAGACTTTCTCTGACCGCCTCAACTGCCTTGGGCGAAGAACCCAGAGGGTTTTCATTGGAAGCAATCTTGATAATATCATCCAGCCCCAATTCCCTTTTTACCTCATCAATCGGTTTGCCCGGCACATAGGGTTTGAGGGTGAACACTTCGGGTCTGGCTCTGTCTTTAATAAAATTTGTCATGTGCATACTCCTATCTGAATCTATTTATCTCTTTTATCAATAACCCTGACCGCTTTGCCAGGGGTTCTCTCAATACTATTTCCTCCTGGGGCATACATTCCATGGCCTTATTACATATTTGCATAATAATATCTGTCTACTATCCCACTATTCTAGTAGGCTAGATATTAGCGTTCTCTTAATTCTTTATTATAACGTAACAAGTCATGAATAGTCTCTATATTTTTTTGCTGGGAATCAGAATCCAAGTTGGCAAAATCCATGCTTAATAGGGTAGCTTTTATGATATCATCTATCTCAGGATTGGGCTCATTGGCTTTCCATTCCCTTAGTAAACCTATTAATCCCCTATCATTTTTCCCCATTAAGGTTAGATCGAGAATCGAAAGAAGGCAATACATCTCCTCCTCATTTAAGTCACCTTTTTGCATATGTAGATTGAGAATCAGCGTTGCCACCGCATCATATAGCTTTTTGCTGTTGCTATCCATTGAACCCATTATACCGATACCCTTTTTACATCCTTCAAGATCTGGCGCTGCAAATCGAAATAGATAGGTATGCGGATGCCGCTCTGCCCATCGCGATTTTTGTCTATAAATATAGCATAATTCGGCATGATATCAAACTTCTTCAACTCTTCATTTTCATCTTGTTCCTCTTTGGAAATAGGACTAAGTTTTAACATGAGGTCACTTTCGTTTTTCATTCGTTTGGCCCCCTGCAGAGTGCCGTCCGGATTCAATTGCACCAGGCACATAACCACAATTTGCAGATTTTGGGCCAGCATCTTCTGGGTCTTGACTATCTGCTCTAATACCTGCCATTCCTGCAAGCGGGGATCCTGTTTATCCATGCGTCCTACATAGTCTATTATCATCATGTCTATATTTTTTTGAGCCTTGAACTTACGAGCTATAGAAATAGTCTTCTCCGGAGTTAAATTGGGACACGGATACGAGTAAAACCCGCTTCGCCCTAGATCTGAATAACCGTTAAATATCTGCGATAATTCTGACTCATTAATTTCACCACTGCGAACCCTCTCGTGTTCAATGCCAGATAAAATCGAACCCCAGCGTAGAGCTATCTGCGGCCGGCTCATCTCGGTATTCAAGTACAGTAAATTACTCTTGTTCTGGATGGCAATTGCATTGGCCGTGTGGAGAGCAAACGAAGTTTTACCGTGTCCGGTCTGAGCACCCAGAATAATCAAATCTCCTGGTTTATATCCCAGGGTTACCTTATTAAGGTTATAGAATCCGGTCGGCAGCCCATCCAGCGGGATTACACCTTTGTATCGTTCCTTAATATCTTTATACCGCAGGAAACGACGTTCTACCTCCTCATACCCTAACTTGGCTAAATCTTCCGGGTTATCAACGCGATCATCAATCTCCAGCGCAGTTAGATTAGTCAACTCTTCTTCCGCCGTCATTAAAATCTGTTCAACATCCTGATCAGTCTCTTCATTTAAGATCTGATAACTTTTTCTCAAGAAATATTCAAACTTGCGCAAGCGGCTTTTATCCCGCACTTTTTGAATCCAGAATTTAATATTGCCATCATAGATATAGTGCTCAGCAATATAGCCTAAATCTTCAATATCCCTGGTGCTGGTCAACATACCCAGTTCATGAGCTTGTTTTATAAGCTCTACATAGGTTGGTGTGATTTCTCTTTCGTACAAACTGCTGGTCAGTTCAAAAACGGTAGCATGCTGGGGTGAATAAAAATCACCGGGCAGCAAAACATTACATGCTTCAATACATGCTTCTTCCGAGTGCAGCATTGAAGATAGAACCCGCCGCTCGCTTTCCAGATCAATTAAATGTGGTTTTAAATCCATTCCCTCTAGCACAATCAATTCTCCTCTATTAGAAATGCCAGGGCTAACCCTGGCATTTATTATACCTTACTTTTTAATTCGGCTAAAACCTCTGGAGGTACATAAAATTCATATTCGCCCTTATTATGCTTGACGGCCCCGTTTTTCCCGACAGGATTCGTTGTTTTTCCTGATTTGGCCCGGTTCTTAAAGACGATTATCTCTTTATCTACATCACTCAGGGTCCGTATCTCTTTAGCCATCCAATTGTTCAGGACGCTGTCGATATATTCCAGACCGCCGTTCTTGGTGCGCTGGCACATAAGCTCTCCAGCTTTCATAATCATCTTATGGGTAAATCCCCAATCATATCGCCATTTATTATAAACCTTGCGGCGGGCCTCAGCGCTCATGTCCAACCCAGTAAAGTTGCCAAACTCGGCTGCATCAGGATCAAAGTGACTCCGTGTGGTGATTTTTTCCTGATCAACATAGTTTTTAAAATAAACATCCAACCCATCAACATTGTTAACCGCATATTCTTTTAAGTCTTTGGCAATCCTGGTAATATCGCGCGGATTAGTAATCTTACGCTCAAAAGCCAATTCCAGCATGCACAAGAGGAATTCAGGAGTAAATCCGAAATCGGTCAACCACTTTTGCAATTCATTCTCCATTTTTACACTGAGTAAATTGCCGGTCTTCTTGGCAATAAAATCGGCTACCCTTTTATAATTAATATCCGAGGAGGCGAAATTGTCCAGTGAGGACCGCATTCTATGTTCATCAAGTTGTTGCTCCAATTCGCCTATCCTGGCTTTGTATTCCTCGATCTGCTGATCTGTTTTAACATCAGATTGATCCTGGCCTAGTGATGGCGTAATCTCAGGGTGATCTCGCAGCACTAATTGCTCCAGTTTAATCATTAAGGGTTCCAACCGCACAATCTTCTCAGTAAAGTTTTTCGCGCCATTCTCACTCAGGTCAATAATCCCTTGTTTGGATAGCTTTTGCAACCTTCGCGACAGTTTATTAGTAGTAAGAGTCGAACAATTAAGCAATATCTGCCCAGTTCTTACACCGGACTGAAACAAAGGCTTGGCCTGTTCAAAGGCATAAAAAATAGCCGAGAGTATACCAATATCCTCTATGTCAAGATCCAATTCTTTGGCATAGAAAAAAACCGCACCCGGCAAATGGACATATCCCCAGCGGAATATTTCCAGCGACGTAGTCCTATATTGCATTCATTTTTCATCTCCCACTTGTGAAAGTTTAAAAATTATAGCACTATATCCTTGCTGCCAACAACTATATAATCATGCGATTATATCCAAAATAGTTCTTAATAAAAACAAAAAGAGCATTAAACCCTTCTATAGGGTTGGAAATCAACTTGACTGGGTTAGCTTCCCATTATGACTGGGGATTGGAATTATTAATGCCTAATTGGGAAAAATAAAATCGCCGGGTAAAGACCCGACGATTCGGACTGCCGTACTATTTTAAAAATTATCTTCCACTTTCTTTAGGGTCTCAATCAATTCATCATATAGAGCTTTATCATATTTTTCCTGGAACACGCTGTTTAAGCGGCTCCTTAAACTCAGATACATTTTCTCAGCAACTAAGGCTTTATTGAGAGCCTCGGCTCTATGATCCGGTAAATCATGGGCCTGAACCACCTCGCCCGCCGAGATTACTCCCACCGGTTTCAGCTCAATTTCATCTAACCAGTTGGGAATAATAACTGGAATGCTCAATTCCTTTTGAATAAGCTCAGCCAGCACCGGTTGTACTTTTTCCTCGCCATGTACCAGGAAAACGGTTTTGGGTTTTTGTTGGTAATGTTGCAGCCAGGAAAGCAAACCAATCTGGTCAGCATGCGCCGAATATGCCTCAATAGATTGAATGTCAGCCTTTACTACCAGTTGATCACCATGAATAGTTACCAGTTTCTCGCCCTCCAGGATTCTTCGTCCCAGCGTGCCCATAGCCTGATAACCCACAAATAGAATCGTACTTTCGGGCCGCCAAAGATTATATTTGAGATGGTATTTGATTCTACCCGCGTCACACATCCCGCTGGCAGAAATAATGATCGTATTACCTGCTATTTTGTTGAGTTCCACCGAGTCTTCCCTGGTTCTCGAGAACTTCAGGTTAGGCATTTTTAGCGGATGTCGTCCGCTGTTGACTAACTTCATCGACTCTTGATCATAATATTCTAAACTTTTCTGAAATATCTCGGTGGCTGCTATTGCAAGAGGACTGTCAATATAGATATCAATACCTGGATCAAGCAAATCCTCTGCTTGTAAATTGCTCAAGTCATACAGGAGATCCTGGGTTCTCTCCACCGCAAATGACGGTATTATAAGGTTACCTCCCCGGCGCATGGTATCGTCAATGACATTCTTGAGCTGTTGGGCCCGGTTGCTTACCCCTTTATGATAGCGGTCACCGTAAGTCGATTCCATCAAAACATAATCGGCGCTTTCAATAATAGTAGGGTCTTTTATGATGGGTTGGTTGCCCTGCCCCAGGTCACCACTGAAAACAACCTTTTCCTTCTGCCCATCTTCTTCAATCCATAATTCAACTATACTGGAGCCCAGGATGTGTCCGGCATCTCTAAGCCTGAGCTCCACCCCCTCAGCCAGTTTATTCATTTCATCATAATTCAAAGGATGAAATTGCTGCAGACACTCCAATGCTTCTTCGGCAGTATAAATTGGCTCCAGCAATTTTTTACCCGCTCGGCTTAATTTACGATTCTTCATTTCTACTTCAGTCTCTTGAATATGGCCGGCATCCGGCAACATAATCTCACAGAGCTCTACGGTCGCCGGGCTGGCATAGATTGGCCCTTTGAAACCTGCTTTACATAGCTTGGGAGTCAGACCGGAATGATCGATGTGAGCGTGAGTGAGGATGAGGAATTCAATTGATCTGGGATCAACCGCAAAATCTCCGTAGTTCTTTTCCTTTAATTGCTTGTTACCCTGAAAAAGACCACAATCGACCGCGAACCGCACCTTATCAGTATCGATGACATAGAACGAACCGGTAACGGTTTTCGCGGCACCCAGGAATTTAATTTTCATTTAGGCAGCCTCCATTTTATCAAACATTGTTTCTATTATACTGCAAACACTTAGACTGTAAATACTTAGACTGCAAAGATTTTCCTGGCCTCTTTTTTTTGGGCAAACTTGTAATAACCTTCATAAAACTCAGCAATTTCCAGGCGTATCAACATGCGATTGCCACTTTGACAGGCCCTGTTGATGTTATCAAAACTATTGCGTCCAAAGTCTCTTACAATTTCACTGCTGTCCAAACCGTCCACCAGTTCACTGTATTTCATATGTATCCTTTCAAAAATACCAAAATACAGTTCGTACATCTGCTTCAACCTATTCTCAATCTGGATTATCTGAAAATCTTCTCGTTCCACCAGTTGCAGCGTGCTCTGCAGCAGACTATGCAGGAGCTGGTTGTGAAAAATAGCCACCATTAATTCTTTCTTGTACTGTTTAGTTAATAAATAATGGATATAATCTCTAAATTCTCTCCGGTAGGTTGTATTTAGATTACTGACTGCATTGAGGAGTTCTATGTCACTGGCATCAATATCACCATACATGGGAAAACCTCCTTCATCTATATAATTAAGAAGGTTCAACCCACAAGCCCTAATTCCTTCAGTTAAATATCGTAATATTGTTGTGTAATTCCGTCATATTCGATTACTTTTGTGATTTAAACGTAATAAGCTAGCATTTATTGTTTGTTTTTTTGTCGGCAAACCAACCGTCCCATCCTTTCTATGGCTTCTTCAATGTTACTAATGCTAGCAGCATAACAGCATCTTATGAATCCTTCCCCACTATGGCCAAATGCATTTCCCGGTACCACCGCTACCTGTTCTTCGAAGAGAAGCTTTTCGCAAAACTCCTCGCTGCTAAGTCCAGTACTGCGAATGGAAGGGAAACAATAGAAAGCTCCCCGGGGCTCAAAACATTCCATGCCGATCTGTCTCAGGCCATTCACAATCAGTTTGCGCCGATAATTATAATCTTCCACCATCTTGCGCATCTGCTCTTCCCCATTACGCAAGGCCTCGATGGCTGCCTTTTGCGCCATAATTGGTGCACACATAATAGTGTATTGATGTATTTTCGTCATCGCCCCAATAATATCTGGATGACCGCAGGCATAACCAATTCTCCAGCCCGTCATCGCAAAAGCCTTGGAAAAGCCATCCATAACCAACGTGCGGTCCTTCATGCCCGGCAATGATGCAATCGAAACATGCTTGCCATTATAAGTTAATTCCGAATATATTTCGTCACTTATTACAATCAGGTCATTCTTAACAATAATATCAACCAGGGCCTCCAGGTCTTCGCGATACATAATGCCCCCGGTAGGATTGTTTGGGTAAGCCAGGATCAATACTTTACTGCGAGGCGTTATTTTGGCCGCCAGGGAATCCGGACGCAGACGATACTCATCCTGGTCGAAGGTCTCCACTGGGACAGCCTTGCCATATGCTAACTCAGTACCCGGTGCATAAGAAACAAAGCAGGGTTCAGGTATAAGGACTTCATCCCCAGGCTCCAACAGGGCACGCAGAGCAATGTCAATTGCCTCGCTGACCCCAACGGTTACCAGAATACCTTGCTTCGGATCATATTCAACCCCGATCTTCCGTTTTTCATATAGGGCAATTTCATCTCTTAACTCCGGCAGTCCGGAATTAGAGGTATACATGGTATATCCTTTTTCCAGGGAATACCAGCAAGCTTCCCTGATATGCCAGGGGGTCACAAAGTCAGGTTCCCCCACTCCCAGAGAGATTACCCCCTCGGACTGCGAAACCAGATCAAAAAACTTTCTTATCCCGGAAGGAGGAATAGCTCTGACTGCCCGAGATATATACGATTCCATTCCACTCATGGACTAACCACCAGCCTTTTATCTTCTTCAGGATCCTCAAACATAAAATTATCCTGCTTATAGCGTTTGAGAATAAAATGAGTTACCGTACTCTGCACATGTTCCAGAGTGGACAGCTTATGTGAAATAAAGCGGGCCACATCCTTCATCGTTTTCCCTTCCACCACGACTGACAAGTCATAAGTCCCACTCATCAGATAAACACACCTGACCTCGGGAAAGCGGTAAATCCTTTCCGCTATGCTGTTGAATCCTACCTCCCGTTCGGGAGTTACCTTTACATCAATCATGGCTGTAACCCCGTCACAACCAACCTTCTCCCAATTGATAACTGTACCATAACCAAGAATAGTCTTATCCTTCTCCATCTGGCTGATTAACGCGGCGATTTTAACCTCGTCTTCCTCCAGCATGGTGGCCAGAGTCTTAACGTTCAATCGGGCGTCATGCTCAAGCAATTCAAGAATCCTCTTCCTTAAATCCATCTACATGGTTCCCCCTTATTACAAATAGTGTTAATGTTGCAGATACAAAAAAACCCTCATCCCTGAAAGGGACGAGAGTTTACTTCCCGCGGTACCACCCTATTTGGCCATTAAGCCCAACTTAATCCGATAACGGCCGTAACCGGCTGGCTTGGTGCTTATGCGTTAAAACCAGCGCTCCCAGGTGGCATTCATTACTGAGCTGTTACCGGTTCGCAGCAATCCCGGCTCTCTTAAAATCAGTTCAACAACTACTATCCTGATCATGACTTTGAGCATATAATATTTGCGGTTATACTATCATTACAAATTTATTCCGTCAAGCTAATTATTTGAACAGTAAATATTTCCTTTTCAATAATAAATATTGAGCTGCATAGCCGCCCAGCAAAAGCAATACAATCCCTATCCAAACCAATCTTTCGATAGTCATCTTAGTTTTCAGACCGATTAGCGTCTGTTCCCTCTCCCCCGCAAAATCAAAAATGCTTTGCTTTTCCTCCTTAATAGAAGCCAGGAGACGTATAGTACGATTAAGTTCATCTTCCAAGCGATAATTCATTTTCCAATTGGTCTGGCGATCCTTTTGCAAGTCCTTGATCCAACTGTTGTTTAGAGTCTGACTGGCATTGTCAGCAACGATAAACGAGCCATACAGGGGAATACCCCTCGACCCCGTTGGAGATTCAATCCCGATCAGTCGGCAGATGGTAGAAGCAACATCAATGACCATCGCCCCACTCATACTCGCGTTAATCTTTACCCCCGGGCCGTAAATGATTAGAGGCACCATATTACTGGGGGATGAACTGCGGGCTGAAGTGACAATAATTAAGGAATTACCGTATACACCGCTGTCACGCAAACCCTGCAAAAAGACTCCCAGTTGAGCATCGAAATTCTTAATTACCTGGTAATAATCATCCTGATCCATACGCAACAGAGCCTCGGTACAGTCATCAATATATATATAGGAAAAGAAGGGCTTATTCTGGTTAAAACTTTTAGCTGCTTCAGCCAAAATATCTTTACTGGAAGCCTGGACTTCTAATTGTCTATATTCCTTGTCACCATAAGAAAATGTATTCAGTTTGCCGCCGGAGCCATCCACTACCAGCATTGACCGGCCGTTCCTTTTTAATACATCCAGGATCGACTCCACTTCTACCCTATCATCCACAGTTAAGTGCTTATGTTCGCTGGCCAATGCTCCGGTTAAGAGTGTGGCTTCAGCTGCTTCCATGGTATCGGAACGGATTGCCAGGGTTTTTTCACAAAAAGTACCATCCACCATTAAATACTTCAGATTAGGCAAAGGGTTTCCCATATAGCCCTCTTGATTTAGTCCCCCTACGCTGATCAGGAAAACATGATTAATCGGTTTTTTATCTTGGGCGTGAGTCGCTGTCGGTAAAGCCACCCCTAAAACAAACATAAATATTAATGCCAGCCCTATAACCCTAATAAACTTAATCCTGTCCATAATAACCCCCCTCAATATCCCTTATCCATCTATATTGGGGGGAATTACATTTTATGCCCGGAGGTCAGAACTTGCCGCTTCTGATTATGGAATAAGCCAGGAATAGGCCCAGCACAACTGCGACAATAAATCCCAACTCCACCACCGGAACCCGGCTTATAATGGTGCTGTTCATTTTCTCGGCAATCAAGGCCGTACCGATAATTATGCTGGCTATTATTATGGCCAGGGAAAGGCGGTTAGACATGATATCGAACTTGGCGGTCATCTTATCCACGTTGACATTTTCCATTTTAATTTTAAGTTCACCTTCACCTACCAGGCTCAGTATTTTCTCCAAATCACCCGGTAAATTGCTCACAACACGGGCGTAGTCTAGAGCCATACCCTGCAGGCTGCTTTTAATACGATCCGGTGAATACCGTTGCAACAGTACCCTGCGGCCATAAGGTTCAGCTATATCAACGATACTAATCTGCGGATCCAACTGGGTTATAATGCTTTCTATCGTCATCAGCATCTTCACCAGCAGCGACAGTTCAGCCGGAATGCGCACCTGGTAGCGGGTACTTAATTCCAGTAATTCTGCCATGGCTGCCCCCAGCTTTATCTGGGCCAGGGGGAGTCCATAATACTTTTGTTCCAACCGGGCCACATCCTGCCTCAGTTCTTCGCGGTTCACGTATTGGGAACTAACCCCTATAGCAAGTAAGGCTCTGGTTACCGTGTTGACATCATAGCGTATCATCCCGAGCAATAAGTCAATGCAGTGTTCCTTGAGAACCTGATTCAAAACCCCTACCTGTCCGAAATCATAAAAAATAATCTGGCCGCTGGAACCAACCGCGATATTGCCTGGATGAGGATCGGCATGAAAAACACCCCGTTCATAGATCTGAATGAATAAAGCCGCCAGCAAATTCTCCGCTACCACAGCCGTCTTGAAGTTGGCCTTCTTCAAACCGGCAAAATCAGATATCTTAATCCCCGCCAGATATTCCATAACCAATACCCTGCGGGAGGAATACTGCCAATAAACTCGAGGGATGAGTACATGGCGGTCATTCTTATAATTGCTGTAAAATATATCGGCATTACGGGCCTCTTGTTCGAAGTTCAATTCCTGCCGAACTGCAGCGGACAACTCGTCCACAATTTCGCTCAACTTATATAATTTTCCCCAGGCTGTACGCTTCTCTAACAATCGCCCCATATCAGAAAGAATAAGCAGATCAGTCTCGATAGTTTTTTCTATGCCTGGACGCTGTACTTTCAGGACCACTTTTTCACCAGATTGGAGGACCGCTTTATGAACCTGGGCAATTGAAGCCGCTGCGAGAGGAACGGGATCAATATATTGAAAATCCCCTTCAATATCAAGTCCGCTTTTTAAACAGACCTCGATTACTTCATGATAAGGAATAGGGGGGACTTCGTTCTGCAGCTTCTCCAATTCTATAATATACTCGGCTCCCAGTAAATCCGGCCGAATACTCAGCAACTGGCCCAGCTTCACAAAGGTCGGCCCCAGCTCTTCCAGGGCTAACCGAAGCCGTTGCGGACTTCCGTAACCTTCGGCCTCTTTCCCCCAGACGCCAAATTTCCACCCACCCATAATTTTCTGACGGCTAAACTTGTCAAACAAAAACCCAAAGCCATGCTTGATCAAAACATTGCCTATTTCCCTGTATCTGGCTATATGGTTGAGATGCGTAACGCCACTGCGCAGACCCATATAAACCCCCTGTCTGCTGTCCAGCCAATATATATCCCCGAATGATGGATGGGGACAAACCGTCTGCTTGGCAGCAAGGTCATGTCCCCGTACAAAACGTTGATTAGATGGGCTTTTCCAGGTGTCATTTCAAACTATTCGCTGGTCCAAAACGACAATTTAATTCCCGTATGTTGGGCCTAACCACCGTCTAAACCGGCATCATCATAGTTATAACTTATAAACTACTTATTGCGGCAGCTTGCTCTCCAATTCTTTAATACGCTCAAGCAATTTATCATATTCAGCTTTGCTAACCACTCCCACCTTACTTCTCCAATTATCAATCTCTTCCTGAATCAGGCTGCGTACTTCCTGCTTCTGCTCCTCGCCCTTTTTCATAATATCATCCAGGGTCTGTTTAGCGTCTTCCCTGTTGATTTCCCCTCTCTCAACCATTTCATCAATAAAATATTCCGCTTTTTCCTTGGTCAAACTAATTGCACCTAAACCCAGATTGATAAATTTGTGAATGATACTCATCATAATCCCCCTTCGCAATAATCTATAGTATATTCATAGCATACCATAATATGTATGCCCTCTATGACTTATGATTTCCATTATTGTTAGATTTTAATCGGAGAAAACGGAATTGGATTTGATGTTCTGGTTTGATGTTTCAGGAAGGATATGTAGATATTCTTCAGTAAAAGGGTTTGAAAAGCCGCAGATTATTTCTCAGTAGTGAATGTTGCATCAGTTTCAATTCCTCATAGGTACGCTAATAACTGTAATCAGGCGGTGACGGTATTGCACCAAATTTGGTTTCAATTCCTCATAGGTATCCTAAAAACCAGAGCTGCTTGATACCCAAAGCAATAGAGATCTATAGTTTCAATTCCTCATAGGTATCCTAAAAACACGAAGCAGGCGAAAAAGCCCTGCACGAGCCGGAGAGTTTCAATTCCTCATAGGTATCCTAAAAACCCGGCTCAAACAGATCACCGGCATTGCTGAGCTATTGTTTCAATTCCTCATAGGTACGCTAAAAACAGCCAGAAGTCCATGTTAGCCCAATCTTCCTCGCTAGTTTCAATTCCTCATAGGTACGCTAAAAACTGATGCTCATTCGGTTCACCTGCCTTGGCTTGGGAGTTTCAATTCCTCATAGGTACGCTAAAAACCATGCAATGGATGAACATGGTGGTTATGACAGATGGAGTTTCAATTCCTCATAGGTACGCTAAAAACTGGACTCGATCATAGAACGATTTGTCTATCAGGTCACGTTTCAATTCCTCATAGGTACGCTAAAAACGGGCGGTAGGGTGGCAACTACAATTTAATAGGGGTGGTTTCAATTCCTCATAGGTACGCTAAAAACCGGCCTGGACATCATCAGGACGCTATCCGAATATTAGTTTCAATTCCTCATAGGTACGCTAAAAACCTGGAGCTGGCACTGAAAGCCGCTAACATACTGGGGTTTCAATTCCTCATAGGTACGCTAAAAACTGGAAACCGTTATAGGCAGGTTCGATATTTCGCAGGGGTTTCAATTCCTCATAGGTACGCTAAAAACCACACCTGGAGAATTAAAGAGACTATTACAACCAAGTTTCAATTCCTCATAGGTACGCTAAAAACTAGCTAATCTACCTCTTAATTTTTACAACAAAATCAAGTTTCAATTCCTCATAGGTACGCTAAAAACTTTGATAAAAATAGACTAGTTTTTGTTCAAAAAGTGTTTCAATTCCTCATAGGTACGCTAAAAACATGTCGACACTACAATCTTCACTATGAATGAGAAGGTTTCAATTCCTCATAGGTACGCTAAAAACTCTGTGCCAGTATTACTTTTATGCCGACTTTCAAGTTTCAATTCCTCATAGGTACGCTAAAAACGTCGAGCCGCCAACAGTACCCCAAGGAATAGGAGGAGTTTCAATTCCTCATAGGTACGCTAAAAACGTCGAGCCGCCAACAGTACCCCAA
>ENA-UOOK01002712-UOOK01002712.1-fermentation-metagenome-genome-assembly--contig:-NODE-2712-length-21158-cov-5.963891_pt1 | contig 21158 bp, 18 predicted proteins | sample MGYA00245777_ERZ724023 | MGnify/ENA primary metagenome ERZ724023 (study PRJEB28704, sample SAMN03018312) | fermentation metagenome | biome: anthropogenic terrestrial biome; feature: soil; material...
GAGGGGCGACCCAGCGATACCGTCGCCCCTCGCGGAGGGGCGTGGATTGGTTTCAATCCACGCCCCTCCGCGAGGGGCGACAGTAATATAGCAAAACATTGATACTACTTGAGGCTAAAGCTCCATTTCCGCGAGCTGCGGAAAAATGGTTAGTCCCAACCCTAGATAAATAACAAATAATGCGGATAAAACATCATGATTGCTGCCTCCGCGACCTGTCCGAGAAAAACCTGTTAGCTTCCACTTCGCGCACAATTAAATAGTTAAAATACCTTCAGGATCGTATGGTTGTTTAACACCTAGAATGTTCCACTGTATAACAGCACCGTCCCCACCCCTCGTTACCATTTTTATGTATAACTAAATTTCTATTAACGATATTGCATATCCTGCCATTTAGGGTAAATAAGGGAGCAATCCGTCATTTTTAGATAAACAAAGCAGCGCCGCACAACTATTTAACTAGTTTTGCGGCGCTCTCATGTTTAAACGTGTGACTTAAGCATATTAGTTTATAATCTGAATCTCTCTCTTCAAATACTCGTTTAGAATAAGATCGAACTCTTTACCAGCCTGCAATACCTCGGCATTTGTTTCCCCATATTCTTCCCAAGTTTTTTGGAGATTTTCTTTAGCGAGTTTCAGTTTTATACCCAAGTCCAGGCTATTTTTCAGCATATATGGTTACTGTCAGCAGACTTTCCCTTGATTTGAAAGTTTGATATAATAAAATATGTTATTTTTTGCGTGTTTAAACAAGGGGAAAGCAAGTCAACAGTGTTCACCTCCCCATAGAGTTAATTGTGATTAAAAAGAATGAACATGACACCCTCAGTATTTATTTAGCCATCAAATTTCTATTATCCATATTATAATTTCCAAATTGGAAATTGTCAAGTGTATTTCGTTATTTTTCGCAGAGTGGTGAAGGCATGAAAAAACCTGTCAAAAATCTGTTTCGATTTCGGCTTGTCCAACTACGGGAAGAGTCAAACCTCACTCAAAAGCAATTTGCCGAAGCCGTTCAGATCCCAAACAGCACAATCAATCGTTATGAAACCGGCATCCGCGTTCCGGATTTTGACACTCTTATTATTTTTGCTGATTATTTTAAGGTGAGCACCGATTATTTATTGGGAAGAACAGATAAAAAGTAAGAAAGAAGGTGGAGTAGGGCCGAAGCCCTACTCCACCTTCTTTTCCTTAAATAGAACCAACCCTAGATCAAAGTCCCTTCTTTAAAACCCCAACCCTAGATTCACACTAATCCTAGACAGGGAAACCTCAATTTCTTCCTTTGTGTCATCCCAAAAGTCCTCTACGATACCTGAGCCTTTATTCCCCGTAAACAAGAGCTCAGCCCTAATGCTAGGGTATTTAGGAATACGGATCCCGGCACCGACTGCATAATAGACCCCATGCAGGCTTGCGTCATCACGACTATTATAAGACATATAATTATAACCGAAATGACCGGTGAGATAGGGGAGGCCTTCAATGGATAATGGATAATAATTCAGCAAGAGATAGAGTGGGAAACAATGAACTTTATTGTAGAAGTAGTCTCCAAATTCGCCACTGAGCTGATAACCGCCTCCATATCCCAGTTCAAAGCTTTCGTTAATTTCTAAAGCCCTTTCTAAGGCAAACCCAAAGGACGGCTCCATGCTCATCTCAGCATTACTGCCTGCCTTAGAGACGGAGACATCGCTTGCCAGTAAATATCCGATTTTTAAAATGGTATCTTCCGCTAATGCGATACTACCACCCAAAAGCAGCATAATTAAGCAGATAACCATGATCGTTAAGAATCTCTCGATCAGCTTTTTCATTGCATTTCCCCCATTTATATTTTTTCTCATTATAAAGTCTCAATGAAATAGAATCTTTGGTCGCCTGCTTTTAGCTTAGTGTATTTTTCATGACGCCCGACAAAAAACTGAATGCGGTTTTCGGTCTGTAAGGTCTCCGGATCAAGCACCAAAAGTTCCGTTCCGGAGAGGATGATTACTCTATTCTTCTCCCCAGCGACAAATATCTGGTCAGTTTTTCGATCAAAAATATGTAGCAAGTTAAGTTCTTGGTCAACCAGTTCATAGATTTTTTTCCCTGTGAAGACCAGGGTTTTCATGGTCGGTTCGGTAATTTGGTGGATGCCTAAGGCCGGTTCAGGGGTGACGATATACTCTACCGGCTGGAAATTCCGGTCATAGACTGTGATATCGTTACTCATGCGGTTATAAACATACAATCTGGATTGATCGGCGTTGGCGCTGATCATCGTGGCGGCTTCTGTCGGACGGGTCAGGATGGTTTTAAATAAATAACCTACCTTGCCCCAGGTTCGACCGGAAAGGGTTTTTCTTTCGACTCGATTCGTCTTGAGGTCATAAAACTTGACCTTCCCGTCGCGGACCGAATAAATCACCGCCAGGTCCGACTGGGGAATTTTCCGGAAACCATAGCCCGACTGCTTATAAGTATTATCGCCCGTCTGGTAAGTAGCGGTGCGCTTGGTTTTGTAATCGATGGCACAGAGGGTATCGCGCTGTAAGATGTATAGCTTGTCCTCTTCCGGATAGTAGCCAAAATCCAATGGTTCCTCTGGGAGTACTGTCTTTTCCACGCCATCTTTCGTGAACTTCAAAAAATGATACTTGGTTTTAAAGCGACTTTCCTCCGTTTGGAAATGGCTGATATAGATTTTTTCCTCGGGAAACCACTGATAATAGATGTCACCATCCGCGACTTCATGTTTTTCCAGCGCTTTTTGGGTCGACAAATCCAGGTACGTCAGCGTCCCTTTTCCGGGGTCAATATACCGCTGGACTCGGCCATTGGTATAGTAGGTTTTCTGCTGCCAGTCATAACAGATTAAGACTCCCTTATCTTTACCCAGCAGCCGCATATTCAGCGGGGCGCTCTCCAGAGGGATACTTGCTGCGACTTGGAGGTCTTCGATGTTTATCGTCAGAATTTGGGGTGTTTCGCTGACTTCTGCTTTGGCCTTTCTCGTGTTGGTGCGATCTTTATTGTCCAAAAGCAGATATAACTGGTGGAGTTCTTGATTAATCGCGATTTGATTAATATTTACTGTGTCGGCGGGTAGCTCCAGGCTGTCGCAGGTCATCTCCGAAATATTGTAATGCAGTAGTTCAAAGCCACTGTCCTTAGTATCCGAGACCCGGTAGGTAATGAAAAAATCCCGGCGGTCTTCTGTGTATTCCCAGTTAAAGGGGGCGAAGCCCACATCTACTAAATCCTCGGTGCGGCCGGTTTTAACGTTAAAAAGGATTAATTGCCCGGCAATACTTGATTTTTGGTCGTCACTAGCCGATTTAAATAAGGCATCAAAGATGTTGGGATCTTTATCTGCACCCGCTGATCTCTCCGGTCCATAGATGGCCAGATACTTATCGGGATCAGCTGTTTTCATTAAGAGGTCGGGAATCTTCTCCATGTCCAGACGCGGGGTGAAACTCAGATCATCATCGTCCATAAATAATATTTTATTTTCTTCGGCATCAAATAAGAAATGTTCTGCTCCCAAGGCCATCCCGGGCAAGGCAAATATGACCAAGAGCACAAATACGGTCAGCTTCAGTTTTTTCATGATCATTAAACGCCTCCTTTTTCTTTATCATTTGAATTCGCGATAATTATCCGAACGCCTGCAGGGGTTTTGCAATTTTATATATAAATCATATAGTATAATAAAATATGTTATTTTAAATAACGGCGCGGATTTGCTGTTCAAAGCTTTTGCACAAGCCAGATCATGTTGAGGAGGATAAACTCATGCGACATAAAGTGGGGAAAATCACCATCTGGGGCGGCCTGGTTGTGTTGCTGCTCGCCTTCACGGTCACGGCTGGAAATACACCGGAAGCGTTCGCTTTACACCCGGTGGATAAGGAAGGTCCCTTTCGGTTAGAAAACCAAACGGAGGCAGGTCAAGGGTGTGAGTTGCGTATGACCAGAATCAAAGGGAATGCGAAAATTGAAAAGCCTCCTGCTATCGACGCCAATGTGCTTTACTATGCCGAAGCAGTGCTAGGGAATCCCGCAAAAGTCTATGGTCTCCTCGTCGATTTGGAGGGTGAAAAAAAACAAATCTGGGTTGATGCAGACGGGGACCGGGATTTTGCGGAGGAAAGCAGTTACGAGATTTTCAAAAGTGACCGCTACCCCGGGCTCAATGTTTATTATTCGCCCATGCCACTTCGGTTCAATCTCCGGTACCAACTGGCGGAGGAAGAATATACGATCCCGGTGTCCTTTGATTTACCCTTGCTCGTGGTGGCTAGAGCCGGCTACCAGGATTTTCTCCTCCTACAGACCCGCACTTGGCTCGCGGGGAACCTCGACCTTGAAGGGGAAGAAATCCCCATTGCCATCGTTGATACGAATTTTAACGGGTGCTTTAATGACCCGGAAGATCTAATCTTTTTTGATACGGATTATGATCTGAACTTCGCGGCCTCCGAGTCTATGACGATCAAAAAAGCCGCCAAAGTCCAAATTAAGCGCGGCCTCAAAGTAGAGCTGGATTATACGGCGGTTCCCCAAAAGATCATCGTTCATTACTGAGGGTGGCCTAACCCAGCTTATGGTTTATGATGGGAAAGGAGTTGCTTAAATGCGTACCTTGCGGAAACTTGCGACTTGCCTCTTGCTGATCCTTGTTGCGCTCAGCGGGCTTACTGTCTACGGTCGGGAAGACGCTTTTACCGAGCAAACTTTCGCCAATGGGGTTACCTTTGTCTATCGGCAACTGCCCGCCGCCAAAACCGTTTCTGCCCGGATCGTGGTCCCGGTGGGTTTTCTCCATGAACCCCAGGACTACCTGGAAATCTCCCATCTGGTGGAACACTTGGTTTTCCGTGGGAATGGCACAGGGGCGTTATCGGATTCCCCGGATCTGATGGACAAGGAAGGCAATTATTATAATGCGTTTACTACTTTAAACCGGACGGAATACATCTTAGAATCAACCGCAGACAATTTATTACCGGCGTTCTCCTTTTTGCTGGATCTAATTCTGGAGCCGGCCTTTGCCCCGGCGGATGTGGAAAAGGAAAAAAAGATCGTAACGGTCGAAAAAGCCCTCTGCGATACCCCGGGCAATCTCTTTTTGACGTACCTGAACCACCTGACCCAGAACCAGTTAACTTCCAAGATTCAAGCCATTGACCGCCAGCACGTGCTCGCCTTCCATCGTCAGCACTATACCGTGGACCAGTTAACAGTGATCATCACCGGCAACTTCGATGCCGCCGAAATCGCCGCGCATTTGGCTGCGCTCCCCAAACCGGAAAACGCAGCAGCGCCCAAACCCCCCCTTGGTCCGCCCGCGCCGATCGAGGCCGACCTTGTTTTAGAAGATTATTTGCCGGGCACGGAATATCGGCTCTTGTTTGGGTTCAATTTAGGCGCAATCGAAGGCAAAGATCAGGCGATCGCCAAAATCCTGCCTTCGATCTTGTTATTTGAATCCCGCCAGTATGATTATGTTACGAACCGTCCCTTGGACTATGATTGTTATCTTTTTAAGCTTGGCACCGATTTTTATTTAATCTTTGGCTACAATGATGTGCGCGAAGAATACACTCCGGAGATGAAAAAATGGCACGAACGGAATATCAACCGCTACTATAAGTACCTGAAGGCCAAGGATTTTAGTAAATTTTTAAAGGCGGTATCCACCAGTCTCCAAAAGGAATTAAAGTTAATGGAAGCCTCGCCCGGTATTTTAAGCGAGTATTGTTCCCAGTTACGCTTTGAGCCGACCACCATTACAGCAGGTGAGCTGAAAATAATAAAAGCTTTGTCCGCCAAGGATTTGAAAAATTTCGTGGAAAAGTATTTGGAAGGTCAAAGCTACCACCAGCTTGTAATAAAAGCTATTAAGCGGGAGGAGCGTGATTAAATGAAAACTCCGCTGCTCAGTTCGGTCCGGAAAGGTCTTTGCTGCGCGATCCTGGTTTTAACCCTCATCCTGTCTTGTTCTTTCACCACTTTAGGTTCGGTGGTCGAGCGGGATGACGGCTTAATCATCTCGCAGCTCGATGCCCGCACGACCAAGAATCACTATGAATATGTGACCATGGTCCTCAAGACCGGGTATGGGCATGAACCCCAGGATAAACAGGGGCTAAACAGCCTCACCAATGAATTGGTCTATCTTTTGCTACGCACCTCATGTGCCTTGGAGGTAAACTATTATCCTTTTGCAGAGTATACGGTCTTTACCTTTGTGGTCTGGCCCGATGATTTTACCCTTTTCTGTGCTGAACTTGATGGCCTGATCCGCCTGGACACGCTTTTACTGTACGATCTCTGTAATGAATTAATTAATCTCCATTTACATACGGCGGAGACCCTCTCCAACCAAGGTCAGTCCATCCTGTATGAACTCTTGTATGGACCCGAGCACCCTTACTTGAACAAGTTCAAACCAGATTATACCAAACTAAGCATCAATGAGGTCAACAACTGGTTTCGGGCCATTTATAAGCCAAATAATTTAATTATCTCTACCACGGCCAAACTCCCGGCGGACTTTTTGAAAAGGCCCACCGGCCGGGAGATGAAGCAGAAAGTACTGGTGGCGGCGATTCCGCCCGGCTATACCGACGGCCCCGCGCAACGCTTTTTGGCGAGCGATGCTCCCCTCAGCACAGTTTTTTTGGCTTTCCCCGCCCCACAGCCCCAGGAAGCGGAATTTTTCACCGGTCGGATCGTCCAAAAGTATCTCCACCATCAGCTTTGGTTAAGCCTGCGGCAAGATCTGGGCTACTGCTATGACCTTCAAGTTAATTATTCATATCTCAACGAACCAACCGCCCCAACCATCACCATCGCCTTTCAAGTCCTCCCGGAGAATACCGAGCCTGCCCTGGATGCTGTCTTTAGGGTCCTGGAAAAGCTAGAAACAACAAAGCTTACTCCGGAAGAAATCCAATCCTACCGGGAGCAGGAAGAAAAGGCCCAGCAGCGGAATTATGAAGTACCGGGTTTTTTATCGATCATGGATGCCCTTGGCGTCCAGCTTGATCTGGCCTGGGCGACCGATTATGAGCAGTACTGCGCCAACCTAAAGCTGGTATCAGCCGATGGGATCAGCAGTTTCGCCCAAACCTATTTTCCAAAGTGGCGCTTATCCGTTGTTGGCCCGGTGCCTGCAGGAAGGAATAAGCCCCTGCCATGACGAAAGTAGATCTGTCGAATGTATTAAATGATGCAACAACCATAGTACAATTGAAAGAACGGTACCAAAAATGCAACTACTACCTACGCTCCCTTGGCTTGTCAAGATTCTTGTTTCGCTCGTCCTAATTATTCTCGCGAATAGCCTACTCAAAAGACTATCACTGGCCATGGCCCTTGGCTCCCTAGCCTTGGCGCTCTTCGCCGGCCATACTCCAGCTCAGATGCTGGCCATTACTGGTAATCAAATCTTTAATGTTAAGCATCTCAATTTTCTCCTGGTCATTGCCTTGGTTTACTGGTTAAGTCATCAAATGTCGGCCAGCGGTCTAATGCAAGATCTGGTCAAGCTGATTCAGGGTCGACTTTCGCAGCGGGATTCCTTTTTGGTTCTACCCATGCTCATTGGGTTACTACCTGTTCCCGCCGGGGCGCTCTTCTCGGCACCGCTGGTGGATAGCTGCGACCAAGAAAAAAAGCTCAAACCTGAGCTTAAATCGGCGATTAACTTCTGGTTTCGCCACCCTTGGGAATACTGTTCACCGATGTACCCCGCACCTTTGCTGGCCATGGAGATCGCCGCCCTCTCCCTGTTACAATTTCTCTGGGTGGGTTTGCCTTTAGCCCTGATCTCACTCGTAGCCGGTTATCTTCTCCTGCGGCAGGTCCCGGCCCAAGGTCGTAGCTGCCACTCAACACAACCAGGTTTCTTCCGACAGCTGCTCGCCCTGATTACACCGATTTTGATTGTGGTCAGCGCCTACATCATTTACCAACTGATCCCCGCTGCCATCCGGTGGGATAATAATTACTTCCCAATCAGTCTGGGCGTGATTGGGGGTATCCTTTGGTTGCAGCGCGCTCGGCCTTTACCGATCGCCCAGTGGCGCCCGATCCTGTTCCAGAAAAAAATCCTCACACTAGCCCTGCAAATGTCGATGATCCGGGTCTACGGGGCTTTTATCGAGACGAAACTCCCTGACGGCAGCTCATTGGTGGCTAATTTCAGTGCGGAACTTACTTCCTATGGGATCCCCGTAATTTTAATGGTGATGCTGATCCCCTTCGTTAGTGCGCTGGCCACCGGTTTAGCCGTAGGTTATATCGGGGCTAGTTTCCCGATTATCATCAGTTTACTTGGGCCAAGCCCTAGCTTTGCGGCGCTCCTTGCCAATCTGGTTCTAGCCCAAGGTTTTGGCATGATCGGGGTAATGCTTTCTCCGGTCCACGTCTGTCACCTGGTGTCCAACGAATATTTCGAAACGGAGCTTTCCCACTCTACGCGGCTGCTCCTTGCGCCTTCGGCCCTTGTCCTCCTTGGCTCCATCCTGCTTTACCTGCTCTATTCTTTGGTCTTCTAATGCCGATCAAATTGTTTACGGGTGGCCCGGCGTTGTCGGGCCTTTTTTCCTTTGATCTGCTTGCGCACGTCCCATTCTTCATCATCGGCAACCCAATCGATCTCTTCATTCTCTCCGATTACGGTCTCGCCCTTTAATCGAACCACCGTCTCGCCGGGGTTTGGTAGGGTATAAGGAGAACCATCCTCACCCCGAAAGACTGTCTCCACGTATTCCTGGGCGAGTTCCGCTTCTTCCAGCCAACGGCGGACAAAGGATTTCAGAATCGGAAAATTTGCGCTGTGTTTGCCTTGCCCGTGAATAATCCGGACCACCCTTTCTCCGTACTCAAAGGCGTTCTCGATCCGTTGTTCCAACTTTGCTTTGGCTTCTTCTAAAGTCATTCCGTGTAAATCGATGGTCTCCATTTCCCTTTCATTCCTTCCCGCCTAATTGTTGCTTTGATTATACTATAACCTTCCTAGAACGGCCAGATTTTTACTGGGATAAAGGTAAAAAGGCCTAAAGGTGAGGAAGAAAGGAGAGTTCACGGTCGTCGGTAAAAAGCTTGGTGACGTTCTTTTCCGCCCTGGCGCATTCCGGTTGTTTGAAGCCGAGCAGGGAATGGAGCTCCTCCCAAATCAAATTAAATTCTTTCGACTCCGGTGAGCGGGGTCGCGCTAATTTATTGGTAATTACCTCTTTAATCCGGCCTGGATTAGAGCCCAGAACAACAATGCGGTCACCGAGAATGATTGCTTCCTCAATATTATGCGTGACAAAGATGATGGTAACTTTGGTCTCTTCCCAGATCCGGATCAGTTCTTCTTGGAGGGTCAGACGGGTCATGGCGTCCAAACTACCGAAGGGTTCATCCATCAGCAGAAGCTGTGGCCGCACCGAGAGCGCGCGGGCGATAGCTACCCGCTGTTTCATTCCGCCCGAAAGTTGGTGCGGATAAAAACCGGCAAAGCCCGCAAGACCCACCATCTCCAGATAAGCGCAGGCGATTTCCTTCCGCTTTCCAGTGGTATCGGCCATTTTCGTCACTTTCAGCGCAAACATAATGTTTTCCAGAACCGTAAACCACGGGAAGAGCTGATCGAAACTTTGGAAGACCATCATGCGCTCCACGCCGGGAGCGTCGATCTGCTGGCCGTTCAGTTTAATCCGGCCTTCCGTCGGCTTCTCAAAACCGGCAATACAACGGAGCAGTGTTGATTTCCCACACCCTGAAGGCCCAATCAGGTTAATAAGCTCACCGCTTTTGACCTTGAAGTTGATTTGCTCCAGGGCATTGATTCGTCTGTCTCCGGCGTAAAAGGTTTTAGTTAGATTCTCGATGACCAATTCGTTATGATTTATCATCTGGCATCAACCCCTTACTCTGAGGTCATCCCCCAGCGTCTAACCGTTCGCACTTCGATCCCTTCGAAGCAGAGGCGTTCCACTAACAAGCCGATCAGAATGATGACAGCCATACCCGCAAAAACGCTAGGGATCTCCATGAAAAAGCGTTTTTTATAGATAAACCACCCTAAACCGCCCTCTCCTCCGGAAGCACCAAAGACCATCTCCGCCGCGACCGAGGCCTGCCAGGCGCGGGCCCATCCGACCCGGAGCCCGGTTAGGATATAGGGAAAGGCACCGGGAATCAGGATGGAACGGACTAAAGCGATCCCCTTTAACCCTAAATTCCGGCCAACCTCAATCTGGGTCGTCGGCACCGATCTCAGCCCCGTGTGCAGATTGGCAATGATCGGCCAAACCGATGAGAACCAAATAACGGCAACGATGGAGCGGGCACCGGTCCCTAGCCAGAGAATGATGATCGGCAGGATGGCGATGCCGGGGAGCGGGTGCAAGATGGCCATGAGGGCTTGCACCCAGTCGGAAACAAGGGGGGAAAGTAGCGCCAGCGTAGTAGTGAGGGCAGCCGTAACGACGGCCAGGCCAAGTCCTAACCCAATGATCTGGAGGGAAAAGGCCAATCTTTGCAGGATCTCACCGCGCACGATTTCCCCAACCAGCTCGATGAAGACCGCACTCATCTTGGGAAACAGTAGGGGAGGGAACCATCCGGTCTGCGCCAACAGTTCCCAACCGAGGATTACCCCGGTTATAAATAAAACTTGATTGATGGTCTTGTTTCTGGTGCCCGTCGCTTTCAACAGCAGGCCCTCCCTTGCCCTGGCGGAAGCCAGGGTAATGACTAACTAGTACTGTATCTGCTCAATCTCCGATGGCCCACCGGCACGGCTGCCGGTGATTGCCAGGACATTCTCGAAGGCAATCTCATCCAGACTAGCTGGGGCCCGTTTGATATAACCGGCTTTCACCATAAACTCACCAAAGCCCATTAAGCCGTAGGGTGCACTGGTGAAGTTCATCCCTTCCCAGTTTAGATAGGCCAAGGTCTTTTCTGGAGTCAGCCCGAATTCCGGGGCTAGAAGTTTCGCCGCCTCTTCTTTATTACAGTTGATCCAGGCCATCGCTTCGCCAATGGCATTAACAAAACTGCTGTAGGTCCCAGGTCGGCGCTGATGGAACCGTGTGGAGGCGACCCCTACATTGAAGTTAAAGGGATGCCCGAAGATGGAGATGTCATCGACGATCAGGTGGAACCCAGGCGTCGACAGTTCTTCAAATAGGTAGGGCGGGGTCGTGAAATGGGCCTTGATTCCTTTTTTGGAGATTAAAGCTGCTGCTCCGTCCGGATGGGACATGGCGACAATATTGTTATCCAGCGCCGTCGGCGAACCTAGCTCCTTTTCGGCTGCCATCGCCAGCAAGATATGTTGGATACTGCCTGGGGAGGGGACGGCGATTTTATCTTCCGGTTTAAAGTCTTTCAAGCTTTTGATGTTGGGATCATAAGTGACGAGTCCAATCGGGACAATTACGAATCCACAGGCGATTTTCCAATCACAACCCTTATCCCAGCCAATCAAGAAAGGCGGGATCCCCATAAAACCAACATCAACTTCGCCGGAGACCAATGCTTCCCGCACTGCACCGCCAGAACCATACTCTTTCCAGACTGGTTTTATCCCGTGCCGTTCGAAGATACCACGGGCCTTCGCCGCCATCAAGGGGGCGTACACCAACCCAAACTGACCGGCGATTTTTAATTCTTCCATTGGCGCTGGAGCGGCTGTAATTTGCGGCGCCAAAGCCACACCGGTAACCAGCATTACGCTGATTAGGAGCAAAACTATCTTCCGCATCGAACTTCTTTCCTCCTCTTGACCAAATTCTTACTGATTCCCCCGCTAGAGGGCTGATATCATAGTGATAAAATATGAAAAAACCCGCCACTATGTGCGGGTTTTTGTATACAAAATAATTCACGTGTGCGGGGTAGCCAGGGTGAATGACTACTTACCAAAGGCTTCTTTAACTTTATCGATGATTCCTTTCTCAGCCGGGGGTACCTCTTCGCCAAAAGCTTCCGCCACTTGTCGGATGGCATCCCGTTGGGCAGAAGTCAACTTCGACGGCACTTTGATTCCCACCCGGACCAGCTCATCGCCGCGGCCGCTCCCTCGCAGGTGGGGGATACCTTGCCCGCGCAGGCGAAATAAGGTTCCGGGCTGGGTTCCTTCAGGAATTTTTAGGGTGGCGGTTCCTTCCAGAGTCGGAACTTCAATACTTGCCCCTAAAGCGGCTTGGGCGTAACTGATCCCCTGCTCTAAAATGAGATCATTCCCGGTACGCTTAAAGAGGGGATGGGGTTTAACCGAAATATTGACGAAAAGATCCCCCGGGGCGCCGCCCCGCTCACCGGCTTCACCTTCTCCAGACACCCGCAGACGGTGTCCGGTGTCGATCCCGGCCGGGATGGTGATTTTAATCTCGCGGGTCTGGCGCAGCCGCCCGCGCCCGGCACAGGTCGGACAAGGGGTCTCAATGGTCTTCCCTTCCCCCTGGCAGCGTTCGCAAGGGCGTACGGTGGAAAAACGGCCAAAGGCAGTATTCTGCACCGACTCCACTTGCCCGCTACCGCCACAGGTTGAACAGGTCTTAATCGGAGTGCCTGGTTTGGCCCGATTGCCATGGCAAGTAGAGCACAGTTCGGTGCGGGGGATCTTGATGGTCGTCGTTTTCCCAAAGGCGGCTTCTTCAAAACTGATCCGCAGATCGTAACCAAGATCAGCTCCCCGTCGGGGTCCACTCTTCTGTCGACGCCCACCACCACCGAAGAACATATCAAAAATATCACCAAAACCACCCTCGAAGCTGAAGTCGCCAAAACCGCCGGCCCCGGTGCCACCGCCAAAGTTCGGATCAGTACCGGCATGGCCGAAACGGTCGTAGGCCGCCCGCTTTTGCGGATCACTTAAAACTTCATGAGCTTCGTTGATCTCTTTAAATTTCTCTTCAGCCTTGGGATCATCTTTATTGACATCGGGGTGATACTGTCGGGCTAAGCGACGGTAGGCTTTTTTAATCTCCTCGTCGCCGGCCCCTTTCTCCACCCCCAGGACTTCGTAATAATCTCTTTTCGCCATGGTTAACCACTCTTCCGCACTAAAATCAATACGCTCTGCTGTCGCTTACCTTGTCGTTGTTGTTTATTGATCTTCTTGAACCTCATAGTCCGCATCCACCGTGGGGCCTGCTTCGCCCTCCGGTCCTTCCGCTCCCGGTTGACCGGCGCTATCCCCCGCAGTCTGCTGGTAGATGGTGGCCGAGAGTTCATGCAGTTCTTTCTGGAGAAGCTCCTTCTTCTCTTTGATCAGGTCATAATCCTCTCCGGCTAAGGCCGTGGTTAACTCTTCCTTCGCCTGATTAATCTTTTCCACCCGGTCGGCCGGAGCTTTGTCGCCCAGATCCTTTAAGGTCTTTTCTACTGAATAAACCATGCTGTCCGCTTCGTTTCTCAATTCGATTTGCTCACGCCGTTTCTTATCTGCTTCGGCGTTCTGCTCCGCCTCTTTCATCATCCGCTCGATCTGATCCTCTTTTAACCCGCTGGAAGTAGTAATCGTGACTTTCTGCTCTTTCCCGGTTCCTAAGTCTTTAGCGGAAACATGCACGATTCCGTTGGCGTCAATATCAAAGGCGACTTCGATTTGGGGAATGCCCCGCGGTGCGGGGGGAATCCCATCTAGTCGGAACCGACCGAGGGTCACGTTGTCGGCGGCAAATTCCCGTTCACCTTGGAGAACATGGATATCGACAGAAGTCTGGTTGTCAGCAGCGGTCGAAAAGGTCTGCTTTTTCGAGCTGGGAATCGTCGTATTACGGTCAATAATTCTGGTAAAGACGCCTCCTAACGTTTCAATCCCGAGGGAGAGCGGGGTAACGTCCAATAAAACAATGTCCTTTACTTCCCCGGTGAGTACGCCAGCCTGGATCGCGGCGCCGATGGCGACCACTTCGTCGGGGTTAACCCCTTTAAAGGGTTCTTTACCAGCAAGGCGCTTCACCCGTTCCTGAACGGTCGGGATCCGGCTCGAACCACCGACCAGAATTACTTTATCAACTTGCCCGGCTTCAAGTCCGGCATCGGAGAGCGCGCGCCTAATCGGGCCTTCGGTCGCCTCCATTAAATCAGCGGTCAGTTCTTCAAATTTAGCCCGCGTTAGGTTCATATCTAAGTGAACGGGTTGACCATCAATGGCCGTAATAAAGGGGAGGTTAATATTGGTGGTCACCACCCCGGAAAGTTCGATTTTCGCTTTTTCGGCGGCCTCTTTCAACCGTTGCATGGCCATGCGGTCTTTCGCCAGATCGATGCCGTGTTCTTTGCGGAAGTTCTCCACCATCCAGCGGATCACCCGTTCGTCAAAATCATCACCGCCCAGTCGGTTGTTACCGCTGGTTGATTTTACTTCAAAAACGCCGTCACCCAGTTCCAAAATGGAAACGTCAAAGGTCCCACCACCCAGGTCAAAGACGAGGACTGTGTGGGCATCGGTTTTATCCATTCCGTAAGCAAGGGCGGCCGCAGTCGGCTCATTGATAATGCGGAGCACTTCCAAACCGGCAATGGCCCCGGCGTCTTTCGTCGCTTGCCGTTGGGCATCGGTAAAATAGGCCGGTACGGTAATCACCGCTTTGTCAACCTTTTCCCCAAGGTAGGCTTCGGCATCGGTCTTGATTTTCCTTAAAACCATCGCCGAAATCTCCGGTGCGGAATAGTTCTTTTCATCGATTTTCACTTTATAATCAGTTCCCATCTGCCGTTTGATCGATACGATCGTCCGGTCCGGGTTGGCAACTGCTTGCCGTTTCGCGATTTGCCCCACCAGTCGTTCACCATTCTTCGAGAAACCCACGACTGAAGGGATTGTTCTTCCCCCTTCCGCACTGGGGATAATTACTGGTTCGCCACCTTCCATTACAGCAGCGCATGAGTTTGTAGTCCCAAGGTCAATTCCAATTACTTTACTCATTACATCTTACCTCCTGTCATCCTCAAACTTATAAATCTATTCTATTCTTTCCCTTTCTCGCCAGCTAAATCCGGGTCGAAAGCCGCTACTTTCACCATACTAGGGCGCAGAGTCTTTTCGCCAAACAGATATCCTTTTTTCAACTCTTCCAAAACCGTATTTTCCGGTTCTGCTGAAGGTTCCCGCATTAAAGCTTCGTGAATGTTGGGGTCAAACGCTTCTCCCACAGCCGGAATGGGCTTCAGCCCCGCTTGCGCTAAAACCTCCAGAAACTGACGGAAGATCATCTCCACGCCGGAGCGCCACTTTTCGGGCTCACCGGTAGTACCCAGCGCCAGTTCTAAGTTGTCCAGGACCGGAAGGAGCTTGGCGAGCAAGTCTTCCTTTCCTTGATCCGCCGCTTGCAACAATTCCTGTCTGGTACGGCGCTTGTAATTGTCAAAGTCGGCGCGTAAACGCAGAAAACTCTGGAGCTGTTCTTTTTTTTCGCCTTCGAGGGCGTCTACTTTAAGCTGGAGCGTGGCGATGGCCTCCGTGGCGCTGTCCTCTTGCTCCACCGCTGTGGTCTTGCCTATTGGCTCCGCAGCTTTATCCTGCTCCTGCGCAGACGGCTTCTGTTCCTGATCTGACGCCTGTGCCGTCGTCTCATCTACTTTATAATCTATTCTGGTTCCTTTCTGCTCTGTCCCTTTGTTGATGTCGTCCACCAATCTATAACCACCTCCGTAATTGTACCTTAAATCTCGGCTAAAAAATCGCTTAGGGTTTGCGCCATAAAGTTAACCACCGACACCACATGGGCATAGTCCATCCTAGTAGGTCCTAGGACGCCGATGGTGCCAACCACCTGTCCATCCAGCTCATAATTGGCCGTGATGATACTACATTCCTGCGCTGCTTCTTCCTGATTCTCCGCGCCAATGGAGATCCGGAGACCATGATGGCGGGAAGCAAGGAGCCGGTATAACTTTTCTTCTTTCTCCATCAACTCCATAAGTAGTTTAAACTTTTCCACCTCTTTAAACTCGGGATGGTCTAAGATATTAATCACCCCATCGAGGTAGAGCCGTTCCTTCCCCTTGTTCTCCATCGTATTTAAGAGCAAAGTGACCGCTTCCTGGAAGAAGTTGTCATCCGCTCGCATTTCTTCTTTTAGTTCATGCAAAACCGAAACTCTAAAACCGGCAAAGGGCCGCCCCCGTAGTTTTTTGTTTAAGATATTGGAGACCCGGTCCAGATCAGCCTGGGTGACCGGACAATCAATGGCGATTACTTTATTTTCAATAATCCCCCGATCAGTAACGATCAAGACGAGAATATCCTTCATACTTAAGGGAATAAGCTGTACATGTTTGAACACCGCCGGTTGCAACTTAGGACCAAGCATGAGGGAAGGATATCTGGTTAGCTGAGCAAGGATCTTCACGGTTTGTTGGAGAATCGAATCCAATTCCGAAGTCCGGTCTTCAAAATAGGACCGGATCAGCTGGAGTTCCTTCTTGGTTAAGGAGTGTTGTTGCATCAAGGTATCAACATAATACCTGTAACCCTGCTGGGACGGAACGCGTCCAGCCGAAACATGGGGTTGTTGCAGGTATCCGCTTTCCTCCAGGTCAGCCATTTCATTGCGGATCGTCGCTGGACTCAGCCCCAAATTATACTTACGGGCAATGGTCCTGGATCCGACCGGTTCGGCCGATTCTATATAGTCATCCGTGACCACCTTTAGTATTAACTCCTTTCTCGGGTCCAGTCCCTTCTGGCTCATTAGTATTCACCTTCTCGTCTGTTGTTAGCACTCCCAAATGACGAGTGCTAATCTAATTAAAAAAATATCACCATCCTTCCCCTTTGTCAAGGGCAAAGAGGTTAAATCAGCTGACGACGCAAAAAGTCCGTGGGCAAAGCAGAAAACGTGAGTTTTTATAATAAGGGTGCCAGCAACCGAGTTAACACCGCATTACTGACCAACATGCCCTGGGTGGTTAGCCGATAAGTATCAGCTGCTTTGTGGAGAAACCCACCCGCCAACAACGGTTCAACCCGGCCGCCCAAAGCTTCGTCAATCGTCATCCCCCAGCGCGCCCGGAAAGCCGCCGGATCCGGACCGGTCCGCAGCCGAAAACCCAGCATTAACATTTCCGCCATGCACTGCCGCGGCGTGAGCGTTTCCACCTCCGCCGTGGGCGCGGTTCCACCCGCCAGCGCTTGAAAATAGGCGGTTAAAGTGGCCACATTCGTCCACCGCCGGTCGGCCACCGTAGAGCAGGCCGCCAGCCCCAAACCTAGATAATCCCCCGATCCCCAGTATGTTAGGTTGTGCCGACATCGGTAGTCGTCGCTACGGTCTTGGTCGGTGCTGGGAAGACGGGCGAAGTTTGAGATCTCATATTGTTGATACCCGGCAGTCGGCAGGAACTGGGTATTAGCCAAAAACATGGCACTGGCTTCGTCTTCTTCCGGTAAATGGGCTGTTCCGTCCCGGACCATCCCAAAAAGCGGGGTTCCTGCTTCTACTTGCAGCCCATAACAGGAAAGGTGATCGGGCTGGAGCGCCGTTGCCCACGCGAGGGTCTGCTCCCAGTCGGCCAGGGACTCCCCGGGCAAACCATAAATGAGATCCAGACTAATGTTGGTAAATCCTTCGCGGCGAGCGGCAGCAACTGTCGCTTCCACCTCAGCCGCCGTATGGATCCGGCCCAAAACTTGTAGTAAGCGGTCCTGGCTGGACTGAGCGCCTATACTCAAGCGGTTAACTCCCGCCGCCAACAACTGCGCCAATCCTTCCGCTCTGACCGTCCCCGGATTAGCCTCAATCGTTACTTCCGCCCCCGGGCGGATCGACGCTGCGCTTTTCAGCGTTTGCACTAAATCAACCAGGGCGTTCGGGGAAAGAACGGTCGGGGTCCCGCCGCCAATATAAAGGGAGGCGATTTCCCACTCCGGGTTCCAACTTTGTCGAAACTCCCGTTTTAGCGCGTCAAGATAGGGGAGGAAGTCCTCTTCGTGCCCAGGAAAGGAGCAAAAATCACAGTATGAACATTTACGCCGACAAAAGGGGATGTGAAGATAGAGCGCCATCGGTTTCATCGTAAGCCTCCGAATTATTTGCCTTCCCCCCGGATTTATGGTATTTTAGCTTCAGAGTGATCGACGGGGAGGACCAACAATTTTCGTCCAAAAAGGAGTGACTTTTCTTGCTTCCTTCTCTCTTGTTTGTTTTTGTCGCACGGATTTTAGATGTCAGCCTCAGCACAATCCGGATCTTGATGTTGACCCGGGGAAAACGTTTGCTGGCTGCTTTTCTCGGTTTTTTTGAAGTTACTATTTATATTACTGCCTTAGGCCAAGTCGTCGGTAATCTGGACAACCCTGTGAAAATTCTCGTCTATGCGCTGGGGTTCTCCACCGGAACGATGATCGGCGGGTTTCTGGAAGAGAAATTAGCAGTTGGTCACACCTTTATCGAACTGGTCCCAAAAATCCACGGTACCGAACTGGTCACCGCCCTCCGGGAGGAGAACTTCGGTGTTACCGTCCTGGAGGGGCAGGGGCGGACCGGGCCCCGTAACATCCTGACCATCATTCTTCGGCGAAAAGACCTCAACCGGTTTAAAACAGTGGTTGACCAGGTGGACCCGGATGCTTTTTATGCGATTCTTGATGCCCGTAGTACAAAAGGGGGCTATATTAAAGCGGTAGCAAAAAAGTAAAGGGTTTACGCAAACCCTTTACTCATCATCCATCTTCAGAACGGCGAGAAACGCTTCCTGGGGAATCTCGACGGAGCCTAATTGCTTCATCCGTTTCTTTCCTTCCTTCTGCTTCTCCAGGAGCTTTCTTTTCCGGGAGATGTCCCCGCCGTAGCATTTAGCCAAGACGTCTTTGCGTAAAGCCTTCACGGTCTCGCGGGCAATCACTTTATTTTGGACGATCGCTTGGATCGGCACTTCAAACATTTGCCGGGGGATCAAGTCCTTTAGTTTCCGCGCCAGGAGCCTGCCATAGTGGTAGGCTTTATCTTTATGCACAATCGCGGAGAGCGCATCCACCGGCTTGGTGTTGAGGAGGATGTCTAGTTTTACCAATTCCGCCTCCCGATAACCGAGATAATCGTAGTCTAGAGAAGCATACCCTTTCGAACGGGATTTTAATTTATCGTAGAAATCGATGAGAATCTCCGCCAGCGGTAACTCATAGTGGAGTTGAACCCGGTCGGTGGTCAGGTACTCCAATGCTTTATATACCCCCCGTTTTTCCTGACACAATTCCATAATGGGTCCGACATAATCCTGGGGGAGGATAATACTGGTTTTGACAAAAGGCTCCTCGAGCCGTTCGATAACCCCTGCGTCGGGTAGATCCGCCGGGTTACGCACCTCATTGACTTCCCCGTTGGTCCGATAAACCTTATAGACGACACTGGGTGCCGTCGCAATTAAGTTCAGGTTATACTCCCGTTCCAATCGCTCCTGGACAATCTCCATATGGAGAAGGCCAAGAAACCCGCAGCGAAAGCCGAAGCCCAGGGCAGTGGAGGTCTCGGGCTCAAAGATGAGGGAAGCATCGTTTAAATTCAAGCGTTCCAACGCATCCCGTAAATCCCCGTAGTCCACGTTATCCACCGGATATAGACCACAGTAAACCATGGATTTGGCTGGGCGGTAGCCGGGAAGCGGGGTGGTGGCTGGGTGATTAGATAAAGTAATCGTATCGCCGACCTGAGTATCCCCGACGTTTTTAATACTGGCGACCAGGAAACCCACTTCACCGCTGTGGAGGCTCTCCACCGGCGTCATCTCCGGTGCAAAGATCCCCAGTTCGGTCACTTCGAATTCCTTACCGGTGGCCATCATTTTGATCTGATCGCCCACCCCAATCCGGCCGTTGAACATCCGGAGATAGGCAATCACCCCTTTATAGGAGTTATACTGGGAGTCGAAAATCAAAGCCTGGGTCGCCGCCTCCGCTGTGCCTTTCGGCGGCGGAATCCGTTCGACAATCGCCTCTAAAAGCTCTTTGGTGCCTTGTCCCGTTTTCGCACTGGCCAAAATCGCCTCTTCCGCCTCAAAGCCGAAGATCTCTTCGATTTGCTGGGCAATCCGTTCCGGTTCGGCGCTGGGCAGATCCACCTTATTAATCACCGGGATAATCTCCAAATCATGTTCTAAGGCCAGATAAAGGTTGGCAATGGTTTGGGCTTCCACTCCTTGGGTGGCATCGACCACTAGAATTGCCCCTTCACAAGCGGCCAAGGCGCGGGATACTTCATAAGTAAAGTCCACATGGCCGGGGGTATCAATCAGATTTAGCGTATACGTTTCCCCATCTGCCGCCCGGTAGCTTATGCGTACGGAACGGGCTTTGATGGTGATGCCCCTTTCACGCTCTAGATCCATCGAATCCAAAAGCTGATCGGCCATCTCCCGTTCGGTGACGGCACCCGTATACTCCAACAACCGATCGGCAAGGGTAGATTTGCCATGGTCAATATGGGCAATAATACAAAAATTACGAATCCGACTCTGGTCCACGGAGTTCCTCCTCTGCTGGAAAAAATGACCCGAAGCATTTCTTCGGGTTTGATAATCTTAATTTGTAACGATTATAGCACTTTCCGCTTTTTCGTGCAAGGACGCTCCACCCGACGCTTTATCCCCGATCCCGTTTATGTTATAATTTAATCTGTAGTTAACAGTTGGAAGAATTTCCTGCCGGAGCGGATCGCCACCCACTGGAACATCGAGGGAGAACCCGACGGTTACGGTAGCCGCTACGTCGGTGCCTTTGCGCTCCCCCTGGTGACCCTGGGGCTTTATCTCTTTTTCCTTGTATTGCCCCTGATTGACCCGCGCCGGGAAAACTATGCCCGCTTCACCACCACATATCGTTACCTCAAATTAGGCTTCGTCCTTTTCCTGCTAGCGTTGCACCTGTTAACGTTGGTGTTTAACCTTGGGTACGCAATTCGGATCGGGCGGATCATGGTAGTCGGGGTCGGGCTCCTCTTTACTTTACTGGGTCGGGGGCTGCCAGAGATTAAACCCAACTATTTTGTGGGGATCCGCACCCCCTGGACGCTGGCTAGTAGCAAAGTGTGGACCAAAACCCACCGGTTCGGCGGGAAACTTTTCTTCTGGTCCGGGCTCTTGGTGATCAGCAGTGCCCTCCTCCCGGACCGACCGGGGTTCTGGGTAATGATGATCCT
>ENA-UOOK01002713-UOOK01002713.1-fermentation-metagenome-genome-assembly--contig:-NODE-2713-length-21153-cov-69.296426_pt1 | contig 21153 bp, 17 predicted proteins | sample MGYA00245777_ERZ724023 | MGnify/ENA primary metagenome ERZ724023 (study PRJEB28704, sample SAMN03018312) | fermentation metagenome | biome: anthropogenic terrestrial biome; feature: soil...
CGTAGTTTTACCTATACTCCATATGATTCCTCCTGGACAGAGCCTAAACAAAAACCTGTAGCTTCGTTTTCGGCATCTACGATCTCAGGAAGTGTACCTTTGAAAGTTGCTTTTACTGACAAAAGCACAGGGGTTCCAACATCCTGGAACTGGAACTTTGGAGATGGGACCAGTTCAACCGAGAAAAACCCAACGCATACATACTCCAAACCAGGAACTTACGCAGTAACGCTTACAGCAACCAATGCTGCAGGCAGTAATACGGCAACGAAATCAAGTTATATAATAGTGGCAGGAACAACTGTAGGAAAGCCAGTTATAAACTGCTGGGGTTCTCCAAGGATGGGAACTGCACCTCTGACTGTGTACTTTAAAGATCGTAGCACAGGTTCGCCTACTTCATGGGGTTGGGATTTCGGAGATGGAACGTACTCAACACTCCAGAATCCGAAGCACACATATTCAGCAGCAGGAAAGTATACGGTAAAGCTGACAGTAACCAATGCAGCAGGTAGCACTTCGACAACGAAATACAATTACATAGTGTCAAAGCCTTAAGGTACGTGAAGTTAGCTAAATGGAGAAGACAGCGACAAAAGCGAAAAGTAAGGAAAAAATAAGAAAAACCAGAAATTTAACGAAAAATCTATTTTAGGACTTTTTCATTTGCCTGCTTTGCAGGCAATTTTTAATTTTCAAACTAAAAAGTATTTTTATTTTTTAAAAATTAATTAACAACATTTCTTGTAATGCTCTATTTTATTCCAAAGCCTGTACTCTATCTATGTTTTTATTCTTTACATTTCAAATCTTAGAAAGCTCTTACTGCCGTCATAATATGTGCTCTCTGGAAACTATTATCTCCTTGCCCTATAGATTTCTATTCCACAAAACTGTTTAATACTTTATATTATTCTTCAATTATCCATCTCACTGTCGGCAGTAAAATTCCTGGATTTTATATTTTTAAAATCGGGACGCCAACCATGAGATGGGTATTCTTCCTGTTCAGGAGAATAACACAATTATTCTTCCTGTTCAGGAGAATAACAGAATTAATGATTGAAATTGAGGGTAAAAAGATAGGAAGGATCTTTGATCCGGACGAGGAAATAATTAAACTACTGAAGCTGATGGAAGAAAAGTACGAAAAATATTATTTATGAGGTAAATAGTTCGGAAGGTGAGGTCAATTTAAGAAAGCTTATATAATCTATCATGATAATTGTTTTAAGAAGGGCTTCTAGAAATATAAAAGAAAGGTAGTATCATTTTAAAGGGAAAGAGACATGAGACTTAAAAATGGACTTCTGATCTGTTTAATTTCTTTTTTAGCAGTTGCAGGCATGGCATCGGCAACTCCAGTAGAATGTCTTAATAATAGTAAACACATAGCTGTATATCTAGAAAATACACAGACAGTAAGTCATGATCCTTTCTGTACATCGATGTTTTATGAGTACAACCTGACATATTTATTTAATGATACGATTTTGTCTCAAGATTTATCAGATATTGATTTGCTGCTAGTCCCTGAAAACCAGATGTCAAATTCAACGGCTACAATAATAAACAATTATTTGAATGATGGTGGAAAAGTTTGGTTTCTAAGTGATCCAATACTTGATGAGAATGGTAACTTACAAACTGCTAATCGGATAAACATTTTGGGAAATTGGAGCCAATATCCTGTTAATCACGCTCAGCTAATATATTTCGATAATACTGATCCACTTTTATCGGGTTTCCCCTCATCACTCCCTGCTCAATTATCGACTGAAAGTCATACCTGGATGAGAGCTTATAGCCCTCGCTCAGGAACAATATCGGGATTTAGATATAATGTTTTAATGCACCAGGGGTATTGGGATGGAAATATGCTTGTTAAATTTGAAAATACAACAACTGGAGCTAAAGCAATTTATTCAAACCCTAACATGTTTATTTCTGGAGGAAAAAATAGTTACTTTGACTCAAATACTGCCTCAACACTTTTTTACTCATTGAGAGATTGGATTTTGGGTTTCGGATCAAATACATATAGTGTAGCTGTAACATATCCAAAAACAGATAAAATATTCACATTAACTATAGATGATATTCATGGTTCTGGTGATGAAAGAGGTAAAACGTCCAGGTATTTCAGAATGAAAAACAGTCTTACATATTCTATTCCAGATACATTTTTCATTGTCCCTGATAGTGATACTACAAAGGAAGGACTCGATTATTTATCTCAATTTGGAGATACTCACACTAATCATCCACATGGAGTGGATTGGACTGATGTAAATACGGCAAGTAATAGTAATGTTACGATGTTCGAAAATATCATAAATGACATCACAGGAAATGAGGATTATGGGTTTTATAGTTTTAGATTTCCGGGAACTACAGGTACAATCCCAGCTTTTCAGATTTTTGCAGACCGTGGGTATTTAATAAGTTCAAATTACGGGCCTTTTACAGGAATGGGCCCTATTGGAGATGAATTAAGTAATAATATATTCTTCCCAAAGCAAAAGATTCTTTATAATAAAAAAACAAATTTAATGGAACTAGAGGCTCCTACTAGATACGATATCAATACTGATACTCCAGCCGATATTTATACAGATAATATAAACAGTTTGCAGCATTTTAAACATATTAATTTTCCAGCTAATTATATTGTAGGAGGGCATATCCAGGGGGTAATGGAAAACATTGACATGGCCTCCAATATATCCAAAGTTTTTGACTATGTAACCCAAAATTTGGATGATGTCTCATATGAGAGTCTGGAAACTATTGCTAAGTATAATTCGAGAATAAAAGACTCTAGAATAAAAGCAACTCGTAATGATAATAAAACTTCTATTGAAATTACTACTCAACAGCCTATAAGTAATTTCACAATAAAACTGATAAATAACAGAAATTTAATAAGTGCTGATTATGATGGAGCAGAAATTTTTGATAACGAGATAAGGTGTAAAAACGGGGTTTATTATATTTATCGCGATGTTGATCCAGGCACTCATACAATAAATGTTACAGATTCCGGAATTCCTTTACACTCGTTTTCAATGTCTTCAGCATTCGGGAAAGCTCCATTAACAGTAGCTTTTAATGACACATCTATGATTAAATCAGAGCACTGGAGCTGGGATTTTGAAAACGATGGTAAAATAGATTCTACAGAGAAAAATCCTGTTCACGTTTTTGAAGAAGTAGGAGTATATTCTGTGAATATGACTGCTGGTAATTCCGATGGTAATTTTAGCTGCATAAGAATTATTACAGTAAACCCATATACAGCAGATATATTTAATAAATTATACTGGTTCTTATATAAACATCTTAGTAAGCTCCTCCCAATATCAATTTTTACCTGAAATCACTGAGAGTATCAAAACTATTATGGGAGAGTAATCTCTGGGCTTATCTGGTCATGATTTTCACTACTGTGTCTTGGGGTAGTTAACGATGAAAAAACTAGTAATCATATTTGGCTTCATATTACTAAATCTTGTCGTGCTAATGATTATCACACCTGTTAATTATTTTAATTTTACTTTATTACTACCAGAAGTTCAAGACCCTGTTACAGATGTAAAGGCAGGATATCAGAATAATGTGAGTCATGGTCGTCTTTTGTGGAGTGGAATCAACTGGAGGGTAATATCCCAGGTGGAAAATAGCACATGGGTAGATGATCAAGGTCGCCTACATATGAGGTTACAAAAAATTGGTGATATATGGCATTGTACTACACTTGAAAGCCCTTATACAGTCAAGTACGGGAAATTTATATGGTACATAAGTTCTCCATCCCTGAATTTAGAACGTAATACGTCAATCGGGATGTTTACTTATGCGAATAATAATAATGAGATTGATATAGAAATAAATCAATGGCCTGGGCGTGATGAACACTTGTGGTTCACCAATCAACCTGGATCAGTTGAAGATTATCCCTCAAACATCTATTATGATGTATATTCTGATTCGCCATATTTAAATGCAACAAATATAACTTATATTATTGATTGGGAACCTACTTCTATAAATTACTCTGTCTCTACTAGTGACGGGTTAATTATTAGTAGCTGGAACTATACAAATGAAAGCGAGATCCCACATACAGAATCAACAATTTGCCAATATTTCGGCACTGTAGCTAATTTTACTCCCCAAAGTGAGCAAACTAAAGAAATAGTCTTCAACAGTTTCCAGTATGTAAGCAGGAAGCAACCACCTAACTATGAATCAGTTGATGATTCCGATCCTGAAAAAGAAAAGAAACTTTACAAAGAAATTATTGAGAAATTTAAAGTATTAATAAACAAATGGAAAGAATATAAACCTGTAAGTTCAGTCATAGAAAACATGTTCAAATTGGCGAAGCAGGGTACTCCAGGGGACATTTGAACCAAAACATAAGAAAATTGTCCAATAATACTGTCTTTGTTTTCCAGACATTCTTTGGCAATTTTTTTGTATGTCAATTCAGATTTAGGTTTATATCAGTTCCGTAATAATGATGTTTCTTATCTGCTTTTTCTTTCACGGATAAATCATTAAATAGTTCACAAATAAAATCAGGATAAACTTATTAAATTGTTCTGATTTATACTTATTTAGAATGCTATGAATCTGACAGATGCTTTTTACTTTGTTGTTTTTCATCAAACTCTACGGAATTTAGGTCTGGTGAGTAAGGGGGAAGAATACAATTCTTATTTTTATCTCTGGACATCCTTGCATGTTTTATCCGTGTGATGTTACTTTATATTATCAGGATAAGTGTATTTCTCCTTGGACTCCTCCTAGTTCTTCCCAAGGATTTCTATGTGTAAACTCTGGAATTAAGGTAGCATAACTACTTTAATTTCATATTAATGTAATTATGATTTTCTCAAAAAATTCATTTTCCTTATTTCTCTGGTTTTATTTGATCGATCACTCACTACAAGTGTATTAGGTTTTATATCCTTATCTATAATAGATCCTGCACCTATAATAGATCCTGCACCAATTGTTACTCCGCCTAATACTATGACGTTTGCTCCAATCCAGCATCCGTCTTCCACGATTATTTTCTTAATTTTATGTTCTCCAACTCTTTTTTTTTCATTTCCTAATTCGTGAGTGTCAGTAATGAATAGGGTGTTTGGACCTATGCCAACATTATTACCAATAACAGTCTGTGGCCTCATCTGAACATTATAATTTATGTCTACGTTATCTCCTATTTTTAATGGACCAAAGAGCTTACAAAAATTCGAAATACCTACATTTTTTCCAAAAGCATATTTTCGAGTTAACAATTCCGAGAAGTAAACATCTTTTCCGATAGAGGGGATTGAAGCACATTCTATAAAAGGTAATAATATAAGTCCTCTCATTTTCCCGAGCGAGACAATGACTGATGAGTCTACAAGTATTATTTTTGTCATTAATAAGATTAGAGGCGTTATTATCCCATCAATTCCTTTTATAATATAATATAACATCTTTTTTGATGAAATCATATTATTTCAATCCTTTTTAATAGTTATTTTTCTCAAACTTATCTTGAAGATTTATCCTAAATAAAAACAACATGTTAAGGGCTCTAATATTTTTCAATATGTTTTATAATTCTTAGCCGATTCCGTACTTCCTTACCATTAAGATAATTTTTATGGAAACTCTCTTAAAACTTCGATTATGTACAAGATAAATTAGTTTGGGTTAACTTTTGTTAATGAAGAATATGTGATCTCTATTAATATCTGCAGGAGGTGTGATGAATCCACTGAAATTGTACTTAAATTGTGTTATTAGATATCTCTATCACTACTCAGATCCAATTATGGAATATGAGCATGTATAGATATAATTTTGATAACTTTACATTATATAAACTAACTCATTTATCTCGCTATATGTCAACTATATTAGAACCAGGAAAATACGATTCATAATCCACAATTTTTTAATTATTCTTTTCTATTTTTGAACTTTACCTGGTGGTGGTTCACTATTTTTCAATTTAAGATATTTACTTACTTCACTGTGATGTATTCAAATTATTCAGGTATTGCTACCTAAAATATTTTTAAGTAATTCGATATTAAGGGATGATGAAGTGCGAATTAATTTTTCAACGATGTGATCTGAACTCTTAATCTTCCATCCTCTGACAGTTAGGTTATTCGCATGTGCGGTTCCTTTACTTGAAGGTTCAGCATTCCCATTTATATCTAAATAACCATTCTCAGTATTATACGAATCCACCGTTTGAAGTACTCTATCTATTTCTGTTTGGTTGAGTGAGTTTTGACTAATGTTTAAGTTAATCAAGCCAGGATTATTGGAAATATCTAAACTTGTCAGGTCATTATTATACATATTCACGGTACCTGCTCTACCAGCAGGGAAACAACCAGAAAAATTAGCAGCACTATAATTATTATCGGATGATAGAACACTTTTCAAATTCGTTGAAGTTAGGTGCAGAGTACCGCTTTGGTTACTGTTCCAAGTGAAAAAATCTTCTATAAGTGGGAACTGACTGTATGGTAATATGCCTGTCATATGTGGATTATCTCTGATACATGCATGCCATATATGAGCTCCTGTAGTGCCCCAATTTATTGTATATTTTGGACTTTGCTGAATTGCTGCACGAAGATCAGCCAGAGAAGAGGCTTCTGATATATCAAGATAAGAAATATTGCAATTTTCGAGGCAAAGCCTTTTCAGAGATGGAACATTATGGAGCTTGATGGTTTCCAACGACGTACAATAATAACACTCAATAGTATGCAGTGCTGTGAAGTTGCTGAAATCCAGCGCAGTTATCGGATTATAACTCGAAGCCCACACCTGGAGGTAAGGTGCAATATTCTCTAAACCACTGACAGCTATTACATTCTGTTGTTTTAAATTTTCTATTGTACTTGAGCCTGGAGTTACTCCGCCATCTGAACCGTCATAACCTATATTGATCTTAATTACTGCACTCCAGGGTGTTACTATCAGAGTGTTTGTTCTTGTCTCTTTTGAGCCAAAATTTACAGTAGGAGATGCAGAATCAGACGTTGAACCATCACCAAATACCCATTGAATTTCAGGATCACCTGTAACTGTGATAATTGGTGAAAATGATGAACCAGTAGTAATAAACGTAATACTTGCTTCAGGTGCTGGAGGTAACATTTTTATGTTTGGACTGGAGCTTGAATTGTCCTTATCCGAGTATAAACTTGTACATCCTAAAGTAGAAGCAACTAGAACAATAATGATTGATAATATTAAAAATTTAATCACGGAAATTTTACTGAAAAACACCATAACAGACCTCCAAAAATTAATTGTTTTGAATTTTTCCAAAACTATACTTTATTTTTAAGTTTAAATCTTATTTTTAAGTTTAAATCTTATTTTTAAGTGTATAAGCTTAATTAATTTGAGCTATGTGTTTAAGATTAAACATTATCAAGGACTTTAATTTCAAAACCACATTCTTTTAATATATTTTATTATTCTCTCGACAAGAAATCCTTTATTAAATAAATTAACCATGATGCTTCATTTCCTTCTTTATTGAAGTAAAGCTGATTTAGGATGTACTCTTCGAAAGATTGTGTTTGAGGGGTAGAGTTAAACACCGTTTTAATTTATTATTCCATCTCATTTTAATTCTTATTAACAGTAAAATTTTCATGTAGTGGATCGTATGTTTGATTATCTAGATTAATAGGATGATAATCGATATTAATAGGATGATAATCGATACAGATATATTTTTCTTGATCATTCCATGATTCTAAAACTCCCAACTCTAATTCAGCTGCATGAAACTCAGCTAGACTAGCCTGTGAGCCGGCTTCTCGTCTTATATAATCTATCATAATCGAGTCTGTTGCTACCGGATCAGCTTCAAAGAAAAGAGTTTCTGGTGGATTTTTACCAAATGATTTTCATAACGTGGGTGGAGCGGTATTCGCACCGGGATTTCCCATAATACCGTCACCTATAATTAACCTGGTTTTATTTCGGAAAACAGAGTTATTATTAATATCTGCCAGGAGTTTTGCGAATAAATCTGCATTGTGTGCTGGACAGCGCCTGTGTGTATCAACAGTATAGGAAACGCTCCCAAAATTATTCTTCAAAATCAACGTCACTTTTCCAACACTTTTAAATCCATGCCCTTTTAACTGAGGCATATTGATTATATAGGCTACATCGACAAATACTTTGGCAGGTTTTATTTTTTCGGAGCAAGTTGTGCTTATTGATACATGTTCCGAGTTATCCGAAACATAACCTGATAGAAAAATATTTGGCCTTCTTTCAATATATGGTCCGGAATCCTCATTTATATAATAGTGAACTTCTTTATCATAGATTCTCTCTAAACTGATCATGCACTGGTCTTGAGGGATCAGTTATCCATATTCTGTCTGAAGGGACGCAAATAGACCTTAATCCTTTTATTACCGTATTTACAACTGCTGCGTAATTGAGCATACTCATATCTGAATCATTATTAAAATAAAATCCATTTGTATAGTGCCAGTTATTATTGAAATTCACTTTTATTGCAACTGATTCCCCACTTTTGTATAGGGTTATTTTTTCATCCATCTTGAGGGGTTGTTGTTCCAGTCAATTCCATTATTCCAACATCTACCATTTTATCTATTTCAGATTGGTTCATGTAATCATTCGGTTTTCCCTTTCCTTCCCATGTAGAAGAATTTGAATTATGAACCGTTACAACCCTATGAGGGGAAGGTAAATCGTATGCAGCGGGAATTGTTCATATTTACTGTTAGTTCCCAACTCTGCTTGCTCAAATTGGGATAGAACTTTTCTATGTACTCCAGGTATTCCACCAGTAAATATCAATTCCAAAAAATTGTAGTAAATCATGTAGTGTCATTATATAAAACTTATAATTCGCAATTCTAATAATAATAATAATAATAATAATAATAATGTTACTATATAGCACAGTAATAAATGAAACTTTTAATATTTTTTAATCATATTTTTAAAGTAGTCTGACTCCGAGCCAAATCAGATATGTACCTGTAACCATTACCTCGGGCCTTGCAGAATATCCAGAGGTCTTGGACATTCTTAAAGTTCTTTCTGAAAAATACGTAGTCAAAGCCTTCAATGCCAATGAACTGGCGTTTGAAGCCGGGAACAGGCTTGCAATGAATGTCGTAATGGTAGGCGCAGTCTCAAGTTATCTGCCGATTCCAAAAGAAATTTTGGTTGAAAGCGTTAAAGCCCTTGTCCCACAGAAAACAATTGAAGTGAACCTCAGAGCTTTTGAGATGGGAAGGCAAAAAGTAGAGGAAAGCTAAGATTGAAGAAATCTAGAGCTTTCCTTTTACTTATTGGAGAAAAGAGCTTCCTATTGAATTTACGTCACCCGAGAAGTTGTGCCCTTTTTTTAAAATCGATTAAACCATTAATTAATCGAAAATATAGGCAAATTATTTACCTTCTTTAAAAAATTAGAAATCAAAAGAAAACTTTTTTATATAACTTTGTTATAGTTGTTTTAATAGTATTGTATAATTTCCCTATTATTATATATTTAAACAACTTTATATTATTTGAAAACAAGTATTTCTCTAAACATATAAAGGGGATTTTATAAAGAGGGTGTTATTATGTTGTTAAGTAGTATCTCTAGCATTGTTTCTTCAAGCGCTGCATCGAGTGCAATTTCGATGGTTACAACCCCTGGACTTCCTCAGTATGGGGCTGCAATAGTTGTTGGACTTATAGCTCTACTCTCTCTAAAAGAAGTTCTTTCAGCTTCTGATAAATGGAACAAACGCCTCAACAGCTCTTTTAATATGGCAATTATTCCTTTGCTTTTCAGCTTTGCCGCAATCGTCTTTTTCAAAGTTGGAGAGATTATCTAATCGTGACACTTTCAAATTATTCTATTTTTCTCTATTTCTTTTCTTTTTCTGTTTTTCTTTATTTTTTTCTATTTCTTTTCTCTTTCTGTTTTTCTTTATAAAACAAAGCGTAAAAAAGGTACACAGAAAGGTACACAGAAAGGTATACAGAAAGGTACACAGAGCTGGAAATAATTTTTACTCCGTTTAAAAAATAGATCTCAGAACCCTGTCCAGCCACTCAGATAATGAGGCAGGATTCCGAAAAGGAAGACATTAACTAACCCGTGCACAAGAGTAACAAAGGGCAAACTTTTTGTTTTGTAGAAAGCAAAACCTATGATAAGACCTACAAAGCCTGTATATAATACCTCATAGAAAGTGCCGTACCCTGAGTGCATAAGCCCGAATAAAAGACCTGTGATCAAGAGGGCTTCTCTTATATTTAGTGCCTGTTCGAGCCTTGCCTGGAGGATTGATCTGAAGATAATTTCTTCAACTAAGCCCACAAAGAAAACCATTATAAAAGCGAGCTTAAGCAGGTTTCCTATGGATAGGTCCGGGATCAGGTAGTCTGTCCGGATGGTCAGGTACTCTCCAAGCCCAAGTAAAAAGCCCAATGGGATCGAAAGAATTGTATAAGCCAGGAGGTTTTTTTTGGTGATCCCTATCTGCTCAAAAGCTTGTCTTTGATTTATTACTATAATTGCCAGGGGAATTAAAAGAGGGCCATAGACGAAAACAAAGGTGTAAAGGGTGGTTGCAAAAAATACAGGCATAGAAAGATTTACCAATCTAAGGATCGGAAGAAGCATAAGAGCCTGATAAATCCTGTACACCTTAAGATCTTTTATGAAGATATTGGAAAGAGATAACGCAATCAAAATTACGATATGCATCCAGACAGCGAATTTCATTTTACCTGCAAAGATAAGAAGCTCAGCCAGGGCTATGCATACAACAGGGATTGCAGTAAAGAGCCTGATTCTCACAAGCTCAAAATGTTCCTGATCTATTTCGTCAAGCCCTGTGATTTTCCAGATTCGATGTAAGTATTGTTCTTTTGCAGGACTTAGCTCTTTAGGAGGCCTTTCTATCAATTCTTGCTCTCGTGAAGCCATATATTGATAGATTAGAAGAATCAGAGCTGCTGCTCCAATTCCTATAAGAGTATAAATAATATTGATATTTTCCTGGATTTTCTGGAAAGATCCCGATTCCTCGTCAGATATTAAAACAAGTTCGGAAAACTCTGGGTCTTCCAGAGGGCTGGCAGGTATTGGTTCAAGAACAGGCCCCATCTTTGAAAAAGAAGGATAGTTTAGATTACTGCCATGCGCAGGAGAAGCTGTCAGTAAAATCAGACTCAGAACTGAAATAATTATCAGAAAATTCAGCTCTTTTCGTTTTTTATGAAAATCCCTTCTTTTCATGAAAACCACTCCTTTTTACTCAAGGCCAAGGTCGATCTTTTTGTACAGACCCGCTTGATATTCTACAGGCTTTATTGTAAATATTATATAAAGTTTTGTTTATAGTTTAAGATTTTCACCAACAGTTATAATTTTAAAAATTCAATGCTCTGGAAATGTGGACTACCCCTGCCTGATACCTTCGCCCAACGCCCAGGTTCAAAGTAGGAGTTTTCTGGTTCAGCCCTTCCTGTTGCTCTTCCTCCTTTATCCATGAGTTGCGGCAAGTATTTCCAAACTAGGATGGATTATAAGAATTCCAGAAAGCAGTTACTCATAGAATTCATTTATGAATATTTCCAGGTTTCCTAGATAGTTTTTTGATTTCTTTTTATATTCTGCAGAAGCAGTTTTGTAAATATCTAGAGTAAATATCTAGATATCTAAGCCTATTTTCTCGAGCTCTTAGTTAAATTGTATATTTTTATATTAATTTTGCTAATTGGGAAATAAATAATATATATTACTTAGTCTTTATTACTATCTTAATTAAGTTAGTTACATTTATATAATAGTTTTCACATCTTAACTTAAAAAATTAATATTGTATAATCTTCTTAATGGTTATACTAAGCAATTATATTGTCATTGAATTAAATGGGTCTCAGGTCTGTAGGGTTTCAGGTCTGTATACAATCTACTCTAAGTATGTGTAATATGTTAGGGGTTATCCAAATTGAGCAACAAACTACTTGCAGGTGAGAGTAACCAGTGGACTTTCCAGGAAAAAACCTGCTGTGTAAAGGACACAACTCCACAAAATATAACAGTGATTCTTCCTGCCTTCAATGAGGAAGTCTCCATTGGAAGTGTGATTCTACGTGCAAAAAAAATTGCTAACAGAGTAGTTGTAGTTGACAATGCAAGTTCTGACAATACAGTTGAAGTGGCTGAACTTGCAGGTGCAGAGATAATTCGCAACTCTGAGAATAAAGGATTGGACTTCCCAATCAAAACAGGCATTTCACATGCTATGGACTCTGTGATACTTCTGTTTATGGATATTAGTATTTGTCATGAGCCTAAACTAATAGCTAAAATGCTTGAACCTACTCAAAAAGATAATTTTGATGTAGTCGTAGGTACTTGCTTTAGTAAATCAGACAGGTTACAGGAAAATGTATCTTTTTTAAATCAGAAATATACAAAAAATGGGCCTATAGGATTCCTTGTTTTCTCTAAAAAATGCTTTGAAATATTATTAAGTTCTTCTAATATACACACTTCTTCTGTAGATACTATTCTCTCTTTTGCTAAAGAACATAATCTGAAAGCGAAACACCTTGATCTTGAAGAAGAGCACGCATTCAGCCTATTCAATAGATATAAAATCGGAGTTGTAGTGCCCGCATATAATGAGGAAGTTCTGTTAGGTAAGACAATAAAAGGAATTCCAAAATATGTAAGCCGTATTTACATAGTAGACGACTGCAGTTCTGACAGGACTCCTGAAGTGGTCAAAAATCTGAAAGATCCAAGAATTGTTTCCTTAAGACACGAAGTAAATATGGGTGCTGGGAAATCAGTTATTGACGGATATAAGATGGCTCTGGAAGATAAGATGGATATCGTTGTTGTAATGGACGGCGATAACCAGATGGACCCTGCCCAGATGCCTCGCCTTTTAATGCCTATAATAGAAGGTAAAGCTGATTACACCAAAGGAAACAGGCTTATAACTAAAGAAGCCAGGGAAGGCATGAGTGCCTGGCGTTTCTTCGGAAACACTTTACTTTCACTGCTTACCAAAATCGGAAGCGGCTACTGGGATTTAATGGATCCCCAAAATGGTTATGCTGCTGCATCTAGAAAAGCTCTGGAAACAATAGATCTTGATTCAGTGTACACATATTACGGTTACGTAAATGATATACTAATTAAACTCAACGCTTATGGCATGAAAGTAACTGATGTTGTAATTCCTGCTCGCTATGGAAATGAGAAATCCTCTATAAATTATCGTAAATATGTTTTAAATGTTGCTCCCATGCTTTTCAAGGGTTTTCTCTGGAGGCTGAAGACTAAATATGTACTTTTAAGTTTCCATCCGCTTGTGTTCTTCTATGTTGCAAGCATGGCACTTCTGCCTGCTGGACTGATATTTGATTTCTGGATTCTTGTACAAAAGCTGATGCGAAATCCTGTTTCTCAGAACTATCCGTTGCTGGGCGTATTTATGACTCTGATGGGTATACAGCTGTTATTCTTTGCAATGCTTTTTGATATGCAGTCGGACATCAGTAAGAAACTGGATCACAATATTTAATATTTTTTAATTGTGGTGTATATTATGAATATTAAGGCGTTGTTTGAAAAAATACATGAATCTAATGAAGTTGGAAAACGCGACTGATTTATTTTTCTATATGTGTAAAGTCGTTTACCCGGCATTATATTTGAATATTATCCATTTTCAGAGGTAAGAATTTGAGAATAATGATTGATATGGGGCATCCAGCGCACGTCCATCTATTTAAAAATGTTATATGGGGACTTACTAATAAAGGTCACAGTGTTCTGGTCACAGCCAGGAATAAGGAAGTCACTATAGATTTGCTTAAGGCATATAATTTTGAGTATATATCAGTGGGTGAAATCGGGAGCAGTAAATGTGATTTGATACGGGAATGGATCAATAGAGATTATGAGATATTGAAAATTGCAAGAAAGTTCAATCCAGATATTTTAATTGGAATGTCAAATCCATGTGTGGCGCATGTATCCTGGATTCTTGGAAAAAAAGCGATTTTGCTGGATGACTCGGAGGTTACTACATTTAGTCATAAAATAACATATCCATTTGCTAATGTAATATGTACTCCTTCTCTTTATAAAAAAGATCTTGGAAAAAAACAAGTTAGATATGATGGCTACCATGAATTAGCATATTTAAATCCAAAATATTTTACACCTAACCCCTCCGTGTTAGAATATTTTGGACTAAAAGAAAGTGATAAATATGTAATTTTAAGATTTGTTTCCTGGGGTGCCAATCACGATGTTGGACATCAGGGTTTGAGCTTGGAAGATAAAAGGAAAGCTGTGCATGAAATTGAAAAATACGGAAGAGTACTTATTACTTCTGAAAAACCATTGCCAGAGGATCTGGAAAAATATCGAATTTCAGCATCACCGGAGAAAATGCATGATCTATTGTTTTATGCTCAGATGCTTTTTGGTGATAGCCAAACAATGACAACCGAAGCTGCGATCCTAGGGACTCCAGCCATCAGGTGCAATTCATTCGTTGGCGAAAACGATATGTCAAATTTCAAAGAACTTGAGAATAAATATGGATTAATTTTTAACTATAGCGATCCTGGAAGAGCTTTAGAAAAAGCAGTTGAGTTGCTCCATACATCCGGACTAAAAGAAAAATGGGCTGATAAAAAAGAGCAATTATTAAAGGATAAAATTGACGTTACCGGCTTCATTACATGGTTCATAGAAAATTACCCGGATAGCTTTCCGATTATGAAAAAAAATCCGAATTTTCAATTTCAGTTTAAAGTGGTGGGCCAACCATGAAAGTCACAAGTATCCTTGGTGTCAGGCCTCAGTTTGTAAAAGCCTCTGTAGTTTCAAGAGAATTGAGAAAAAAACATGAAGAAATTCTGATTCATACTGGGCAACATTATGATTATCAGATGAACAAAGTATTTTTTGAGCAACTTAATATTCCAGAGCCAGATTATCATCTTAATATCGGCTCTGGAACTCATGGATATCAGACAGGTGAGATGCTCAAAAAAATCGAAGAAGTTTTACTCAAAGAAAAGCCTGATCTTGTTCTCACTTATGGTGACACCAATTCAACACTTGCAGGTGCTCTCGCAGCTTCGAAGCTACAGATTAAAACCGCACATGTAGAATCCGGTCTTCGAAGCTTTGACAGGTCTATGCCAGAAGAAGTTAACAGAATCCTTACAGATCATTGTTCTGATATCTTATTCTGTCCCACACAAAATGCTGTTGATAACTTAAGAAATGAAGGCATAACAGAAAATGTTCATTTAACCGGAGACGTGATGGCCGATTCTCTCCTGTATAACAGGGAAATTGCAGAAAATAAATCCACTATTCTAAATGATCTAGGTCTAAAAAGTAAAGAATATCTTGTAGCTACAATTCATAGAGCCAGCAACACAGATAATGAAAGAAATCTGAAGAATATTGTAGATGCTTTTTCTGAATTAAATGAAACTATTATATTTCCGCTGCATCCCAGGACTGAGAAATTTTTGAAAAAATATGGTTTCTATGAAAGGTTGAAATCATCTGTTATTTTGACGCAACCCCTAGGTTTTCTTGAATTTATAAAATTGATGGATCATGCGAAAATGATACTTACTGATTCCGGCGGTGTGCAAAAAGAAGCTTACATACTTAAAGTCCCCTGCATTACGCTGAGAGAAAACACTGAGTGGATTGAGACTGTTGATGACGGATGGAATGTTCTTGCCGGGACTGATAAGGAAAAAATTGTCAGAATGGTAAATGATGTTAAACCGGCTTTAAGCACTCATAGGAATGTATTTGGAAACGGTAAGGCATGTGACAATATTGCTTCAATAGTTGATAATCTATGAAATTGAATAAAACCAAGAAATCTGGGATTTGTTCATTAAGAGAGAAGAATACTCTTTTCAAAACCAGATATTTATAAGCGAGTTATATATGTGAACACTATAGATAAAGAAAGATAGTGTACCGATTTTTCTGTAAAATCATAACTCTCAAAAAGTTGATAGTTTGAGAATTCAACGTTGAGAAAAATAAATTATACTCAGTAATCAAAAAATGAAGCTTGAATTTACAGCAAATTCTCAACACCGTCAGTAGTAAAAGTGGTTGATTAACATGAAACAAAATCCAGATGTTTCAATTATTGTTCCAGCTTATAATGAAGAAATGATGATCTCAAACTGCCTAAATTGTCTTCTTAATTTAGATTATCCAAAAAATCAGTATGAAGTAATTGTGGTTAATGATGGAAGCACTGACCAAACAAAAAACATAGTAGAAACATACAATAAAAAATATTCCAATTTAATTTTACTAAATAAAAATAATGGCGGTAAAGCTAGTGCACAAAACTTTGGATTAAAGTATGCAAAAGGAAAATATATTCTTATAACTGATTCCGATGCTATTGTAGAAAAAAAATGGATTTCAAAAATGATTAAAGATCTAGAGATAAATGATGTAGTTGTAGGATCTTGTTATTCAATGGAAAACAAATCATTGCTAGAAAAAATCCAAAATTCTTATTATTTAATAAAGTTTAAATTTGGCGGTTTAAAAGGAAGACCTTCTATAGGCGTAAACAATGGATTTCATAAAGAAATTATTAAATATATTGGAGAGTTTGATGAATCCCGTGTCTCCGTTACTGAAGATTTTATTAAAAGGGCTGAAAATTCCAATTTTAAAGTACATTTCGATCCGGAAATTATAGCTTTTACAAAGTGTACTAATAATATCCATGGTTTTTTTAAGCAAAAATTGAGATGGAGAGAAAAATTGAGATGGAGGGAAATTTTTCTAAATTATTTAAGGGGTGAAAAAGGAGCTTATATCGATTTACTTGGCCTAGTTTATAGTGTCGGGTTATCTTCCATTTTATTTATATCCTTTATGTTATCTTTATTTAAGCTGAACTTCTATTATTTTCTTTTTTCATTTATATTTGTTTATGCCATTCTCTTTATGGTTTACTTTTCTTCTTTCATTAGGCTATGCCAGAGTAACGATAAAGCTTACGCAAAATATTTCATTGGGTATTTATTTCTAGAAATCGCTGTCCGTATGATTCTTATACCTTATAATCTGTATCGACTGATTAATCCACGCAAAAGGCCGACCTTTCAATCAAATAGAGGGTAACCTTTGATAGTTTAAAAACTTGTACGCTCTTCGAATTGTAAGGGAGAAATCAAATTTCACATATATGTTATCATATATTGAGTGTAAATACCCATTTTAGCTTATTGATGTGAATTAAATGCGTGAACCGATGACAAAAGAAAATCAGTTATATGAGACTGTCGGAAAAATCCAATGAACAAGTAGGCGCCTATTGGCGAGTTAATAATTATTCACGCTGATAAAATGCGTCACAATTTGGGCTTAAAATGATATGATCAATATAATATTGAGTCAACTCAACACTATAAATTACTTGGAGTAAATCTTTCATATTTTATGAGTTTTATTTCAAGACTTAAGGCCTCTCTCATATAATAGCAGAGCTCTTTTCTAATAATAAAGTATGTGTATTTTAATTACGACTTAAGTTTAATAGATCGGTGGCATCAGAAAATCTAATACCGGAGCATTAAATATGAAATCTCTCGTATATTTAAAAAAAAAAATTGAAAATTTGGATTTGATTTGTGGAACCTTGGGTTTCTTTTCTGGATTATTTATAATATCATTATATTACATAATTAATTTAAACCACCGATCAATTGGAGTTGTATTAACGTTAGCCTCCTTTGTTTACTTGATAAATAGGTCTAATTATAGAAATAATTTCTTTCAAGAAATGCATGTAAACAAAAGACTTAAAATATATTTAGATATGTCATTCTTTATCGTATTTTGTATTACCAGTTATATATATTTAACACATTTGCATTACCGGCCACTTTCTTATTTTTTACTAGTGGGCGTCCTTGCTGGTCTAATTGGAATTGAGATTTTAATTTTTACTGAAAATGAAAATATTTATTCAATACTTTTCAAAATACTTATATTGTCCTCTTTTATTCGAATGGGGATATACTATAACTTCCCAAGCATAATGGGTAATGATGCATATGAACATTCAATAATTGCAGAATTTATATCAAACACAGGTTTTGTACCACCCTCAGAAATAAGTAATAAATATTTATATTATCCCCTATCACATATTTTTGTTTCCATAGTCCAAGTATTAAATAATGTTGGAATTAAAGACGCTTTTTTCGGTTCAATTGTTTTATCTAACATATTTGTTACGATTTTTATGTTTCTATTCGGGAGGAATATTGTTGGATCTCGAGTGGCGCTTCTTAGCACTTTATTATTTAATATAAATAACGATAACATCGTTTATGGAGTTGCTAATATTACTCCTGGTTCACTTGTTTTGTGTTACTTATTAATCTTACTCTATTTAATATTTGACAAAAAAAACCTAGTAGTTTATAAAGTTTTTATGGTCTTTTTTATGTTTTTAATGATCATAACTCATCAACTGACAACATTCGTATCATTACTTATGTTGAGTTTCATATATATCGGTAAATCTGTTATTAAAAGAATACAAAATATTAACTTTGATGGACATATTAAACTAAATTATATTTTGCTCTTTGTTATTGCATTACAAACATATTGGATGAACACATATATTAATCCAAATAAGTCTAAGTCTTTTTTTGATGCAGTTTTTAATCCTCTTTTATCTGTTTTGAGGTCAAGTGAATCATATGGACCTAACTTATTAATAGTTGGCTATGACTACCAAAATACATTACTAGAATCATCAATCCTACAATCTTGTCACTTGATTTTGCCATTTTTTGTAATAGGTGGTGTATTGTTTTGGATTTCAAGTGAAAGTAATAAGTACAAAGGTGATAAATTTTCAATTGCTTTTTCTATTGTAATTTTATTTATGTTTATCTACGGTATCCCGCTCCTTGGAATTAGAAATTTATTAACTACTCGATGGTTGGCAATTGTCTCTATTTTGATGGTAGTTGTAAGTTCAGATTATATTTTTAAGCTTGTAGAGTTAATTAAAACTAATAAAAATAAAATAGTCTTTATATTTACCATAATGTTTATAATTTCATTTATGATGTTAATTACACCATCAGTTAATAAAGATAATCCTATAGTTGGTGAATCTCAAACTGTAAACACACAATTTAAACATTCTGAAATATATGCCGTGAAAACAATAAGCAATATACATACAAATAAAATTATGTTAGATTTCCCATATATAAACTGCTTTAATTTATATAGTACAAAACATTATTTTGTTGATGAAACCACTCTCTCTCCTGAGATTAGCGTTTTTGATAATAATTACATTAATTTGACTACAAATGAAGAAAATAAATCTCTTATCTTATTGAGAAATTCTACGTTAAATGAACCGATTTCAGTAAGGTACTTAAAAAGAGTTACGATTGCTCAAAAACTGAGTACTAGATTTTTTTATAAATTCAATTCAACTAATTATTTCTTTATATATAATAATGGTGATGTTTTAGGGTATTATTCAAAATAATACTCCCTTAAATCCATATAAAAAAGTGATTTGATGTGTTAAGGCAAGTGAGGAATAAGAAGGTTTGCCACCTGAAATAGGTCCATATGATCCTTTAACCAGAGTTTATACTTTATAGTATAAAGCCACATCAAGCGACATGTTCTATGTAGGGTTTATCAAAAAATTAATTTTATTGGACCGCCGTTCAAAGCATTTTTGTATAAAACCGAAAAATATGGCGCTCCAGTATTCAGTTGATGCTATATAATATCCTCCAATATAATATCGATTAATAGGAAAAAGAGGAGCAAAACCGAAGTTCACTAATGTTTTCTGTCCTTAATCAAGATTGTAAATTTTATGTTATTTCTGGAATAGAAATTATCGTAAACAACGGCACCTCTCAAATCAAGAACAAGAGAGTTTGAAAATACATCTGCCGTGAGTGCGGTAGAGTGTTCAATGATCGGACCAATACCTTCTTTTCCAATCTTCGAAAAGACGAATTCATTATCCAGTTAGCCTTAAAATGGCTATTAAAGGAATGTCAATACGAGCTATTGCTGAAGTAATGGAGTTTCAACCAGCTACAGTTAGTAACTGGTTATTTCGCGCAGCGAAACAATGTGATATTGTAAATGAAAATTTAATGAAAGACTTCAATATCTCCAAGGTTGAGATGGATGAACTATGGGTAATAGTTGAAAAAAATTGCACCAAGAACAGAAATTGAAGACGATGGAACGTGGTTGTGGGTAAGCTTTACACCTGAATCTAGGTTAATAATTGACTTTACATTAGGACTCAGGAAAACAGTATGTAGCAGATGAATTTGTAGAGGTTACAATAAACATCTTTCAGATTCAAAACCTTTTTTCGTTACAGACGGATTAAAATTCTATGCTGAGGCTCTTTCGAAAAAGTACGGAAAATTGGTGGAGTTTCCTAAAACGAGAAAAAGAGGAAGACCCCGGAAACCAGCATAGTGCCTGATAAAAACCTGAAATATGCTCAGGTAATCAAAAACAGCAAAGAGAGGAAGCTTCAAAAAGTTGAAAAAAGAGTTATCTTTAGTCAAAAAATAGATCTAAGCAAAATATCAACGAGTTTATTTGAAAGACAAAATCTAACTTTTAGACAGGATAATAACAGAGTTTCAATGAAGATAATAGAGTTTTCAAAGAAAATTATATAGTTGTATTATTAAATGGGGTTTTACTGTACTTATTTTAACTTTTGCAGGGATCATAGAGGATTAACAAATGAAAAAGAAAATGGTGTTTTGGAAACGAAAACACCTGCAGGAGAATGTGGAATTTCTAAAAAGAAATGGACTTTAATAGATTTGTTAAATTACGGTTTTCCTCAAAACATCAACTAATTAATGAGGGAGCACCCCAAAAATATAGAACCAATTAAATAAAGTAGTGAGGAACAAAAATACCTGATTTCTCGGCTCTGTAGAAATCCTTAATTTGATGTAAATAATCTCTATTACTTTTTTGTT
>ENA-UOOK01002715-UOOK01002715.1-fermentation-metagenome-genome-assembly--contig:-NODE-2715-length-21147-cov-3.819505_pt1 | contig 21147 bp, 15 predicted proteins | sample MGYA00245777_ERZ724023 | MGnify/ENA primary metagenome ERZ724023 (study PRJEB28704, sample SAMN03018312) | fermentation metagenome | biome: anthropogenic terrestrial biome; feature: soil; material...
GAAGTTCGAGCCGGTCGCCGCCGAAGTCGACGGCCGCTCGATCACCGTCGACCAGAGCGAGAAGCGCGCCTTCGACAGCGCGTTGTCGCGGACCTGGGCGCCGGGGTGCCCCTTGGCGAGGTCGGCGGCGTGGGCGGCGATCTTGTAGGCGATCACGCCGGCCTTCACGTCGTCCCGGTTGGGGAGGCCGAGGTGCTCCTTCGGCGTCACGTAGCAGAGCATCGCGGTGCCGAACCAGCCGATCATCGCCGCGCCGATCGCGCTGGTGATGTGGTCGTAGCCCGGGGCGATGTCGGTCACGAGCGGGCCGAGCACGTAAAACGGCGCGTTGTGGCACAGCCGCTTCTGCATGGTCATATTCGCCGCGATCTCATTCATCGCCATGTGGCCGGGGCCTTCGACCATCACCTGCACGTTCTTTTCCCAGGCGCGCTCCGTCAGGCTTCCAAGCTCGATCAGCTCGCCGACCTGGCCCGCGTCGGTGCTGTCGTCAAGGCATCCGGGGCGGAGCGCATCCCCCAGACTGATCGTGACGTCGTATTCGTGCAGGATTTCGAGCACGTCGTCGTAATATTCGTAAAACGGGTTTTCGTTCCCGGTCATCTCCATCCACGCGAACAGCAGGGAGCCGCCGCGGGACACGATGTTCATCTCGCGCCCCCCGCGCCGGAACGCCTCCACCGCGCGCCGGTTGATCCCGGCGTGGATGGTCATGAAATCCACGCCCTCCTTCGCGTGCGCCTCCACCACCTTCAGGAAATCCTTCGCGCCGATTTCGAGCAGGTCCTTGTCGAGATACCCGACGGCGTCGTAGATCGGCACGGTGCCGATCATGGCCGGGGATTTCGCGATCAGCTCCCGGCGAAAGGTGTTCGTCTTCCCGTAATTGCTCAGGTCCATGATCGCTTCCGCGCCGAACCGGAGCGCCAGATCGACTTTCTTCATCTCCGCGGAATAATCCCGGCAGTCGCCGGAAATCCCGAGGTTCACATTGATCTTCGTTTTCAGCCCCCCGCCGATCCCTTCCGCGGAAAGCGATTTGTGATTGACGTTGGCCGGGATCGCGACCCGGCCGCAGGCGACGAGCTGCCGCAGCCGTTCCGGCTCCATGCTTTCCTTTTTCGCGACGGTCTTCATCTCTTCGGTGATCTCCCCGCTTTTGGCCGCTTCCATCTGCGTCTTGCCGTTTCTCATTTGACGATTCCTCCGTTTTTTATTTTCCAAGGCCAACAAAAAAATGCCCCCGTCACCGGTGGGCATTTTTGCTTACTGCAGCAATTCCATTTATGATTGCAGGCGTGTTTCTGTTCTCCCCCGCCTTCGGCGGGGGAGAACAGAAAACAAATCCTACATCTCAGCTGGAACCGCTATCGAATGCTTCCTACGACAGTGTTAACTGACAGGTTCTAAGGGTCAGGTTTTACCTTCTCAACTCGAAATGAGTCCCCCTGCAACTTGATTTGATATGATTTTGGAAAGGTGCGAAAACGAAAGGCGCATCCGCGCGCTCCGCTTTTCCTTATTCTATTGCTTTTTTCCCCGCCTGTCAACAGAATCCGTTTTCAGGCGGTTCCCGAACAGCTTTTCCTCGCAGCGGCCGTACTGCTCCCCCGTCAGCAGCCCGCTTTCCAGGAGCGACAGCAGAACGGCCCTTTGAAGGTTTTCGAGGAATTCCGGGCCGGGCGGTGGCAGCGGTCTTTCCGGTTCCAGTTCGATCACGCAGATCTTTCTCCGCCTCATCGCATCTTCCCCCTCCGCTTCCATCGTATGAGGGGCGGGCCGGAAAAATGCGCCGGAAACGGGGCGCGGTCAGGCGCGGCTTTCCTCTGGCGGGACGGAAACGGGGGAAAGGCCCGCTTCCGTCAGCCGCACCACCCGGGTGCATACCTCCGCGATAAACTTGCGGTCGTGCGAAACGCTGATGACGGCGCCGCCGAACGATTTCAGCACATCCCGGATCACCGGGTTCGAGAGCGGCGAAAAATTCCGCGTCGGCTCGTCGAGGATCAGCACGTTGGAGCCGTCCAGAATCATTTTCAGGAACAGCAGCTTCGCCTTCTGCCCGCCCGAAAGCTCGCGGGCCCGGTGCTCCATTTCGTCGGCGGTGTACCTCATGCTGCCGAGGAAGGTGCGGATTTTCGTCTTTTCCTCCCTGTCGCCGGAAACGGACAGAAATTCCACCGGCGTTCTTTCGCCGGACAGAAGGTCCTCGTAATCCTGCGGCAGATAGGCCGCCCGGATGTCGCGGCGGCCGAGAAGCTCCGCGGCGATCTTCCGGAGCAGCGTGGTTTTCCCCACGCCGTTTTTCCCGATGATGCACAGCTTTTCCGGGCCCGTCACGTGCAGGCTGATGTCCCGCGCGAGCACCCGGTCCTTTATTTTCAGCTCGCCGAGCTGAAAATCCAGAACGGTTTTGCCGTTCGGGACCGTGACATCCTCCCCGAATCTGACGAGGATCGCATCCTCCGTGTCGGGCAGCTGCGTCCTTTCCGCGTGCTCGCGGTTGAAGCGGCGTTCCAGTGACTTGACCGCCTTCATCTTCTTTTTGAGCAGCTGTCCCCCGTGCGGATCCCCGCGGGAAATATTGGCCTGCTCGTATTCCACCCGGGACTGGATGCGCCGGAATTTCTCCTGCTGCTGTTCGTATTCCCGCTGTTCCCGGCGGGCCTCGCGCGCCTCGCGGGCAAAGCCCGAAAGCCGCTCCTCCACATACCGCCGGTAGGGCATCCGCGCGACGGTGTGGCGCGGCACTGTTTTGCGGCGCACCTGCTCCAGATGGATCACGACGTTCGCGGTCCGCTCGATCAGCGTTTCGTCGTGCGAAACGTACAGCATGGGAAGCCCGCAGGTATTCAGGAAATTTTCCAGCCATTTCAGCGTGTCCAGGTCCAGGTCGCCGGACGGCTCATCCAGCAGCAGCACATCGGGCCGCTCCATCAGAAGCCCCGCAAGCTGAAGCTTCACCCGCTCGCCGCCCGAAAGCGAGCCGACGGTCTGGTCGGAATAGAACAGTTCGGCGGGAAGGCCGAGCTGGAACGCGATTCCGGAAAGCTCCGCCGGCGTCAGGCCGTAAAAGGACGGCAGTTCGGAGCAGAATTCCAGCACGGACAGCTTCTTCCGCTCCGCGGGCAGCTCCTGGGCCAGATACCCGAGCCGCAGGCCCGATTTTACGATTTCCCCGGAAAATTCCGCGTAATCCGCGACGAGCGTTTCGTCATAAATCAGCTTGAGCAGGGTGGATTTTCCGTCCCCCTCTTCCCCGATGATCACCGCCCGGTCCCCGGGATTCAGCGCGAAGGAAAAATCCTTCAGCATGACGCGGCCGTCCTTGCGGTGGGCGACCGTGAGTTGTTTGATCTGCAGCATCAACATTCCCCCAACAAAAAATCTGCTGTTCGGATCAGCCGAAAAGCAGATTTTGCCGGCGGAAGGGCGCGCCGCGAAAAGTGCGGCGGCGCCTGCGCAGGCATCCACTTTTCGGCACCGGAACAAAGCCCGCAGGGGCGGGCCACAGCGAACGTTCCGTTTTGCTCGAAAAATAGATTATCTGCGCATTTTTTCACCCGATCTTTTTTGTTTTTTTCATAATAGCACATTCCTTCCCTTTTGTCGAGCGGGGAGTGTGATTGACCATTCTTTCACGAAATCGTAAGGATTTGGCGCTTATCACAAAAAAATATAAAAATTTTTAATAATATATTCAAAAAATAATCAGTTTGATGATTATATAAAAATATTTTATTTCCTTTCCATGCGATTTTGGTTAATATAGATAACGGTTGATGACTAAAGTCGACAATTCAATTTTGGGAGGTTTGTACGAATGAGAGGTAAAAGGTATTTAGCACTGGCACTGGCATCGGCACTGCTGGCCGGAACCTTTTCCGGCTGCTCCGGCGGCGGCGCGGGCGCCGCGGCATCCGCGAATCCCGGGGCGTCGCAGGGCTCCGCGGCGGCCAACGGGTCTTTCGACTGGAAAAAGTATTCCGGCACGACCCTGAAGGTCAGTTTGAATCAGAACTGCACGGGCGAAGCGATCATCGCGAAAATCCCCGAGTTCGAAAAAGCGACGGGGATCAAGGTGGAGCATTCCATCACCCCGGAGGCAAACTATTTCGACAAGGTCTCCACATCCCTTTCCAGCCGCTCCGGCGACCCGGATCTGTTCATGTCCGGCCCTTATCAGCTGTGGGATTATTCCTCCGCCGGGTATGTGGAGGACCTGAACACCTACTTGAACGACCCCGGCAAAGTGCCGTCGGACTATGATTTCAAAGATCTGATCCCCGCCACCGTGAACGCCCTGAAGTGGGACGGCGTGGCCGGGCACAAGGTTGGATCCGGAAAACAGCTGGCGCTGCCCATGAACTTTGAAATCTATTCGCTCGCCTACAATACGGAGGCTTTCAAAAAGCTGAATCTCGAGGTTCCGAAGACCCTGGATCAGCTCGCAGAGGTGAGCGAGAAGCTCAAGGGCTGGAACGGGCCCGGCTCCTACGGCCTCGCGATCCGCGGCGCGCGGGACTGGGGCACCATTCACCCGGCCTATATGAGCGAATTCACGAATTACGGCGCGAAGGACTTCGCCATTGAAGACGGCAAGCTTGTTTCCAAAGTGAACTCCCCCGAAGCGGTCAAAATGACGAGCTACTGGGTGGACCTGATCAAGAAGGGCTGCGCGTCCTCGTGGGCAAAATACACCTGGTACGAAGCCGGAGCCGACCTGGGCGCGGGGAAAGCCGCGATGCTGTTCGACGCCGACAACAACGGAATCCAGCAGAACTGGGACGGAGCGTCTCAGGAAGCGGGAAAAATCGCGTGGACGACCATGCCGCTGGTAAAAGAGGGCGACACCCCGAAATCGAACATGTGGGTCTGGTCGATGGCGATGAACAGCAATTCCAAACATAAGGATGCGGCGTGGTATTTCCTGCTGTACTTCACCAGCAAGGATTTCTTCCGCTATGCTTCCGTCGAAGGCAAAAACGTCGACCCAACCCGCACCTCCACCTGGGAGGACGAGGGCTTCAAGGCAAAAATGGCGAAGCAGTCCGGCTATATCGAGACCTATCAGAAGACGGTCGAGAATGCGACGATCCTGTTCACGCCCCAGCCCTCTTTCTTTGAAACGACGACCGACTGGGCCGAAACGCTGCAGGACATCGTCGCCGGAAAATATTCGAGCGTTCAGGAAGGGATGGACACCCTGAAAGCAAAAATGGATAAAGCCGTGGAGGACGTGGAAGTCGAGTAAAGCCGTCACAGGCTTAAAAGCAAACGCCGCCGACTTTAGCCGTAAGCCGATTCTGTTTTTCAGATTTGCAAGAAGGATGCTGTCCGGCACGTTCCGACGCAGCATCCTTTCCGCAAATCCGACGGCATAAGGGCCATGACGGCTCCGTTTGAAAAATTCAGGAACCTGCGCTGTTCCTGATCGATCAAGACCTAGAGAGGAAACCGTTATGCAGAAAGTTTCAACCCCGAAAAAATCCGATCCGGCCGGCCGTGCCGGCCCCCCTGAAAACGAGGTGCCCAAAAACATCCGGATGCGCCCGTATTTCATCATCGCGCCCGGAATGATCATCCTGATCGGGATCATGATTCCGTTTTTTATGGCCATTTTCCTGTCCTTTACGAATTATTCGTTCAAAAACATAAACTGGCATCTCGTCTGGCTGAAAAACTGGATCGGGATGTTTAAGGACGCCGAGTTCTATCATTCCCTGCTGGTCACGCTGGAATATGGGATTCTGGCAACCGGAGTCCAGATGATCCTTGGTTCCGTCATCGCCCTTCTGCTCCGGAAAAACACGCTGTTCAACAAGATTCTGAAAGTCCTGTTCACGTTCCCGCTGATGGTCGCCCCGGCGATCGCCGTGCTGATCTGGCAGCTGATGACTTCCAATTCGGTCGGGGTGCTGGAAAAATTTCTGAACCTGATCGGCGTGTTCAACTTTCCGTGGGCGTCGTCCGCCAAAACGGCGATGTTCACCGCCGTGCTGATCGACACATGGGTCAATCTCCCGTTCGTGCTGCTGCTGGTTCTGGCCGGGATCCAGTCCCTGCCGAAATCCCCGTTCGAGGCGGCTCAGGTCGACGGCGCCGGCGCGTGGTTCACGTTCAAGACGCTCACCTTCCCCATGCTCAAGCCGTTCATGTACATCGCGCTGCTGTTCCGCCTGATGGCGGCCCTTCAGGAATTCGGGATCATCTTCGCGCTTTCCAAGGGCGGCCCGGGGGACTCCCTGATGAACATGTCCCTGACGGCCTACATGGAGGCGTTCAAGTATTCTAAAGTGGGCGCTTCGCTGCCGTATCTGCTGGTGCTGTGGGTCATCATCAACTACTCCGCCAAGGCGATCGTGAAAAGGCAGCGCGCGCTCGCAAAACAGGCCCAGGGCTATTAAAGGAGGGAATCGCTGTGAATCAAAACAAGAGAACGGCAGGCTCCCTTCTGGGCGCGCTCGGGCGCAACGTTGTGCTGATCGTCTATGCGCTGTTCGCCCTGTTCCCGCTGATCTGGATGGTCCTGTGCTCGTTCAAATCCGACGTGCAGATGTACAACACCGTGTTCCGTTTCACCCCCACGCTGGAAAACTACCGCAACGTGCTTTTCGGCACGGACTACTTCAGGGCGTTCTTCCAGAACCTTCTGGTTTCGGGGGTGGCGGTCGTCATTACCATCGTAGCCGGCGTCCCGATCGCCTACGCCCTTGCGCGGTACGATTTCCGCAAAAAAGAGGACGTCGCGTTCACCATCCTCTCGTTCAAGTTCGCGCCGGAGATCCTGGTGTGCCTGCCGGTTTTCCTGATCTTTCAGAAAATCGGCCTCTACGACACGTATTTCGGCCTGATCTGGGTGTACCAGCTCGTCACGATGCCGCTGGTCATCTGGGTGGTGCGCGGCTATTTCGAGGACATCAGCGTCGAGATCGAGCAGGCCGCCGAGCTGGACGGCTACCGGTGGTATGAGATCTTCCTGAAGACGCTGGTCCCGCTCATCAAGCCGGGGCTTGTCGCGGCCGGTCTGCTCGCCTTCATCTTCGCGTGGAACGATTTCACGTTCCCGCTGATTCTGAGCGGCTTCAACGTGCAGACCATCACCATCACATCCATGCGGTACATCGCGTCCGACACGGTCCATTACGGGCAGGTCGCGGTCGCCGCCACCATTGCCGTCCTGCCGGAAGTGATCGTGTGCCTGTTCATCCAGAAGCATCTGGTGCGCGGCCTCAGCTTCGGCGCGGTCAAGGGATAACGGAGGTAGAATATGGCTCAAATCGAACTGGAAAACATCACAAAACGCTACGGGGAAAAAACCGCGCTGGACCATATCAGCCTCTGCGTCAGGGACAACGAGTTCTTCGTCCTGTTCGGCCCCGCCGGCGCCGGAAAGACGACCCTGCTGAAAACCATCGCGGGCATCGAGTTCCCCCAGGAGGGCCTTGTCAAAATCAACGGAAAAACCGTGAACCAGGTAGAGCCGATGAACCGGAACGTCTCGATGGTATTCGAAAATTACGCGCTCTACCCGCAGCTTTCGGTTTACGACAACATCGCGTTCCCGATGCGCAGCAGGCTTTATAAAAAAGACGAGGCGTACATCAAAAGCGCGGTCGACCGGGTCACCAAAATGCTCAACATCAGCAACCTGCTGGACCGCAGGCCGGTTCAGCTTTCCAACGGGCAGCGGCAGCGCGTCGCGATCGGGAGATGCCTGGTGCGCGAGCCGAACGTCTTCCTGATGGATGAGCCGCTCGCGCACCTGGACGCAAAGCTTCGCCATTTCATGCGCGAGGAGCTCAAGGAGATGCAGAGCTCGTTCAACACGACGACGATTTACGTCACGCACGATTACATGGAGGCGATGTCCCTCGCGGACCGCATCGCGGTGCTGAACAACGGGAAATTCGAGCAGACCGGCACGGCGCACGAAATGTATTACGAGCCGGCGAACGAGTTCGTGGCAAAGCTGTTCGGCGAGCCGGAGATCAACCTTTTCCCGGCGGAGCCGTACGAGGAGGATGGCGTCCTGAAGCTGCGCGCCTTTTCGAAGGACACTTCGCTGATCCCCCGCGGCGACGTTTCGGCGGCGCTGCGGGAAAACGGCGGAAAGACGGTGGATGTCGGCATCAGGGGCGCGGATATCGATTTCAGCTTTGAAAACCGCGGGGACGGCTGGGTCAGGGGAAGCGTTTACGCCTGCGAGCCGATCGGCAACAAGGTGATCGTGACCGTGACCGTCGCGGAGACCCAGGTCCGCGTCGTAGCGCCGAACAGCACGAAGGCGGAGCTGGATTCCGACATCTACCTTCGGTTCCACACGGAAGACCTGCTGTATTTCGACGAGATGACGAAGGAATCGATCGGGCGAAGCGGCGGAAAGCGCCCGGCGGAAAAGACAAAACAGGCGGAAGGCGTGGTGGAAACGTGGCACAGCTGACTTTGCGCGGCGTCTGCAAACGGTACGACGCCGAAAAAAAATTATTCCATAAAAAGAAAGAATCGAATCTTGCCGTCAGGGACCTTTCGTTTTCCTGCAGCGACGGCGAATTTATCGGGATCCTCGGGCCCTCCGGCTGCGGAAAATCGACGACGCTCCGCATGATCGCGGGGCTGGAGCAGATCACCCGGGGCGATATTTACATCGGGGACACGCGGATCAACGACCTGATGCCGAAGGACCGGAACATCGGCCTCGCGTTCGAGGACTACGCGCTGTATCCGCCCCTGAGCGTTTACGACAACCTCGCCTTCAACATGCGCGCGAAAAAGATGAGCGAGGACGAGATCGACAAATCCATCCGGTACGTCGCGCCGCTGCTGAAGGTGGACGATCTGCTGGACCGGAAGCCCACCGCCCTTTCCGGCGGCCAGAAGCAGCGGGTGAACATCGCCCGCGCGATCGTGAGAAGGCCGGGGCTGCTTCTGCTCGACGAGCCGCTGAGCCACCTGGACGGCAAAATGCGCCAGACGCTGCGGCACGAGATCAAGCGGATGCACCACGAGATCAAATGCACGACGATCATCGTGACGCACGACCAGATGGAGGCGATGTCCCTCGCGGACCGCATCGTCATCATGAAGGACGGGGAGCTTCAGCAGATGGGCACGCCGCTCGAGGTTTACGACGATCCCGCGAACGTTTTCGTCGCGGGGTTCATCGGGGACCCCCCGATGAACCTGCTGCCTTCCGTCATCGCGGAGCTCGGCGGCCTGTTCTTCTTCACGTTCCCCGAAAGCGAGATCCGCATCGAGGTTCCGCAGAGATACCAGAAGGCGCTCCACAACGGGATGGAGGTGATCCTGGGCGTGCGCCCCGTGGATATCCTGATCGACGACGGCTCCTCGTTCAGCACGCCGGCATCCGTATCGATCTTTGAGGACCTCGGCGACGAACGCCGGGTCGGCGTGCGGGTCGGCGGGCAGCTGCTCAACATCACGACGAACGACAGCGCCTATTATGAGAAAGGGCAGACCATCCACATGTCCTTCCAGGCGGAACGCACCCATTTGTTTGATCCGGAAACCGGGGAACGGATCCATGTCCCCGAATAATACCATTCATTTCAGAAAGGAAGGATATCGATGTATCCGAAAACAATGAAAGCGCTCGTCGCCTATGGGCTTGGGGATTACCGGCTGGAGGCCGCGTACCCCACGCCGGAATGCGGCCCCGACGACATCATCATCAAAACCGAGGGCTGCGGCATCTGTGCCGGCGACCTGAAATGCCAGCTCGGCGCCCCGAAATTCTGGGGGGATGAGACCCAGCCCTCGTGGGTGAAGCCGCCCTTTATCCCCGGGCACGAGTTCCTCGGGAAAATCGTGGCCATGGGAGAAAACGTAACCGGCTATCAGCTCGGCGACCGCATCACCGCCGACCAGATCGTCCCGTGCGGCAAATGCCGGTTCTGCAAAGACGGCCATTACTGGATGTGCCAGCCCCACAACATTTTCGGCTTCCAGTCCGAAAACAACGGCGGCATGGCGGAATACGTCCGCTACCCGAAAACGGCGGTGATCCACAGGGTCCCCGAAGACATGCCGCTGGAAAAGGCGCTGCTGATCGAGCCGTACAGCTGTTCGAAGCACTGCATCGACCGCGCGCAGATCGGCTGCGACGACGTCGTCGTGATTTCCGGCGCGGGCACGCTCGGCCTCGGCATGATTACATACGCCAGGCTGAAGAACCCGAAGCTGCTGATCGTCCTCGACATGGTGGATTCCCGGCTGGAAAAGGCGAAGGAATTCGGCGCGGACCTCGTGATGAACCCGGGCAGGCAGAACGTTGTGGAGGAAATTCAAAATCTGACGGACGGCTACGGCTGCGACATCTATGTGGAGGCGACCGGGCATCCCCAGAGCGTCCTTCAGGGGCTTTCCGCCGTGCGCAAGCTCGGGCGCTTCGTGGAATTCAGCGTGTTCGGCGAGCCCACGACGGCCGACTGGTCCATCATCGGGGACAGCAAGGAGCTAGACCTGCTCGGCTCTCACCTGAGCCCCTACTGCTACCCCTTCGTCACCGACAACATCGCGAGCGGCAAGCTGAAAACGGACGGCGTCATCAAAAGCTTCTTCCCGGTCGAGGAATGGGAAAAAGCGTTTGAGTACGCGACCGGAAAGCACGGCGATTTCAAAGTCGCGATCACGTTCTGAGAGGATATCATGCTGAAAAATCGGAAGCGCGGCGCAGCCGCCTGCTGCGGGCGGATCAAAAGGCGGTGATCGGGTATGAGTATAAACGACCGGGGCTACCGGCTCGGGGTCTATGAAAAATCCATGCCGGATTCCCTGACGATGCAGGAAAAGCTGGCTTCGGCAAAAGAGGCCGGATATGATTTCGTCGAGCTGAGCGTGGATGAGAGCGACGCCAAAATCGCGCGGCTGGATTGGAGCGACGCGCAGATCGCGTCGATTCTGGAGGCGGGCCGCAAAGCGGGCATCCGCTTTGAATCCATCTGCCTGAGCGCGCAGCGGAAATACCCGCTTGGCAGCGCGATGGAGGGCGGAGCGGAAACGGCGATGCGGGTGCTGCGCAAGGCGGTGCTCCTCGCTATGAAGCTCGGCATCCGCATCGTACAGCTTCAGGGCTACGACTGCTATTATCACGAGACCTCCAGCGGCCGCACGAAGGAGAATTTTTTCCGCAGCCTGCGCAAGGGCGCGATGACGGCCGCCCAGTACGGCGTCACGCTGGGGATGGAGACGATGGAAAACGACTTTTTGAACACCGTGGAAAAAGCGATGTATTACGTGCGGCAGATCGGCTCCCCCTACCTTCAGGTTTACCCCGACGTCGGCAACCTTTCCAACGCCACCCAATCCGTCTGCCGGGATATCCGGGCCGGAGCCGGGCATATCGTATCCGCCCACCTGAAGGAAACGGTTCCCGGAAAGTTCCGGGAAATCCCCTTTGGCAGCGGGGACGTGGACTTCCCCGACGCGATCGCCGCGCTGTACGAAAGCGGGGTCCGGCGCTATGTCGCGGAGTTCTGGCACGACGGCGGGGAAAACTGGAAACAGGTGATGAAGGGCAACCGCGACTTTCTGGACCGGCAGTTCGAGAAGGCGTTCGAGTTATTAGCTTAAAGAACGTTTCCAGCTAAGATACCGATTTGTGCCCGCTTCTTCCTCCCACGTTAAGTAGAAAAGAACGGGGGCTGAATCATAATCGGAATGGTTCCGGCACCGGGATCATCAGGAGGCTGTTATGGAATATGTACTCGGAATCGACAACGGCGGGACGACGACAAAAGCGGCCGTTTTCGACCTGAAGGGGAATCAGATCGCGTCCGCGGGCCGGCAGACCAGGATGATCACGCCGAAGCCCGGATACACCGAGCGGGACATGGAGGAGCTTTGGAAAACCAACTGCGAATGCATCCGCTCCGCGGTCGAAAAATCGGGGATCGAGCCGCGCCGGATCGTCGGGGCGGCCGTGTGCGGGCACGGCAAGGGGCTTTACCCGTGGGGGAAAGACGGGGCGCCCGCCTGCAACGGCATCATCTCCACGGACGGCAGGGCGTGGGAATATCCGCTGCGGTGGAAGAAATCCGGCGTCACGCAGGCGCTTTATCCAAAGCTCTGCCAGAACATCATGGCCTGCCAGCAGGTCTCCCTTCTGGCGTGGCTGAAGGATCACGACCGGGCGGCCTACGACAGCATTCAATGGGTGTTCTCCGTCAAGGACTACATCCGGTTCCGCCTGACCGGCGAGGCTTACTCGGAAATGACCGACATCTCCGGCTCCGGGCTGATCAACGTGCGGGACGCCTGCTTCGACCGGGAAATCCTGGAGCGGTTCGGAATCGGGGAAGTGTATGAAAAGCTGCCTCCCCTGTGCCGTTCCTGCGATGTGTGCGGAAGGATCACGCCGCAGGCCGCCCGCGAATGCGGCCTTGCGGAAGGGACGCCGGTGGCGGGCGGAATGTTCGACATCGACGCGTGCGCCCTGGCGATGCACGTCACAACCCCGGAGGAGATGTGCACGATCACCGGCACATGGAGCATCAACGAATTCATCTCGGAAAAGCCGATCACCGACGGGACCATCGCGATGAACTCCCTGTACGCCATCCCCGGCTATTATCTGGAGGAGGAATGCAGCGCGACCTCGGCGGGCAACCTGGAATGGCTGATCCGGACCGTCATGGACGGCTTTGTGCCGCCCGACGGGAAAAGGATTTACGACTATCTCGACGATCTGGTGCGGTCGGTTCCCCCGGAGGAATGCAACGTCTATTTTCTTCCGTTCCTGTACGGCTGCAACACCCATCCCCTGGGGAAAGCGGCGTTCGTCGGCCTGACGGAATTCCATACCCGCGCGCATCTGGCGCGGGCCGTTTACGAAGGCGTGGCCTTTTCCCACAAAATGCACGTCGAGCGGCTGCTGAAAGCGAGGAAAAGGCCGAAGGCCATCCGCATGGGCGGCGGAGCGGTCAACTCCGAAGTGTGGGTGCGGATGTTCGCCGACGTTCTCGCTCTTCCCGTCGAAACCATCCGCGTGAAAGAGCTGGGGGCGCTCGGCAGCGCGATGGCCGCCGCGGTTGCCGCGGGGAAATTCCGGGATTACCGGGAAGCGGCGGATGAGATGGTGCATATCGGCGGCACGGTCGGGCCGGACCCCGCGGCGGCGGAGACCTACCGGGAAAAATACGAAACCTACGCCCGAATCTGCGACGCGCTGGACCAGGTCTGGGACCGCTTCAGGGTCTGAATTGGAAATCATCGGGGGAGGCGGCCATAAAAAAAGCGCGGGCCGGTCCGCCATAAAAAAGCAGCCATCCCGTTCGGCGGGGATGGCTGCTTTCGTCCGTCACACCTGGATGAACCGGTCCTTATATTCCTTGCACGTCATTTTCGTCACATCCTTGAACACACGGCTGAAATAGTAAGGGCTGGAAAACCCGACCCTCTGCGCGATCTCGTACACGTGCAGGTTCGTCGTGGTCAGCAGGCGTTTTGCCTGCTCGATCCGGTATTTCGTCAGGTAATCGCTGAAATTGATCCCGAGCTCCTGCTTGAAGACCAGGGAGAGGTAGCTGCTGCTGATGTTGGACTGCTTCGCCGCGTCGTTCAGGGTGATGCTCGTGGAATAATGGTCGGCGATGAAGGCCAGGCAGGCCTTTATGTAAAAGCTGTGCCCCTTCCCCCTGTTCTGGCTGACGTTCAGGATCTCCGTATAAAGATTCCGGATATGCTCCTCCACCAGACCGATCGTGGGCATGACGGTAAGGCTTTCGTAGTCGAATTTCTCCGGGGGAAAATCGTTTTTGTCCATATGGTAGTGCTCGCACAGGTTTTTTGCGATCGAGAGAAAATCGATATAGCAGTTTTTCAGATATTCGTATCTCTCGGCCCTGCGCAGCCTGTCGAATATCTCCGAAATATACTTCATCAGCGCGTCCCGGCTGTTGCCGTCGATCCATTCCTTGATGGAAAAGAAGCTGACCTTCGGTGATTTTTCGGTTTTCTCCGAAAACCTTTTTTCGTACACCGCGATGCTTTTTGAGGTGAAGAAGCAATTCTGGCGCGCGAGCTCCGCTTCCGCAAACATTTCGGGAAAACGGGAGCCGTCCCCGGGAAGGCTGATCCCGAGGGTCAGATCCACCGAGCTGTACTGCTTCATATTCCGGATCAGCACTTTCCCCTGCTCCTTCAGGCCGCCCGCGGCATCCGCGCCCGGCTTCGGGGCCGGCGCGGCGATGCAGCACATCAGCTTCCGCTGCAAAAGCGCCGTGGTGCAGACCGCGCCGTGGAACCGGGAGCCGACCAGCGAATTCAGCATTTTTTCCAGCATATTGACAGTGTCCTGCCCCAGCTGGGAAACATCGCAGCAACAGCAGATCATGCAGTAGCCCGCCTCCGGGAACAGATCCTCTTCCGGGGGAGGAAACAGGTCGGGGGATGGGGTGCAGTTCTGCAGATTCGAAATCTGCCTCTGAAGATACTTCTGCTGTTCCAGCGCCCGGCTGTGGAGCGCCTGCGGCTTATTTTCCCCGGCGAACGTCAGCGACCGGAGAATGTCGAGCAGGTTTTTCTGGTTGATTTCCGATTTGATCAGGTACTGGGAAACGCCGTACCGGATCGCCTGGCGGGCATAGTCGAAATCGCGGTAGTTGCTTAAAATAATCACCTGTACATCCCTGTCTTTTCTGCGGATCTCGGAAATCAGCTCCAGCCCGTCCATATCCGGCATTTTGATATCCGTCATCAGGATGTCCGGCTTGTTTTTTTCGAACAGCTCCAGCGCCTCCCGCCCGTTCGAAGCCTCCCCCACAATGTCGTACCCGTACTGAACCCAGTTGATGGTCGTTTTCAGCCCCAGCCGAACCAGGAACTCGTCGTCTGCAATCAAAATCTTTCTCAATCCGGATCGTCCTCTCCCATATTTTGCAGGATTGCCTGATCGCATTTCCAACTAAGATGCGGATTTATTTCTTTATCTCCCCCGCCTCCGGCGGGGGAGATAAGATCCATGCTCGCGATCATAAGTGGAATTGCCGCGGGCCTCGTTTGAACAATCAAGAAGCCTGTCGGCTAAAATGGCGCCGCAGAGAAGCTGCCGCACCCCGCATTCAATTCTTTTCTTTTATTATAACTCTATTTATTATATAATAGATATAAAATTTTTCGTTTTTTTAAGTAAATTACAGCGATTCCATTGCAAATAAGAATGGATTCCCCCATTTCTTCGGGAAGGAATACGAATTGATTCCGCGGCCTGGTCCGGAAGCGCTGCGGGTCAAGGATAGGAGAGGTCGGAAAAAATGAACCGGTTTTTTACCATAAAATACAAAATATTTTTTTCCTTTATCGGGCTGACCACCTTGTTCCTGAGCATCATCGGCGTCGTGATCAACGAGACCTATGCGAAAAGCCTGCGCCGGAATGAGGAAAACTACAATATCCTCGCCACCGACAAGCTGAAATCCGACCTGGACAACAGCATCGACGTTGCCCAAAACACGGCGAGATACCTGTCCACCACCGAAGAGATCCGTCTTTTTCTGGAATCGGAGCCTCAGGGCAACAGCCCGTTCAGCCGCAAGACGGCGAATATCATGACCTTGCTGAACCATATGCTGGAAATGGAACCGTTCATTTACAGCATCCAGATCTTCGGGGAAAACGGAGCGGCCTGCTCGACCGCACAGGAGCCGAACCCCGGAGAGGCCTACGGGTATTACCGGAAGCAGCTGACGGAGAACGGCTTTCTGCCGAAATGGAGCGACCGGCACCCCCTGATGCGGCAGGATTCTTCCAAAAACGTGGCGGAAGTGGTGTCGTATCTTTGCCCGTTCCGCACATCCGGGCCTGGCGGCGGCATGGCCGGAATCGTCGTCATCAACATCAGCTACGAATACGTTCAGGAAAAATTCGTCGACTTTGCGATCGAAGCGAACGAGAAGGCGTTCATCTGCAATTCGCAGGGCGAGATCATTTTAAACTACCCGAACACGACCTCTTTCGAGCCTATTGTGAAACGCTACCCGGAAATTCTGAACAGCGACGACCAGCTTCTGAGCGAGAAGGTTTTCGGCGTCAACACGATTCTGGTCTCGAAATCCCTGGACAACATCCAATGGAAGATCATACGGGTCATCCCCGAAAACTCCATCACCGTCCAGACGCAGAAAATGGGCGCCGCCCTGCAGTGGCTGCTCATCATCTGCGCGGCCATCTCCTTCCTGGCCGCGATGCTGCTCGCGCAGACCATCACGAAACCGATCCACAAGCTGAGCCGGGCCTGCAAGAATGTCGAGAAAGGCGACCTGTCGTATCACCTCAGCGTGAAAGGCCGGGATGAATTCAGCCAGCTGGAGCACACGTTCAACCTGATGATCGACCGGATCGACACGCTCCGGAAAAAGGAGCTGGAAAACCAGCAGCAGAAAGCGGACCTTCAGATGCAGGTGTTGGAAGCCCAGATCAACCCGCACTTCCTGTACAACACCCTCGATTCGATCCGGTGGCTCGTTTCCATGCAGAACATGAACAACATCGCGGACATGATCACCGCCCTGATCAACCTGCTGAAATACAACCTTTCCAGCCACGACGCCACGACCACCCTGAAGGAAGAGGTGGAGAGCGTGAAGAATTACGTCATAATCGAAAAGTTCCGCTATCTGGATACCTTCGAATTCCTCACGCAGCTGAACGAGGACACGCTGGACTGCCGGGTGATCCGCTTTATCCTTCAGCCGCTGGTGGAAAACAGCATCCTCCACGGCTTCCGGAATATGGAGCAGGCCTATCAGATCAAAATCGTTTCCTTTCCGGATGGGGACGCCCTGCATATCCAGGTCATCGACAACGGAACCGGGATGGACCGGGAGGAAGTCCGGCAGATCAACGCGGGCCGGAAAAAAGAGCACTATTTCAAAAACATTGGGATCAGCAATATCCAGAAAAGGATCAGGCTCTACTGCGGCGAGCGGTACGGCCTTGTTTACCGGAGCCGGCCGGGAGAGGGAACCGTCGCGGAGATCACCCTTCCCATCCAGCGCGAAAACGGAACGCCCCGGCCGCCCGATTTTCCGTCATCCCATCCCCCGCTTTCATAAAAAAACCGCCTCTTCTGTTTCGGCGCACATGCCGTTGCAAAAGGGCGGGCTTTATAAGAAAACAAAAAATCAGGAAGAAAGATCTGGAAGCGCACCTCGGATCAGCGGCCATTGCTCAATGGCCGCAGGGACACGGTCATCCGCCGACCATGGGCCGCGCTTATTTCCGATACAGCGCGCGGTAGAGGCGGATGAATTTTTCATCCCGTTCCCGGATCGCTTCCTCCCCCCTGCCGCCGCTGTAATCGTAGAAGCCCTTTCCCGTTTTGACCCCGAGCTCCCCTTTTTCAAATTTTTCCCGCAGCAGCGGGGGTGTTTCCTGCGAGCTGCACAAATCCGGAACCAGATATTCCGCCACACGGTAAAAAATATCCAGGCCGCCGAAATCGGCGGTCTCCAGCGGCCCGATGCAGGCATACCGGAACCCGATGCCGTATTTGACGGCGTCGTCCACATCCTGCGCGTCCGCGATGCCGGACTGCACGATATGGACCGCCTCGCGCAGCATGGCCGTCTGCAGGCGGTTGCCGATGAACCCTTTCGCGTCCTTTTTCACCAGCACAGCCTTCTTGCCGATCCTTTCGGCCAGCGCGATCACGGCGCGGGCCGTCTCATCCTGCGTCAGATCGCCCTTGATCACCTCCACCAGCGGCACCAGATGCGGCGGGTTGAACCAGTGCATCCCGCAAAAGCGCCCGGGCTTCTGCACCGCCTCCGCGAGCCCGGTGATGGACAGGCCCGAGGTATTGGTCGCGAGAATCGCGTCCTCCCGCGCGAGCGAGGAAACCTTCCGCCAGAACTGACGCTTGACCTGCATGTCCTCCACAATCGATTCCACGACGATGTCGCAGTCCGCAAAGCAGCCGTCGCCGGCCGTAAAGGTGATCCGCTCCTTTACCGCGTCCGACTCCGCCGCGGACAGCTCGCCGCTCCGCACCAGCGCCTGCTGGTTCAGCTCGATCATGCGCCGGGCCTTCTCCAGCGTGACCTCTCTGTGGTTGTACAGAACCGTTTCATACCCGTGCGCCGCAAAGATCTGCGACATCGAGGTTCCCATGGTGCCCGCTCCCGCAAGCACCACCTTTTTGATCTGCTCCGCTTGCATGAAACTCATCCTTTCCTTATTTAAAATAAAAATGAATGGCCGAAACCGGCCCGGGATCATCCGTCCTTTTCCCGGCCGGCGGATTCCTGCTCTTCAGCCGGTTTGTTCGAAAGCCGGTACAGGACCGCCACCAAAACCATAAGCGCCCCCGTCGCCAGCAGGATGCCTTCGATCGGCACGACGTCGGCCAAAGGCCCGAACAGCAGGATGGCAAACGGCACGGAGCCCGCCGAAAGGATCTGAAGGATGGAAAACACCCTCCCCATCATCGAAGGCTCCGTGATCTCCTGGATAAAAACGGTCTGCGTCGTGGCGATCACCGGCATAAACAATCCCGCCGCGCCCATCACGGCAAGATAGACCAAGAAGGGCTTCGCAACGCCCAGCAAGCCGAACGTCACGCCGAAGCCCGCAAGGCACAGGGCGATGGTTCTCACCTTTTCGCGGAAATCCCCGTGCAGGGAAACAAAAACACCCCCGAGAAAAGCTCCCATCGTCCAGACCATCTCGTTCGCCGTCAGCCGCCACACGTCGTTCCCGAAGCTGCGCTGAACGAGCAGCGGCGTCAGAACCGCCGCAGGCGTCATCAAAAAGAAAAAGCACGCATAGCAGACGATGATCCTCCGGAGCGCAGGATGGCGGAAGGTATACCGGATGCCCTGCCCCAGCTCCTTCAGAAGCGGCAGGGGTCCTTCCTTCCTCTCGACTTTTCCGACGCGGATCAGGCTGAAGATGACGATCGCAATCAGCGCCGTCGAAACGTCCAGCAGAAAAGTCCACTCGATCCCGAAGGAAGCGAGCACGGCTCCTCCGGCGGCGGGGGCCAGAAGCTGCAGAACCGAGCCCAGCGTCTGGTTGATCCCCTGCACCCTGGTCAGCTGTTCCCGCGGAACGAGCTGCGGATAAATGGCGCCCAGCGCGGGCGTCTGAATCCCCGCCCCGATGGAGCGCAGCACGGACACGACGAGAAGGAGCTGCAGGCTGCGGTGCCCCAGAAAAAATACGACGGCGAGCACAAGCGTCGAAAGGGCCGTGAAGCCGTCCGCGAACATAATCAGGTATTTCCGGCTGTGCCGGTCCGCCCAGACGCCGGCCCACAGCGAAATCAGGACCTGCGGGGCCATGGAACAGATCGTCGCAAACGTCAGCCAGATACCAGACGAAGTCTGCATCGTGATATACCAGATGATGGCAAAGCCGACCACCGAGGAGCCGAACAGCGAGATATTCTGGCTGACCAGAAACAGAACGGCCTGCTTTTTCCAGGCGGTTTCCTGCGTTTGACTGTTTGTCATATCAAAACGGTCCTTTCTTTTTTTAAGGGGAAGGACGCAAAAAAAGGCAGTGGGCACAAGGCCCTGCCGCCTCGAAACCCAGCCGCCTTTTGAATGCGCGGAATCAGGAAACCGGCGGCGGGAAGTGCGGATCAATTGTTTTTATCCTAGCATATCTTTCCATAAATGGCAAGCCGGGCCTCATGCCCTGTGCGAACCGCCAAACCGGCGGACCCTTCCGTCTCATCTTAATGGAATTTTAATGCCGCGGAGAAAATAATTAACGCCATCTTGACTCCGCTTATGCTATACTGTCCTCGAATCCGGGAGAAAAGCTGCGGCTGGAGAAAGGTTCAAAACGCTTGAACACGAGGAGAACTTCGATTGACTTTCGGCGGATCGCGGTCTATAATTAACTAAATAGTTAATTAAGGAGTTGGCTGGAAATGTCCGGAAAAGAGAACGGTCAGGAAAGCAGGCAAAAAATTCTCGACGCCGCTTTGGATGTCTTCTACGAAGCCGGATTCGACGGCGCGAGAATGGACAGGATCGCAAAACGGGCAGGCGTCAATCAGGCCCTGATCTATTATTATTTCCAGAGCAAGAAAGGGCTGTTTGCCGAGCTGATCGACGCCAATATCAGGGAAATGATCCTGGAAAAGAAAAAAGCGGTCGGCGAAAAAGATATTTACGACCTGGATATCTACGACGCGGATGTCATCAGAAAAGTCGTCGATCAGGTGATGGCCGCCCTGAAGAAACGGGAAAAGATCTTCAGCATCGTGCTCGGGGAGATTTTCCGGAATCCCAGCCGGCAGACCGATCCGAAAATATTCGAAGCTTTTCTGCCCTCCATTCAGGAATCCCGGCGGTGGATGTCGTCTTTGGGAATCTGTCAGATGGACATCGACCGGGGAGTCATCGCCGCGGTTTTTTTCGGGAGCCTTCCGATGATCACCTATGCCACCCTGGGGGAAAAGCTGGCGGACCACTACGGCCTTGACAAGGAAAACCTGCGCGAAATCTTCACGGAGCTGCTCTATCATTTTTCGGAAGATTACGTCGGGTTTTTAAAAGACAGGACCGGGTCGAAATTTTCACCTGACTGAGCAAAGATTTTTTCAGACGGGGTTCGGGAAAAGGAGCTCTTTTTCTGATCCCCCGGAAAAGGAGGGATGTTTTTGGAACCGATCATTTCCGTAAAAGACGTCGTGAAAGAGTATGAGATGGGCGAGGTGAAGATACGGGCCGCGAACGGCGTTTCGTTCGAGGTAAACCGGGGCGAGCTGGTGGTCGTCCTCGGCCCCAGCGGGGCCGGGAAGAGCACCGTCCTCAATATCCTGGGCGGAATGGATTTTCCCACCTCGGGCGAGGTGTGGGTCGGCGGAAAGGATATCGCGAAATTCAGCAGGAACGAGCTGACCATGTACCGCAGAAAGCATATCGGCTTTGTCTTCCAGTTCTATAACCTGATGCCGAACCTCACCGCTTTGGAAAACGTCGAGATCGCGGCCCAGATCTGCGACGACCCCCTGGATGCCGCGGCGGTATTGAAGGATGTGGGGCTGGACGAGAGGATGTCCAACTTCCCGGCGCAGCTTTCCGGCGGCGAGCAGCAGCGCGTCTCCATCGCGAGGGCGGTGGCCAAGAACCCCACGCTGCTCCTGTGCGACGAGCCGACCGGCGCGCTGGATTA
>ENA-UOOK01002716-UOOK01002716.1-fermentation-metagenome-genome-assembly--contig:-NODE-2716-length-21138-cov-3.905374_pt1 | contig 21138 bp, 23 predicted proteins | sample MGYA00245777_ERZ724023 | MGnify/ENA primary metagenome ERZ724023 (study PRJEB28704, sample SAMN03018312) | fermentation metagenome | biome: anthropogenic terrestrial biome; feature: soil; material...
CATCCATTTGTGTCATCATTCTCTTACTAAAGTATCCAAGCCCTGCTTGAGCTCCAAGCCATTCACTTACAGCTGCCCCCACTACACTTAAAGGCACTGCCATTTTAAGTGCAGAAAAAAAATAAGGCAGTGAAGCTGGAAACTTCAATTTCATAAATATATCTTTTTTGCTAGCACCATAGGTAATTAAAAGTTCTTCCATATCTTTTCTTGTAGAACGAAGTCCATCATATACATTTATAGTTATAGGAAAAAATGTTATAAGTACAGTTACAAGTACCTTGCTCCATATGCCATATCCAAACCAAAGTATGAATATAGGTGCAAGTGCAGTAATTGGAACTGTTTGAGTTACAATTACAATTGGATAGAGAGCCCTCTGTATTTTTTCGCTGATATTCATGGCAGCAGCAAGAAGTACACCAAATACTACGGATATGCCAAGTCCTTCAAGAGTCACACTAAGGGTTGCGGGCAAATGAACCAAAAATAAGATATCTTTTAATTCCCATATTTTTTTTATTATCACCGTAGGCGAGGGAAGTATATACATCGCATCTATATATCTGGCAATTCCCTCCCATGCTGCAAAAAACAATATGCTTATTATTATGGAGGATCTATATTTTTTCAAAATTTTGCCCCCTTTTTAAGTTCTTCTATAAGTTTTGATTTTACTTTCAGAATATCAGGAGTATCAATCATATCTCTTTTTCTTGGATAACCCAGATTCATCTTTATTTCCTTGAATTTTCTTATGGGGCTTCCATCCGTCACAAATATTCTAGTAGATAAAAAAAGAGCTTCTTCCACATCATGAGTTATAAACAATATGGTTTTATTCAGTTTTGACCACTTATCCAGAAGCCACTCCTGCATTGAAAGCCTCGTTATCGCATCTAATGCACTAAAAGGTTCATCCAAAAGAAGTACCTTAGAACCTGTAAGAAGAGTTCTCGTAAAAGACACCCTCTGGCGCATACCACCTGACAAATCCTTCGGAAATTTATCCTTATACTTTTCCAGGCCAAAATCCTGAAGCATTTTTTCCGCTTCATGCCTGGCCTTTTTTATATCTCCACCCTTGATTTCAAGAGGCAGTGAAGAATTTTGAAGTATCGAAATTTGCTCAGTTAATGCGGAACCCCATAATTATGGACGGAAGAAATTGCTACAGCCTCGACCAGATGGCCGGCTTAGATGTGATATATGAATCCATCGGTCGCAAGATAGTAGGAAAGAATTACAAGTAGGGTACAGATATTTTAACATCGGAGATAACCGAATAAATATGAATGAATCTGAAATACTTAAAAAGTACGAACATGTAGTGACAAATAGGTACCTAATGTTTGTAAGAGATATTTTTAAATACGGATTAGCTAGCGTATGTGCTATGGTGGTAGATGTAGGATTGCTTTACATACTTGTGGATTATATTCACATGAATTACCTGTATGCAACAACTATCGCCTTTTGCTTTGGCCTGGCGTTTCATTACGCGTTAGTGAAGATTTTTGTTTTTAAAATTAGTAGAATTAAGCCAATAAAGGAGTTTGTCTGGTATGCCTTGATAGGATTAATTGGACTCATTTTGAACAATCTCATAATTTATATTCTCGTCAGGATGCAATTATGGTATATATATGCAAAGCTAGTATCGCTTATTGTGGTATTCTTTTTCAACTTCTCCGGACGTCGAAGATTGTTTAAAAATTAATTCCCAGCTTGCCACTATCTAAATATTTTTTCCTTTAAAAGCATTACTTCGAAATTCTCTTTGTGTTGACGCACTATAGTATCCAGAACTAAACCACAGGTGATAAAAATACCAGATGATAAAACTAGCCCCACAGCCAATACTGCCGAGGGTACTTTGTTAATAAATCCTGTCTTTATGAATTCGTTTATTACGGGAATACCTGCAATAAGTCCTAAAATTAGCAATAACAGAGACATACTTGCGAAGAACATCAAAGGCTTATAATCCTTTATTACTCGAAAGATTGTTTTTAAGACAAAAAAACCGTCTTTTATGGTATTAAGTTTTGATTCGCTACCTTCCGGTCTATCCCTGTAGTCTATCGGTATCTCAATAATCCGAAAGCCTTTGTCAAGCGAATGTAAGGTTAATTCTGTTTCTAATTCAAAGCCAGAACAGAGAATAGGTGTGTTTTTAACAAACCTTCTATTAAATACACGATATCCTGTCATTACATCACGGATAGAAGAATTAAAGCACTTATTCACCAGTTTTGTGACAAGATTGTTTCCAAAACTGTGAAAGGCGCGTCTACTTCTTTGTTCATCGTAACTACCATTGGAAATCCTCTCTCCGGTTGCCATATCACACTGTTCTGATAATATAGGTTGAATAATTTTATGTACGGCTTCCGCCGGATAAGTATTATCTCCATCAACCAGAATATAGATATCAGAGTCGATTTTTCTAAACATTGACCGAACGACATTTCCTTTACCCTGCTGGGGTTCTCTCTCCACTATAGCACCATTTCTCACTGCAACTTCATAGGTATTGTCTGTCGAATTATTGTCATAGACATAGATATCAGCTTCTGGTATTTCCTTTCTAAAATCCTGGATTACCTTTCCTATAGTTAATTCTTCGTTATAACAGGGAATTAATATACTAATTTTCATTTTGATTTCCTCCAGACGTGATCAGCAAGTAAACATGAACTAACCTACCGAAATACAGCTATTTCAAATAGCGGGATCGGAAAGATATATGTAGGGCAATAACGTTTGTGAATTAACTCGAATCCATTACTCTTCAAAAATTGCAACACTTTTTTTGAACTGTGATAATGATCTAATGGCTTAGTTTTGCGAATAATTATTCGCCCTAAGTCATAAATGAAATTTTCTGTCGGAAGTGATACGAATAGCAGACCGTCATTTTTAAGGCGCTTTTTAATGAACTGTAGTGGAATATGAAGATCGATGAAATGTTCTAATACATCAGCTGCAATAATTGCATCATAGGAAACTTTAGTATTGAAATTACATATATCCTCACACATAACGTTAATGTTATATAATTTGTAATATTCAATAACATTTTCGGCATCCGAGGTGTCCAAATCTATTATATCTACTGAATCAAATAAATGGCTTAAAGGTTTACATAACATACCGCTTCCTCCACCTAAGTCTAAAACATTTTGCCGATTAATAGAATAACTAGCAAGAAACTGTGTTATATACTCAAGTCGTTGCCAAAACATATCTCGAGCAATGAAATTAGGATGCACATACATATTTCTTTCATTGTTTTGATTGGTGATATTTTTTAGAATCTCAGGGGTAATTCTAATTGAATCACATGTTCTGTTCTTCCCCATAGTTCCACCCTTTCATTGAAATGAATTATTGTGTTATTTTAAAGATAATAAATGATTCTGACAGTTTTTGTGGCAAATCGATTTCCTCTAAAAAAGTCGGCTTTTCACCAGCGATCAGACGCTCATAAAAGGTAGATTGATCGGGTGATTTTTTATAAAAGCTTGTTTCCGATGATTTCGGGCATAATATCACTAGATCGATCGATCGCTCATTAAGCATCTCCCAAGCTTGCTCAAAATCATTGGTTGCCATAACTTCATAGATATAGAGTATTCCCTGATCATTGCGGTGATAAGGACCAGCCATAACATTAAAATCAGTTCTATATAAAATTTCCGGACCGAAATCCAAGAAGGTCAGAATGGTTTCAGCTGTTGGGTTAGTTTGCTGATAATCGTTGAGAAAGCTGCTTAACGTTTTCAAATCAGGTTGAATGGTCTCACTTTTCGTTTCGTTATCTAATGAAGTTAGAACACCAATTCCTGGCAGGCCCAGGATAAACAGGAGCATTACTGTTACCCGCAATAAAGGCTTGGAGATATCACTCAATTTGGAATTTGAAACTTTGGTTACGATATCATCCAAAAATACTGCCAGCAACAAGATGATGATAAGCAGAAGATAATAATTCATACGGATCTGATAAACACCAAGCGGGAGAAAGATGCCAAATCCACTGATTAGTGGAATTAAAAGGTTAAAGTGATTTGCGAACCTCTTAGTTACCACTAAATAGATAAAATACAACAGGAAAAGAATGATTGATCCAATTATAATGGTCTTATTATATGGAGCTAATGACCATAGAGGTTGCGCTTCTGAGACCTTGCTCAGCCAAATAGGTATAAGGGCCTTGTTTATACCGGCCATAGGTCCCTGGTAAAAAGAGGGGAACACGAGCCAGATAGCTAACCCGCTGGCCATGAGTATTAACGTCGATTTAAGAAGTTTAGAAAACATAGTAGCATTTCTAATCAATGTTAGTAAATACGTGGCTAATACGGCGAGCATAAACACAAAAAGATAGGCAATCGATATTTTATCGTACTCAACTACAAATAATGCGGATAGAGGCCTTTCGATAAATAGAAAGACAGTCGAGAAGACAAATATTGATAAGCTGAAAAGCAGGAGTTGGCGAGCATATGCTTTCCCTCGAATAAGCCATAAAACCCCCAGAGTAACAAACACCATTATTATTGCAAAAATAGTCTCCACACTTACCCACAGGGAGAAGGCTGCTATAAACCCACCGAGAAAAACATACTTATCTCTATCAGGTTGATTCACCATTCTAAACAAGCATCCCAGCAATATAATAAACAATAACATTAGCAAGCTGTGATGGTCAGGCCTGCCGAAATGGAAAACCTGTAAAAGCAGTGATTGGGAAATAAATAATAGCCATAGTAGTCGTCGACTGTTCTTATTCATGACTGACAGGGTTGCCCAATAAAGAGCTAGCAGACAGAAAATACCCAGTAGAGGGCTAATGATGATGCCCCATGAAAGCAGTCCCTTCTCGAATCCTTGGAAAGGAGTCAATGCAAAGGCTCCGGCCAGCAGCATAACATCTAATGGACGGGTCCAATGCAGCTCATCTCCATAGGGGTAGTTGCTTCTATGTATGACCGAATCATACCAGTCGCCGGTTTCAGCCAGTTGTTCCACCCTGACCAGACGCATATAGGTATCAGTATCCATTAATTCGGCATGTTCTTTAGTTCCAATCCCATTATATGAGACAATGAGAATCAATAAAAAAATGAATACAACCAACAAAAAGTAGGGCAAGAATTCATTTTTTCTTTTAGGAATCTCCATAATATTACCCCGCCAACTATTTCATTCCAATATTTACATTAAAATGACTATTCGTCTTTCGATACAGAATCCCTGCAAATGGTTCGATAATAATTAGGGAACGAAGCGTGAATCTACCATAGGATATTACGGTAGATAATTCAGAGCGGTATAGTTAAATGCTGTTTACGCCTATATTTGCTACCCACTCTTAACTCTGGAGCGACCATTAAGCGGCAGGTTGGCAATAAACACAGCTGTGATAATCATTAATCCACCACTAATCTGCAGGGAAGTGAGACGTTCGCCCAGCACCAGGGCGGCGGATATAGCGGTAACCAGAGGGACACCATTTAAGAACACAGCTGCTCGCGATGCCGAGATTTGGGTAAGGGCATAATTATATAGGAAATAGGCAGCTACGCTGCAAAAGAGAACTAGAAATATGAGGGCGGCGAATGATTCAGAGGTTACGGTACCCCAGCTATGGGTTGGGTATTTATAGATGAACAGGGGCAGGAATAGCAGAGTGCCATAAAACATTTGATAGCTGGTAATTACCAGCGAGGACAGCTGAGCTCCCAGGCTGCGGGCACAAACCATGTAGAGGGCTGCGGATAGGGCTGCACCCAGAATTAGCATATCTCCTATAATGGAGGTGTGTAACTCGGCCATATTCGATTGACCCAGGATCAGAACGCAGATTCCGGATACCGACATTACGATGGCGAATAAACTTCTTTTATGGATTGGTTCCTGCAGAAAAATGCGGGCCAGGATCATTACCATTATCGGTACAGTAGCCAAGATAATGGAGGCTTTGGAAGCGGAGGTGCGGGTTAAGCCCAGAGTTTCGAAGTAATAATAAAGGCCCGGTTCAAAAAGACCGGTGAGAAAAAGCTTGCAATGAGTGGCCTTGTCCAGCACCGGAAATCCTCGTATCATCAGTATGAAAAATAAAATTAGGGAAGCCAATGAGAAACGAAGGAACATGTATATAATGGGGGAGAAGCTTTGGAGTGCAATCTTAATCCCAATAAAAGATAAACCCCATAATATCATGGTAGATAATAGGGCAAATAAGGTAGCGGCTTTACTATTCATGATGTGTCTCCCTCGAATAATGATATGGCATCTGGTCAAACTGTTTTTCATTGTACCACAGTTGGACCGAGGGAGTGGGGATTATCTATGGCGAAACCAATGCGGAAATGGAATAACCCCCAGGATCTCTACATCGGTCCGGGTATCGGGGGGGCGTCCGCTGCTAAATGAGGGCGGCTAGGATATTGGCAGAAGATATAAAACGGATCTGACCTTAGACTCCAAAGAGTTTAACATCAGATCCGTTCATGTGGCCTTATTCATTTATTGGTCATCTCCTATATATCCATAATTGGACCGCCATTGTTATAGAAGTAAGCCAGTTTTTCATTCAGGTATTGCTTGATCCTTTCCTCGGTTTCCCTTTTTCCCTCTGGAGCCATGTCAGGCACCAAGGTCAGGTCAGGTCTCTTATCCGCCAGGTTGTCATAGATGGGGTCCATTTTTATCGTTACGTTCATTATTCACAGCTCCTTTCAAAATTTAAAACCATCAACTATCCTTTGTCCACTATCCACTAAGTTAAATGTCCATTATAGGGCCGCCATTGTTATAGAAGTAAATCAGTTTTTCATTGAGGTATTGCTTGATCTTTTCCTCGGCTTCCCTTTTTTCCTCTGGAGTCATGTCAGGCACCAGGGTCAGGATGTTTTTTTCGTCCCCCCGGTTCTCAAAGGTTGTGTCCATCTTTCTTGCTACGTTCATTATTAGCATCTCCTTTTTTATAATTTTTACTTAGTGAAACTTTTAACAATATTAAATGCAAGTTGCGTGCCAATGCCCTCGAAATAATAAAATATAAGCCTCGAACTACCAAAGAAACCCCACACCGTGCGTATTATCAATTCAATTTATATTCAGCCAGTTTTACCACATAATTAAACTTTGTCACAAAAGTGTCACCTTGCTGCCATATAACCGCACCAGGGTGACACTTTTGTGACAGTTGAACTCGTTGCGGTAAATAGAAGGATATTTTTTTATTATTTGACCTCACTTTTGCTGATTAATGTTTCGTATTAATAGATGACAAAACAAAAAGGGAGTGGTGAGATGAGAAAAAGACTGAGTATTGCTATCCTGGCCTTGTTTATTCTGGGTATTTGCACCGGAGTGGCAAGCGCCAAAGACAAAGGTAAGTCGGACGTAAAGGGCCATGGTAACAAAAATAAGGCTGCCGTCAACAATATTGTTAGGAATACGAACCTCGGCTTCAAAGACATGGAGAAAGAATGGTCTCGCGAAGCGGTCATGGAGGCTACCGCATTGGGATTTGTTAATGGTGATGAAAAGGGCCGATTCAATCCCAATCAGCCGCTGACCCATCTGGAGGCAGTTGTTATGCTGCTGAATGCTGAAGGCGTAGATCTAACAGATTACACGCTTGATGAAGATACGGAAGAGTTTTTTGAGGATGAGGGACTGCTGAAAAAAATACCTGACTGGGGAAAGAAATATGTTCAAATCGCTTATGAGAACGGAATGATCCTGGAGGGTGAGCTGAAAAACTTTAACCCCCGCCAGGGCATCAAGCGTTATGAAGTTTGCCTTTATTTAGCGAGAATCACGGATGATATTGATAGTATTCCTCAAAGCAAAAAGGAATTTAAAGACTGGCAAGAGATACCGGCACAGTATAGGGAAATAGTCCGAAATATGCATAGTCTGGGTCTGGTAAACGGTGATTTAACAGGTAACTTCTCCCCCAATCGGGTGGTAAAAAGGTGCGAAATGGCAGTCATGCTGGGCAACCTGGAAGACAATGTTCTACACCGGTTTTCCAATTCTAAAGTTACTGGAACTCTGGAAGCAATATCAACTCCCGATGCGGATGGCGAGTATACTATTACTGTAAATACCGGCAGCAAAGATGTTGATGTGGTTGCTGATGAAGATACCGTGGTATTTGTAGATGGCCAGGAATTTGAGGATCTGGACGATATTGAGGAAGGCAGTCGGGTAAGGATCTTTATTAAGGATGACAAAGCTGTTCTGGTTAGGATAACAACTGTTGACTAGGATTTAACCGTAATAGGAACTTTTAGAACCGTATCAGAGCCTGATGAGTATGGAAATTATACTTTAACTGTATACACAGTTGACGGGGGCCGGGTGAAGTCAACGCTGATGAAGAAACCTTAAATAATAGGGCTGCACTCAGTAGCCCTATTTTCATAATGATGTGAATATCAACAACACTGTATGTTAGAATTCACATATTAGCCAGGGGGGGTTTCTAGGAGGACAGTGATGTTTGGTCCGGGAAAAAACAAAATAGATGAGCATATAAATATTTGTATCCAAAGATATCAAGCCGGGGACAAAAATGCCTTAGATGATGTTTATGATCACATATCACAGTTTTGCCTGCGGGTCATATCTAAAACATGTGGGAAATATATAAATTCCGATGATGAGGAAGCAGCAATTATTCCGCATGTAATTCTCGATGTGCTGGATAAATACAATCCAGATCGGGGGTCATTCATGGTATATCTGGGCCAGGCGATTAGGAATCGAACTATAGATGGATTGAGAAAGGCAAAACGCCATCCCGGTATTGCGCTCTCCCAGCTCGATACGGATATTCTATCGGCCGGGATAGAAGCTGTTTTCTACGAGGATATTATTGATGATATGGCTCGGAAACAGGAGATAAAAGTATTTGAGGAGTTGTTGGCCAATTTTGATCTGAACTTTGAGGTGTTGGCCAATGTATCGCCGCGGCAGTCCAAAACCAGGGAGCAAGCCCAGAGAGTTGCTCTGTTAATAGCTCAGGATAGTGAACTAAGTGCGTATTTGATTACAAAAGGGATGTTGCCCCATAAACTCTTGGAGGAGAGATTTTATTTGAACCGCAATATTCTGGATAGATATCGAAAGTATATTATTGCGGCGGTGCTTATCCATGTTCATGACCTGGAATATCTTAAACCGTATGTCTTGCCAGCACCGAGGGAGGGAGAACCATGGCTCGAATCAAAGGTATTGTAATGGAAAATAAAAATGGTCAGGCAATTATTTTGACCCCGCAGGGAGAATTTGAACGGACCAGAATTAAAAATCCTATCGAAGTTGGAGAAATATATTATGGAAAATCCCCTTCGATAAGAAACTATGCGCTCATGGCCCTTATAGTACTGTCTCTAACCCTGGGGACGCTGGATTTCTTTTCGGTCAAGGCTTACGCTCAGGTATCCTCATCGTTAGAGCTGGGTATAAACAGGTGGAATAGAGTTGTAACTGCACGCGCCCTGGATGTCAAGGGGGAAGAAATGCTGCAGCAGTCTAATTTCACCGGCCAAAAGGTGGATGAGGCGGTCGAAGTAATTGTTGATAAAGCAATGGCCGATGGAAGTCTTAAGCAGGAGATTCCCGATCAGAATTTTCCTTTGTCTGCCCAGAGCAAAGATAATAGGGATGAAAAATTCAAGCAGAATGTTGAGCAGGATATGAATAAGGGTATGCAGAAGGCTCTCGAAAAAAGGAATAATAAGGCTAACACTAATAAGGGTGCAATTAAAGAACCAGATAAAAGTTCCAATCTTCAAAAAAACGATAATGAAGGCCCACCAACCAAGATGGAGAAAGCCCAGGATAAATCATCAAAGAGCAAATAAGTCCGGGGACAGTCCCCGGACTTATTCCCTTTTACTCATTAATCGATGTTGATCTTGGTCTTATTTTCGATGGTGGGTTCGGCTTTGGGCATGGTTACTTTTAAGATGCCCTCTTTATATTCGGCGGTTATTTCCTGCTCTTTGATTCCCTCAACTCTGAATTTGCGGGATACCTCACCATAGTATCTTTCCCGTTTGATATAGTTTTCTTTCTCTTCCTTGGTCTCCTGCTCCTGTTTGGCTGAAACCAGCAGTCGACCATCCTGCCATTCAACTTCGATATTCTCTTTCTTGAAACCGGGCATTTCCGCCTCGAGAATGTAAGCTGCGTCTGTTTCCTTAAGATCGGCGCGAATTCCTGCCGTATCAGTCAGGAGGCCTTTTTCAAAGAGGTCATTAAAGCTGAGTACTCCTCGGAAAAAATCCACCGGAGTCAAAGGATGGAATCGACGGGAAGAATGAAACCCATTACTCATTGCAATCTCTCCTTTCCTTTGTAGTGATCACATGAATCCACCTATTATTATTATAAAAAGTATTTAGCATTTTTGCAAAAAATACGCAAGGTTGTTTGCATATATAACGTAATTACCGCACAATCATAGAGGGAGGGGGTTGACGGATATTGGCTATAACTGAGCTTGGTTTTTATAAGCTTATGAGTGGCTTTATGCAACTGGATAGGCTGGCTTATCAATGGGTACATACCGTACATGCTCCCTGGTTGATAAATATAATGCTGGTTATTACTTATATGGGTTTTTCACTGACTTATCTTATCCTGGCAGCGGTCGTCAGCTGTTATTTACTGTATCGGCGCCAGGTATGGGAGGCGGTGTTCCTTAATATAAGTCTATTCTCGGCCTGGGGCTTGATGGGTCTTTTGAAAAATTGGTTTGAGCGCAGCCGACCTACCGGAGAGGTCTTGACCGCCGCCGGAGGATACAGTTTCCCCAGTGGGCACGCCATGTTATCAATGGCTTTTTATGGGTTCCTGGCCAGCTTACTGCTAAGCCGCAGCAGTAGCAAATGGGCCCCATTAGGAGCCATATCTCTTTATATACTTGTATTCTTGATAGGGTTTAGTCGAATTTATCTGAATGTTCATTACCTCAGCGATGTCCTGGCCGGTTTTATATTCGGATTCATTTGCCTGATCTTAAGCCTTAAAGGTATGGAGGCAGTAAGAAGACGCTTAGGAGGTGAATGATTGAGGACCAGGCTGATGATTAACGATCCCGGCGCCAGCGTTTCCCGGCTTTTCTGTCCCGCTTGGCTTCGTCCGAGAATATACGCTGATTTTTCTTCTGTTGGGCCTGCCCGCCGATGTACTCCGTTTCCATTCCGCGCGCTACGATCAGGGTATTGCCTTCATCATAGGTCAGGGCAATGGGAAGGTTGGATTCCCCCCACACGACCCGGTACCCGTTCTCCTTTAGGGTGCTGTCTTCCTTGAGCATTTTTCTAATTTCTGCTTTTAGAACCGAAAAACCAGCGCTGCTGTGGCGCCCTTTGCCATGGTTTATGACCAGCACATCGACCCCGTGCTTCACTGCCCAATCTATGTTTTGCTGGGTTTTTTCCCGGGATTCTTTTATGTTTAACCCATGCAGGTTCAAAACTTCTACTTTCAAACTACCTCTCGTCCTTTCCATGACTCAGCATTGGGGGAAGCATCGTTGCCCAAATTTTAGCATATTTATGATTGCTAATAAAGAGGTTGCCGCTCCTGCGTTGCACCTTGGAGAACTTGTTGCTATAATCCTTTCATAAGGAGGAATTGCTGTGAATATGCAGGACATTGAGGTAATGTTTACGGAAAAAGAAGTGAGAAAGAAAATAAAGGAACTGGCCGAACAGATTACGCGCGACTACGCAGGCGAAGAAATCCTGGTAGTTGGTATATTGAAGGGTGCTTTTATATTTATGGCTGACTTGGTGCGGGAAATCGATCTGCCTTTACGGCTGGATTTCATGGATGTATCGAGTTATGGCGTTTCAACAGTTTCATCGGGTGAAGTGCGCATCATGAAGGACCTTGATGATTATATCGAGGGCAAAAATATACTTATTGTGGAAGATATCATCGATACCGGCTTAACACTGAATTATATATGCGAGATTTTGCAAAAAAGAGGTCCCAAAAGTTTGCGGATATGCTGCCTGCTGGACAAGCCCTCCCGGCGCCTGAGCTCCATACGGCCTGATTATGTAGGCTTTGCAATCGAAGACCGTTTCGTGGTAGGGTGGGGTCTGGATTATGCGGAACGGTATAGAAATTATCCGGTTATCGGTATTTTAAACCCGTCAGTCTATAAGAAGTAGAGGTGCAGTAATGGAAAAAGAATTAGTTTTAGTCCTTGATTTCGGGGGCCAATATAATCAGCTTATCGCTCGCCGGATCAGGGAATTATCAGTGTACAGTGAAATGGTTCCCTTTAATATATCGTTTGAGGAGGTAGAGGCCAAAAGGCCAGCCGCGATTATTCTAACCGGGGGACCGGCCAGCGTACATATTAAGGATGCTCCAGCGTGCGACCCGCGCATATTTTCGCTGGGTATTCCGATGCTGGGAATTTGTTATGGTATGCAGCTTATGGCTCACAAGTTGGGGGGAGCAGTACAGTCCAGTGATTTAAAGGAATATGGGCGTACTCAGCTTAATGTGGCCGGGGATGACTTGCTGTTTAATGGTGTTTCTCCCCGGACCCAGGTATGGATGAGCCATGGAGACTCAATAAATGCCATACCGCCAGGGTTTACTGTTATAGCCAGCACTGATAATTGCCCGGTGGCAGCTATATCTAACCCGGAGTCTCAATTGTATGGAGTGCAATTTCATCCCGAGGTCAAGCACACCATTGAAGGACAGCAGGTATTAAGCAACTTTCTGTTTAAAGTAGCCCAACTTAAAGGTGATTGGGATCTTAGTGATTATATTGAAGAAATGGTACAGCAGATCCGGGCCCAGGTTGGAGATAAAAAGGTGCTTTGCGGTCTGAGCGGGGGAGTGGATTCATCGGTGGCGGCCACCATGGTTCATCGGGCCATAGGTGATCAACTGGTTTGTGTATATGTAGATAATGGCCTGATGCGCAAGGGCGAGACGGAATCACTTATCGAGACCTTCAAGGATCAGATGCACATGAATTTGGTTATTTCGGATGCCAAAGAGCGTTTTTTAAGTAAATTGGTGGGGGTTACGGAACCAGAGCAAAAACGCAAAATTATTGGGGAAGAGTTTATCCGGGTATTTGAAGCGGAAGCCCAGAAACTGGGTAAGATTGATTATCTGGTGCAGGGCACTATTTATCCCGATGTGGTGGAGAGTGGCACCAAAACCGCCCATACTATCAAGAGCCATCACAATGTAGGGGGACTGCCTGAAGATATGCAATTTGAGCTGATTGAACCTTTGCGGCTTTTGTTCAAGGATGAAGTCAGGGTCATTGGTGAGAAATTAGGAATTGCGGATGAAATAGTCTGGAGGCAGCCCTTCCCTGGACCAGGGTTGGGGGTCAGAGTCCTGGAAGAGGTTACTCCGGAAAAGGTTAAAATTCTGCAGGATGCTGATTATATTGTGCGGGAGGAAATAAAAAAGGCCGGCCTGGAAAAGGAGATCTGGCAGGCCTTTGCGGTGCTTCCACCGGTTAAAAGTGTGGGTGTTATGGGCGATGCCCGTACCTATGCTTATCCCATCATCATCCGGGCGGTGGTCAGCGACGATGCTATGACCGCCGAGTGGGCTCAGCTGCCCTACGAATTATTAGATGTTATGGCGCGCCGTATCGTAAATGAGGTGCGGGGTGTGAACCGGGTTGCTTACGACATTACCAGCAAACCGCCCGGAACGATTGAGTGGGAATAGATGCCACAATGCCCCGAAACCCAGTAATATAAGGGTAATCCGGGGCATTGTTTATAGCCGTGGTAGCAGTATGGAAGCATTACTCAAAATTCTCCGGTTTTTCGCTGCCTTTTAGTCCATTTTCAGGGGCATAAAGGACATTCAGCTTGTCCGATACTTCCCCGTGCTTATTGGGATAAAGATGAGCATAGGTACCAAGAGTGGTCTCCACGTTTTCATGGCCGAGGCGCTCCGATATAAGCAGCGGAGAAAACCCAAGCTCAATCAATAACGACGCGTGCGAATGGCGGAGGTCATGCACGCGTATTTTATTTACACCAGACTTCTTACAACCTCGGACCATTTCGCTATGGAGATAGCTTTTTGTATAGGCGAACAACCGTTCCGAAGGATCATAGTCATATAAGCGGCCAGCGTAATCGCGCAGGACATCAAGAAGGAAGTCGGGCACCGTAATCACCCGGCGGCTTTTCGGCGTCTTTGGAGGAGAAACAACATCCTCGCAGCTAAGCCGGGCGTAGCTTTTGGTAATGCTTATCGTTTTAGCCTCGAAGCTCACATCATCCAAGGTGAGAGCGAGGAGCTCTCCGGAACGCATGCCGGTCCAGAATAAAGTGTTAAAAACAGCAAACGAGGCAGGCTTGTCCGATATGGCAGCGGCGAAGCACTGAAACTCGTCCTGCGTCCAGAACTGCATAGCCTCGGCGTTCTTCTTACCGACAGAACCGGCGACCGCCGCAGGATTTACCTGCAGGCCATAATAACGCTTTGCAAAATTGAAGATAGCCGACAGCTGGTTATTTATCGTTTTTATGTAGGTGGGCGAATAATCGGCCTCATCATTCAGAAGGTCATTCTGCCACTTTCGGACAACTGCCGGAGTGATCGCATTGACAGGCAAGTCCTTCAAGGCTGGAAGGACCTTCGAATCAATGAGATACTTTTTGTTTTCGTAAGTCGTAGAGCGGAGCCGCGTTTTGCAGTCCTCCATATAGAGATCAACCATGGAGCCGAAGGCCATGTCGCAGCTGCCGCTTTGCTTTTTTAGAAAGTCCCGCTCATATTGAGCGGCTTCCGATTTCTTAGCGAAGCCGCGCTTTTTATGCTGCCGGACGGTCCCGGACCAGTCCTTATAGCGGAACCAGACATACCATGATTTTCTTTCTTCGTCCTTATAAACAGGCAACGCAGCACCTCCCTTCACTGAGCTCCAGCCGGGTACCGGACAGGGGCTTATTTTTTATGCCTATTCTCTATCCACATGACCAGAATCGGCCTCATTGCCTTGGAGAACGGAGACCTGAGCGAGGATAGACATGGAAAGCTCGGCGGATACCCCGGCAGACTGGAGAGCAGAGACTAACTCCGCTAAGGGCTTCCCTGATTGGAGGGACTGCGCCGCGACCATGTAAGCGTCCACCGTACCCATTACGGCAACGAAAAGACTATCCCGCAATCCAGACTCCGGTGGAAGCGATAGCGACGATCGGGCAAAGGCGCTCCATAATTCAGACTGCCGAGCTGCCAGAGCTGATACTTCATCGGCCATACGCGGTGGCATATAACGAGAGGTCCCAAGTCGGCCGGGCTCAACTTCTTTGATATACGGATCAGGCTCCTCCTTGAGACCCAGCAGGAAATCAGTGGACACTCTGAAATAATCCGCAACGGCATACAAAACGTCAATTGGAGCCGTCCTGCTCTGCTTTTCATAATAGCTGATACTGCCGCGGGACAATCCCAAAGCGACACCGAATTCATCCTGCGAGAGTTTCCGCCCTTTGCGTAAACCAAGAAGGCGTTCAGAAAAGCACTCGCGCACCTGCGCCTCGGTTTCGTTTATTTTACTTTTTCCCATTTTCGGCCTCCTTTTTGTTTAACAATATCGACAAAGAAGCGCTGGTCAAGCACTACAAATGCCGAAATTGAACAACATTGTTGAACTTGCTCTATCCAGTTGACAACAACAGCAGCAAGACTTTATACTAAGACTATATTACACCAATACTAATCAAAGGTCAATAGCAACAGCAACAATTATATGCAAAGGAGGGCGCGAAATGAGTAAAGCCAATATCGATATTAGGAGAGAGGCCAAGGACGCAAACGTGGCCCATTGGCAGATTGCAAAGCGTCTGGGATGCGCGGAGTCGACATTCTGCCGCAAACTTCGGGAGGAGCTCCCCCCTGATGAAAAAGCGGAAGTCCGGCAGGCCATTATGGAGCTTGGAGCGGCGAGGCGAGGAGGCGGTAACGATGGCAACGTCTGCGAGGCATACGGAGCATGATCAGCTCCGTCAAGAAGGAGAGCATAGAGCAATAGGAGGAAATGCGAGAGGAGGTAGCAAGCATGGCAAGACCCATTAAAGCTGGCGTTGACTACTTCCCTCACGACACAGACGCGAGTAGCAAAAAGACAATATTCACGCTTGAATCCATGTTTGGAAACGACGGATACGCATTTTGGTTTAAGCTGCTGGAAACGCTCGGGACCCAAGAAGGCTTGTTTTTCGATTGCAATAAAGTACCCGACTGGCTTTTCTTAATTGCCAAGATGAGAGTTAACAGCGATACCGCGACAGAAATTCTGAATACCCTTGCCAAAATAGAGGCGATAGACCCAGAGTTATGGGATAAAAAGATCATATGGATTCAGAATTTCACTGATCGTTTGAACGATGTTTATAAAAAGAGATCGACAGACATTCCTCAAAAACCTGATTTCTGCTCCGAAAACAATAGTTTCCGCACTGAAAACCCAAGCAGTAATGACATTAACGGAACGATAATCCCACAAAGTAAAGGAAAGGAAACTAAAGTAAAAGAAAGAATAACAAACTCCCCCTCTTTCCCCCAAGGGGGAACCGGAGCGTCGGATTCAAATATTCAAGAAAAGCGTTTTGATGAATTCTGGGCGGTTTACCCTAAGAAGACTGGGAAACAGGCCGCCTTTAAGTCATGGCAGAGAGTCAAACCCACCGCCGAATTGCACAGCAGAATAATAGCGGCAGTGACGGCAGCAACCAAGACGGAGCAATGGCAACGAGAGAACGGCAGATACATACCAAACCCGGCCACTTGGCTAAACCAAGGCCGCTGGGACGATGAGATCGCCGAGACTATCACAGACGCACAGCAAAACAGCAATTATAAGCAAGATTACAAAATGGAAGCTGGCCAAATACGAAAAGCTGGGAGTGCAGCGCCGGGCTTCAAGCTCGCAGGAGAACCAGATGACGAGTATGAACAAGTGCGTCCGGTTCTTTCTGGTTTTCATATGGCAGAGTGATGAAGAGGAAGAAGCGTAAAGCTGAATCGCAAACGAGCTGGAGGGCAGCGCGGCATGTATTCATACAAGCGAAAGCGAGAGCCTTTCCCTTCCCAAAGAAAAGCTCCCGCTCTGTGATAAGCAGAGATATAAAATTCAATACCAGTTTATCACAGAGTGAGGAGGGACGCAATGACAAACGAGGATCTGGCTGTAATGGCTGCAGGAGGAGACGAAGAAAGCATGCGCGCCCTTTACATAGCAGTAGCACCGCTGGTGCTGAACCTGACGAGTAAATACTTCCCGCTTTGCACCGGGAGGATAACGGACCCGGAAGACCTCATCCAGTGCGGATACTTCGCAGTGTGGGAAGCGGCAAGGGCATTCAATCCCGCTCGTGGCTGCAGGCTCACAACTACCCTGCACTACCACGTCCAGAACGTATGCTGGGAGCAACTCGGATTTCGGAGGAAGCAGCTTAAAACAGTTTCCCTTTCCGCCCCGATCGACTATGACGAAGACCTGACCATAGAGGACACCATAGAAGACCCCAGAGCCAGCATATACGAATACGTCGAGCTGAACGAAATGCAAAAGGTCCTCAGAGAAGCGGTAAACGATCTACCCGCCCTCCGAAAATACATAATTTATCGCTATTACTTTGGAGAGGCGACCATTGAACAAATAGCAGCGGAGCTCGGGAGGAGCAAGACTACGGTGTCCGACATGCTAAAAAAGGCATATTACGAATTATCCTGCCAGCAGCCGGTATGGGATATCTGGGAGGCATACAGCGAGCAAGCGTTAACTGAATTCGGCTCACCGCTGGATTATGCAATAGCGATGGAGGCTGTAGCGGAGAAAAGAAAAAAGATTGTACCAGTCACAATGAATCAGAGCGGGCTCGAAATGATATAAGGAGGCGCCAAATATGAGCAATGCAAAGAATATAAGACGAAAAAGGATAATCAATGCTGCACTTCAGCGATACAGCGAGGGCGCCTCGACAGCGGAGGAGCGGGAAATCCTGATAGAATCGATGAAGCGCTACCGGGCAGAAGCAGATAAAAAGGGCAAGGGCATACCTTACAATGCGCTTATTCTTCGGTATTTTGCCGACCATCCTCAGACGTTTTCCCAAGTCGCAGCCCGGCTGCTTTGTACCCGAAGGACTGTGTTCAAATATTTAGTGTCAGGCAATTACTTTTTAGCACCTCACATATTCGGAATAGACGGCATCTACCTTGTTGCATCCGACGACAAGCTGGAAGAGCACGAGAAACAAAGGCGGCAGTTTGCAAATACCAAGCAGCTGCTGGAGAATTATCGGACGCTCAGAAATTACATTCAGGGAATTGACCTCGAGGCTGAACCGGCAGCGGGGAACCCTGTAGAGATTTTGGAGGGCGCTGATGGATTTACCTTATCAGATGACGATTTGAACTTTGAGATGATAAAGCAAAACCAACAGCGGACAAAAATTATCCTCGACTATATCGATAACGCCGTTCGGGAATACCGCTCCAGCTGTGAGCGGGCAGGCACGGAAGACACGCAGCGTCGGTACCGCATAATTAAGGCATATTTCCTTGATAAGGAAGCCCTCCCGATAGACCAGATCACGGAGCGGGAGCAAGTAAAAGAGCGTACCGTTTACAGGGATATAAAAAAAGCCATAGGAAAGCTGGCCTGTAGAATTTACACGCCGCGCCAGCATGACCAAGACGAGAAAGGAGGTGAGGAGGATGACGTTCTATCCAACTGCAGAATTTAGGAATCAGGACCGAGCAGAGTACGTAAAGAAGCAGAAACAACGACAAGAGCTGCAGCGGCAGCAAGAAGAGGCAATAGCTGCAGCAGCATTGAAGGCAGCAGAGAAGCCGCTGGATTTACAGGCCGCCGAAAAACTTTCCAAAGCGAGAGAGGATTTCAACAGGATACAAACAGGCGATCCCTACGCCATGGAGCAAACGAAGAAAGTCATAGGCGGTTTATTCGACGTGCTGGACTATTTACTTGGCGAAAAAATTCAACAGAAAGGAGGTGAATGAGATGGCCCGGGAAACATTCAGGATCGAAATTCCCATCGAGGTGCAGGACAAAACCGATCCCGGGATAACAAACGCCGAGCGAAAGGTGTCCCAGTTTGATAAGTCGATCGAGAAGACCAAGCGCAGTCTGGATGAGTTTAACAAAGCAAAATTCAACGTCATCATTGAGGCAGTCGATAAAGTGAGCGCTGTGGCAGGAAGAATCGGAACGACGGTCAGGGGCATCACCAGTAAGGTCTGGAGCGTAACCATGTCTGTTCTCGACAAGGCAACGGCACCGATCCGAGGCATCATAAACCTGCTAAAGAACCCCCTGATCCAGCTCGGAGCCGTGATAGGTGTGTCGGTCGGGCTCAAGGACACAATAGACACCTTCGCAACCTTCGAGGCAACCATGAGCAAGGTGCGTGCGGTCGGGGAAATGACAGCAGACCAGATCGCGGTCGTAACAGAGAAGGCCAAAGAGATGGGCAGAACAACCAAATTTACAGCTACGGAAGCCGGAGAAGCCTTCACGTTCATGGCGCAGGCAGGCTGGTCAACAGAACAGATGCTGGCCGGTATCGACGGAGTCCTCGCACTTTCGGCGGCAGACGGCCTCGACCTTGCAGCAACAGCAAGCATCATAACCGACTCCCTCGCCGCATTCGGACTGCAGGCTTCAGACACGGCACGCTTCGCAGACGTTCTCGCGAAAGCAGCAGCCGCCACCAACGTAGACGTAGCCCAGATGGGCGAAACATTCAAGTACGTAGCGCCAATCGCAGGAGCCATGGGATACACCATCGAGGACATGAGCACTGCCATCGGCCTGATGGCAAACGCCTCGGTCAAAGGAAGCATGGCAGGAACAGCACTCAAGACAGCAATCAGCAACATGGTAACGCCAACAGACGAGCAGGCAGCCCTTATGAAGGAACTCGGCGTCAGCATGACCGACAGCGCAGGAAATGCGACATCGTTCATGACCGTGATGGAAAACCTAAGAGGAGGCTTCTCAAAGCTGAGCGCAACCGAAAAGACGGCAGCAGCGTCGACCTTGTTCGGCAGCTACGCCATGAGCGGAATGCTGGCCATTATGAACGCGACAGACGACAGCTTCAACAGCCTCGCGGAGTCGATCGAAAACAGCCAAGGAACAGCGGAGCAAATGGCAGAGGTTATGCTTGACAACGTGGCCGGTTCATTCACCCTGATGCAAAGCGCTATGGAAGGCGTGAAGATTTCCCTCGGGACAAGGCTCGCACCGTACCTGCGACAATTCGCCACGTGGCTTACAAACAAAATGCCAGCAATCGAAAAGGCCATCGGGAAAGCGATGGATTTCGTAGATGAAAAGATAAACTGGCTACGAGCCACCATCGACCAATTCACCAGTGGAGAAGACTGGGCGAACGCCGACATCTGGGGAAAACTTAAAATCGCATGGGACAAGATAGTCGCCGAGCCATTCAGCGCATGGTGGAACAGCACCGGTAAGCAATTCTTCATCGATAAAGCAACCAGCATAGGACAGGGCATCGGCAGCGGAATCAGAATGGGACTGCTGGCGCTCCTTGGCATTGACGTAAGCGCAACGATGAGCGAAGGTCAATCCGTAGGAGCTGGCTTCTTGGCAGGCTTTAAGAAAGGCTTCGACACAGAGCAAATAACAGAGGCCCTGAAAACATGGGCCGAGAATAACAAGGAAGTAGTGGCGGTCCTCGGAGTAGTCCTCGGAGGGAAGCTCATCGGCGGAATTTACAGAGGCGTAAAGGAAGCCAAGAGCCTCGTCACAGACATAAAGAACATTTTCAGCAAGGGGAGCGGGAACACATTACCGGGAGCCACACCCTCCGCTTACATGGCAACCACAATGACTGTTACAGCGAGCGTGGTTAATGTTTACGGAGGAGTCGTAAATAACGCAGGAGAGGCAGCCAGAACAGCGGTTAATCTACTTACAACTGCTGGTGGGGCCGCAGCTGGAACAGCAGGAGCTGCCGCGGGAAAGGCTCTACTTACTGGCGGGGCACGGCTGGCGCTACCAGCAGCTGCAGGAGCAAGCGCGGCGAGCGG
>ENA-UOOK01002718-UOOK01002718.1-fermentation-metagenome-genome-assembly--contig:-NODE-2718-length-21131-cov-8.437986_pt1 | contig 21131 bp, 23 predicted proteins | sample MGYA00245777_ERZ724023 | MGnify/ENA primary metagenome ERZ724023 (study PRJEB28704, sample SAMN03018312) | fermentation metagenome | biome: anthropogenic terrestrial biome; feature: soil; material...
TAAGGCCACATTACGAATATACGGTTAAAATAAGTGGTCTTTCAGGAACTGAAGTTCAGGACAAATGAATCTGTTCTTACAGATATTTCCTTTTCAAAGATTGTAGTATTGGAACATTGGATGTAATTGTTGCTGAATCTAGCGAATTAAAAAAGAATGCAACAATTGAAACATATTTTTAACTTGTTTTTTAATTTCATTGTTAATTTCCATTTTTTCGGGAAGGACAGTCGTGTTCTCACGACCGGTGAGAGTATGGGGACCCGAAAAGCCGATAAATACAGGTACTTGCAAGGAAACCCAGCACTCAGATTCTTCAGGGCCGGCATTAAGTATAACTGCAATAAACCCGTATCTCCCTCTCCATGCTCATAGGACTCACAGGTACGCCGGGTACGGGTAAGACCTCGGTAAGCAAGCTTCTCGAAAAAAGAAGGCAGTGGAAGGTAATCCACCTTAACGACCTTATCAAAGAAGAACACCTCTACACCGAGGTTGATGAAAAAAGGGATGCGGTAGTAGCGGATATGGATCTTGTCCAGAGCCGCCTTACTGAGCTTATTGATGAAATGGAGAAAGGGTCGGCAAACGAAGTAGTAATTCTTGAAAGCCACCTTGCCCACTATATTGCAGATGCCGTTATCGTCCTCAGGGCATGCCCGCCGGAACTCAAAAAAAGGCTCGAAACACGCGGTTATTCGGAAGAAAAGATCAGGGAGAACATTGAGGCTGAAGCTCTTGATGTAATACTTGTTGAGTCTTCAGAGTGGTGCGAAAAGATTTTTGAAGTAAACACAACTGGAAAAAGAATTGAAGAAGTCGAGCAGGATATAGAAAAAATTATAGACCATATTTTAAGTGGAAAAGAAGAAGAATTTCCGGAGTATAAACCTGGATCAATTGACTGGATTGACCTTGTTCCTTAATGTGTAAAGAAAAAAAAGAGAAGGGACTAAATCCCTGAAGACTAACACTTCACTGTTCCCTTAAAACTATTATTTGCAAGAGCACTTGGTACATGTAGAGGTCTTGGAACAGCCGGAATACTTAGAGCAGGTGGTACTGCACTTGAAATTCAGCGTTACCTTTGCAGTGTCATAAACTCCATATTTGTTTACTGCTTTGTACGTGAAACTGTCACCTTTTTTAGAACAGGCAACTGGCTTTACATAGCTGAATGTACCATCGCTTTTCATAAACACTTTGCCGCCTTTTGCCGTGGTGATGTAACCAGTAGTTTTAACTTTGAGGCCACATCCCTTGTCATTAGCCAGCACATTAAATGTCTTGGATTTCTGGCTTGGGTTTAAGCTAAAAGAGTCATTTATTGCATCCGTTTTACATTTGCTGCATGTACTGCTGGTTTTACTGCACGCTGCTGCTCCTGTCATTGACATGACAAAGAAGATCAATGTGAATATACACAATACCTTCATCCACTTATTAAATACAAATTTTAACATTACTATAAACTCCATGTATTCGCTTAATCATAAGTATCTCAAAGACTCCGGCTTTTTAACCCGGGTTTTACTGTTGAATAAAATGCACTCTTTTGGGTTGAAAACCTGAAATTAAGAGAATAACATAATTTCATATGATTAAGTGATTATTAGATGTTTTATTTATAATACAGTTTTAATATAGATATACAGTATAGTGCTTATAATATTGCTATTTATTTCAATATACAATTTTTATTCAATGCTTTTTCGAGATGCATTCCCTTTTCCTGGAGAAACCCATATGAAAAAAGAAGGGCTAAAATTTAGAGAATACTATCCTCAAAAGGCAAAGGAACAATCGAAGATATCTTAAAAAATATTGAAGAGTGCATTAAATACAGATAGTTTTTTCTTTTATAAAAAATTTACCACTGGAAGGATATTATTAGCAAAAATACAACCTTCAAAATTTGCTACGTATTGTTATAAATAATTAGAATAGTTTGTATTTATATAGCGGATGAAGCAATTAAATGGGAATATAATAAGAAATATTAAAGAGTATGAATCAGGATGAACCATTTGTGAGGAAACAAAACATTATAAAAGACAATAAGAGAAGATAGAAGACAATAAGAGAAGAAAATTACAGAAAATAGCTGAAAAAAAGATTTAAGAAAAAACTATCATAAAGAAAAGTTGCTATCACTTGCAGAAACATTCCTTAGGCGGGCTACTCCATCGCAGTCTTTGATCACCTCTACAACTGGCTTAGGGACAAGGTGCTCCCACTTTTCTCCTTCAATCATCCTTCTTCTGATTTCAGTACCTGAATACCTTTCTCTTACATAAAGGGGAGATTCCTTAACGCTGAACCCGGCTTCCCGGAAAAGCTGGATGACCAGAGGATTGTTCGAGTACACCACGTCAAAACGAGGAGTTCTGGATGCGACGTGGTGAACCCAGATAGAATTATACCTGACATCTTCGATAGGAAGCACGTAATGACGGATAGGAAGGTGCTCAAGCGCATTATAGACCATCAGAACCCTTTCCCCTGCAGTAAACGGATCGGTGTCTTCATGGCTTTTCTGGGCACTTCCAATGCCTATGACCAGTTCATCCACCTCTTCTGCAATCCGCATAATTACGGCATGGTGTCCGAAGTGATACGGCTGAAAACGCCCTATGTAAAAAGCTCGTGTCATCGGATCCAACCTCGAATGTACCGAATTCCTCTTTCTAATTATGTTTCGGATTCAAATTGAATTTCAGACTGTTTCATTGCGGATTCCCGTTTCAAAGCTGAATTCTTTGCAGACTTCCAGGAAGTGTTCCGCATTGCCCTTACGCTTCATTTCGATAAGCTTTCCGACAAGTTCGAGACCTGGCTTGGGGTCTTCCATGATCTCCATCTCATCACGGACCATATCGAAGTATTTTTCCCCGATTTCAGTCCTTATGAAAACAGAGTTCCATCCGTCAGGCGTTCCAACCGAACCTACGGAAATATCGGCAAAGACAGAGGTATAGTCACAGCAGTGATGGCAGGGGTTTCTTGCATACTTTGCAACATCCTTGATCGGCACAGAGTGGACTTCTCCGTCCTTTGTGTAGACCCAGAATTTACCTTTTGTGAATTCCATCTTCACGATGTCCACGATATTGACCTTCATGATCTCGGGGATAATCTTGTGAAGCATGACATCATGATGGAAACTTTCCATACAGAGCAGGCCAATAATAAGCACGATCTTTTCGTTCACATTTTCCCGGATCAAACGTGCAGCATGTGCCTGACAGGGGACTCCAACAACTGCAATCCGGTTGTACTTTTCGAAGGCTTCTCTGAGAGCTGCTATTACAGGATCAGATGTATATTTTGTCCCTCTTACTTTTTCCACATCTTCTGCACTTGTCAGCAGAACGACTTCAGGCTCCCAGTTTTCGTTTCGGGTAATTCCTACAGCACAGTCAATTTCACCTTTATTGAAAAGGGCTTTAAGAATCCCGCTCGTTACGCCTCCGTCCTGGCTGCCGGCATTATCTTTAGATTTTGCGCCAAAGAACTTGCGGACATTTGAAAGCTCGTTTTCGATGAAACCATCCGCTACCGGACAGATCCTGCTGCAGGTTAAGCACCCTTCACAAACCTGGTACGCAGCCCCTTTTTCATACAGGCTCAGATCGTTCGGGTCTCGAATTTCTGCCGCCTTCTTTACGGTAACAGCCCCAATAGGACATATGGCCTCGCATGCCCCACAGGCTGCGCATACGTCATATTGAATGACTTCTGCAATCTTTGGTGGCAATCAGTTACCTCCAATGCCTTGATAAGTTTGCCCTACTGGCAAGATGTTTTTAAAAGTATAATATGAATAAATTAAAAAAAATTATTGCAGGATGTAATAAAATTACATCTTTGCAATGATTTCTTTGCCTATAAGCTTTATTGCCTTTTCTTTGGCAGGACCGATTGGGGATCCGGCGACAACCTGAGTTACTCCGATTGCCTCAAGTTCCTTAATCCTCTTCATACAGTCATCTGGAGTTCCGCAGATTGCAAAGGCTTCGATCATCTTGGGGGTAACAAGTCCGCCCATGAGAGAACCGAAGTCTCCTTTGGCAATGGCATCTCCAATCTGCTTCTTGGCTTCTACTGGAATGCCGTGGCGTTCGAGGACAAGGTCAGGGGACCCGGCGACGATGAAGGCGACCACTACTTTTGCAGCATTAACTGCTTTTGCAGGGTCTTTGTCGATTGAGAAGCAGGCGTATGCTGCAACATCGACTTCACTTGGGTCGCGGCCGGCTTTTACGGCACCCTTGCGGATCTGTTCTACAGCGACCTCAAAGTCCTTGGGGTGAGAAGCGTTGATCAGGACACCATCCGCAATTTCACCGGCAAGTTCGAGCATCTTGGGGCCCTGGGCACCCATGTAAATTGGAACTTTTCCGGCTTTGAAAGCAAGCTTTGCACCTCCGAACTTGATCATTTCGCCGTCCATGGAGACTTTCTTGCCGTCGATGAAATCTCTGATAGCATGAATTGCTTCTTTCGTGGTTGCAAGAGGTTTGTTCCAGGAAATGCCCATGGCATCGAAAGTTGCTTTGTCTCCAGGTCCGAGACCGAGAACTGCCCTACCACCTGAAATTTCAGCAATGGAAGCAATACTGGATGCTGTAATTGCAGGGTTCCTTGTATAGGAGTTTGTAACACCGGAGCCGATCTTGATGCTGTTGGTGTTCAAAGCGAGAACGGTAAGAGTAGAATATACATCACGGTTGTTGTAATGGTCAGTGATCCAGACGTGGTCAAATCCCTGCTGTTCTGAGAGCTTTGCGTAATATGCGATCTTTAAAGCAGGATCGCTCGGCACAAATTCAATTCCGAACTTCATCTTTGATTACTCCATAATCTACTGCTTAATGGCTAGATGGGTTTTTATCTCATATAAAAATATAGAGATTAAATTATAATTAACGTCTATTACAATAGGTGTTAATTACAACCTCTAACTAGAATTCATATAACAGTATTTAAGAATCTATATATAATTAACTGTATTAAAGGAAATGTATATAAAAGAATTAATAAAATGGTTCCTCAAACAGTCATTACACTAAAGACATGCTCAAGGCATGACTCATTCAAAATGAAATAACCAAACCTTATAAACCTTATCCAGAGCTTGATTTTTTTCAACCCATATTTCAAACTGGAATGAGAAGAACCAGAGAAAAGAATAATTAGCTTATTTTAAAGGAAGTTTTCTGCAGGGGAGAGGAAAAGATTTATATTGAGAAAATGTGCGGCGTCGAAATCTACAGAATATTTCATGGTAGGAAATTGACAAATATTAGGGTTACAGCCAGCGAAAAATAGAAAAAGAAAAGGCCTGAAAGCCCTGAACAGAGAGGTAAGAAAAAAATAAGACAGATAGAAATAGAATGAGAAGATTTATGTTACTTTTTTATAGAATTATATACAAAGAATAGCCAATATATATTGTTGAAATACCCGGAGTAAGTACCTGGAAAAAACACGGTAATGGGAAGCCCGCTGAAAGTTATGGTCAACTTGAGCTTAATAAATGAGGAGGTGAGCGAGCTATGGCTGTATCCAGAAAAGGAGAAAAATACCGCTGTGAGATCTGCGGCAATGAGGTCACCGTAACAAAAGTTGGGGGCGGAACGCTTGTTTGCTGTGGGGAAGAAATGACCCTCATAGAAGAATAATAACAAAAGAGTCCGAATTCTCTCATATAAGAGTGTAATATAAGAGTGTATGAGACCAGCCCTGAAGGCGTTTGGGTAAATTCGAATAAGAAAAAATTTTCTGCTTTGGAGGGAAAGAGATGAAATGTTATGAATGTGCCCGGGAGGGAAAAGATACGGATGCTGTGGGAATTTGTATCGTATGCGGGAGAGGAGTTTGCAAAGAGCACCTTATCCATGAGGAAACCCCTGTATGGGAAGGCAACTATCCTATTCAACTCAAGCCAGACTAGGAACATATCAAAAGAATTGTCTGTGTCCCCTGCCATGAAGCTTTGAAAGAGAACTGTCTGTTTAGTGAGGTTTGTTGAGGTGGTCAAATATGCTGAAATGTTACGATTGCCTTGAAAATAATAAGGACAGTGAAGCAGTAGGTGTATGCATAATCTGCGGAAAAGGTCTCTGCATGGAGCATATAAAACAGGTAGAATTCCCCATGAAAGGAGGCTATCCGCTACCTGAGGTCACACTCAAGAAAGACCTTCCCAGAATGATGTGCCGTGAGTGTATCGATACCATTCTTGGAGAAGATTTCTGCGTATAATCTAGAATTATGCGCTGAGCTGTAAATATTTTTTTGATGCCTGCGAATTAGAAGAGAGATTAAAAATCGACCGCAACAGGTGACACTCCCTACGCAGGCAACACTCCCTACGCAGGCAACACATATTGAAGCAGTTAAATATTCAGCAAGAAATATACCAACTAAAAAAATAACAACTGAAAAATAAAAATCATTGAGAACAGGAGGCTAACAATTGACAGAGCATAAAGAAGTAGTGGAAAATATAGGAAAAAAAATGGGATTCAAACCTCACATTCTTGAAACTCTTGAAGGACTCGACCCTGAATTTCTCGGGAAGTACAGGCGCTGTGATGGAAAGCTCCTCTCGGATGGAGCACTGTCCGCAAAAACAAAGATCCTTATGGCTCTTGCAGTTGTTGCATCCAAACAGTGTGAAGCCTGTACCGTGGCTCAGATGAAAAGCGCCCTGAACCACGGAGTAACCAAAGAAGAAATTATGGAAACGATGGATGTTATCTTTATAACCTCAGGAGCTCCGGCTGTAGCTGCCTGCAGAGAAGCCCTGAAGCTGTTGAAATAAAGGGATACATGATGGAGTTGTCCATAATAGAAACATGTTAACTAAAGATGAGGGTTAAAATTGTTAGGGCATAAGGTTATTGCCCTAAAACCCATTTACTACATAAATAATTTTGACATGTGCTGGATTCAACAGACTCTTTATTTGGAGACACAGGAGAAGGGACATGCAGGAAACCGAAACCAAGCCAATAAGGATTCTGGGAATATCGGGAAGTCCCAGGAATATGGCAACTGATTTTCTGGTTCAGGAAGCCCTGAAAATTGCAAAGGAGAAATATGGTGCAGAGATAGATTATTTCTCTTCTAAAGGAAAAAAGTTAAACTTCTGCATCCACTGTGATTTCTGTATAAGAAAAAAGGAAGGCTGCATCCATAAGGACGACATTGCAGCTGAACTATACGACAAAATGATCTGGGCAGATGCCTGGATTATAGGCACCCCTGTTTATCAGGGAACGGTAAGCGCCCAGACAAAAACGATAATGGACCGCTGCAGAGCTGTCGTTGCAAAAGAACCAAAGGTCTTTTTGAACAAAGTAGGGATGGGGATTGCAGATGGAGGAGACCGCATAGGCGGGCAGGAACCTGCTATTCAGACAATACTCAACTTTTATGTAATTAATGAAATGATCCCTGTTGGAGGAGGGTCCTTCGGGGCAAACCTGGGAGGGACCTTCTGGTCAAAGGATAAAGGGGCAGAAGGAGTTTCAGAGGATTCGGAAGGTATGCGGAGCCTTAGGAGGACCCTTAAGAAGCTTATTCAGACAGCTCAGCTTGTGAAGAGAGCTGCTTTAGAGGAGCCTGAAACTCCTGCACCTGAAACACTAAAAGAAGAGGCAAATAAGCAGTAAATCAGCAAGCTGGACCAGGGGTTAGGGATTCAGAAATCAGATCAGATCGAACTCAGATCGAAATAAGATCGTATAATCAGATCGCATAATCAGGATAATAAGTCATCAGAGTTTGATTAAAACCTAAGAAGGTGTTATCTTGGTAGAATCGCTAGGAAAGCAAGTTAAACGAATAGCTTGGGGAATTACAGGTTCTGGAGACCAGATGATTGAGACCTACAGTATTCTGGTGGACATAAAGAACCGAACAGGAGTTGAGACAATGGTTTTCCTGTCCAAAGAAGGGGAAACCGTAATGAAATGGTATCATCTGTGGGACAAAATTCAGAACGATTTCCCTAACTTCAAGGTGGATGCAGGCCCCAACTCCCCATTCATTGCAGGCCCGCTGCAGATGGGATACTATGATTTCCTGCTCATAGCCCCGGCAACTGCCAACACAGTGGCAAAGATCGTGTATGGGATTGCAGATACCCTTGTTACGAACGCGGTTTCTCAGACCGCAAAAGGAAAAACGCCTATTTTCATCCTGCCTGTGGACCAGAAAAGGGGAACTGTAAAAACTTCTGCTCCAAGCGGCAGAGCATTTGAGCTTACTATGCGCGAAGTGGATGTTACAAACTCGGAAAAACTTGCGCAGATGGAAAACATAAACGTGCTTGCCAATCCTTATGAGATTTATGATATATTTGGGATTGAACGGCCTTCTGAAGATATAATCGTGAAAATTAGAGAACAAAAGAAAAAGAAAGCAAAGAAGGAATCTCAGAGTTAAATATTTTTAAAATATGGGTAACCTGAAAAATAAGGTTGGGGGATAAAATATATGAAAAGTGCATATCAGAATATAGTAGAGGAAGTAAAAAATCTTAGAGGAGTTGAAGAAGCCATAGCTCTGGCGGTCGAAAGAGAAAAAGAAGCAAGAGATTTCTATCTACAAAAGGCTGCCCTTATGAAAAATCCAAAATTTAAGGAGCTTTATGGGTATCTTGCAGGTGAGGAAGTAAAGCATCTTGGTTATCTCGAAGAATACCGCGACAAAAAAGAACTGCCTGCAGTCAGTACGGAAAGCCCAAGTGGGCAGTCTTTCAGCCCTGAGTTTGATCCGGCCCGGACAAAAGTGGGAGAGATCACACTTGGAGATGCAGGCATTCTGCTTGCAGCCATGAGGCACGAGAGAAAGAGTGAGGATTTTTATTCAGAGCTGGAAAAACGAGCCGAAGACGAAAGTCAGAGAAATTTCTTCCAGATGCTGTCAGTGTATGAAAGAGGCCATTACGAGCTTATTGACAGCTACCTTGAAGACATCACCAGGTTCCGCATGCAGACCTGAAAAATACAGAGGGCTGTGAGTACATGGAAACCGAAAAAACAGGTGCAGCCGTCGAACTTGCCAGAGGAGTTTACTGGGTAGGGGCAATTGACTGGAACGGCAGGGACTTTCACGGGTTTGCCATTCCGGATGGGACAACCTACAACTCCTACCTCATTACTGGAGAAAAAACTGCCCTCATTGATACTGTAAAGACCCCCTTTGCAGGAGAGATGCTGGGGCGCATAAGTCAGGTAATTGACCCTTCAAAGCTCGACTATATCGTAGTAAACCACATGGAACTTGACCACACAGGTTCCCTGGCAGAGCTTAAGAAGGTGACCGACGCAAAGATATTCATTACAAGAAGAGGGGTCGATATTCTCAACGGCTACTTCAGAGATTCTGGCAGTGAGAACTGGAACCTTGAGATTGTGAAAACAGGTGACGAGCTGGACCTTGGGGGCAAGACCCTGATGTTTCTTGAAGCTACAATGCTCCACTGGCCTGACAGCATGGAAACTTTCCTGAAAGAGGACAGGATTCTTTTCTCAAACGATGGGTTCGGGCAGCATGTGGCTACCTCAAAGAGGTATGATTTTGAAGCAGGGGATGCCCTTCCTTATGCTGCCGAGTATTATGCAAACATACTGATGCCTTTTCATATGCCTCTCCTTCGCTTTCTTGGATTGCTGGACAAACTGGGAATAGAGCCTCTGCAGATCGCTCCTTCCCACGGGATCATATGGAAGCAGGACCTCAAAAAAATTCTTGATGCATACAGAGCATGGGCTAATGGGGAAGTAAAGGAAAAAGTGCTGGTCATATACGATACAATGTGGGGCAGCACGGAGATAATGGCAAATGAGATTGCTGAAGCTGTCCGCGCCGACGGGGTTGAGGTAAAGCTTCTTAATCTCCGGAAAAACAGCAGGAGCCATATAATGAAAGAGATGCTCGATGCAGCCGCCTTTGCAGTGGGCTCACCAACCCTGAACAATGGGCTCTTTCCGACAGTTGGGGATTTCCTTGTATACCTCAAAGGCCTGCGCCCCCAGAAGAAAAAAGCTATGGCATTCGGGTCATACGGCTGGGGAGGAGGAGCAGTAAAAGCAATCGAACAGGAATTAAAAAACTCAGGAATAGAAGTGCTTGGACCCGGTCTGCAGGTCCGGTACAGACCATATGGCAGAGAACTGGAGAGATGCAGAAAACTTGGAGAACAGCTTGCGGCAGTCGCGAAAAGGCAATAACTCCAGAACCGCAAATGGACGATTAAGGAGCTATCAAATTTTGCTATTTATTAAATTCGTTAACCGATACCAGAATAATAATTAAGAAGAGTACTAATTAAGAAGAGTACTGATTATACTCTCAGAGTTTAATGGTCCTGTTCTTCTCCAGAAACTCTGCAAGCTTTACGATTTCTTCAAGCTCAAGGCCGAGTTCTTCACCTTTCAGGGATGCTTTGAAAAGTTCTCTTTTTGCAGGGATCTCAGCAACGACATTAACGCAGTTGACCGAAGCCAGCATATCTTCCCTTATATCCGGCTCTACCTTATTAAGCACGAAATAGACCCTGCACCCGCACTGCCCGCAAAACTCATCGAACTTCTTCGAAAGTTTGAGGGACTCGTAAGAGGGATCAATAACTACAAGGATCAGGTCAAAGTCCTTATCGACCCCGCGCCCAAAGTGTTCAGTGCCGGCTTCAGTATCTACAATTACAATATCATCTTTCCCGAGGTCAAGGTTTTCAAGAAACTCCCTTGTCAGGACTCCCATTGGGCATGCACAGCCCTCTCCGTAATCGTGGATCTTCCCAACAGCCATGAGCTTTAGATTTCCTTTTTCTTCCACAAATTCCGGAGGCAGGTCAGAAAAGCTCCACCTTTCCTTGAAAAACCGGGACTGCTGCTGGCCCGTGCTCGCTCCTATCTGAGTCAGCCCTCCCAGGGAACTGGTCTTTGGAGCTTTCTGCTTTTCCTTAAACCCTTTTTTCCCTCCGAAATACTCCATAAGGTCCCGCGGAGCTGCCAATCCAAGCTGGCTGTGCAGCCCGTAATTGGACTCGTCTATGTCGAGCACAAGCACGTTTTTTGTTTTTGCCATCTGCTTTGCCAGGAGAGCTGAAATAGTACTCTTTCCGCTTCCTCCTTTCCCGCACACTGCTATTCTCATACAGAGTTCACCTACCCCAGTAATTTATCCTGCGGGGTTAAAAGGACTTCCTTTAAGTGATTCTGAACTTTCACATGGCAAGACAGCAATAAGAATATGTAAGAGAATGAGTCAGAGTTCAAAAGGAAATTAGTAGAAAATAGAAGTAAAGATTGGAAGTAAATTCTTTTAGTGCCTCAGAACTCATAGGGCTCATCATGAAATCAGCCAGATTTTTCATCACAGGCACGTATTTGAGATTAAAAAAATGTTTTAAGGGAATTGTTCATTCCCAGATAAATGTTCTTCAGTACTCTCCGCGGAGCTCAGCCTGAATCTCTTCAGCGATCTTGCGGGCAGCTTCTTTAGGAGACTCTGCTTTGTAGATGCTCCTGCCCACAATCACCCAGTCTGCCCCTGCAGCAATCACATCAGAAGCTTTTCCGCCCTGGGCGCCTACGCCTGGAGAGATTATAGTAAGTTTGTCTCCGATAATTTTCCTGATCTTCTTTACCCTATCCGGGCGCGTGGCTGGAGCAACAAGCCCGAAAGCTCCGGCTTCAACCGCCATTTTTGTGATCGCCTCTGCTGCTGGCTGCAGGAACTCAGCTCCTCCTGGGTGGCTCATTTCGCTTACGACAAAGACGTCCTTTCTGTACTCTGAAGCAACTTCAATGCAGGCATCAAGACTGTCCCTGCCTGTAAAGCCCTGCACAATAACAGCATCGGCTCCGGCTTCAAATACCTGGTCACAGATAAGGCGGTTGGTGTTCGGGATATCGGCAACCTTGAAGTCAGCTATAACCGGTGCAAACTCAGCAAGCTCTCTTATTATGTCAAGCCCCGCGGCAAGGACCAGAGGGTAGCCCACCTTTATTGCGTCCACTAATTCCCAGACGTCTTCTGCAATCTTCAGCGCTTCTTCCCTGTCGGTTACGTCCAGGGCAAGAATCAGACAGGTATTCCTTTCCATCAGATCACCTCTTTGAAAGGCGCGTCCTCACAGCTGAAACAATAAGCGGGAGAGTTATTGTAGAGTCTGCATATACAGTTACTGATTTTGCATCCTCCCCTACCTTTCCCCAGGACCTGGCTTCATCAAGAGTCGCACCACTCAGACCTCCGGTTTCCGGGCGGTCCATTGTTAGCTGGATTGCATATTCAAAAGACCTGGGAGTCACAAGCATTGACTGCAATATATAGTTCTTGGGGACCCCTCCTCCAAGCAGCATAGCGCCTGCACTTTCAGCCTCATAACAGATATCTATGAACTCGTGCATGTCTGCAAAAGCGTCCACATGCAGAGGGTTCCCTTCCTTATAGAGCCAGCCCTGAAGCCCTATTACGGAGTCCTGAATAGCAGGACAGTAGACAGGCACCCCCATTTCGGCGGCGGTTTTCAGGATTGAGGAGTCATCGTCCAGATTTTTCCCGATTTCGGTAAGGACCTGACGGATAGAGACGTTTTCCTTCGGAAGCCCTGCATAAACGCTCTGCAGAAACTCTTCAAGGTCGGTAAAGTGCTGGTCAGGGAGGTAAACATCATAAATCCTGTCAATGCATTCATGCCTGAGCTGGATATCGTTTACGCAGTCTGAACCTTTGTAATGGTGAAGGCCGAGGGCTTCAACAGTATCATGCACCATATTGGCGCCTGTTGTAACAAGCACATCTATGTATCCGTCCCGGATCAGGTCTGCAATAATAGTTCTCATACCTGCAGGTGTCATTGCTCCTGCAAGCCCGAAAAATTTCGTAGTATTCTCGGAAGCCAGCATATCGTAATAGATATCCACGGCTTCAGCAAGCCTGCCTGCTCCAAAGGCACAGCCGCCGTACTCTCTCACAAGCTCATCTACGGTCATATTCGGGACTATTTTTGCTCCTTTAACAGGAGTCGTAAGATTTTTAGCAGAAGCTCCAAAATCCATTTTTTGTTCCTCTAAATTAAAGATTATTAAAACGTAATTTATGTTTAAGTATGTGCTTAAGTAAATATGCAGGATATCAGCGTATGTACGCATGCCTGTTACCAATAAATAAACGATAAACCAGCTTAACGGATTTGATATATAACTGTCCTGCAGACAAATCTAAATTCAAAGTTAAAGATCTCAAAATGTCCTGAAAATCTAAAATTTCCAGGATAACCACTGTTTTTAACTTTGGGCAACAGTTATTATCTTCGCGCAAGGTAACTATATACTGATTTATGTGAACACCTCGGTATAGATAAACTTTCTCTTCAAGAAACTGAAAGATAACCTGTCCCATAAAAAACTGAAAGAAAAGCAAACAAAAACCTGCAGGAAAACATATTAAAGATGTATTAAAGATGTATTAAATTAGAGATGTATTAATAAAGATCAATAGAGTCAGGGTAATAGAGTCAGGGAAAAACAATGCAGGATGAGATAATAAGATATGAAAATGTCGGCATAAGCTTTGGGAGCAAAAAAGTGCTTTCTAATTTTTCTCTTAGTATCCCGAAAGGAAAAAAGATCCTGATGAAAGGAAAATCAGGAACCGGCAAATCAACCCTATTCAAAATACTTCTTGGGTTTGAAAAGATTTCAGAAGGCTCGGTTTATTACAGGGGTAAGCTCTTAAGCCCTCAGGTATCCTGGCAGGTCCGAAAAGAGGTAGCCTACGTCTCCCAGGATACGGATCTGGGAGAAGGACCCGTAAAGGCCCTTCTGGAGGAAGTTCACGCTTACAGGCCAAATAGAAAAAAAATGGGCCCTGAAAAGCTGCATATGTTTATGGGCGAGCTCGAACTGGAAGAAGATATACTCGAAAAAAACTTTGAAAATCTTTCAGGGGGAGAAAAGCAGAGGATAGGAATTTTGATAGCCCTGCTTCTTGGAAGAGATATTTTCCTTCTCGATGAAGCAACCTCATCTCTCGATTCTGGGCTTAAGAAAAAGGTTGCCGACAACTTTCTTAAACATGGAGACTGGACACTTTTCATAATATCTCATGACCGCGAATGGGAAAGGGAAGAAGTGGAAATTATAGAAATAGAAAAAACGGACCTGATTGAAGAGTAAGGAAAAAACAGGTCTGATTGAAGACTATCCCGGAAAATGGAGTCAATTCCAAAATGTAACATCTTTCCCGAAGAATCTAAACGATTTGGTCCTTAAAAAGGATGTAGATGGCTAAACAGGAAGAATAATAAGAATAATGGCACAAAAATAAAAAGAGGAATTATAAGATGACAAGCCCTGATATATCAATATCTTCCTTGATGCTCTGCTTTTTGCTGCTTGTGATTCCTCTGGCAATCAGCTATAGGATTAAACTCCATATTTCCCGGACAACAATAGATGCAGTTGCCCGCATGACAATACAGCTTGTTCTGGTAGGCGTGTTTTTAACCTATGTCTTCGACCTGAACAATGGAGCTCTGAACCTGGCATGGGTTCTGGGAATGGTTATAATTGCCAGTTACACAACCATACGCAACATAGAGCTTAAAATGGAAAAACTGCTGCTGCCAGTTATACTTTCCTTCATGGCAGCAAACTTAAGCGTACTTATGTATTTCAACAAATTTGTGCTTGACCTTGGAAACCTGCTGGAAGCCCGCTACCTGATCCCTATAGGGGGCATGATTCTAGGGAATTCACTCAGAGGTAACATTGTTGGCATGGGGGAATTTTACAAAGATATCCGCAGAAACGAAAACAGATACCTTTACAACCTTTCTCTCGGAGCGAGCATGTATGAAGCCCTTATGCCTTATATTCGAAAATGTCTTCGCTCCGCACTCAGGCCTACCCTTGCCAATATTGCAACTGTAGGAGTTGTATTCCTTCCAGGGATGATGACAGGACAGATCCTCGGTGGTGCAAGTCCTATGCTCGCAATCAAGTACCAGATCTCAATCATGATTGCTCTTTACGTATCCACATCCATGAGTACTGCCTTCAGCATCCTCAGCACTATCCATACCACTTTTGACGAGTACGGGCTGGTAAAAAAAGAAATATACAGAGAAAAAGGAAAGAAAAAAGAAAAGAGAAAATGAAAGAACAGGTCACATAGGGCCTGACCTGCATATTATACGTATCCTGTGATATCCTGCCCTATGGGAGTGCTTTTTCTTATGCATTCTTCGCCGTACTGAATCATATCCCGGACTGCATTCTTCAGTATTGAAGGATAGATCTGGCCTACCTGTTCCCAGACAGGTTTTCCATGGCAGAAAAACTTGAAAGTCGGAGTGCCCTGAACCCCGTATCTTTCTGCAGTCCACGGGTTTGTTTCTATGTTTATTCTGGCAAAAACTGCCGAACCTTCGTATTCCCTGGCGTAGTCCTCAAAGTATGGTTCCATAGCTTTGCAATACGGGCAGACAGGACTGTAAAACATTACAATAACAGGCTTTTTAGAATCTTCTACCTGCTGTTCCCAGGTCATATCCTCAAGTTCAATAATACTGCTTCCGTTCACCCAGCTTCCCCCTTAAAACTATAAAACACACATGAAACTTTCATGCTAAATAGATTAAATTCAGGAATGAATCCATTCTTAATTTTGATGAAATATGTGGTTTTTATGGTAAATGCGGTTTTTATGGTAAAGAATAGTTACATTTATATTAAATCAATATTTATGCCTTCATAGAATTAAAGTTCACGCATCCTCAGAAAGCCGCATCTCTCATAGTTTAAAACATGAAATGAAAAAAGAGAAGGGGTAGAGAACAGAACTCCACCACATGCATTATACCAGACTTTCTCGTCAAAGTTCTTCCTTTTCATTCAGGGTTTATGGTCTCATCGAAACATGTGCTACAGATATATTTGTCTCCGAGACATGTTTCCTTGAAATTTACTTTTGGACCACCGGGTTTTGTGGTTGCTTCCCTGAATACATAGAATTTTTCATTAAACTCGATTGGTTGTCCGCACCTTGTACATACAAAAGGTGGGTTTTCAACCGAATCAATTGCACATTCAATGCATATCAGATCAGATTTATCACCGTGAACGTCCTTAAACGGGATCGGTTTCATATCGAGACTGGTATCCACGACGAGCACATCTTCAAGCAGTTCCCGACCACAGATATTACAGTATTCTTTCATTGCGCCGCCTCCCTTCTTAAGAGAAATACTCACAAAATCCTGTGCTGAGTCTACAAAAGGTTCCAAACTCTCCGCGTTTGCACTCATTCAATTCCCCATTTTTAGCCTGTTTCTATTATACCGAGCCAATCCATTTTCCCAGATTTCTGCCCCGGCTCAGTTATTTCACACCTTAATCCAAATCTTTCACCCTTCCGGATAGTATTAGATTTCCGGATTCAGAGAAGCTTTGCCCGAGACTGAGCAAAGACAAAACGGAAAGAAACATGGTAATAATTATTATAATGTTTTCAAAGAAATACTTAACGCGCTCAGGCAAGAACGACCCTAGAAAACAATTTCCAAAAAATATGCTTCAAACCGCTTTTCAGCTCTGGTTCAAACTTCCCTATGTAAATATTCGTTTTAGAACTATATACAATTATCCATTTTGATCGAATTAAGTGAATAATAAAATAAAACAAAGAATTTTATTGCCCCTCGATCAATACATAATAAGGGTAAAAAGTAAGGGTAAAAATCTCAGAAAAGGACTCGAAAAAATGCTTAAGCAGAGATTTGTGCTGGACACCACAGCACTAACGGATCTGCAGACCAGGGAGGTTATGGGTTATACGTCCCTCTGTGAGGGGATGAAGGCAATACTTGACCTTATAGCCGATGCCCGCCTGCAGTTCGGGATCAGCTGTTACGTTCCTTATCCATCGGTGTACAAAGAGATGTACGAATTTGCAAGCCGTAACGGCTGTGATAGGGAAGTAGTGGCAAAGATAGATACCTGGCTTGTAAAAAAATCTCCTGACCGCTATAGAGTGGATGTAACCTCACAGATTTTCCACGAATACGTATCTTACATGAGAGAGAGGATTAACCGTGGGATGGGGGTTGCAGAGGATGCAATTTGGGAGGCGGCAACCGAATGCCTCTTTATGGAAAATCCGCAAAACCAGAAAAAAGAGTACAGAGAAGAGGTTGAAAGAGAGGTTATTGGGGGAATAATCGGCAAATTCAGGAACAAGTACAGGGCAGCTCTAAGATATGGGATTCTTGACAGTGCACCGGATATTGACGTCCTGATCCTTGCCAAAGAACTTGATGCAGCTGTTATTGCAAGTGACTACGGAATTGAAAAATGGGCAGAGCAGCTTGGGGTCCGCTTCGTGCCTGCAAATACCTTTCCGATGATGATTAAAGAGTATCTCAGGCATGGCCCGGAAGGTAGAAAAGAACAGGAGTATGAGGATAAAAAGAGAAAAGGTCATTCAGAAGTAGACTTCATTTAACAGGCTCCAACAGGACCATTCAGGCGCTGGTAGGTTCAGGTCTGACTATTCGCTCAGGTACTAACTATTCGGCTCAGGTACTGACTATTCGGCTCAGATGTTAGTTAGCCAGATGGACTTTGCTGACCCTATGTTGACCTCATTCAACACTTTCGCCATTATATTTCTGAATATCTGCCTGCTTCATCGAGATATTTATTGACAAACATGGATGATTAACAAATACACTGTCTTCACTTACATTAATAATATCAAATCAGTATATATCACGCCCTTAAGGGCGATCTGGGGGGAAGCGTTTGAGAAATATTGTTATAGAAGAGTTGAAAGCTTCGGAAGTTTACCGGCAAAAGGTAGAGGTTGTAGAAAGAAAAGGTCTCGGTCACCCGGACTATATCTGCGACTCAATAATGGAACAGATTTCCGTAAACCTCAGCCAGAAATACCTTGAGACCTTCGGGACCATTCTGCACCATAATATAGATAAAGGCATGCTTGTTGCAGGGGAGGTAGAAGGAAAATTCGGAGGGGGGAGGGTTGTAAGCCCTATGCGGCTAATAATTGGAGATAGGGCAACCTTCGAATACGAGGGCATTGAGATTGATGTTTCCGGGCTTGCAGTTGATACGGCAAAAGAATGGCTCTCAGAAAAACTCCGTTTTGTAGACCCTGAAAATCTCATTTACCAGGTGGAACTTAAAAGGGGTTCTGCAGAACTCACGGATATCTTTAGCAGGGGAGGGAAGGTACTCGGGGCAAATGACACATCCGCAGCTGTGGGATATGCACCTCTGAGCCCTACAGAAAGGCTTGTCCTCGAGACAGAGCGCTACCTTAACTCAAAAGGGTTCAAGAAAGAATATCCGGAATCCGGAGAAGACATAAAAGTCATGGGACTCAGGCATAAAGAGGATGTGCACCTCACGGTTGCTGCTCCTCTTGTGGACAGGTATGTTGAATCTGAAGAGGACTATTTTAAAAAGAAGATTGAACTGCACGACAGGATAGAAGAGTTTACTGCCGGGTTTGCAGAAAAAGAAAGGTCTGAGTTTGAAGCATGCATTTGTGCAAGACCCACTGCCTCCCTTAACACCCTGGACATGCCGGGAAGGGGAATGGAAGGAATCTACACAACAGTTACCGGAACCTCTGCAGAAGATGCAGACTGCGGAGAGGTGGGACGAGGAAACCGTGTTAATGGGATAATTCCTTTAAACCGCCCGGTCAGCAGTGAAGCTGCAGCAGGGAAAAACCCTGTAAGCCACATAGGAAAAATCTATAATCTCCTCTCCCACAGGATAGCAGCTGAGATTTACAGGGAGATCCCTGACGTCTCAGAGGTGTATGTATGGCTCCTGAGTGAAATAGGAACCCCTATTGACCAGCCTCAGATTGCAACTGCCCAGCTGATCATGAAAAAAGGCGCAGCAGGTGATGTAGAAAAAGAGGCGGCAGAAGTTATAGAAAGAGAATTTGAAAATATACATTCCTTCTCAATGGAACTTGCAGCAGGAAGAAAACCTGTATGCTGAACGAGTGACTCCATAGAAAATATTTTCTGTCAAATTGAATACCCTCAAAAAGACATAGAAACCATAGACATCGAAACCATGACTGACAGGAACCCGGCAGGTTTGATCCTGATATCCGATAAAACCGAAATTGATTGGTTAATCAATTCAGGGTCTGCCTGCCGGGTTATTCTGGCTCAGATAGAGTGAATGCAGAAATCAGACCCATAAGGACAGAGTTTTTAAATCTTTACAGTTCATGCCCCGGCAATGAAAGCTATCAGGGCAAAGAACATGGCTATTTTGAACATTTTAGAGGATTTTGTCGGGTTATTCCGCACGAGAAGTTGTATAATGGCTGCAAGGAACCCAAGGTCTGCCAGAAAGACAAGGTAAAGGTAGCGAGGCCCAAGGACGGACATGGAATAGGGGAGAGGGCTTAAAAGTACAGCGAGAAGGCCTATAAGCACTGCGAGATACCCTGCTTTTTTCGCACCTACCCTAAGGGGTAGAGTGTCTGCTCCTTCCTTACTGTCACCGTCCATATCCTCAATATCCTTTACTATTTCCCTGGCCGTAATGGCAAGAGCCGCAAGCAGGAAAAGCACGGAGAGAGCCTCAATTCCTTCAGGCCCGAAAACCGAAGCTCCAAACAAAAAGACAGAACCAGTAAGGTAGCCTATGCTCAGGTTTCCTAAAAGGGGTGTGCCTTTAAGGGTTTTTGCATAGATGATCAACAGCATTGAATTAAAAAGGGCAATTAACCCACAGACCGGATTTATAGAAAATGCCACCAAAGTACCAGTGGCAAACAGAGAGTAAGAAAAATAAAGGGCCTCTTTCGCCTTTACCCGTCCGGATGGAATAGGTCTTTCGGGCCGGTTGATAGAATCGATTTTGATGTCAAAGTAATCATTGATAGCATTTCCTGCACCTGAAATGAGAAACACTACCAGAAACACGAGACCTGCATCAAGAAAAGGAAAAGACCCCAAAAAATCTGAACTTAAAGACCCGGAAATAAGGATATTAAAGGCTATCAAAGTTCCGATTACAGCTGCAAAACCTGCCATCAAGCAGTTTCCGTACCTCATAAGCTCCAGATATGTTCGTATTCCGGCAGACATCAGAAGAAACAGCATTATAAAGTATTAAAATCTTGCCAAAAATGTGTCTAACGATTGTAAATGACATCTGTTGATTTAACCATTATCCGGTTATTTTTACGCAAATCACAGGAAAGAAATGTGCGGTATATCACAGGAAAGAAATGTACGGTATGATACTCTGGATATTTCACATGGCGTAGACGAGAAGAAGATACCAATGAAATAAGATTTGAGCGTTCATATGAAAAAGCTCTGCCTGTGCGGGGAAAGTTAAGGATTTTAGCTGGCTGTCATATGAAATATTGCATAAGACGTTACTTACCCCGTCTGTTTCTCTATGTAAATTCAAATATATTGTGCACCCAAAGCATAGTGTCACTTTTTAGATCTGCAGTTTATCGAAAAAATGTATTCAAAATATTTCTAAATTTTTTTTGTATGAATAATATAATAAATTGTTAATGACTTACGGGTACATCAGAGATTGCTATTTATGGAAGTGCGGGCGGAGGCCAAAAAATGAAACCCCATTTTTTTAGTTATTTAATTTATATATTGCTGATAATATTGATAATTCCTGGAATGACTCCTCACATGGCGTCTGCTGCAGATGAAATATCTGGAGACAACGGAAGTTCGGGTGCAGTAGTTTCGGATACCGACTCGGATTCAGGAGATTCAAGTTCAGGAACCGATAATTCAGTAACCGACGATTCTACAACGGAAGATTCAGGAACAACGGAAGATTCAACAACGGAAGATTCAGGAACAACGGAAGATTCAACAACTAATGATTCAGGAACAACGGAAGATTCAACAACTAATGATTCAGGAACAACGGAAGATTCAACAACTAATGATTCAGGAACAACGGAAGATTCAACAACTAATGATTCAGGAACAACGGAAGATTCAACAACTAATGATTCAGGAACAACGGAAGATTCAACAACTAATGATTCAGGAACAACGGAAGATT
>ENA-UOOK01002719-UOOK01002719.1-fermentation-metagenome-genome-assembly--contig:-NODE-2719-length-21127-cov-8.961465_pt1 | contig 21127 bp, 15 predicted proteins | sample MGYA00245777_ERZ724023 | MGnify/ENA primary metagenome ERZ724023 (study PRJEB28704, sample SAMN03018312) | fermentation metagenome | biome: anthropogenic terrestrial biome; feature: soil; material...
CCTTCTTGATGAGGATGATGATGTTCAAGAAGTGTACCATAACTGGGATGAGTAAGTTGGGACAGTAGGAACATAGTAAAATCTAATATACATCTATCCCCCTGGTATATCATAACTGACGGATATGCCGGAGGGATATTTTTTATGTATTTAGAGGAAATTCTAAAAGAGTTTTTGTTTGATTTCATCACTGTTCCATTATATTACCACGGAGTTTAATATTGCCGAAGAAGAAGTAAACCAATATTAAAGTAATTTCTGGTAATTGATACCTTGTAGTATAATATTCAAAATGAATTGAAATTTTTATATAGCTGACAAAACTGAATTGTTCATGACAGGAATATCAACTCTTCTGAAGATATAATGTAGTTACCAATATAGGAGGTATAGATTATGCCAAAGAAATTAGAAAAGGATAATAGCAATAGTGTTTAAAGTTGAGAGGTTGAATAGATTAATTGCAACTTAACAAATAAATGGGAAGCTGGTAGTTATTTACTGTTAGTTTCCTTTTTAATTTCTGGTCTAACTATAGGTACTTGCATTGGACATAACATCCACATCATTCTATTCGGAATTGGTGGACAAAGCTGCTGTAATTTGCTAAAAACAGCAGCTTTGTTTTTACTCTAAATTATCAGTTTTTCATGGCTATATTCCAGTAAGATATGAATTCATCAATGCTTTGATATCGTTTATTCCGTTCCGGACGGATGGCATGCTTGGTAACATCATATAAGGATTTACCGGCATTCCACTTTTCCAAACTTTTATCACGGTCATCCCCGAAAAACATAAATGACAGTGCACCAATTGTAAATACATTGGTAACTGCATCAACTTCTGCGCCGAATTGATATTCTTCTGGCGACATAAAGCCCAGCAACCATGCTCATAATGCGTTACTATTCACACCCATCATGTATATCATATTGTAGACTTTGCCCAGGTGTAAACAGTAACCATTATGCATACTGCCTATTTGCCTAAATTGTTTTTTTCTACCTTCTCGTTCATCTGCTGGATACGCTTCTTCATAGCGGAATACTGGGATAACCAGATAATAAGGTAAATGGCAAAGAAGATACTGAAATAAAGCAGGATGCCGGAAACGCTGTGCTTCATCCAGTACATAAAATACGCAATAGGGAATGTAGAAATTGAGCAAACGATCAGATGTGTAACCGTCTGACGAAGAAGGCTCCAGTTTTCCTTTTCCCAGATCACTGACGCGCCGCCCCATGCAGCTCCGTAAATAAGAGAGCATACCGCTTGTAAAAGTACGGCATTCATTTCATTACCGCAATCTGTGATCAGTTTCGGCACGACAGGATAATAAACTCCGTCGCCGACGGTAAGCGAAATGATAATTGTAACTATTGTGCCGATGGCAAGGCCAATTGGCGCGCCTAACAGACAGCGCAAAAGAACTTTCTTTTTCATAATAATCACCTCATATTCCCAATACTTGTTTGATTTTGGCGACATATCGCCTTGAAACATAAGTAACCGTGCTGTTTGATAAGGTAACGCAAATCGTTCCAGTAAAGCTCAGATCAAAGTTTTTGACCTTTTTGAGATTGATAATTTCAGAATTTGAAATCCGAACAAAACTGTTTTTGTCAAGTCTGTCTTCCAGTTCATACAACCGCAGACGCAGTGTATATTCCCCGCATCCAGTAATAGCAAAGATTTTTCCTGCGGCAGCATAGATGCGGATAATATCCGCCTGTTCCAGAATCTCAAGCGTATTTTCGCGGAAGCCAGCCAACATCTGCGGTGATTCCTCAGAAAGCTTTTTGACGATGGTGTTTATCTCGTCCGTCATCTTATTGGTTAGGACAATGATTTTGGGTTCCGTGCATGAACTGTCAATTTTGATTTCGATTTGCATCTTATCACCTCCCTGCTATGGTTACAGTATATGGAATATGGATTTATGTTTCTACTGATTTTCAATAGTTGGTCGTTTGTTGGCCATAGGCGGTAGAATATAAAAACAGTGAAATAGTTAATGTGGTTTTTTAACTTGACCATAGGCATGCATTTCCCAAGAATATAGCACCATATTTTGCTTCCTTAATCCGCAATTTCATATAGTCTATTAACTTAGTTTCGTTATCAAAGCATGAGAGCTGATAGGGATAAATTCCACTCAACGCTTTAGCAAAATTCTATTATGCTCGTAACCGGAAGCATATGAAAAAGGCCTAAGATCAATCTTTAATAGTTGTTGTAAATGAATCATATTATATCCTTTTCATGCTATGAAAACAATCAATAACTTTGGTTACAGCCTTTCAAGCCCACGTGAAATTTTTGGTATATTGGTATATAAAAAATATTTATCCCATATGATACGAATATTGAACGTTTTCTATAGTGATGATATAATATAGTTATGGAGGTGGTTTGTATGCCAAAAAAAGATGATAAATTAAATAAGACAGCAAAAAATTCATTTACAAAGAAAATGAAGAAAATATCTTATGATGAACATTTTACAAGAGCCACTGATTCAATTGATTTAATGAAAAGTTCGAAGCTGGCGGATATCGGAGACGGGATAACGCCAAAAAAAGAAAGTGAATATGATAGATATACAAGATAATAGTTAACGAAAATTCCTTCTATAGATTCCGACTGGATGAATAGAAGGAATTTTTGATTAAATTACGTATTTTGGTGCGGGTTTAGCTATTCTTGACATATATTATTTTTATGTTAGAATTGACATCAGAGGTGAATAATGTCGATTTTTATGGGGCAACCTGCATAAACGGGAAGTCCCCTTTTATGTTATTTTCAACAAACCAGTCAATAACAAAAAACGTAGCTAAAGATCATGAACATGTTTTTATGTTCATGATATAATAAAAGCGTAGTGAGCATATGCAAGCTCGATTGCAATATGCGATCGGAGCCAAAGATCATGGGCATGCTTTTGCCCATGATATAATAGGTTTTAAGCGTCAAGTCAAGAAGACCATTTTTATAGGAAGGCTTTTGGCTCTTAAATTCGATAGGAATAGAAACAGAGGGGGAACAACATGTTTACTAGAAAAGATTTGATTAAGCTAATCATCCCATTAATTATTGAACAGATTCTTGCGGTTACCGTTGGAATGGCAGATGGTATGATGGTTGCCCGCGTAGGTGAAGCGGCGGTTTCCGGAGTTTCTTTGGTTGACAGCATTAATGTATTGCTGATGGGATTGTTTGGTGCATTGGCTACGGGCGGAGCGGTGGTTACATCGCAATACCTCGGTCGTAAGGATGAGAAAAATGCCTGTACTTCAGCAGAGCAGCTGCTTGCATCAACCTTGGCATTGTCTTTCGTCGTTATGCTTGTTGCTTTAGTGTTTCGTAAGCCGATCTTAACCTTGATCTTCGGCCATGTGGAGCAGGAGGTTATGGCACATTCCATTACATATATGTTCTGGACATCTCTTTCCTTTCCGTTTCTGGCAGGATACAATGCCTGTGCGGCGCTGTTTCGGTCCATGGGTAATTCCAAGGTTTCTATGATTATTTCATTTATTATGAATATGATTAATATTGTAGGAAATGCCATACTGATTTTTGGATATGGTATGGGGGTTGCCGGAGCAGCGATTTCAACCCTGGTATCCAGGGCTTTTGCGGCAGTTGTATTGTATATTCTTTTACGGAGTAAGAGAAATGCTATTCATGTTAATACCCTGCGTTCCTTCCGGGTCAATCTGCCTATGATCAAAAAGATTCTTCGGATCGGTGTTCCGAATGGTATAGAAAACAGCGTATTTCAAGTGGGTAAGCTGTTGGTGCAGGGAATTATCGCAGGACTCGGAACCTCGGCAATCACAGCCAATGCGATCGCCGGTAACATCGGCGGATTGGGGATTCTTCCCGGTTCAGCAATAGGCTTAGCGTTAATCACCGTGATCGGGCAATGTGTGGGCGCCGGAGATTTTGACGGTGTGAAGTACTATACCCGTAAATTGATGAAGGTCACGTATTCCATCATGATCGTATTAAATATTGGCCTGATTTTTCTGATTCCTCTAATTGTTAAGCTATACAATTTGACGGACCAGACGGCAGAGCTTGCACAGCAGCTGATGACCTATCATGCGTTCCTTGCGATCTTTATCTGGCCAACTTCGTTTTCCTTACCGAATGTATTACGGGCGGCTAACGATGTTAAATATACGATGGTGATTTCCATGATATCCATGTGGGTATGGAGAATCGGCTTTAGCATCATTATGGTAAATGTTTTCCATCTGGGAGTTCTTGGTGTGTGGATTGCAATGACGATAGACTGGTTATTCCGTTCCATCTGCTTTGTGATTCGATTTCGACAGGAAAAATATAAAACATTGTCAACACTGTGATACCGAAAAGATCATGAACGTGTTACTGTTCACACCCGACATGTATCCATGTTTTGATTTCGATAAATGTATCCGAATCGGAGACGCTTTCGCTTAGTTGCATTACATAGCGGTACATAAGGCTCCAAAATACGGAGCCAAAGTACCGACGAATGCAAATACTCCTTATCAGATATCATTTATCGAAATCATATCCGGTAGGACAAAGGGGCTATTGCAACCAATATGACACAAATCTGCCAAATATTACACATACAATTTCTTTAAATATATAAGCAATCGGATGAGTTATGCCGATATATTAGGATGTAGAATGGTTTACTATAAGATAAGGCTTCTGGGAGGTAGTTCATTTATGAAAAAGTTAGGAACTGGTATAAAACTGTTTGTATGTCTGCTGTTTGCAGCTGTGATACTATATTCCAACGGAGAAAAAGCTTTTGCAGCGGAATTTGATCCGGCCGCATATAGTATGAAGATTGATGATAAAAAAATAACAGATGGCATCGTATATGACCTGGGTTCCTCCAGTGTTAAGATACGAATCGCCGATAAAGAGGATAACGCCCCGGACACAGAGCAAATCGATATTACTTGGGAAACTTCCGTTCCGGATGTGGTATCGATCGAAGCGGATGCTGTGAAATCAAGTGTGACATTAAAAAGAGAGGCACCGGGGTATTCGACCATAACAGCAACATTAAAAGAAAAAGGAACGGAAAACATACTTGGCACCTACCGCTGTAAGATTAAGATAGATTTTGCAATTGATTACGCCGCTATGGGCCTTGAAAAAGACGGAATCCTTGTATTAGATCCGGATAGTACGAAGCAGGTTTCTCTAAGATATACCGATAGTGTGGGTACGGCAATACCTTCTTCTGTCTATGCGGATGCATTCCTTTGGAATACGGACAACGCTTTGGTAGCTTCTGTGAATACCGCCGTAGATGCAGGGAAAGTAACCGCTGTCGGCGGAGGTTTTACGAAGGTGAATGTAAAAGCGGCAAATGGTGATCAGGATACGATTAAGTCACTGAAGGTAGCAGTAAAGCCAAGTTTTGCATTCATCGGGCAGGGTGTAACAGGAGATTCTACATCCCTTGAAGATCCCGTGTTTTCCTATCCGGAACCGATAAATGTACCGTTATCGGAATTTTATATTGATCCCAATACGAGTAATGTTAACAATTTGCATTGGGTGGTAAAAAAGACCATGACAGGGGAGGTCGTCTATTCCTCAGCATCCGATAGTAACAGCGATCTGATGAAGGTTAAGGCGAGCGACGGCGGAAGCCGGTTGTTTTTCTCTTCTGTGAAAGCGGGCGCTTATGATATTATTGCGTATGCAGATAAGAGTTTGGAAAACAAAACCGGTATCCCATATGCATTTATGCGAATCATTGTTCCGATTGCTTTTAACAGCTATGATATTGTGATGTCGGTAAATGATGTCTACAAGATTTTGGATAACTCGAATATCCCGTCTCTTTCCGTTCTTGATATTGATAGCCTTGAGAATCAGAACCCAAAGAAGCTTTTAAAATACTATTCGGCAGACGGTTCTTACAAAGCGATGCTAAAGGGAGAAACGACATTAAAGCTTCGATATAATGAGCATATGGCTAAGCCAATCTATCCGAATGATATTATTGTTCCAAAGGAATTTGATATTAATGTTACCGTTATTGATAAGATTGCCTTAAATAGAACCTCGGCAACCATCTATGAAAATGGAACTCTGCTGTTGGATGCAATCGTATCGGATGAGAATCTGACGGTGGAATGGCAAAGTTCGGATAAAACCATAGCTACTGTTGCCCCGGCGGAGGAAGGTAATGATAAAAAAGCGGTTGTTACGGCATTAAAGCCGACAAAGGCCGGAGAGCCTGTTATTATAACAGCAACATTAAAGGATGATCGCGGAGTTGTGAAATCAGTTACCTGTGAGGTTACCATAAAGCGGGCGGTATCAAGTATCAAAATTGATCCAAGCTCCGTGGTTTTACATGTCGGCGATACGGAAGTATTAGATGCGGTGATTACACCGGCAGAATTAAATGGGATAACGCCTCTTCACTGGGAAAGCTCCGATGAAAGGATTGTATCGCTTACGAAGTACAATAATTCATCGGTGAAAATTACAGGTAATAAAGCAGGCCGTGCAACGATAACGGCAATTGATCAGAATAATGTTGTGGTAGGCTACTGTCAGGTTACCGTGTATGAGCCGGTAGTAAGCATCGAATTATCCGAGACGGATATTGTTACTGACCTTTCAACAAAATATCTGCAGCTGAAACCAATCTTCACACCGGCGAATGCTACGAATCAGGAGATTACCTGGTTCTCAACCAATGAGAAAATAGCCACGGTAGATAAGTATGGTGTAGTTACAATCAAAGCAGCAGGTAAGGTTTCCATTGTAGCAACCTCCGTGGATAACCCGTCAGCGAAAGCAATCTGTAATATTACGATTGATACTCCTGTTATGTCTCTTACGATGGAGGAAACGGAGAAGACAATGAAGGTCGGAGAGACCGCACAGCTCTCTTATGTACTCCTGCCTTTGAATGCAACCAATAAATCAGTAGTATGGACTTCCTCGAATCCATCTATAGTCGATGTAGACTCCAAGGGTAAGGTTACTGCAAAAGGGAAAGGTACCGCGGTTGTTATCGTGAAATCCATGGATTATGGACTCAGTGCTTACTGTACCATAAAGGTCAATCAGACTACTGCAAAGGATGCAGGATACAAGTTCGATGTAACCGAGCTGCAGTTAAAGACTGGTGATGAGTATGAAATCAAAGTAACTTTTGAAGACAGTGATATGGAATTAACGGACCTGAGATGGGAATCAACGGATACTCAGATAGCGACCGTTGATCATTATGGTAAAGTGAAAGCGAAAAGGCCCGGTGTGGTTACGATTTCAGCAAGGGATGAATTCGGAGCAAAAGTTACTTGCAAGGTAACCGTAATTGAGCCGGTTGAAAACATAATTTTGAATTTTACAGAGAAAGCAATTCGAATTGGTGATAAATTTGATCTGGATGCGTCGGTATCTCCAAGTGATGCAACAAACCAAAAGATTACCTGGGTGAGCTCGAATCCGGAAATTGCAACGGTAAATAAAAACGGTTTGGTGGAAGGTCTGGCGCCTGGTATTGTTAAGATTACTGCTAAGGTTGAGGGAGAAACGATTACTGCAGTCTGTACGGTAACGGTAAACGAAGATGCTGCAGGAATTGAATTAAATCATATAAGTTACCGTCTTGGATTGGGGGATAAGGTAACGTTAAAAGCTATCGTAACTCCGGAATTTGCAAGTCAGAATGTGAAGTGGACTTCCAGTAATACAAAGGTTGCGTCCGTTAATTCTAAGGGTAAGGTGGTCGGAATTTCCTATGGCTTTGCTACGATAAAGGCAATGACAAAGGACGGAACCGAGCTGGAGGCAAGCTGTGAAATTGAGGTGGTTAAGCCGGTACAGCGGGTATTGCTGGACAAAGGCTCCATTTCGATGATGGCAGGGGAAACCAAGAAGCTAAATGCCACCATATCACCAAAAAGTGCTACCTACAATACGATCCATTGGACCTCCAGTGATGACAGCATTGCCATGGTAGATGAAAATGGCCTCGTTACTGCATTAAAGGCCGGTAAAGTCAGTATCTCAGCATCCGCAGAGGATGGCAGCGGCAAGAAAGCGGTGTGCATTGTGAATATCCGTGCAGGTATCCCCGCAACCGGAATCACCGCTATGAATAAGAAGATAACCATGGTACCCGGTGAGACAAAAACCGTTAAGGTTGTATTAAACCCCGTGAATTCAACGGACGGAATAACCTGGAGCAGTGACAATTCTTCCGTAGCCTCCGTGAATCGTAAGACCGGCAGTATTACCGCTCGTGCGACAGGTACCGCCAACATAACCGTAATGACGGATAACGGTAAAACAGCAGTCGTTGAAGTGAATGTAATCGGTTTGAATTTTACCGAGCTTACCATAGAACAGTATACGAACTATAATAGTTATCTGATCGTGGAAGGAACCTCCTCCAAGGTAAACTGGAGCATTGATAACCCATCGGTAGCGGAGATTACAAGAGTGGGTAACAGCAGTCTTAGAATAAGTTCCAGAGCGATCGGGAAAGCGACGATTACCGCAACGGTGGATGGCAGAAAGCTAAAATGCAGAATAACCGTAAAGGCGATCGGGTAGGTATTAAAAGTATTTGTCATATTTGACAATGAAACGAGGTTTCTTCGTTGTTTTCTACAAGATTGTTAAGAAAAGATTGATTCTAGGGTCCCAATATGCTACAATTGATGCAGAACATATGTTTTCGGAACATTTATGATAGGAGTGTCATAAGTAATTTTAAGATCTTGATCTGAATAGGAACTTATATATATTCATGTTAATTGTTTTGATATGACTTATGACATCCTAATCATTTATGTAGGCGCATAAGAAGCGGAGGGATAGTAATTGTTAGTAAGTCTGCACGTCAAGAATTTTGCAATTATAGATGAAGTTGAAGTTTATTTTAAGGATCACCTGAATATTCTGACCGGTGAAACGGGCGCGGGTAAATCGATTATTATCGGTTCCATTAATGCGGCACTCGGTGCAAAGGTAAGCAGGGATATTCTTAGAAGAGGTGCAGACTATGCTTTAGTAGAGCTCGTTTTTCAGACAAAGGACGAGGAAATGCATAGAGTTATGAAGGAGATGGATCTTCCATGGGAGGATGGAATGATTATTATCTCCAGAAAAATTATGCCCGGAAGAAGTATTTCAAAAATTAATGGGGAAAATGTTACTGCATCGGCAGTTTCACAGATCGCCAGTCTTCTCATTGACATCCACGGACAGCATGAGCACCAGTCTCTTCTTAATAAGGCAAAGCATCTTGAGATTGTAGATCGTTTTGCAAAGGATGAGATCGGATCATTAAAAGAGGAATTGGAGCTGTGCTATCAGGATTACATGAAATTTAAAAAGGAATATGACCAGGCAGGAATCGATGAAGAGAAGCGTTTACGTGAAATTTCATTTTTAGAATATGAGGTAAATGAAATAAAGAGCGCCCAGCTTGTCTTAGGCGAAGACGAAGAACTGGAGTTATCCTATAAGAAATTATCCAATGCGAATACGATTGCCGAGGGATTGCAGGCAGTATACCGAATGACCGGGTATGAAACTTCTGCGGCAGGCGATACAATGGGACGTGCCCTTCGGCAATTGATGAAACTGGCGGAATATGATGATCGGATACCCTCATTTTTAAATCAGGCGAAGGATATCGAAGATATTCTAAATGATTTTAACCGGGATTTGTCCGAGTATATCTCCGATATGGAGAATCCGGAGGAAGAATTAGACGAAGTGGCAAAACGCCTGGATTTTATTAATCATTTAAAATCCAAATATGGTGGTTCCCTGGAGCAGATTATCCGCTATGGCGAGGAGTGCGAAAAGAAATTAGAGAAGTATCAGGATTATGATGCCTACATGCAAAAGCTTGGGAAATCTCTGGCAGATGCAGAGGCAAAGCTAAAAAACAGGAGTGAAAAGCTATCGCAGATCCGAAAAAAGCAAGCAAAGATATTGACGGATAAGATAAAGAAAGCCCTTATTTCCTTAAACTTTCTTGAGGTTAAGTTTGAGATGACATTTGAGCGTACGAAGCATTATTCGGCAAACGGCTATGATGATGCTGAATTTATCATATCAACAAATCCGGGAGAAGCATTGCGGCCATTATCCAAGGTTGCATCCGGCGGTGAATTATCCAGAATAATGTTAGGTATCAAATCCGTGCTTGCCCAGAAGGACGACATTGAAACAATGATATTTGATGAAATCGATACCGGAATCAGCGGAAGGACAGCGCAGAAGGTTTCCGAGCAGCTTGCGAATATAGCGGGAAGTCATCAGATTATATGCATTACGCATTTGGCACAGATTGCTGCCATGGCGGATTCGCATTACCTTATTGAGAAGAAGACAGATGGAATGACGACGCAGACAACGATAGAGGAATTGAATCCGGAGGAATCAATCGATGAATTATCCAGAATCCTTGGCGGTGCAGAAATTACGGACCGTGTCAGGGAGAGTGCAAAAGAAATGAAAGAGTTGGCAGAAACTGCAAAAAAACTCAAGCGTTAAAAACTAAAAAAAGCGAATACTTAATGTGAGGATATACAATACTATGTATATCCTTTTTTGATTCATTTTTATGTGCACAGATAAAAAATCGTTAAGCATAGATAAGATTTTACAAAATAGAATGGCAATTGCTTCTGTTTCAATACTTACAATCAACCTTAGAATTATCACATCTCTAGGCTAGGTTTGCGCTTTTATATGTGGCACACACATGAATCGAAAATGCATTCATACAAAAAAGGCGAAGGTTGAAAGAAATACACTTTCAACCACAAATTTGTGCCTGCGAAATTCTCGGCACAAATTCGGATGCACAAAATACATGTGCAGGAATAGAGAAAATTATGCATAAAAAGGACAGAATTAGGGCACGAGGTGAAAGGATGAGGAGTAAGAAGATTTACAGAAGGGTTTTGATTCTTCTACTAATTTTTAATATAATTGGGATGGTCCTATTTATATATTTTAAAATTATAAAAAAAGTACCGGATGAAATTAAAATATTAGTAGGAAAAGAAGAAAGTTTTGATTTTAATATGCCGATCAAGGCGAATATAGTCACGGAAGATATCGGTGTAATCAGTGTTAATGACTTGAAGGTTCCGGATAACCAAATCAGCATTGACATGAAGAAGCCTTTTACTTTGGGATCTACGAAAACAGGGAAATATAATATCAATCTTAAGCTTTTTGGCTTATTTAATTTTAAGAACATATCTTTGGATGTTATTGAAAATATCGAATTAATCCCATGTGGTATCCCAATTGGTATCTATGTTGAAACGGATGGTATCCTGGTGCTGGGAAGCGGAAGAATTACCGGTGAAGATGGTCTTAACTATGAACCGATCAACAACAAATTAAAATCCGGAGATTATATCCTTGAAATCAATGGAGAAAAAGTAAAAGATAAGGAAGATGTAATTGAAGAGATACAAAATAGTAATGGCGATGATATTAAATTATTGGTTCGACGAAATAAAGAGAAAATTACAGTTCGTGTTACACCGGTTAAGGCAACGGACGGAAAATATAAAATAGGAGCATGGATTCGTGACGATACCCAGGGTATCGGTACCTTGACCTTTACCTCAACAAAAGGAGATTTTGGCGCACTGGGGCATGGAATTACGGATATTGATACCGGATTATTAATGGATATCTCCGAAGGCAGTGTTTATGATGCGGATATCATGTCCATCATCCGCGGGAAAGAGGGAGAGCCGGGGGAGTTGATCGGCATGATAAGGCAAAGCAAGAAATATAAGATAGGACGGATAGATCAAAATACGTTGCAGGGAATCTTTGGAACCATCGATAACAATTACAATTGGCTTCTAAAGCAGGAGCCGCTTGATATCGGATTAAAGCAGGAGGTGCAAAAAGGTCCGGCTAAGATTCTGTGTACGATACAGGATAAGGTAGAGGAATTTGATATACAAATTGAAAGCATCGATATAAGCAACAGTAACCATAGTAAGGGTATCGTAATTCGAATTACCGATGAGAGGCTTCTTGATATGACAGGAGGTATTGTGCAGGGAATGAGCGGCAGCCCGATCATCCAGAATAATAAGATAATTGGCGCTGTTACGCATGTCTTTATACAGGATTCAACGAAAGGCTATGGTACATTTATTGAAAACATGGTAAATAATTTAGAATAAGGAAGTCTTTTGTTTTCTATTGTTACAAAAAATCATTCGACGAAAAGTCATAAAAAATAAGGATTAATCGTGTGATTTAACATCACAATAACTCCTAATTATTTACAATCATACAAAATGTTGTGGTTTATTTTTTTCTGTTCATATTATGGGTAAATCCACTGTCGAATGGTGCGGCAAGAAACAATTGATTGTTTGAAAAGTTCTATATATAATTTCATTATGGTAAATATTTACAAACGTATGCGCATATTTCTATTATTAAAACTATTTTAAGACTGTAGAATTTTTGGTTATGTTGTAGAGTATTAGCTAAATATGTAAAATATGAACAGAACTGGCAGGAAAGCACTACCAAAATTTTGGCAAATATGCTAATGCTATATTTATTGACGGATAATCATGGACGATGTATAATATATTCACATAATCAAAAGTTATACATTAAACATCACGAAAAGCGAAAATGTAATATCAACGACCCACTAACATAAGAACTCAAGAAACGTATGGGAACAATATAAGGAACCATTTGAATTGAAGAAACAGAATAATGTGATGGAGGTTGGGAAGTAATGAGTAAGATTAACGTAGCTATTGTTGATGACAATGAAAGGATGGTGAATCTACTAGAAGATATTCTTAAGGAAGATGCAGATATCGAAGTAGTAGGTAAATCTGAAAATGGTATTGATGCTTTAGACATGATTAAAGAAAAGAAACCGGATGTTGTATTATTGGACTTGATTATGCCAAAACTTGACGGTCTAGGCGTAATGGAGAAGGTAAGAAGGGATTCCGAGTTCAAAAAGAACCCTTCTTTTATTGTCATAACTGCCATCGGTCAGGAGGGAGTTACAGAAAGTGCTTTTGAGCTTGGAGCGAATTACTACATTATGAAACCATTCGATAACGACGTGGTTTTATCCCGTATTAAACAGCTAAAGGGAGATTATCATAATAAGCTGATTGATAATCACAGAGTAAGCGCTTATGAAAACAAGAGTACTTATATGGAAAGAAACTTAGAATCCGATGTAACCAATATCATTCATGAAATTGGTGTACCAGCACATATTAAAGGTTATCAGTACTTACGTGATGCGATCATGATGTCAGTGAATGATGCAGAGATGCTTAATTCCATAACGAAGCTACTTTATCCTTCTATAGCGAAGCGTCATAAGACAACGCCCAGCAGAGTTGAAAGAGCAATTCGTCATGCAATTGAGGTTGCCTGGAGCAGAGGGAAGATGGATACAATTGATGAGTTATTTGGCTATACCGTTAGCAATGGGAAAGGGAAACCAACGAATTCAGAATTTGTAGCATTAATTGCGGATAAGATAAGATTGGAGTATAAATTAAGATCATAAATAAATATAGAAAGATTTTTATAAGAGTTTGTCTCAGATATTGTTTTGGGACAAACTCTTTTTTGATACAAAAAAATGACTTATGACACTTCAATTAAAATTGGTTTGGAAAATCTACGAATATCTTTATGCTTTATTTGTAATAATAGTTTTTGTATAACAAAACATAAGGAGGGTTTTCTATGGCAAATTTAAATGAGATGGAGCTTCAGAATCTTCGGCATCTGCTGCAATTTGGCGAATCAAGCTTAGAGAAGTACAATAGTTATGCGCAGAATGCGAACAATCAAAATGTGAAGCAGTTCTTCCAGGAATCGGTACAGTCCTGTACCCAGAATAAGCAGACAATTATGAAGTTTTTACAATAGGAGGCGATCTATATGATGCAAGAAAAAGCAATGGTATCGGATGCATTAAATTCAATTAATGCGGATTTGAAATCTTTGGCAGATATGATTTCACAAACAGAAAACCAGGAGTTGCGAAGCGCACTTCAGCAGATGAGAAATGAATCGGAAAAATCACAGTTTGAGCTATACAATCTTGCAAAAAGCTTAAATTATTATGTACCTTCGCAGAAAGCATCGCAGGATGCGATCAGCCAAGTGAAATCTGAGTTTACACAAAGCTCAGGAATGGGTGGAAGTTCCGGAATGAGCGGAAGTTCCGGAATGAGCGGAAGTTCTGGAATGAGTGGGAACTCTGGAATGAGTGGAAGTTCCGGAATGCGTTAACGTTCCCATAAAGAGTGAAACGTTCCGATGCGGATAAAAGCTCAAAATAAAGGGTAAATATTGCGTAAAGATAGATCCCGACGGGTAAAGCAAATTTCTTTACCCCCCGGGATTTATGTATCTGTGGATAAATAAAGCTATGTAAAATGTATGTAATGAATGTAAAATGTATGTAAAGTAGATTTACCTGCTGTAAAGAGTGTGCTAATATTAATTTATATGTGATTTTTTATACATATTAATCTAACTTAATCTACGGAGGTAATATGAGTACGATCGAAATTCTAGAGCTGATTTTTGTATTTGCCGGTGGGCTGGGAATGTTTCTATACGGCATGAACTTGATGGGGGACGGGCTGCAAAAATCCGCCGGAAATAAGATGAAACAATTGTTAGAATATCTGACGAATAACCGTTTTGTAGCAGTTTTAGTAGGTACTGTGGTTACCGGTATCATTCAGAGCTCCTCTGCAACGACGGTCATGGTTGTCGGTTTTGTCAATGCGGGTATTATGAATTTAAATCAGGCGGTTGGTGTTATTATGGGTGCCAATATCGGTACAACGGTAACCGCATGGCTGGTATCCATGAATGAATGGAGTGCAATACTTAATCCAAGTTTTTTTGCTCCTGTGCTAGTTGCAATCGGGGCATTTATAATGATTATGTCAAAGCATCAAAAGAAGAGAGACATCGCTGAAATCCTATTGGGATTTGGAATCCTGTTTGTCGGGTTAAACTTTATGTCCAATGTTATAAAACCATACAGCAATTCTCCGGTTTTTGTCAAAGCATTCAAGGTGCTTGGGAAAAATCCGCTTTTTGGTATTCTGGTCGGCACAGTTGTAACCGCGATTATTCAAAGCTCCTCAGCTTCGGTTGGAATTCTTCAGACATTGGCTATGTCCGGTTCGGTGACCTGGAGTTCTGCAATTTTCATAACACTTGGACAAAATATCGGGACATGCATTACGGCGATTCTATCCAGTATTGGTGCGAATAAAACGGCAAAGCGGGCTGCGGTTATTCATCTTTCCTTTAATGTGATTGGCACGATAGTCTTTGGTACTCTGATGTATGTCGTATTTATTATCAACCCGGCTTTTGCGAACAGTAATATAAACAGTGTGGAAATATCAATCTTCCATACGGTATTTAATCTGTCGAATACCATACTTCTGTTTCCGTTTGCAAATGGACTGGTTAAATTATCCGGAATCTTCATTCATGATTCGAAGGAAGAAGTTGCGGTTGACGAAACTCTTGTTACCTTAAGTCATCTGGATGATAGAATATTGGAAACCCCTTCTTTTGCCGTTGCCAATTCCATAAAAGAAGTCGTTCATATGGGACAGATCACATTGGACAATGCAAGAAATGCGGTAGAGGCTTTGCTTAAGAATGATAAAGAAAAGGCGAACAAGGTGCTGGAGGTTGAGAAGATAATTGATGCTCACCAGAAAATCATTACAGAATACCTGATCAAAATTAATAACATCTCCTTAACGGAGAAGCAGCATTATGTTGTCAATGATTTGTTCTATACGATTACCAATATTGAAAGAGTCGGTGATCATGCGGAGAATCTGGCGGATCTTGCGTTGGAAAAGATCAAGGATGGTATCTATCTATCGGAGGTAGCATACCATGAGTTGGAGGAGATCTCTAATGATGCGGTCAATTCATTTGACTATGCCATCCGTGCAAGAGATACCGAGGAAATAAAATATATCCGGGAAGTAGAAAAATTAGAGAAAAAAGTAGATATTTTAGAGGATAAGCTCCGGCAGGAGCATATCGACCGTTTGTCCAATAGAGAATGCACACCGGAGAATGGGGTAATCTTTATTGATGCTTTGATCAACCTGGAACGAATATCGGACCATTCTTTGAATATAGTGAATTATGTTGAAAATGAGTTAAATTTTTAGTCTAAATTGCAAAAGATGGATAAGAATTTGGAAATATTTTTGGGGTTAAAATAGAGAAAAATCTATCCGTTTAAAATTGCACAAAAATAGTTGCACGGCTGAATTAATAATAAACAGAATCATCATAATTTATTAAATTTGAATAAGCCCTTGATATTTTTTTTCAAATTAGGTAAAATGAACATGGATTGAGAAAAATTTGTCAATCCACATCGATGTTTTTAATTAATTGCTGTCGTTATGGCAGTAAATTATAAATATTATTTATTAGGAGGAATTAATCATGGCAGTAAAAGTAGCAATTAATGGTTTCGGACGTATCGGCCGTCTTGCTTTCAGACAGATGTTTGGCGCAGAAGGCTACGAGATCGTAGCAATTAACGACTTAACGGACGCTAAGATGTTAGCACATTTATTAAAATACGATTCATCTCAAGGCATATATGGCAAAGAAGGCGAACTGTTGGTAGAAATGGAATAATGGGATAAAAAAATCTCTCCCATAAGGGGAGAGATTTTTCATCTTTAGAATTTGCTGAATTGGTTGAATGCACGAAGAACAAGCATTATAGCCATTTCTCTGGTTGTATTACCCTGTGGCAGGAAGTATGCTGAACCGTCTGACGTTGTACTACCCTTTATTATGTCGTTTGCGTTCATAAACTTAACTGCTGATAATGCCCAAGGTGCTATCCTGTTGGCATCCAGGAAGTTTGCTTTGAATTCGCCGGTAGGCTGCAGGTTAGGCATTGCGGCTTGAAGTGTCCTGAGCAGCATAGCAGATATTTGCTCTCTTGTTATTTCTAAGTTTGGCGAGAATAAGGTCTTTTCCGGATTTGTTCCATTAACTATGCCAAGTTTGAATGCTTTTAGTACTTCAGGATTATCAGTGTCTGTAAAGTTGTCTACTCCTGGTTCTGCTTTAAGTCCTGTTAATTTTTCATATAACAGAACAGCTAATTCACAGAATTCCTCACGAGTTATATTCTTAGGGAATTGAGAGAGAACCTTATCTGTAACTAGCTTTTCATCTACTGCCTGATTTACCTCTCCGGCAGCCCATGTGGACAGGCCTTCTGTTCCTGCAGCTATTTCATCAACAGGCGCTCCGCTAACTGTAAATGGAACTGTGCCGAATAAAGCATAAGAATATAGCTCTTTATCTACAGTTCCTGAGCAAATGACTCTTACCTCATAATTGCCGGGATTAGAGGGTGCCTTGAATTCATACACATTGCCTACTTTGAAATCGTTAACATATGCATATACATTAGTATTTTCAATCTTCTCATTTGCCAGTTCAATAGCAAAGAATGCATCCTCTTCTATTTCGCCGGGAGTAAGTCCATTGACCGTAATGCTCATCTTTTCTTCAGGCTGGACATTGGTTTTAGATAATACTATATCCCCGGGTTTTGCTTTGCTGGATACAACATCGAAAGATACTGTCCCAAACAATACCGATTCTTTATTATCCGTAACACCATCAGAGAATACTCTGATTTCATATTTGCCGAACTTGTAGGGAGCCTTAAACTGATATGTGTTGTCAGCAGGTAGATTCGATATATAGTCTGTGAGATCAGTGTTTTGGATCTTTTCATTTGCTTCCGCTATTCCGAGCCATGCATCATTTTCAATCATTTCATCAGTAAGTCCATTAATAGTAACCGACATAGGCTCATTGAGCTTTACTTCAGTTTTAGGCAGCTTTATATCTCCTGCCTTAGCCTTAGGGGCGCCTACTGTGAACTCTACTTTATCTATTATATTCTCATCACCGCCAATCAATGCTATTTCATAAGTGCCTAGAGAAGTGGGTGCATTGAACTCCCAGACATTTGATTCGGGCAGATTGATGACATATTCTTTCAGATCAAAATTCCCAATCCTGTCACCTTTTTTACCAAGCCAAATGGCCGCATCGTTCTCTATTTGTTCATCAGTTAATCCGGATATAGTAGCTTCACCTTTTTCACCAGCTGTAAACTGTGTTTTGTCCAGAGTTATTGTACCCGCTGCAAAAACAGGTACGCTAAAAAATGCTGACATAACTAAGCATAATACCAAAATAATGCTTAAAGATCTTTTCTTCATTAAATTTCCCTCCTATTTATCTTAAAAACTACAATTACACAATTATAAACATTGTAGCACCAAGCCTTTAAGAATTCTTCCAAAAAGTTGCTGTATACTTCCAAAAAATTGCATAAAAAAAGGCCGTAGATATTCTAAGGCCTCATTCTATACTCTGCCGGAGCTATACCTGTTTTTTTCTTGAAGGTCGATGAAAAATTACACAACTTTTTAAAAGCTTTAGCAATATTTTAAAAGCTTTTCTGCTATATTTTGTTTATTATAGATAATAATGTTCGAAAAGGATGTGAATAAATGAATAAGCGAAATAAAGCTGTGGCAATTATAATATTTTTGGCAATGATTTTCTCTATAGTGGTTATGCCTTTTTCCGCTGCCTATGCAAGCGCACCGGATATAAAGCTGCCGGTTGAAAAGCCGGGAATCAATATTCCAACGATAGATAGACCCGTTATCAATAACCCTATTACAAAGGACCCTTCCAGTATAAGAGATCATCTCAGAAAACTTAAAAGGGCTGAGGAAGCCGCCAGGGTGAAGGGTGTAACCTATAAGCTGAAGCCGGGGGTAGAAAAGCTGCCCTCAGACATGAGCTATGATTTGGAACAGATAAGATTGGATGATCTAGTAAACTATGAAGGAGCAGACAAAGTCACCGGCAAGGAAACCATCGACCCCAATAAATTGAAAGGTATCAGATATAATCCCGGCTCTAAATTTATGGTTCTACCCAAGGCTGATCTCTCAAAATTTACACCAAAGGCAAATAAAATATATATCGATGAAGGAGAAGGATTAGCCTATAGAGTTCTGCAGGATGGCAAGACCGATGCAGAGGGAAATAAGCAATATGTCGTAGAAACACCCGCCTTAACAGATATTTTTGAATCCTATAAAATACCCAAGCAGGATATAAAGCTTACTACGGGAAATATAGCGTATATGGCGCCCGGCGTGCAATTAGACCCTAGAAGCGGCATGAGTCCAAATTATATGGCTGCGGACAATGGCTTTTTATCAGGCTATAGGCATGAGGGAAACAAGCATATTCTTACACTCACACCGGGCAAAATGATATTCCAATATCCTTCCAAGGAGGATAGGGAAAAAACTGAGGAAGAAAAGAAAAAAGCTGAAAAAGAAAAGTTTAAAGGTGACTGGTGGAATAAAGAGCAATATTCAGATTTAAGAGGCTTTGAAGAAGAATCGGAACTAAAAGTTGAAGTAAAAATAAAAGAAGGGACCATAACCATTGAGGACCCAACCTTCCACGCGGATTTTGACCTCAACTGGCTGACCACTCAAGCTAAGGCTGATTTTTATTTTGAATCCAAAACAATAGCTGATGTTACCTTTGAAGGCGATCTGAAATTTAACAAAACTGTAGAAACCTGTATATTTGGATATGACATTGATTTAGGGTCGGTGCTGGGCAAGGAAAAAGGCAACAGAGCCTTTGTAGGAATATTCCTGGTATTAGGTGTGAACGGTAAGGTTCATGTAGAAGTAAGAACAATAGCCACAGGCAATGCCAGGGCAGGCTTTGCCTATAAGGCTATTGCCTATGGGTTCATCCCCTACTTCGTAGGGCCTTATGTGACTTATAGGCCTACGGGATTTGATGCTACATTTGCCGCCGATGGCGAGCTTCATGCGGTTCTGGCCTGCGTCCCGCAGGTAGGCGTTATAATCTGGGGCACAGAGATAGGTGCACTACAAATCTGGCTGGGCTTAAAAGGTGATGCAAAGTTCAGTGTCAGCGGGGGAGGCGGTACCGGCACCGATGGAGCCATAAAATCCAAAGGTTCTTTGGATTTGGGTGCCTTTGCAGAAATGGTGGGCTATCTCTTTGGCAATAGGTACTCAATCTTTAGGCTTGATTTCCCGATCTATCATGGAGAATGGGATGTAGGCACGGAAGTTTCAGGCGGAGGGGGAGATCTAATACGAGAGGTAAATGCAAGCTTTTTGGCAAAGGCAGATGCTTTCACCAATATAGTCGAGGGCAAAATAGCCATTACCGATAAGCTTATCCCCTTTGCCAACAGAGAATTTGATCTGGAAATATATGACGGTTTTGAAGACATAAAAATTAGCCTCAGCACCTATACAGATAGCGAAGGAAATTTCAAGTTCAATACAGGTAGATATAATTTACTGCCCTCTGATAGAATTATACTCACTATACCAAAAGGCGATGTATATGAGAGGGATAATAAAAAATATAAAGTCACAGGAAGCAGTCAAAAAATATATCCTGATGTGCCTGATAGTATTAGGAATTATAGCATGCGACGACGATGAAAAAGACACTCCGGCTTATAAAGACTTCCTGAATATAAATTCATTTGTCATTGACGGAATAGAAGGTGAGATAAACCATGAAGAGGCCGTTATCACATTGGTTATGCCGATGGGTACTGAACTTACTAATCTTACCCCTGATATTTCACTCCAGCAGGGAGCTACCGTTACACCATTAAGTGGAGAAGCTCAGAACTTTCTTACAGAAAAAAAGTACACTGTCATCAATCAGGGCATGTATAGGGTTTACAAAGTCAATGTGAATGAATTGAGATTAGGTATTACCAGTTTTATGATAGGAAACCATAAAGGAATAATTGATGACTATAGTAAAACAATAAAAGTTTATATGCCTCTGGGAAGCAATGTTACATCACTATCCCCTACAATACAATATACAGAAGGAGCGACTATCAGTCCGGAAAATTCATCTGTTATCGATTTTACCAATCCTG
>ENA-UOOK01002722-UOOK01002722.1-fermentation-metagenome-genome-assembly--contig:-NODE-2722-length-21094-cov-3.879414_pt1 | contig 21094 bp, 18 predicted proteins | sample MGYA00245777_ERZ724023 | MGnify/ENA primary metagenome ERZ724023 (study PRJEB28704, sample SAMN03018312) | fermentation metagenome | biome: anthropogenic terrestrial biome; feature: soil; material...
GGGACCGGGACAATGACCGGCGAGACGGGAAAAAGACACTGGTCGTCAGGATCGGAGAACGCAACGCCGAACGGCTGTACCTGTCAGACGGCTTGTTAGCCATCCTCATCATGATCGGTATCCTCGTCAGTTATACCCTGAATCACTTTTCTCCAGAATGGAAGATCGTGATGGCCGTAGCCCTCCTCATCTTTTACGGCACCTTACATTGCTATACCTACAGCCTAATGAAAAAAATCAATCATGGAAAAGAGCTGAATAGAATCCTTGGCAAGAATGCCCGGAACATGTTCCTCTTTGGATTGATTGTGGCCATCAGCGCAATTTTTATCTAAACATTATCCTATGCAACAACAAGTCAGCCTGGATCTCATGGAATTCATAGAGACCCAAATTCTGCCCCGCTATAATCAGTTCGGAAAGAGCCACGGTCTGGAACACGTAACACGAGTGATACAAAACAGCCTCATACTGTCCCGTACTACAGGTGCCAACATCAACATGGTCTATGCCATCGCAGCCTATCATGACCTGGGCATGATAGGACCAAGGGCCATCCATCAGATTACCGGAGGAAAGATTCTCGCAAATGATGTACGATTGAGGAAATGGTTTACCCCCGAACAAATAAAGGTGATGAAAGAAGCCGTAGAGGATCACAGGGCCTCCATGAGCCGATGCCCAAGAAGTCTGTACGGAAAAATCGTCGCAGAGGCAGATCGAGACCTTGAACCCGAAATTGTATTTCGCCGGGCCATCGAATACGGGATGGAAAATTATCCGGGAAAAGAAGAAGAACAACAATGGGACAACTTTCAAAGACACATGAATGAAAAGTATTCCCGCAACGGATATATCCACTTATGGATTTCAGGAAGTCCTAATGAGAAAAATCTCAATACAATCCGTAATATCATCGATGATCCTGTACAATTGAGAAAAATATTTCATAGAATATTTGGAGAATTAAAAGAGAATGAGTAACTTTGTAAATGAAAGGATAAAATATTGGGGTCGTTTCGATTTGATTGGGATACTCATCAAATTAATACGAAAACCGGGTCGTTCTTTAGTCTATGGCGGGCCACAACATTCGCTCAGGTGAAAAAATTCTTTGGAATCCGGTGGATTACAAAAACTAAAGGTACACTCAAATGTTAAAAACTCGGAGTTTTCATCACATCGTCGAGCGACCCCTTTCTTAATGGAACAGGAGTCAAAGTGATTCCTGTTTTTTGTTTTACCCATAATAAAAGACACCGATCAATATGTTTAGTGGTATTATAGAGGAGATGGCTACCGTAACAGCTATAAAGAAAACACGTGGGAATATCGATTTCACATTCACCTGCCCTTTTGCCAGGGAACTGAAGACAGACCAGAGCATCAGCCACAACGGGGTATGCCTCACTGTAGTGAAGACACGGGACGACACCTATACCGTCACCGCAATGAAAGAGACCCTGGACCGTTCCAACCTCGGGTTATTGAAAATCGGAGACAAAGTAAATGTAGAAAGGTCCATGCCTCTGAACAGTCGCCTCGACGGGCATATCGTCCAGGGGCATGTAGACGAGACCGCACAATGCATCAACATGAAAGATGCTGATGGCTCTGTCTACTATACCTTTCAATATCCTCTGAACCAGGAAATGGCCCAAAAAGGGTATCTCACCGTAGACAAGGGATCAGTGAGTGTAAACGGCGTGTCACTGACGGTATGCCAGCCCACAGACAACACCTTTACAGTAGCGATCATACCGTATACCCATGACCATACCAATTTCTGTGATATGCACATCGGCAGTATCGTGAACATTGAATTTGACATACTTGGAAAATACATTGCAAGACTATACCAGTTTAATAAGTAATAGAAAACAAACAAATGTTAATTTTGGAGCAATAAAATAAACCTTCGTCATTACAGTTCGTCAAATGACTATAAGTGGCAACGTTTAATAAACTTAGGGGAGAAAAAAGATATATACCTCTATTTTTAATAAAACATATAGATTTATAGATATGGAAGAACAAAAGAAAAAAGGGTTAATAAAAGAGGACCGCTTCTTTTTTGTCAACAGTGAGTACAAAACTGTACAAATCAAATTTGACGACATCCTTTACATTATGGGACAGAAAGACTATGTGAAATTCTTTCTGAAAGGTAACCTCAAACCGGTTGTTTGTCTGATGAACATGAAAAGGCTGGATAATTTCCTGCCTCGTCCGGAATTCATGCGTGTACACCGTTCCTACATTGTGCACATGCCTTCTATTCCCATGATAGACCGGTTCAGGATCAGATTCAACGAAACTTTTATCCCTATTTCTGATACCTACAAGATAGCTGTCCAGGAGTATATCGAATTACATTCCCTGTAAGGTCAGAATTCCATGCAATCTGCAAAATTCTCTGTCAGAAAGTTCTTATTTCTGTCAGAAGGGTTTTGCCTGCAAGGATGAGTGTGCCTTCAAGTTTAATCAAGTTCAGAAAATTTCCTCCGGTGATTCTACTAAAGTAGTAGCTCCGTGTTCGATCAGGAATTCCCGGTTACGGAATCCCCAGAGTACACTTATGCACGGCATTTTGCAATTACGGGCGGTCATAATATCCACATCGCTGTCACCTATATAGACCGCATGTGAGCGAGAGACGCCGAGTTGTCTCAAGGCTTCCAGGACCGTATCAGGAGCCGGTTTTTTCTGAATATTTTCCCGCTCACCTATTGCCACCTTTACCTGGGGGAAAAAGTGCCGGCAAAGTTCCTGTGTGGCAGCATAAAACTTATTACTTACGACAGCCACCCCCTTTCCCTTATCCACCAGTCGTTTCAACATTTCAGGAATCCCCGGATAAGGTTGTGTTGTGTCTAGACTGTGAAGGAGATAATGCTTCCGGAAGATCTGGTAAGTGGAATCGAATTCAGGATTATCCAGTCCCCCCGGGATGGCACGCTCCATGAGTTTTTTCACACCATTTCCCACGAACCTGCGGACCTCTTCTATAGTCCGTTCCGGCATCCCGGCAGTATGAAGGGCATAATTGCAACTCGCTGCCAGGTCACGAAGAGTATTCAGCAAAGTACCGTCCAGGTCAAAGACATAAGTATCATAAGACTGGAACCAATTGAATTTTTTGATTCTGACCGGCAAATGATACAAAGCATTCATCACCTTATCAGGCTGGTCCGTTTCCACCGTAATGCGGGCTTCCAGAGAACTATCCTTAACTCTCAGCAGGCCACCATCGACTACCAGCACATGATTATCCGTAATATTGCTGACCTCCACCGTTCTGTTCTCTCCCGTCTCCCACTGCCTGAGGCTGCGGGTATCATTATTGATTACGACATATTTATATTCCAGGGAAGTGTTCACGGCAAATACGTCAACGCTCAGAAGCCACTCATGCTGCGAGACACACTTCATCAGCAGATAGCGTTTCGGATTCCAGCTGCCTAAAACAGCATGATTGCCACAGATCGCCACCGACTCATTTTCCCGCAAGTCAGGGGCTGAGATGCGGAAAAGTATCGTCCGGTCATAGATGACGATATTGTCATGAGGAAGCAATTGACTGGATCCCAGCGAACCATGATCCTCCTCATTCATGGATTCAGAAAGGGTACAATAAGGATAAGGTATATCACGCCAGGAATCCTGGAAGGTATAATCTTTCGTAGGATCATAAGTATAAATCCTGTAAGACTGTGTCCACTCCCTTCTGAGCACTTTCCCTTTCTCATCTTCTACCTGATACCAATAGCAGATATAGGCTGAGGGAGACTGATGAAAATCGACTACCGAAGTCTCCAGTGTCCATAAATAGCCGTCACCCGTGTGCAAGAGAAACTCCATCTTGCTCTTGCGACCGTTGTTGCTGATATAATTGAGAACAACATGAACAGACTGTCCCCATTCAGTATGATACACAATACTAAACTCTAATTTCATACACCATTATTTTTATGCAAAGGTATAAAAATAAATAATAATTCTTCACTCATGTTTCTTAATTTATTACTATCTTTGCACCGATTTCTAAAGACAAAAAAATGAAACATCAGACATGTAAGAAGTATATTACCGCCATAGCAATATGCTTGGTGGTGATCTTAGGAGTAGTGTACTACTACTTCTTCTCTTCTTTTTCCGCAAAATCAGAAACGTCCTATCTTTATATAGACAAGGATGATAGCATTGATTCCGTATATGACAAACTCCGTCCGATAGCCAACGCCCATAGTTTCTTCGCCTTCCGAACCCTTGCCCGCCATTTCGATTATGCCCAGCATATCCGCACAGGGCGTTATGCCATACGTAAGGGAGAAGGTGCCCTGACCCTTTTCCGCCATTTGAGAAACGGGCAGCAGACTCCCGTAGACCTGTCCATCCCCTCAGCAGTAAGAACCATCGGAGACCTCTCCTACGATGTAAGTAAAAAGCTGATGCTGGACGAAGAACAACTTTATGATTCTCTGACAAATGAACAAGTCTGCAGGCATTACGGTTATGATACGACAACGATTGCCTGCATGTTCATCCCGAACACCTACGATGTCTACTGGGATATCAGTATCCCTAGATTTTTGGACAGGATGCAAAAGGAAAGCAAGAAGTTCTGGAATTTTGAACGCATCAAGAAAGCTGAAGCGATGGGGTTCACCCCCGTCCAGGTGATCACCCTGGCCAGTATTGTAGATTCAGAAACGAATAATGACGCAGAAAAGCCCATGATAGCCGGCTTATACTATAACCGGTTGAAAGTACGCAGTGCCAAGTATCCCGACGGCATGCCCTTGCAATCCGATCCGACCATCAAGTTTGCCTGGAAACGATTTGATTTAAAACGTATTTATAACAATCTTCTGTACATTAACAGTCCTTATAATACTTATAAAAATCCGGGACTGCCCCCCGGCCCGATCTGTATCCCTACGGTAGCCGGAATAGACGCGGTACTCAATTATGTGCACCACAACTACTTGTACATGTGTGCGAAAGAAGATTTCAGCGGCACCCATAATTTTGCCCGCACCTATAGCGAGCATCTGCAAAATGCAGCCAGGTATTCCAAGGCCTTAAATGAAAGAGGCATCAAGTGATTGAATGAACTGACCTGTAAAAGAAAACACACAATCAGGCAGGTTTCCACACAGAGACCTGCCTGATCAAGAAAGAAAGCAAAGAAGAAATAAAGGACAAGCCTAATGCTTGGGTTCTGAATCAGAATCCCTGAAGACGACTTTACTATGACGCAAGTTTTCACCTATGTTGGCATAAATGGAAGCCTCAGCGATATTCGTCGCATGGTCAGCGATACGTTCGATATTTGAAATAATGCTGTTTACGTTTATAAACGTAAACAACAGATGCTGAATATCGTTAGGATAGTGACTTTTCTGAATCGTATCCTGGATCAGTTTATGATTAATCTCATCCACGACATCATCATTTTTTATCGTCCAGATCGCCGCATTATTATCATCATCAACAAATGAGGAAATGGATCTCTTGACCATCATAATGCTTGATGCCATCATGCTGGAGATAACAGGTACCATGTGTTCATAAATCTCTTTATCCTCGATACGGGGCAACAATTTGTCTATATTCTTAACCTGGTCACCGATTCTTTCCAGATTAGATATAATCTGGTACGCAGCCATAATCTTACGAATATCGGAAGCCACAGGGCTCTGCAAGACGATAATGTCTATGATCTCATTCCCCAGGCCTGTTTCATACTCATCTATCTTGTCCTCATTTTCCTTTATTTCCTTTTGGAGTTCAGGAGGAATCTGTATGGTATGATCAATGATCATTTTATCCATAATGTCAAGTTGACGCATCACAATTTTCACCATCTCATTGAAATGGACCAATATCGCGTGCAAAGCATTGTCTTTAGTTATCGCCATAATCTCTATTTTTATATTGTTTATAACACTTTATCCGAATTTACCCGTGAGATAAGCCTCGGTACGAGGGTCAGAGGGAGTCGTAAACATCTTCTGAGTATTGTCATATTCCACCAGTTCACCCAAGTACATAAACATCGATTTATCAGAGATTCGTGCAGCCTGGGACATATTGTGAGTAACCATAATTATGGTATAGTTTTTTTTCAATCCGACCAGCAGGTCTTCTATTTTGGCCGTTGAGATAGGATCAAGGGCAGACGTCGGCTCATCCAGCAGGATGACTTCAGGCCTGAAGGCTATCGTCCGTGCAATGCAGAGGCGCTGTTGTTGCCCTCCCGAAAGGAAATTTCCCTTGCTGTGAAGAGAGTCTTTAACCTCATCCCAAAGAGCAACATCCTTTAAGGAAGTCTCCACGATCTCTTCCCTCTCAGATTTTTTCAGATGAATACCATTCAACTTATAACCAGCTATCACATTATCAAATATACTCAATGTAGGAAACGGGTTAGGACGCTGGAAGACCATTCCGATTTTACGGCGCAAATTGATGGTCGGCATATCATAGATATTATTACCATTGAGCCATATTTTCCCCTTGGTATGTATATTAGGGTACAACTCATGCATCCGGTTAATCGCCCTCAATAGTGTAGTCTTTCCGCATCCGGACGGCCCCATGATTGCCGTGATCGAATTACCCAATATTTTAGCCGATACATTTTTCACTGCATATTTATCATCACCATAACTTATTGAAATATTATCTATCAACATTACCGGAGGGGCAATTCTTTCTTCTTCTGTTTCTTTCATATTCCGTATTTCTATCTGTTATTTCTTTCTCTTAGCTTCTATCCATTTAGACGTCAAATTGAGTAACAACACAAATCCCATCAGGAAAATCGTCGAGCTCCAGATAAGATCGACCATATTCGGATTATTATAAAATTGCCATATCAGCAAGGGTACAGCACTGCCAGGCTTCATGATATTCCAGTTGATATTCGGGTTCCCAAGAGTAGTCAGCATCAAAGGAGCCGTCTCCCCGAGCACCCGAGAGACAGAAAGGAGGATGCCACTCATCAGGCCGGAAAAGGCAGATGGGATGACTACCCTCCAAATCACTTTGTAGTAAGGAGTGCCAAGAGCTATTGCAGCCTCCTTGAGGGTATTAGGCACCCTCTTCAGAGACTCTTCCGTGGACCGGACGATCAGCGGGAGCATCATAATCGCCAATGCCACCCCACCAGCCAGGACCGAATAACTTCTGGTAACCGGAACCACTATCCATATATAGGCAATCAGTCCGATGACGATGGAAGGGACCCCCTGCAAAATGTCTGCAATATCACGTATCAGACCTGCATATTTCTTCTCGCTGTTCTCCGACAGATATACCCCGATCAAGATGCCGATGGGTATGGAAAGAACCGAGGCAATTGCAACGAGATAAAGAGAGCCGAGGATACCATTAGCAATGCCGCCAGGTATGATCTGCCCGCTGGACTTTGCCATCATCGCCGAAAAAGTATCAGGAGCGACCTGGGTGAAAAAGGCCCAGTTGATCTGCCGGTAGCCCTTGATCAGCAAGGTCCCGATGATCAAGAACACCATTGAGATCGTGATAAAGGAAAAAAACATGACAGCTCCCTTGAACAGACGATCTTTAGTCTTCCGATACCTTATAGAAGACAGAGAACTATATTTTTTCTCCACAGCCATAGAATGATTCATTGTCCAATCTTTTTAATAATATATTTGCCTATCGCATTCACTATTGTCGTGATAATGAACAGCAGCAAACCTATCTCAATCAATGCACTTAATTGCAATCCGCTAGCCTCGCCAAACTGATTAGCGATGACACTTGCCATCGTGTTACCCGTACTGAAGATACTGTGTGGAATAACGTCCGCATTACCGATCAGCATGGTCACCGCAAGCGTTTCCCCCATGGCACGGCCCAATGCCAGCACATAACTGGCAGCCATGCCTGAACGGGCATTAGGCAAGATAACCGTTCTGATCACCTCCATTCTGGTAGCACCCAGAGAATAAGCAGCCTCCTTCAGTTCGTTAGGAACCATTGCTATTGCCGTATTACTTAACGAGGTAGCATACGGAACAATCATGACTGCTAATATCAAAGATGATGTAAAGATGCCAAAACCTTGTGGACTCAGCCCCGACTTGACCACAAGCGGACAGAGGATATAGAATCCCCAAAGTCCATAAATGATCGAAGGTATGCCAGCCAACAGATCCACCAGGGTTCCTACAACAGCCCCTAATTTAGTGCCCTTGAAGTATTCCGCGATAAAAAGCGACGTGAAAAATGCCAAGGGAATGGCGATGATCAGAGCCAGTACAGAGGTCATCAACGTGCCAACGATAAAGGCCAATGCACCATAATGTTCACTCCCCTGAGTAGGATCCCATTTCGATGATACCAGAAATTTCCATCCCATCTTTGAGATGGATGGCATGGAACCTTCTATTAAAGAGATTAAAATCGCTACCCCTATCAGTAAGATCACCAAAGAGGAAGCGAATAATACACGTTTTAGAACCTTATCACTATTGATTTGCATACCTATATACAGGCGGACATAAAGTCCGCCCTTTGTCTTTTATTTTAAAACTCGTTTACCCTTGTAAGTAATCGTGCGCAATATTGCCTTAGCCCTTGCAGCAACAGCAGGAGGCAGCGGAGCATAGCTCACTTTCGAAGCGATTCCCTGGGCATCACTTCCTAACATCCAATCAATCAATTTCAAAGTAGCCTGAGCCTGAGCAAAGGAACGATGATTATAAGCCTGGTCTTTGTAAAGAAGCAGCCAGGTAAAACCTGCAATTGGATAAGCATCTTTTGCCGATGAATTGTTCAGCATCACACGAGTATCAGCAGGAATAGTACATTTGGCGGCAGCACTTGCGGATGCGACAGAAGCCTCGATAAACCTGCCCGATTTATTCTGGAGCAATGCTGCCGGCTGATGTTCTGCAAAAGCATACTCAGAGCCAACATACCCGATAGAACCTACCGTCTGATGAATGGTTCCAGCAACCCCTGGATTCCCTTTGGCACCTATGCCGACGGGCCAGTTTACAGTTTTTCCGGAACCAATTTTTGCTTTCCACTCAGCATTTACCCTTGACAAATAGTCCGTAAACATATTAGTGGTTCCACTACCGTCAGAACGATGGATGACAACGATTGCCTTATTCGGAAAATGAATCCCCTGATTAATCTTTTTCAACTCATCACTATTCCAGTTTTTAATCTTTCCGGAGAATATGCCGGCCAGCACATCAGGAGTCAATTTGATCTGTTTGATACCCGGCAGGTTAAAGGCAATGACAACAGCTCCACAGCACGTCGGTATATGTACAACAGGAGCCGGCATTTCCTTCAACTCCTTATCACTGAGAAAAGCGTCAGAAGCTCCAAAGTCTACGACCTTATCTTTCAAGCTCCGGATGCCACCGCCAGAGCCGATTCCTCCATAAGTGACCTTGACATGAGTCAGGTGTTCATACCTGATGAATGCAGCATTATAAAACGGCTGAGGGAATGTAGCTCCTGCACCGGAAATAGTTTTTGAATCACTCTTGTTGCCGAAAATGATTACGCCTAATCCGATAACAACTATACTCAATACGGCAATTAAAATAATTTTTTTCTTCATAAATTTTTATATTTAAATGACCTTTATACTATAACTTATACTGAAAACTCAATAAGAAACATGTTGTCGGTTTTGAACCAGACAATTTCGGATCCTGAATCTGAACGTTGGGAGAGATTGATACACCCTTTACCGGGAAGAATTCCATGCCCGCGACATATAAGTTCCCATCCTGGGCACTATTCCACCCCTCATCAGAACCATTCAGTTTTTTAGAACTCAGATAATCATAACGGCCGAATACGGTCATGATCCTATTCAGATGGCAGGTTCCCCAGAACGAGAGGCCATTCAGATTATGATCTTTCACTTTATTATGCCCGGTCTGCCTATTATATTCACCGCCAACCGTAAACCTGTCACATTGATAAGCTAACATTGCATTGAACGTTATCTGTGCCTCCTTTTTCTTCAAATAATCACCATATATGCGCATATAAAAATTTCTAACAGGCTGATACGTCAATCCAGCCGACACTTTCACAGCACTGTCTGCCTGTACCGATTTGTAGCCTTCCCCATTAACCACCTGCACATCCATACTTACTTCGGGGGCAATCTGATATTTTATTCCCAAGCCAAGGTCAGCACTGGAAGCAAAACCATTCAGATCCTGGAAGGACTTTAAAAGATAGCGCTTTCCCCAAAGAGATTCCTGCCAATTAAAAGTATTCGTACCTATCAAGCCGAAATCAAGAGTAAGTCCATCTCTGGAATATTCGCCATAAGCATTTTTGGCATAAACTGTATAGGCAGAACCTTGATACCCATTATTCTTATCCGTAACATCCAATACGACCTTTGTAGAAAAATAAGGAGAGAAATAATAAGCATAACCTAAATAGACTCTTGATAGTTCAAAGGCAGTATTCGTTTTTCCGTCTGTCGACTGTACTCTGAAATCAGTGAAAACCTTAAGTACCGGCTGACCGCCTGGTTTAAATGTTGTTTCTTGAGCCATACCGACTGTAGAGACTAACATGATGCTCATTATTGAAATAATTTTTTTTATAATCTTCCTTTTTAAGATGAATGATAAAGGTCCATTCTTATATTATTCTGCAAAGATATTCCGCCCGTGTTTCAATATGATGTCTTCGATGTTATGTTTATATAAAGAATCTGTTACAAAGATGTGACGGATGGTCAACATCACTCTGTCAGAAACACTACTTATTGATTTTTATCCTCGAACACAAAAGTAAATATCAAGTGTTACGCCATGGTTTCTATATGATGACGATGTATTTACATTCCTGTTTCGAAAATGTTACATGGTTATTTTAATAACATGAAGACAACACATCCACGCTGTCCACACTAAAAGGAAAAAGTATCAATTCATTACAATTACCGGATTCCGGAAAGTCAGGAATCCATACAAAAAATAGAAGCGTCTCCCTTTTCACAAAGGGAAACGCTTATCTCAATAGGTATTAGCTTCTTTTAAGGTAAAAAGATTGTATTCAGGATAATGTTGCAAAGATAAAAGATTTATTTGTCTTCTGCAAATTCTTTTACATGTTTAAGAACATATCTCTATAAATTTTCTCCCATTTCTAAACATTCGTTTACATGTGAACAAAAAAACTGCAATCGAGGCTTGGTCAGTCTACGATCTTTTTAGTACCTTTGCAGCCAATAGTAAATATCTATAGTTTTGTTGTTATGGCAATAAAAGAAGAAAATCACGAAGAAAAAAAGAGCATCAGTTTTGTAGAACGACTCGTTCAGGAAGATCTGGAAAAAGGCAAAAATGGTGGACGCATCCAGACCCGGTTTCCACCAGAACCCAACGGGTATCTGCATATCGGTCATGCGAAAGCCATCTGCATGGATTTCGGTATTGCCGAAAAGTACCATGGTGTCTGCAACCTTCGTTTTGACGATACGAATCCCAGCAAGGAAAACAATGAATATGTAGAGAATATCCTTAACGATATTAAGTGGCTTGGCTTCAAATGGGGGCACATCTATTATGCCTCTGACTACTTTGAAAAATTATGGAATTTTGCCATCTGGATGATCCAGGAGGGAAGGGCCTATGTAGATGAGCAGACCAGTGAACAGATTGCCGAGCAGAAAGGTACTCCTACGACCCCGGGGACATCCAGTCCGTACAGAGACCGCCCGATTGAGGAAAACCTGCGACTCTTCCGGCACATGAATACTGCCGAAGCAGTAGAAGGTTCAATGGTACTGCGTGCCAAACTTGATATGACCAACGCGGATATGCTGTTACGTGATCCTGTCATCTACAGAATCATTCAGACCCCCCACCACCGTACCGGAACCCAATGGCACTGCTACCCGATGTACGACTTTGCCCATGGACAAAGTGACTATTTTGAGGGAGTCACTCACTCCATCTGTACATTGGAATTTGTCCCCCACCGTCCGTTATATGATCTTTTTGTAGACTACCTCAAGGAGATGGACGGCAGTGACAATCAAATGGATGATAACCGTCCGCGACAGATAGAGTTCAACAGGTTGAATCTGACCTATTCAGTAATGTCCAAGCGTAAACTCCATACCCTGGTAGATGAGAAATTAGTTACCGGATGGGATGATCCACGCATGCCGACATTATGCGGCATGCGCAGGAGAGGCTATTCCCCTGAAAGCATCCGGAAGTTCATAGACTCCATCGGTTACACCAAATTTGATGCCCTCAACGATATAGCCCTGTTAGAAGCCAGTGTAAGGGAAGATCTGAATGAGCGGGCTACACGTGTAAGTGCAGTACTAGACCCGGTAAGTCTTATCATCACCAATTACCCGGAAGGAAAGACCGAAGAGATGACCGCCATCAATAATCCCGAAGATGAAACTGCCGGCAGCCATACCATCCAGTTTACGAAGAAACTATGGATAGAACGAACTGACTTCATGGAGGATGCTCCTAAAAAGTTTTTCCGCATGACACCGGGCAAGGAAGTAAGGCTGAAAAATGCCTATATCATCAAATGCACAGGATGTAAGAAAGACGACCAGGGACGGATAACAGAGATCGAAGCGACCTACGATCCGGAAAGCAGGAGCGGAATGCCCGGTGCAAACCGGAAAGTGAAAGGTACGCTCCACTGGGTCAGCCAGGATAATTGCAAGGAAGCCGAAATTCGGGAATACGACCGGCTTTTCACGGTAGAAAACCCGTCAGCAGATGAGCGAGACTTCCGGGAATTACTGAACCCGAACAGCCTGCATATCCTTCAGCATTGCTATGTAGAAAACTACGCTGCTGACAGGAAACCAGGAGAATACCTCCAGTTCCAGCGTATAGGTTATTTTATGGCCGACCTGGATTCAATCCCTGAGCATCTGATCTACAACAAAACTGTAAATCTGAAAGATACCTGGGCTAAAATGAAGAATAAGGAAAAATGAGAGACAGCTATTACGATACTCCGGATTTTCGACGGATGCTGAAGGAATATGAGGAAGCCAGAACCAAAGGAGAGCACATCTTCATGGATTCTGACGACCTCACTCGCATCTGCGAATATTACCAGGCCAATGGAGAAGGATCCAAGGCACTGGAGGGGGCTCGCTATGCGCTCGAACTTTTTCCAGGAGCAATTGAGCCACTGGCCTTCCTGTCCAGATACTTTCTACTGGTTGAGAAGAATCCGGTGAAAGCTCGCAAATATGCTGCACAAATCCAGGATAAAACGGATATAGACTATTTCTATCTCATTGCAGAAATCATGATCGTAGAGCAACAAACAGACGAAGCTGACCATTACCTGCAGGAACAAATTCCCATCGTTGAAAATGAGGAAGAGGAAGAAGAAATGTCCGTTCAGGATTACTATTTCGATGTGGCCAACCTGTTTGCGGACTACAAACTCTATGATCAGGCCAGGAAATGGCTGGCAAGAAATAACGAAACAGATACAACAGATTATCAAGAGCTGGATGCCCGTATTGCTACAGGATCAAGTAATTATAAGAAGGCCATCAAAATCTACCAGCAACTTCTGGAAGAAGATCCCTATTCGGAAGAATTATGGAACAAACTGGCTTCCACACAACTGTCAGAAGGGGACATCAGAAAATCCATCCAGAGTAGTGAGTTTGCCATCGCAATTAACATAAAAGATGACGAAGCTATACTGAACAAGGCAAACGGACTCTATTCATTAGGAAACTATGCGGAAGCAGAAAAATATTTCAAGAAATACCTTCTACTGGTCCCGGACAGTGGGATCGTAGAATTATCTTTAGGAATCACCCTGTTTCGGCTCCATAAGCCTCAGGCAGCTTTCCCACATATCAAAAGGGCTGAACTACTGGCAGGAGATGACGAGACAGAGCTGAAGGAAATCTATGAACAACTAGCTTTTGCAGAGAGCAAACTCGGGCATGTCGATGAGGCGATTCACTATATTGACAAGGCGATGACATTACCGAACAGCGATCCGGATGAATTAAAGATCCTCAAGGGACATATTTATCTGGAAAACAAAAGATATAAGGAAGGACAAAAATACTACGAGGAAGCTATCGATCATACAAACTCACCTCAAGTCTTCTTCCGGTCAGCCGTCTCTTTTTATGAAAACGGGCTTTTTCTGACTGCATACGAAATGTTTCAGACCATTCTGCTCGCCCCTCAGGAAAAATGGAACAAAGGGTTTTCCTACCTTGCCGCCTGTGCGAGAGAGCTCCATAAAGATGATGAGTATCGCAAATATTTAAAGATCGCTGTGAAGAAAAATCCTCAAGAGGCAAAACGGGTATTAGGTAAATATTTTCCAGAAGGAATGGAACCTTCACAATATGAAACTTATTTAGAAACTTCATGCTAATTGACAGATGGAGGAATCTCCATACAGACTGTTTTCATAAGGTATAACCAGCATTCTTTAAGTTTTAAGTTTTAACTTCTAACTATTTTATTAATATGGGCTTTTTGTCTTCATTGCTAAGTGACTTGAATTATGGGACGATTTTCTTTCTGATGCTATTAGAGAGCACCGTCCTGCCTGTTCCTTCAGAATTCGTCATTACCCCTGCAGCTTACCATGCAGCAAGTGGGAACCTAGATATCTTCCTAGTTGTTATTTTTGGCATATTAGGAGCCGGGTGCGGAGCCACTGTCAACTATTTAGCAGGCTATTATCTAGGCAGGCCTGTTATCTATCGATTCGCCAACAGCCGGTTCGGGCATCTTTGCCTGCTGAACCAAAGTAAAATAGAAAGAAGTGAAAGGTATTTCAACAAACACGGGATGGCAGCTACCATCACAGGGCGTCTGATCCCCGGCATCAGACATTTGATTTCCATTCCTGCCGGCATGAGCAAGATGAAATATTGGAAATTCCTTCTCTATACGATGGCAGGTGCAGGAGTATGGAATTGTGTTCTTGCCGTTCTGGGCTGGTATCTCCATTCTATCGTTCCAGAAGACCAGTTAGACGATAAGATTGCCCTTTACACCGAAAGCATCAAATCCGTTATCTTTGTTCTTGTCGGTATCGGATGCCTTTATCTTATTATCAGATGGCTCATCAAGCGCCATAAGCGCATCACAGGTGCGGAATAACTTTCAGCTATTTCTTAAACAGAAGAACGCAAGGGAGGATCTGACTACTGCCCTGACCATCCCTAAAAGGCCCAACAGACCGAGAAGGTCACCCCCACATTCTCTCAGGACTGCTCATTGTACTGCTTGATGCTTTGCTCATCCGAGAGTTTACAAATCAATAACTGATGATCCTTCTCAGCGACAATATATCCATCCAGCCCTTGGACAATCACCTTTTTCTCCTGCGTCGTATGGATGATACAGTTCTTTGTATCATAGACCTGGATATGCTCTCCTATCAGACTGTTGCCATAAAGATCATGGTGAGTATGGGCCAGCAGATTGCCCCAGGTACCCAGATCACTCCACCCTATATCAGCTGGAAACACAAAAATTTCCTCCGCCTTTTCCATAATGGCATAGTCTACGCTGATGCTCTCACATTCCGGATAGCGGAGATCTATCTGTTCCTGTTCATGTTCAGTACCGTAAACATCCATCAGACTCTCGAAGACAGCCGACAAAGTAGGTTGGTAAACCCGGAAGGCATTGACAATAGTCTCTACCCGCCAGATAAAGATTCCTGCATTCCAGAAATAATCACCTTCCTGAAGATATTTTCTGGCTGTCTGCAAATCAGGCTTCTCCCGGAAATTATCCACACGGAATATTTCACTATTCCGCGCGCTACTGGATTCCAGATCAGCCTTAATATAGCCATAACCCGTTTCCGGCCGGGAAGGTTTTATGCCCAAAGTGACAATCGCATCTGTCTCACTTGTAAATTTCATACAAGAAAGTATACTCCGCCGAAATTCAGAGCCGTTTGTGACAATATGATCAGAAGGAGTCACCACGATATTAGCTTTAGGGTCCATGGATTTGATACGCCAGCTCACATAAGCTATGCAAGGTGCCGTATTGCGACGGCATGGTTCCAACAAAATATTCCCGGTTGGAATTTCAGGAAGCTGTTGCTCTACCAGGGTTGCATATTTCTTATTCGTGACAACCCATATATTCCGGGGATCACAGATGCCCTCAAAACGATCATAGGTCAGTTGGAGTAAGGAGCGTCCCACCCCCAGGACATCTATAAATTGTTTAGGTCGTTCTACAGTACTCATCGGCCAGAATCTGCTCCCCACACCTCCGGCCATAATTACCAGGTGATTATGATTTTGAGTCATAAATGTATATTTTTATGATATGCAAAGATAATTGATTTTTTCTAACTTACAAAATAATCTTATCATTTTTAGGCAGACACAAACAGAAAACAAAATGTCATTACTTCCGTTTAGTTACAAATACGATTACCTTGCCTCCCAAACAAAATCATTTTATGGATAGAACGAAACAGGAGTAAGGCCAAATGGTCCTACTCCCCTTATTTACAATCGTTTACCAGATCAATTTGTAAATAAAATTATTTACAGTACAAATTCACGATCATCTCGTACAGTTCCTGTTTACCTGAAATCAATTTTGGTTTACCATGACCTTTGGCATAGTCGACGATCTGTTCAAGAGACAACTCACCATCTTCAAACTTTTTACCTTCCCCATGGTCAAAACTAGCATATCGCTCCTTTAGCATTTGAGGCAGAGGACTCTCCGTCAAAATGGCAGCAGCATTCTCCAATCCACGAGCGAAGGCATCCATACCACTGATATGAGCAATAAAGATGTCATCAGGATCCGTAGAATTCCTACGCAATTTAGCATCAAAATTTGATCCGCCATTATGCAGACCGCCATTGCGCAGGATTTGCATCCAGGCCTGAGTCAACTCCCAATTGTCTATAGGAAACTGATCCGTATCCCAGCCGTTCTGATAGTCACCACGGTTAGCATCAACGGATCCAAGCATGCCTGCATCTATAGCACAGGCCAGCTCATGAGAGAAAGTATGTCCGGCAAGCGTTGCATGGTTCACTTCTATGTTAATCTTGAAATCCTTGTCCAGATGATGAGCCCTGAGGAACCCGACAACCGTTTCTACATCTGTATCATACTGATGCTTTGTAGGCTCCATCGGCTTCGGTTCTACCAGGAAGGCCCCCTTAAAGCCATGAGAACGGCCATAGTCCCTGGCAGCAGCCAGCATCGTAGCATAATGATCCTTCTCACGCTTCATATCCGTATTCAGCAAACTCTGATAGCCCTCGCGGCCACCCCAGAACACATAATCAGACCCTCCAAGTTTAATCGTCGCATCAATGGCATTTTTGATCTGTACGCAAGCACGGGCCACGACATCAAAATCAGGATTTGTTGAAGCACCATTCATATAGCACTTGTCTCCAAAAACATTTGCCGTCCCCCAAAGGAGATGAATATCCGGAAATACTTTCATTTTCTGGAGGGCATAATCCGTAATCGCCTTCATATTGTCTTCGTACTCCTGGATGTCATCAGAAGGATCACAAAGATCAACGTCATGGAAACAGAAGTAATGAATACCCAGTTTCTCCATAATCTCAAAACCGGCATCCATCTTATCCTTTGCCCGTTGGATGGCAGTATCAGCTTTATACCAGGGGTAGAGGCGTGTCTGTCCCCCGAACTGATCAGCAGACGCTGGTCCCAGCGTGTGCCACCAGGCCATGGCGAATCTCAGCCAGTCCTTCATTTTCTTCCCCATAATCACCTTTTCAGGATCATAATAATGGAAAGCTAAAACTTTTTTACTCTTTGTCCCTTCAAACGGGATTTTTCCGATTTGCGGAAAATACTCTTTTGTCATAGTTGTTTAATTTAATAGTTATTAGTTAATCCAGTAGCATTTTATTCAATTGGTCTTTCCAGTCCGCGTATGCATTCAGATAAGCACTACGATGGTGCTCATCCGGCTCGACGACAGCCAACCGTTTCAGCATAGAGAAGGCTTCATCGTGATCCTTATAAATTCCGGCTCCGATTCCGGCCCCCCTTGCTGCGCCAGCACTTCCATCCGTTTCATACAACTCAATACAATCTCCACTGACACTTGCAAGCGTGTCACAAAAAACCGGACTCAAGAACATATTGGCATGTCCAGCATGAATCTTGTGGATTTTCATGCCCATCTTTTCCATGATTTCCATACCATAGCAAAAACCGAAAACGATGCCTTCCTGGGCTGCACGCACGATATGTGCACGATTATGTTCATTGAAATTCAGTCCATGGATACTACACCCAATTTCCCTATTCTCCAGCACACGTTCCGCGCCATTACCAAAAGGAATTACAGTGACCCCCTTGGAACCAATCGGTATATCAGCAGCCAACTGATTCATGTCAGCATAACTCAGGTCAGGTGTAATGTTACGGTGCACCCAGGCATTGAGGATACCTGTGCCATTAATACAGAGCAAGACACCAAGACGATCCTCTGTTTCCGCATAATTAACATGCGCAAAAGTATTCACACGACTTTTAGGATCATAGTTGGCCTTCCCCAGTACGCCATAAACGACCCCTGACGTACCTGCGGTAGAAGCTATTTCCCCCGGATCAAAGACATTCAGGCTGACAGCATTATTAGGCTGGTCACCAGCCCGGTAAGAAATGGGAGTTCCCTCCTTCAATCCTGTTTCTTCGGCAGCCTGTCGGCTCACCACACACTGTCTCGAAAATGTTGGCACGATTTCCGGCAGGAAACCTTCCGGAAAGCCAAAATAGTCCAGAAGGAATTTTGCCGGAACTTTATTCTTAAAGTCCCATAAGATTGCTTCAGAAAGTCCCTCAATTGTTGTCTGGATACACCCGGAAAGTTTCATGGCCAGATAATCCCCTGGCAGCATGACCTTGTCTATCTGCTCAAAAATCTGAGGTTCATGAATCTTCACCCACTCCAGTTTAGAAGCCGTAAAATTCCCGGGAGAATTTAAGAGGTGCTCCAGGCACCTTTTCCTTCCCAACTCCCTGAAAGCCTTATTTCCATAAGAAACAGCACGAGAATCACACCAGATGATCGAAGGACGAAGGACCCGCTGATCTTTATCCACGCATACCAGTCCATGCATTTGATAAGAAATGCCTATAGCCAAAATATCCTCTCCACTGATGTCTGCTTTATTCATAGCCTGAGCCAGTGAAGTTTTCGCATATTTCCACCACGATTCAGGTTCTTGTTCAGCCCATCCAGGTCTCATTGCTACCATTGGAGCTTCATGCTCAGGATAGAAAGCTGATGATGTTACAGTCCCGGTATCGACATTGATCAAAGACACTTTCACCGATGATGATCCCACATCAAAACCCAATAAATATTTCTCAGTCATAAGTTTTTCATTTTTAGTTTTTCATTTACGAGAACGGAGCGCTCTTGTTCTGACTTCTGCTTGGAAGCAAATTCTTTCATAGAAAGATAAACTTCTTCATTCCTGTCATTCTCCGAGGGCAAAGTTATACAAAAACCTGTCAGGTTCATCCAAAGCTTGTAACATAGACTTTAGCCCAAGTTACAAATTACCCATTTATCTCTCCACTATTGTCTGCCTTAAACAACGGAAGGAAAAAATTACAGAATCAGCACGAGAAGATCTTATTACAGTGAAAGAAAACAGGTATAGAGATTATCAGTAGTTGTTTTTCATGCAAAAACTCTTTTCCTACAATTCATTGTAAACGGAACAGAGTATCAGCTAAACAGAATGAACAAAAAAGCCACAAACGCACGAAACATCTGCGACCTTTTTGAAAGGAATATTAAGCAAGGATAATTTTATTGTCCTCGTCTTTGATTTTGCCCTCTTTAAAGAGCCAGCCAATGCCAAGAATAGCTTCTTCTTCGCTGATCTTAGCCTGCTTAGCAATTTCATCTACTGTCATGGCTTGTCCTGCAGCTGCAAGTGCCTGATAAACATCACCTGCTTTGAAACCTGCATTTTCCGGACTCAGAACCAGAACGGTCTTCGTTTCAGCTGCTTTAGATACCGTTTTTTTAGCAGCGCATGTTCTTGTTTTCTTTTCTCTCATTTTGTCTATATTTAAAAAATTAGTCAAGGCTTATTACATCATGTAGCCCACCTACTTTTATAAATCTGCTACAAAGATAATTCTTTTTTTCAGATTTACATTATTCTTTATTAAAATGTTACTTATTAAAGACTTTGGAAATAAAAAAAAACAAATTTCTTGACTTATATCAAACAAAAATCCGTTTTTTATTCTGTTCATGAATGAATCTTAGAATAAAAAACGGAAATGATCTTATTCCTGAGGAGTATTTACACAAATAGACAACTCATCAAGTTGCTTTTTGTCTAATTCAGAAGGAGCCCCCAGCATCACATCCCTGCCCTTATTATTTTTAGGAAAGGCAATTGTATCCCGGATACTATCCAGACCGGCAAGGATACTGGTGAAACGATCCAGTCCAAAGGCCAGTCCTGCATGAGGAGGAGCACCATATTTAAATGCATTCATCAAGAAGCCAAACTGAGCCTCAGCTCTCTCCCTGGTAAAGCCAAGGACTTTGAACATTTTTTCCTGAAGTTTCGTATCATGAATACGAATACTTCCTCCGCCCACTTCCATTCCATTGCAGACGAAATCATAAGCCTTAGCACGAACCTTTTCAGGATGTGTGTCCAGCAAAGGAATATCATCAGGATTAGGCATCGTAAACGGATGATGAGTGGATACCAGCCGCTGCTCTTCATCGCTCCATTCGAAGAGAGGAAAATCAATGATCCATAAGCATTTGAAGATATCCTTATCACGAAGTCCCAGACGATCCCCCATCAACAAGCGCAGGCTGCAAAGTTGAATGCGAGTTTTATTAATGCTTGTACCACTGAGAATCAATACCAGATCCCCGTCCTTTGCCCCCATTTTTTCCTTGACCTGGGCAAGGACTTCAGGAGAATAGAACTTATCAACAGAACTCTTTACCGTCCCGTCAGCATTATACTTAATAAAGACAAGGCCCTTGGCACCAACTTGAGGAGATT
>ENA-UOOK01002723-UOOK01002723.1-fermentation-metagenome-genome-assembly--contig:-NODE-2723-length-21091-cov-9.626593_pt1 | contig 21091 bp, 18 predicted proteins | sample MGYA00245777_ERZ724023 | MGnify/ENA primary metagenome ERZ724023 (study PRJEB28704, sample SAMN03018312) | fermentation metagenome | biome: anthropogenic terrestrial biome; feature: soil; material...
TATTTGCATTCGTTGGTACTTTGGCTCCGTATTTTGGAGCCTTATGTACCACTACATAATGAAGCTTAAGCGAAAGCGTCTCCGAATTCGGATACATTTGACGAAATCATAGGATAGACTTTGCCCATGTGTGAATAGTAACTGCCGCAGCCTTTCTGCGGAAGCATTTACTCTTTGAAAGTTCCGTTTTTTTACTTTCTCATCGGAAGCTTATGGGTAAAGATCTCTGCCCATGCCGGAAGAAAGCCTGCTTTTATAGCAACACTTTGCGAAACCGAATGGGATTCACTTGTTCCATAGAACGGTACTTTTTTACGCCTTATTATCTCCTGCTTGATCAAAGCAGTCAGATTTGCCGCCAGCCCATGACCACGGTATTCCGGTAATACATCAATACCGATTTGCCACATATATTTCCCGTCTGCACTCGCTCCCGCCATACCAATCATTTTCTCTTTATCAAAGGCAGCAACGGCAAGCATATCCGGCTGGGTTTCTGAAAACATAAGGGCATTGCCAAATGGATTCTTTTCTTTAAATGGAAGAATCTCATCTTTTTCATACCATTTAACATTGCAAATTGGTTCTACAATCCCTGCATCCATATCCGGTAAGAAATATATATGGGTGTCTAAAATCTCCCTGCCCTGCTCATTCATTTTACGATCTATTTCCCTAAGATTTTTAAAAGAGCAGAACCACTCCGGTGACGCATCTTTAAAAAATTCCTTTGCCCAGGGATAAATCGTTTCATCCGCCATAATAAACAATTCGCCAAAGCTTGTTATAGCTCTAAAAAATAATTCATTATGATAGATTCGGGCACCTGGAAGCTTCTTTGCCCGGTTAATATGTATTCCATGTTTTCCAAGCTGCGTCGGATTCTTCCCTTCAAGACAGTTGCAATCCAGACAAAATTGCTTTTTTGCCAATAACAAGATGTTTTTATCAATTCTCACTTTCCAATCCTCATCTTCCCAACAAAATCATATCTATCATAAACACTTTACGGAAAACCGCACAGTTAATGATAATCTCTCCTTCTAATTTATCATATTCCTCCAGCCAATACAATTTTTAAATTTTAAAATAAAGTTGAAGACAAATGCTGTTTGCTATCGTTATAATATAAGAAAGGTGAAAGGGGGCGGAAATAATCAGTACGGAGCAATATTATGAATATCTAATTGATACCTATCAGAATTTAGTTTACTCCATATGCTTTAAAATCGTTCGGGATTACTTTGAAGCCGAGGACCTTGCCCAAGAAACCTTCCTTTCCGCCTATAAGAATTTGGCTGCCTTTGATCAACAATATGAAAAGGCCTGGCTCTGCCGCATAGCAACGAATAAATGCTTAGACTATCTAAAACGGGCAGAGAGGAAAACCTTTCCGACAGAGGATGAATATTTTCTGACGCAGCAAAACCGGGCGCCTTCCCCAGAAGAAAACATTCTGGAGACGGAAGTCAGAAAACAACTGTATGAGCGCTGCTCCCTATTAAAAACCCCATACCGGGAAGTCGCACTGGATTATTTTTATAAGGAACTGTCCGTAGCTGAAATTGCATCAAAAACAGGGAAAAACCGAAAGACCATACAGACGCAGATTTATCGGGCGAAAGCGATGTTAAAGAAAAAATACTTAGAAGGGGGGCAATTATATGGTTGATAATAAGTTAAATTTGCAAACGGATCCCTATGACGTAAAGAAGCACATTTCCCAGACCGATTTATCTTTTTTTCTGCAAGATAAGATGAGCTCCGAAGAAAAAGTAACCTTTCTGGAACATATCTGCTCCTGCGATTATTGCTCCGATTTACTGGCGCAAAGCATAGAAGCGGAACTAATAACTGCCCCTGTCGATATGAAGGCAAATATTATAAGTACCATAAGCCGGCCGGATCAGCTTGTTGCGAAAAAAGTGAAGGAGGTTTCCAAACGAATGCAGTTTCTTCTGTACAGCCTAAAAGTCAGTGCTGCTGCCATCGGAGCCCTGATCGTTTTACTTGCTATGAATGTAAATTATACACCGAATAGTCCCAGCCGGACAGAAATACGAAAGGAGATTTCAATCGACCGGTATAACGCACCATCCATTACTGCTTCCATAAGGAGTAACATGGATGACCTAAGTAATCGTATCTTAGAATTTTCCAATATTATTATGAACAAGGAGGTTTTCGAATATGATCAAAAAGAAAAATAGCTTTTTAACTTTTATTTTCTCTCTGATTCCAGGAGCAGGGCAGATGTATTTGGGGTTCATGAAGAGAGGGCTTAGCTTAATGTCATGCTTTTTCTTCATTATTTTAATCGGAGTTTGGCTAAATATCTCACCCTTTCTAGTGCTGCTCCCTCTGGTATGGTTCTATAGTTTCTTCGATACCCATAACCTTCGATCCATACCGGATGATGAATTTTATGCAATGGAAGATAATTATTTATTTTTATCCAACCTTCCAAAAGATAAATCGATCCTTCTACAAGGTAAATATCGCAATATTTTAGCTGTCGTACTTATCATACTGGGATCTTCGATTTTGTGGAATAACACTTACGAGATTTTTCGAAAATATCTGCCGGGCTTTTTACGCAGTTTCGGCTACTATTTACCGCAGTTCATTGTAGGCATTGCAATTATTCTGTTTGGTGCTTACCTGATCAAAGGTAAAAAGATCGAACTGACCAAGGACGATAATAAGCAAAAGGAGTCCGATTCATTCGTTGTAAATAATTTTACAGGCAAAAAGGAGGATGACAATAATGAAAACTCATAAAGTCGGCACCTTTACCCTGGGAGCCTTACTGATCCTATTCGGTATCCTCTTTCTGCTGCGTATTTTCTTTACAAACTTATCCTATACATTTATTTTCCGGCTATGGCCGATTATCTTCATCAGTCTGGGAGTTGAAATACTGGTTTCGAATCACAGGCAGTCCGACGAAAACGCTGCGCTTGTATATGATAAAACTGCATTTGCATTAATCATTATACTGTCCATTTTCGCCATGGGTATGGCAATTGCAGAAGTATGTATGAATTATGCAAATGCACGGATCGGCCTGTTCTAAAGATGATGCCGCATTTTCATTTGCATCCATACAAAGAGGGTCTGTGCTCCTCCTGTGATCACAGACCCTCTTCTATTATTTCATTCCTATTCGCTTTGTAACATCCCTTCGGTGCCGCAGCATCCGGCGGGACTCCTTTTCAAGATTATTCAATAGGAATATATTTCTTTGTTTCAACTTCCTCCGCGTTTTTATCCTTTGGTAATACGATGCTAAGAACACCGTTGGAGAAGGATGCATGTACGTCTTCTTCCTTCAGATAATCTCCGACATAAAAGCTTCTTCTGCATTTGCCGCTGTAGCGTTCTCTGCGTACATACCTGCCATCCTCTGCTTTCTCATCCTTACTTTCCTGCTTGTCTGCATAGATTGTTAAATAGCCGTTCTTCAGCTCTGCATGAATATCCTTTTTATCATATCCGGGAAGCTCTATGTCCAGCTGATAATCATTTCCTAAGTCCTGAACATCGGTATTCATTAATCTGGAGCCATTTCCCATGTAGTTAAATGGGAAGCTAAAATTAAACATATCATCAAAAAAGTTGTCTGCAAAATTGTTTTCAAAAATGCTCGGTAGTAACATAAGCCATTCCTCCTTAAAAAAATTATTTATCTTAATTTTTATTGTTACCTTTTTAAAATATTTTATTGATCCTACCCTATTCAAAAATCCTTTGAATTTATATTTCTATCCGGAAGTCTATCTGCCTCTAGGCAATTGCAATCATTCCATTATGAGAGGTTTCCTTTGCCTCTGTTTTGGGAATGATCAAACGTAACACCCCACGTTTATAGGCTGCTTTAATGTCTTCCTGATTTGCCTGATGCCCAATGAAAAAGCTTCTTTTATAGGCTCCGGAGTACCTTTCCTGACGAAGATATCTTGCATTCTTCCTATCCTTCTCTTTCTTCCTGACCGCAGATATAATCAAGTAACCATCCTCCAGATATGCTTTGATATCGTCCTTACCAAATCCCGGAAGATCTATATCAAGTATATAAGCATCTTTCCTTTCTCTTACATCACTTTTCATAGGATAACTCTTTTTCGATCGTAACATACCCATTCCTCCCTGCTGCAAATGTTTACTTCATCGAAATTATAATTAAAAGATTTTACATAAAGTAAATTTGTTTTTACAGTGATGATTGCTTTCTTACGGAAGCTTCTCAACGCTGCTTTGATTGTGGTCTGTTTTATTTGTTCTATGTGTACTATAACACCTATTATTAGCACTGTCAATAGGTGAGTGCTAATTTCACAAAAAGTTCACAATTGAATTACATTAAAAGGATTTAAATTCCTTTGTAATGTTGCTTTCTTCCATTTTTAGATATATAATGATAATGTAACCTACATTTCCGATATATAAAGGAGGAATTAATTATGAAGAAAGCTTTAATATGTATAACATTAATTTGCTCTATGCTGTTATGTAGTACTTCTGCAAATGCAAAGCAGTCAACTAAAATCTCTGATATTGTATCTTTACATTCTGAGAATGCTCTCTTTTCAGATTTAGCATACAATATAGATGCTGAAGTTATTAACTTTATTAAGAAAAGTGGTGTCAACATAACAGATTCTAGTCTCATTGAGTTAATTCCAATAGACGATCAAAAATCGCTTCAAGCAAATCGTACAAACGATAGCACTAATATATTATGTGTAAAAAACATTATAGGTAATATTATAGAATGCACTTATATTACATCATTTGAATATAATTCTATTGGGCAATTAAGTATTGCTAGTTATCCAGAAATTTTTACAAGCAGCGCTAATGGATCATCAACTGGAGAGACTTTTCCTTGGCCAGACTATTATCCAATAACAGTTACAGGCGGTATATATTACGAGCTTTTTCAAGATGATTTTGGATATCCTTATTATCGACCTATAGATTGCAGCGTTAGAATAGCGAGTATTGATTCTGACGTATCTTGCTCATATATTAACGGAACCTACTCGTGTATAGGTAAACTAGTCGATCCTACGACATTTACTCAATTAGGTAATGAAACATATACTCATGTAATATCTGCTCATGCTTCAATGCCTCAATTATATTATAGTTATTTTGGCAATAATCCATTAGTTGGTAAAGCGATCGACTGCTTTGGTGACATTGATGCAGGTTATTCTTATAATATTGTCTTCACTTGCAATGGTGAACTTTATAGTTATACACCTATAAAGTAATTCACTCGACTTCTCAGGAGGCAGGATATGAATAAAAAAATTATTCTTATTCTTTCATTATGTATTGTATTCCTATCGATATCGATTTCTTTCCTTTTGATTCACAAACCCTCCTCGGTTGATATTTCACCGGAGCAGATTGTCAAGCTCATTGATAAAGATGAGAAATATTTATACAAGACATTAAAAATTTCGAAATCCGATGTGGAAGAAATTAACTCGGAGGTTTCCATGCCAACGAAATCCTTTCACGTTCAAGATTTTGACTGTCGACTGCAGTTTCGGGTATTAGATGAGGCTAACACACTATTCAGCTTTACTTATATCTTTCAGAATCAACCGTTAGATCAAATATATTCCTGGGTATGTGATCAAAAGGATATCCTTACTTCCTATTTTAGAACAGAAAGCACCTATCCAAAGCCAAAATTTATTGATCGGTCGAAGCCATTTCAAAATGGATATTATTCGCAGTATGGTGACGGATGGGTCATAGATAGCGAAAAGGATGCGCGAATTTATTTGACGGTTGAAGCTTTTGAATCAGACGAAGGAGATCAAGTTGTCCGAGTCTCCATCTTCCGGTCACTCTTTCTCTAATTAAGCTTTTAGAAGATAGGGATTTTTACAAAACAATGCAAATGCTACAAGAGTGTCTGTGATCTTCCTATAATACAGGAGGTTTATTGAAAGATGAATTGTCCGTTTTGTCTTTCAATAAACCTCCTGCATTCCTGAAGTATCTAGGTATTCCAATACACCTAAGCAGATCGCCCATGCCATTTTGCCCTGATACTCTTCATTACATAACAGATCGGCTTCCTTTCGATTCGATAGAAAGCCGCATTCCACAATAACCAATGGACATTTCGTATTCTTTAGTAAATAGTAGCTGCTGTTCGATTTTGCCAATCTATGATTTCCATCATTAATTGTCTTTTTAATCCGTTCCTGCAGGATTTCTGCGAGTATCTTTCCTTCCTCCGAATTGGCATGATAAAAGACCTGCGCCCCCTTGATGCTTTCCTGCGGATAGCTATTCTGATGAATGCTGATTGCCATGCAGGGATCACTTGAATTAATAATAGAAACTCTTTTTTTCATATCCGCTCTCTTCTTATCTTGGTCGGATGCCTGATACAGCCCTTTGCCGTCTTCTCTGGTCATAATAACCTTAATATTATTTTGTTCAAGATATCTTTTCAATTTGAATGCGATGCTCAGATTAATGTCTTTCTCTAATGCTTTATTAATCCCAACTTTGCCCGGATCAAAGCCGCCATGACCGGCATCGATCACTACCGTAACACCGCTCTTTTTCTGTGCCAGTATATATTTAATTGTTTTGATACCCTTTTCTGAAAACAAGGCACATAGCAGGAATATGATACCCAAAAAAACAACATTAAAATACTTTCTTTTCATATCGATACACTTTTTATTTCATTATTAGAATATATTCAAGCACAGGTCAAAATATAAACCTGTCTCCTGTTATATTCGATTGCTTTCATTTCATATAATTTATATGAATTTGAATAGGTGGTGTGGCTATGTTAAATAAGTCAAAAGTGAAACATTATTTCAGTATTTTCTTTTTTTCTGCTGCTTTTACTATGGTAGGATATTCTATAGCAAGAAATTTAATTGAAATCTCTGCGGTATCTTCTGCAAATCAATCGGTATGCGTACCGATCCTTATGTATCATCGGGTAATTGACAATAATTTGGGGAAAGATACCATTAGTCCATGTGAATTTGAAAGCGATCTGAAATATTTGGCAGAGAATAACTATAACACGATAACCATGACGCAGCTGATCAATTATGTCTATGATGGGGAGGAATTACCTCCGAATCCGATTATCCTATCCTTCGATGACGGGTATTTTAGTACCTATAAAAATGTATTTCCTCTGCTGCAAAAATATAATTCTAAGATCGTTCTGTCAATTATCGGAAAAAGCACGGATGATTTTTCCAAGGTCTGCGATACGAATGTCAAATATGCTCATTTAACATGGGAACAGATCAATGAAATGGCGGAATCCGGACTTGTAGAAATTCAAAATCATTCCTATAATTTACATAAAGTGAATAAAGGACGGTATGGCTGCTATATTATGCAAAATGAACCTTTTGAAGATTATGAACAAGTATTAACCAAAGATATCACCACATTACAGAGTAAAATAGAATCTGCCATTAATTTCACTCCAAATACCTTCACTTATCCCTACGGAAAGTATTGCAATGATACCGAGGTCGTCATTAAAAAACTGGGGTTCAAATCGACTCTTTCTGTAAAATTCGGTGTAAATATAGTACAAAAGAAAAATCCAGAATCCTTATACGGACTAAAAAGAATATGCAGATCCCATAACCAGCCGATCAGTAAGCTCATCAAGGATGGTTTGGAGACGCTTAAATATCGAAATTAGCTTAACGAGATAAGCGCTAATCAATAACTTTAATTGATGTAATAACCGGCTGATCTTCCGGATTCACAGCTCCGTTTTCATCCTGCACCGGGGTATCTTCACAAATTGCATCTACAATTTCCATCCCTTCCGTCACATAGCCAAAGACCGCATATTCCCCATCCAGATAAGTGCTGTCCTGATGCACAATAAAGAACTGAGAGCTGGCGCTATCCATATCCCTGGCCCTGGCCATAGATATAGCTCCTCTCGTATGGGATAACGGATTATCCACTCCGTTAGAGGTAAATTCGCCCTTGATCGTTTTATCGGAACCGCCGGTACCATCTCCCTTCGGATCTCCGCCCTGGATCATGAAATCCGCAATAATTCTATGGAAGGTTAACCCATCGTAGAAGCCTTCCTTGGCCAGATTGATAAAGTTTGTCACGCTTATTGGCGCATGATCTGCATCCAGTTCAACCGAGATGGTTCCATAATCTGCGATTTCAATTTCTGCATGATGCTTCCCGGATAAATAATCCCCGGAAGCATCTTCCTTTTCTTTCTTTTTACTGCATCCGGTTACAGCAAAGATTGCCGTACAAATCATAAGTAATATTATAGTTAGTTTTTTTCTGTTCATCCTATCGCTCCTCGTATCATACACGTTTGTAAAAAAATGTTACAGTTCCTTTCCGGATAATAGCTTGGTTCTATTAGCTTGGTTCTATGCAGAAAATTATAGCAAAAGAGGTATACATAATCAATTCTTTCTAAAGAAGTTCACAAAATAATCACATAGCTGCACCAGGTCGGCCATGTGATTATCTTGCTGCGCCATGCATGGCGCATAACTATATATAGAGAATATCAACTGAGGATATCATAACCTTGTCTTTACTATAGAAAATAGGACACACCTGCTTCAAAGATGTGCTGGTTTTGCTCCCCTGCGATATTGACCGCAACCGCATCCCCTCTGCGCTCCGAATGCGCCATCTTACCGAAGATTCTTCCGTCCGGACTGGTAATTCCTTCAATCGCACAGAAGGATCCGTTAGGATTGAAATCCTCGTTCATGGTCGGGTTACCGTTTAGATCTGCATATTGGGTAGCAACCTGCCCATTTGCATAGAGCTTCTCAATCCATTCCTTACTTGCAACAAAGCGTCCCTCTCCATGGGAAGCAGGGATTGCATATATACCGCCAAGCTCTGCCAGTCTTAACCATGGAGATTTATTGGAAACCACCTTCGTATATACGGATTTTGAAATATGGCGTCCAATCTTGTTGGTTGTAAGCGTAGGGGAATCCTCTTTTTGTGAGGTTATCTCACCGTATGGCACAAGTCCAAGCTTAATCAATGCCTGGAAACCGTTGCAGATACCAAGAGCAAGGCCGTCCCGTTTCTTTAAAAGATCATTTACGGCATCCTGAATACGTACATTGCGAAATGCCGTTGCGATAAATTTCCCGGAACCGTCCGGTTCATCTCCGGCTGAAAAACCTCCGGGGAACATAAGAATCTGCGCATGCTTGATCGCCGTTTCAAATGCTTCAACGGATTCCCGGATATGATCTGCCGTCAGGTTTCTAAATACTATGGTTTCCACCTCTGCGCCGGCATTTTCAAACGCCCGCAGAGAATCATATTCGCAGTTCGTTCCCGGGAAAACCGGCAGGAATACCTTCGGTTTTGCCGCCTTCTGATTCCTAACATAGACTTTTTTAGCATCATATAGCCTTGTCTCCAAAGGCTGCTCTTTATCCGAAGCATGCGCTTCCTTATCTTCCGTATGCGTCGGATATACCATTTCCAAGGTTTCCGTCCAAGCCTTTAACGCTTCCTCTAATGGTATCGTTACATCGCCGCAGATAAATGCTTCCTCATCGAGGACGGTCCCGATGATTCGAACTTCCGCCGCTTCGGACACTTCCTTTAATTCAACCGTTTTCGACGGTATCTTGAAGCCATAATCCGCAAGGGATTCTACGGTTTCCCCGGTCATTTCCACAAGGATGGAACCGTAATCCGAGCGGAACAAATCCTTTCGGGTCAACGAAGCATTTATTTTAACTCCCAGCTTATTGCCAAAGGCCATCTTACTGATCGCTTCCGCCAACCCGCCAAAACCGATGGCATATGCAGACGCAATCTTACCTTCTTTGCTCAGAGTATTTATCCTTTGATAGAGGGATATTACCTGTCCATAATCCGGCAGATCATAAGTATCTCTGCGGATTCTAAATTCCACAAGGAGATTGCCTGACTTCTTCAGCTCTGTCGTAACGACATCACCGCTCTTTGCCACATCCACAGCAAAGGAAACCAGTGTCGGCGGAACATCAATATCATTAAAACTGCCGGACATACTGTCCTTACCGCCAATGGAGGGAAGTCCCAGCTTGACCTGTGCATCATAAGCACCTAAAAGTGCTGTCAGAGGCTCTCCCCAACGTTTCGGATCCGTACCCAGCCTGCGGAAGAACTCCTGAAAGGTAAAGCGTATCCGGGTAGGATCACCGCCTGCTGCCACAATCTTAGCAACCGAAGAAAGGATGGCATAGATCGATCCATGGAACGGTGACCAGCTGGACAGATAGGGATCAAACCCATAGCTCATCATGGTTACCGTATCACACCTTCCCTGCAGGATCGGAAGCTTTGCTGTCATGGTCTGAATCGGTGACAGCTGATATTTTCCACCATAAGGCATCGTTACGGTTGCCGCACCGATCGAACTGTCGAACATCTCAACCAGACCTTTTTTGGAGCAGACATTTAACGCTGCCAGTGATTTTAGCCAGCTTGTCTTCAGATCGGTGTCCTCAGAAGATGTCTCCGGAGCACCCATCTTAAAATAGTTCTCCTCCGGGAGAGGTACCGGTACATAAGCGGCTGCCTCCTGGTGGGCACCATTGGTATCCAGAAAGGCTCTGGAAATATTAACGATTTCCTTTCCTCTCCAGGTCATGATAAGCCTTGGGGCTTCGGTAACCTCTGCAACCACCACCGCTTCTAAGTTCTCTTCCTCCGCATAGGCAAGCATTTGCTTCACATCCTGCGGATTTATTACAATTGCCATTCTCTCCTGGGATTCGGAGATTGCAAGCTCGGTTCCATCAAGGCCGGCATATTTCTTCGGAACTTTGTCCAAGTCAATGCAAAGTCCATCAGCCAGTTCCCCGATTGCCACGGATACACCGCCTGCGCCAAAATCGTTGCATTTCTTAATTAACCTGCTGACTTCTTCCCTGCGAAACAATCTCTGAAGCTTTCTTTCCGTAGGTGCATTTCCCTTTTGAACCTCCGCACCGCAGGTTGTAATGGAATCCGTCGTATGACTCTTGGAGGAACCGGTTGCGCCGCCGCAGCCGTCCCGTCCGGTTCTGCCTCCCAGCAATATAATTACGTCACCCGGTTCCGAATTCCCGCGAATTACATTTCTTCTTGGAGCCGCTCCCATCACTGCGCCTATTTCCAATCGCTTCGCTACATACCCCGGATGATATACCTCATCTACCAAGCCGGTTGCCAGACCGATCTGATTCCCATAGGAGCTATAGCCGGCGGCCGCTCCAGTACAGATCTTCCTCTGGGGCAGCTTTCCCTTTAAAGTCTCCTTGATCGGAACCCTGGGATCTGCCGCTCCGGTAACCCGCATTGCCTGGTATACATAGCCTCTTCCCGATAAGGGATCTCTTATCGCACCGCCAAGACAGGTAGCGGCACCGCCGAAGGGTTCAATCTCCGTCGGATGGTTATGGGTTTCATTTTTAAAGAAAATCAGCCACTCTTCGGTCCTGCCGTCAATCTCAACCGGCACGATAATGGAGCAGGCGTTGATTTCATCGGATATCTCCATATCCTCCAGCTTGCCCTCCGCCCTCAATTTCTTCATTCCAAGCAGAGCCAGATCCATAAGAGAGATATCTTTGCCGTCCCTATCCCGGTAAAGCTTCTCCCGCTCCGCAATATAACTGTGGTAAGCCGCCCTAATCGGCTCGGTATAATAGCCCTCTTCAAATTGGATATCCTTCAGCTCGGTCAGGAAAGTCGTATGGCGGCAATGGTCCGACCAGTAGGTATCTAAAACCCGAATCTCCGTCATGGAAGGGTCCCTTTTCTCTGTCTGATTAAAATAGTTCCGGATATGCTTAAAATCCTCTATGGTCATTGCCAGATGAAGAGATTGGTATAATTCCTGCAGCTCGTCCTCTTTTAATCCTCGGAAGCCTTCCAGAATCCGAACATCCTCCGGCTCCTCAAATTCAGTTACAAGCGTTTCCGGTTTTACCTCATCGGTCTCTCTGGAATCCACCGGGTTAATGCAGTATTCCTTAATACTCTCGAATTCTTTCTCCGTAAGATCTCCGGATAAAATATAGGTTATGGCGGAACGGATCACCGGATCCTCCTTTCCGCCAAGCAGCTTCACGCACTGCATTGCAGAGTCTGCCCTTTGATCAAACTGACCCGGCAGGAACTCTACGGAGAACACTCTGTCTTTTTTGCCGGCATCAAAGGTTTCCTCCGTTAAAAGGTCCAGCGGAGGCTCAGAAAATACGGTTCCAAGGGATTTTTGATAAGTTTCCCCGCTCACATTTTCTATATCATAGCGAATTAGAATCCGGACAGAATCCAGATTTTTTATACCCAGATAGTTTCTAATCTCCGTTCTAAGTTCCTTTGCTTTTACTGCGTATGGGGCTTTCTTTTCTACATAGATTCTCTTTACGTTATTCATCCCATTACTCCTTTATTTCCATAGGATAGCTAAACTGAAGGGTCCATCATTTTCTTGCATTATAACATAACATGTTTTATAATAATAATTAATATATATTAATCCTTTTATTAGGCTTGCTAATAACATGGCAAGTGACCAGAATGGAGATCATATGGATATTAATTATGAATTATATAAAGTTTTCTATCATGTTGCCAAAAGTTTAAGCTTTTCAGACGCAGCCGGCGAATTGTTCATCTCACAATCGGCGGTAAGCCAATCTATTAAGACTTTGGAAAAACGTTTGAATCAAACGCTTTTTATTCGCAGTACGAAACGGGTTGCCCTGACAAAGGAGGGAGAGCTCCTTCTTAAACATGTGGAACCGGCTATTAATCTAATTATTCGCGGAGAAAATCAGCTCTGTGCAGATCCAAAAAGCGGTGTTCAAATAAGAATCGGAGCAAGTGATACCATCTGCCGGTATTATTTGGTACCCTATCTTAATAATTTCCATAAGCAGTATCCAAATATTCATATAAAAGTAACAAACGGAACCTCCCTTCAATGTGCAACTCTATTGGAGCGGAATGAAGTGGATGTTATTGTTACGAACTCACCGAATCCGAATTTAAATGATATGATGGAGATGCTTCCGGTAAAGGAATTTAAAGATATCTTTATCGCCAACCCGGAGGCATTTCCGTTAACTGATCGTTCGATTTCCTTGCAGGAGCTGCAGAAATATCCAATATTAATGCTGGATAAGCGCTCAACAACCAGTATGTTTCTTCATAATCTGTTTTTGGAAAATTCCCTGGATCTTGTCCCCTCTGTTGAGTTAAGCAGTAATGACCTCCTCATTGATCTGGCAAAAATCGGACTTGGCATTGCATTCCTGCCGGACTTCTGCGTGAAGGAGCTGGATCAATTGGCGGTTATTCATACGGATCAAAAAATACCTTCCCGGATGCTGGTCGCATCTTATAATAAGGATATCCCGCTCTCCGATGCCGGAAAATACTTTATTGACAGCTTAACTGCGGGAAGGAATACACCCGCTTAAAGGCAGGAGCTACTGCAAAACGAATGCACTAAAAGCATGTCGGAATCCGTTTTTCCACTTTGATCCATGTCCCCGGTTTTAGCAGGATTTGTGGACTTTCCACGAACTTATGCCCTCTATTTTCTTTCCTAGTAATGAATTTTCCGCCAAAATTCCATGGAACGGGGAAACGAATATTGTTTGGCAAGGAAAATATGAGCAACTGAATATTACAAATTCTCAATATATGAGCCTATACATTTTTGAATTCAAAGATGGGAATTATCAACCCGTTGTCAATATATTTGATATGGATGGCACAGCTATGCTGAAACGTTTGTATGATAATGCGCCGGATGCTTCCAGCGAGGAACTTATGCCTTTTGATGGAACGAAATATAATCATTATTTGATTATCCGTTTACCGCTTGCGAGAGGTGAATTCTTATACAGTACAGATGATGAAATCTTGCCGGAAGAAACGTTGGATGATCGTATTTTTCTCTATCAAGAGGATGGACAGTATTATTTCCACAAACAAGGGCAACATTTAAAAAAACTTGTAACAGAAGATGTGAATAAAATATTAGACTATATAAAGCAAAATGAAGTTGATTAATAAAGCTGCCTGCAATTTCTATCTTGTCTCATAAAAACCTTTATCTCTTTTTCCAATGATAACCGAACACTTAAAAAGAGCGTGTTAGCAATTGCACCTTGTAAGCAGCAATTACTAACACGCTCTTAAAAATCAACTATCTATAACGCCGTGATTAACTGATAAGATCCTATTCATGCCAGAATCTTAAAATGACCTATGACAATCCTATCCGTATTTTTATTTGTTCCCGAATTCATCCAATCTTCCGCTGATTACTTTATTATAATTAATGACATGTCTTTCATAGTCTTCCGCCATATATTTCGATGTCAGCATGAAGTCAGCCGTAGAACGATTCGTAGCCAAAGGAATGTCGTAAACCGCACATATTCTTAATAGTGCCTTGATATCCGGATCATGCGGCTGTGCTGCCAAAGGATCCCAGAAAAATATAACAAAATCAATATTTCCTTCTACAATTCTTGCTCCAATCTGCTGATCTCCGCCCAAAGGCCCGCTATTGTATGCCTTCACCGGCAATCCTACCTTGTCTACAATTAATCTGGCGGTGGTTCCGGTACCGCACAGGAAATGGCTCTTCAATACCTCCTTATTCTCCTCAACCCATTCTATTAATGCCTGCTTTTTCGAATCATGCGCAATTAAAGCGATCCGCTTCTGCTTTTCTATTGTAAAGCCAATATAGTCCTCTTGAATCATATGATAACACCCTCTCTTCTTTTGATCAGTTATAATAATTATCATATCGAAAATATAAAATTATTGCAAGTACTCTTCCGATTTAAAAAGTAAAAATCAAAAAAACAAAAATTGCATTCTGTGCATATTCCTGTCGTAACTGAGCCTAATTTACTATTTATTTTGTAAATATGAAACATAAAAATGGTTGTAAAATTATGTAAACGTAGTACAATATAGGTAGAATAAACATAGTGTAATTTTTTCATTTACTGTTACCATTTTCTTTGCTTTCTTTTCGTATGTTAAATTGCTTTCCTTCTTCTTTTTGATATAGGACAACCGTGTACAGAGTAACTTTTTATCCAATCTTTGAGCTTTGCTCACTGATTTTTAAAGGAGGTGGCATTATGAATACTTATGAAGCAATTACACTAATGCTGACCTTTGGTTTACTACTTATATCACTCATTAGTTATCTAGATAAGCACAATAAGACAAAAAAATAACTGCCCTTACCTGAGCGGACCGGGCAGCTATTTGTAATAATGCTAAGGTAACCACTTTGTACGCGGTTGATCCCTCACACTTGATAAATATATCATAATCGTGATTGCTTTTCAAGAGTGAATAGTTAATATTTTCCACCATTATTTTTCAGCTGAATTTAGTGAATATATCCAATACCTGTAAAAAGCGTGGGATAAAACTCCCACGCTTTTTTCTAATATAATAATAAAAGAAATAATGAATATTGCTACTCTAATAACAGTTTTACCATCTCATCGATACATCCTTCCGGAACATTTTCAAGAAAATAATTCTTATACTCTTCCGCATCTTTAATATGATCTGTCGTGGGTGGAGGAAATAGAGCGCTGACCCTTAAGAACATTTTATCTGTCTCAAATATTGTACACATTTGCTTCGAATGGCTGTCTTCTTCACTCTCCGTTGCTATAAAATAATCCCTGTCATCGATCGTAATTGCCGAAGCCAAACTTTTTTCGTCATATCCCGCTATCTCCAGATCCATTTCATATGCCATCATTTCAAACGGAATGTCTTTGAAATAGGTATAGAAGCTAAGTGCTATATTTTCAAAACAGAAAGTAAATATCCGGATATCGGACAAAGTCATCTCATCTGTAGGATTTTCAGTTTCGATTTTTTCTTCACTCCCACCGTGGTCATTTTCTTTCTTACGATAGACATTGGCTGGTATAGATATATAAATCAGCGAAGAATCTATAGAGTTCAATTCACAATTAAATTTTTCTTCAAATTCATCCACGGATATCGTTCCCTGTCCTATCGCCGTAATCATCCTGTTTTCCGATCGATCTGTTGTTTCAATTACATCCTCGTTTATTAATCTAAATAAATTTTCCATATCTAAATCGTTGATAACATACTCTCCTAGATGACAGCCAATTGAAGTTAAACATTCCATATCTATTTTATCCGGTGTATCCTCTAAAGTATGGATATTACTGGATTTGATATCTGTAATGGTTGATAAGGATATTGCGTTAATAAAATTTATATGATCACTCACAACATTTTCTTCCCCGAGCATTGCATTTATACCAGAACTTTTATAACTTTCCAGAACCTCCTCTGCTATTTTTACAGATGCTGCACTTTTATTACTGCATATAATTAAATCTTTCCCTTCCTTATTTCCAATGCAATCCAAATTGATATTAAAAACTGATTTATAATTTTCTTTCATCTGTTGATTAAAATAAAAACTTCCGGATTCTCCTGTGCTAATCGTTTCTTCACTATTAAATGCACAAAAAATAATATCATTCTGCGGTTTATGATCCTTATAAAACTCAACAACCTGCTATGCTGCCTCTAACATAGCACAAACACCGGATGCATTATCTAATGCACCGCGCCATATCTTGTCTCCTACATTTCCCACATGATCATAATGCGCACTTATAACTAACGCATTACTGCTGTTTTCTCCCTTGATAACTCCTGCTATATTTTTCTGAATTTCATCTTCTATATCAATATCTGCATCTAACCTTATTGATTTGCCGATATATTTCTGGATATTTTCATAAGTCTCGGGAAATACACTGATAGAGGGTATGTAATTTTGCAAAAAATCATTATAAAAAGAACCGCCTCTACTGTTATTACTATTTTTTTGAATAATCAGCTTAACATAATTATTATTACGATACTGTGCGCTTTCCTTGGGATCTTCGACCAGTAAGGCGCATTCATAATCACATGGGCTGATAACCAAAGGCAGTGTTAAGGTTGTATCATTCAGCAGCACTTCAATATAATCTCTGCCATAAGTTAAGGTATCAACCACATTGCTTCCGTCTAATACCTCCAATGTTATTTTATTTGGATCTATTTTTTCTGTTTTCTTCGTGTAGGTAAGTACATAGTCCTTTTTTAGCGGCTCTAAACCAATTTCATTAAATCGCTCTGCAATATAATTTGCTGCTTGCTCATTTCCTTCCGTTCCTGGTCCTCTTCCCGCACATATATCCGAAGTTAAATATTCTATATCCTTCTCTATCTGCGACTTTTCATTTTTAGAAGCATTCTGAGTATCGTGATTTTTGTTATTGATCGAGCTGCACCCAGCAAAAATGAATATGCAAATTAGAAAAAGACCAATTGCTCTATACTTTTTAAACTTTTTCATATAATTATCCCTCTTATGAAATACTCCACGCACCAATAATATAAAGGTGCGTGGAGTATTCATACTAGTCAAGTTTCAGAGTAACCAAAATCAGTAATGACTTTTTGAATGTGACCTTATAGGATCAGAAGTTTCATCCCACGCATATCCAGTACCGCACTCATTACATTTTTTAGAATATAACCAAATAATAATATATTGTCTTATATGATATATTACTCTAAATAAAACGAAAAAGCCATGTCGTATTTGGAAAACATATGCTTTTCAAGATACGCCATGGCTTTTTTGCTTCATTTATACTCAATATTAAATGAGATCCTATGAACTGCCTACTTACTTAACTGTTCCAGTCTCTCCGTTACCTGCTCCATCATATCCGTATACTTAGCAAGCTTTGCTTTTTCTTCCTCCAGCTTGCTTTGCGGAGCCTTCTTTACAAAGTTTTCATTGGCAAGCATTCCGTTCACACGCTTTAGCTCGCCCGCCAGTCTGCTCTTTTCCTTCGTAAGGCGCTCTATCTCCTTATCGATATCAACCAGATCGGCAAATGGTATATAGATCGCGGCTCCCGGGATTACGGCAGATACCGCATCCTCCGGAACACCGGCTTTATCCGGCTGAACCAGTACAGAACCGGCATATCCGAGTGTTGCAAAGAAGATCTGGCTTTCGGTGAAGATATCTCTTATCTTTTCATTCTCGGATACCACGATAACCTTTGCTTTTCTGCTCGGCGGAACATTCATTTCGGAACGAACGTTGCGAATACCCTTTACTGCTGCCTTAATTAATTCTACGGCTTCCTCTTCCCTGCTGTATTCATATTCCTTTCTGTAAACCGGCCATTTTGCAATCATAATGGACTCCGATTCCTGAATACCGGACATCTCCTGAAGGGTAACGTAGATCTCTTCGGTGATAAACGGCATATAAGGGTGAAGCAGCTTTAAGGAGGTAACCAGTACCTTCTTTAAGGTCCATAAGGCTGCTGCCTTTGTCTCGTCAGTATCGCTGTATAATCTGGGTTTCACCATCTCAATATACCAATCGCAGAATTCTTCCCAGATGAAATCGTATATTTTCTGAACCGCAATACCAAGCTCGAAGCTTTCCATGTTCTCGGTAGCTTCCTTTACAAGGATGTTTGCCTTACTTAAGATCCATTTATCTGCTATGGTCAGAAGCTTCTCGTCAATGGTTTCGCTTGACTTTGCCTTCTCCAGATTCATCATGATAAAACGGGAGGCATTCCATACCTTATTGGCAAAATTTCTGCTTGCCTCCACCCTTTCCCAGTAGAAACGCATATCATTTCCGGGTGCATTGCCGGTAATTAAGGTAAGGCGGAGCGCATCTGCGCCGTATTTATCGATCACTTTAAGCGGATCAATTCCATTTCCCAGGGATTTACTCATTTTACGCCCCTGCGCATCTCTTACCAATCCATGGATAAGAACCTTGCTGAACGGTTTCTGTCCCATATGCGCGTATCCGGAGAATACCATTCGTACTACCCAGAAGAAAATGATATCATATCCGGTAACCAGCACGTCCGTCGGATAGAAATAATCCAAATCTTTTGTCTTCTCCGGCCAGCCGAGAGTGGAAAATGGCCATAATGCCGAGCTGAACCAGGTATCCAGCGTATCCTCATCCTGTCTTAGATGGGTGCTGCCGCATTTTGGACATCTGGAGGGCTCCTCTTTCTCTACAATGATTTCACCGCAGCTGTCGCAGTAATATGCCGGAATTCTATGCCCCCACCAGAGCTGCCTGGAAATACACCAGTCTCGGATATTGTCGGTCCAGTTAAAGTAGATCTTATCAAATCGCTCCGGTACGAACTGAACTTCGCCCGTCTTAACGGCTTCTACTGCCGGCTTAATCAGTTCATCCATCTTAACAAACCACTGCTGTTTAATCAGGGGTTCTACCGTCGTTTTGCATCGATCATGAGTACCGACATTGTGTACATGATCCTCTATCTTAACCAGCAGTCCTAATTCATCCAGATCCTTAACAATCTGCTTCCGCGCTTCATAACGATCCATACCGGCATATTTGCCGCCCAGTTCATTAATGGTAGCATCATCATTCATGATATTGATCTCCGGCAGGTTGTGTCTCTTGCCTACTTCAAAATCATTCGGATCATGGGCAGGAGTAATCTTAACCACACCGGTTCCAAATTCCTTATCCACGTAGGAATCGGCAATAATCGGAATTTCTTTATTCACAAGCGGAAGCATTACTTTTTTGTCAACCAGGTGACGGTACCTCTCATCCTCCGGATGAACCGCCACTGCCGTATCTCCGAGCATGGTCTCCGGTCTGGTCGTAGCGATTTCTACAAATTCATCACTGCCAACGATCGGATATTTTATATGCCAGAAATGTCCTGCCTGCTCCTCATGCTCTACCTCCGCATCCGAGATGGAAGTATGGCAGACCGGGCACCAGTTAATGATTCTGGATCCCTTATAAATATAGCCTTCCTTGTAGAGCTTAACGAATACCTCGTTCACCGCCTTAGAACATCCCTCGTCCATGGTAAAACGCTCCCTGTCCCAATCACAGGAGGAGCCCATCTTCTTGAGCTGCGATATAATTCTTCCGCCGTATTCGTCCTTCCATTGCCAAGCTCTCTCCAAGAAGCCTTCGCGTCCCAACTCTTCCTTATCAATACCCTCTTTTTTCAGCTGCTCGATAATTTTAACCTCGGTTGCGATGCTGGCATGATCGGTTCCCGGCTGCCACAGGGCGTTATATCCCTGCATTCTCTTAAAACGTATCAGGATATCCTGCATGGTATTATCAAGCGCATGCCCCATATGGAGCTGCCCGGTAATATTTGGCGGCGGAATCACGATTGTAAATGGTTTCTTACTTCTGTCGACTTCAGCATGAAAATATTTCTTGTCCAGCCATTTTTGATATATTCGGTCTTCAATGTCTTTTGGATCATAGGTTTTTGCCAATTCTTTTTTCATGAAAATGTCTTCCTTTCTTTTTGTGATTGATGGACGGTGCTTTCCAAATAAGAAAGAGTTTGCCTTGGCAAACTCCCGCGCCGAGCGCGTTCTGCCGTAGGCAGATAAATACCTTACGTGCGAGTGCGCATCCTTAGCGGAGCGATTTTTATCGTATAGGGCGCAATTTCCTATACGATAAAAAAGGTTCTTACGCCGCAAAGGACGAAGAACCGTGGTACCACCTTTATTCATGGAGATTGTGCAAAATACATCTGGCTTTTTTAAGCCGGTTTGCTATAGAAATTAATTAGTAATTCATTCTCCATCTCTTTGTCTATAACGGGACTTCCCGGCATATCCTACACGCCCTGCGGTTTCAGAAATGCTGCTACGGAGCTACCTTCAATAAGCTTGCCTTGGATCACCTTTCAGCCGGTGAGTGATCCTCTCTGATAAGCATCCCTTATCTAATCCTCTCCCTCATTACATTTGAAATTATGAAAGTTTATCTATATACTATGCAAATATTATAATTATGTCAAGTGTTTTCGCTTTTATTTTTCGTTTGTTTTATCGATCTGTTACTGTTCACACCCCCAATAAAGTCTATCCTATGATTTCGACAAATGATATCCGATAAGGAGTATTTGTATTC
>ENA-UOOK01002724-UOOK01002724.1-fermentation-metagenome-genome-assembly--contig:-NODE-2724-length-21087-cov-8.844665_pt1 | contig 21087 bp, 12 predicted proteins | sample MGYA00245777_ERZ724023 | MGnify/ENA primary metagenome ERZ724023 (study PRJEB28704, sample SAMN03018312) | fermentation metagenome | biome: anthropogenic terrestrial biome; feature: soil; material...
AGTTATTTCATCATCATAAATATCAATTATCTCTTGATTGGATAATATCTTACTTTTATGTTCTTCTTGTGTCAAAACAATCTTAGCACCGCTATCCTTTAAAATATAATCTATTCGTTCCTCAGGATAGGCCGGATCAATTGGTAAATAGCAACCGCCAGCTTTAAGAACAGCCAAAATCCCTACCATCATTTCAAAAGAACGGTTTACCATGATTCCAACTATTTTGTTCGGTGCTATGTATTTTTCTCTCAAATATAATGCCAGCTTGTTTGAAGCTTCATTTAATTGCTTGTATGTATATTTATTACCTTCAAAAACAATAGCAATAGCATCAGGAGTTTTTTCCGCCTGCTCTTCAAATAATTGGTGTATTGTTTTTTCTCGTTGAAAATTGACTGAAGTATCGTTAAAAACATGTAGAATCATATTTTTTTCATATGAAGTTAACATTTCGATCTCAGAGATTTTTATCTCAACACTGTCTGTTACAGATTTTAGTATGTTTAAGTAGTGTTCACCCATTCTTTGAATTGTATCATGTTTAAACAAATCAGTGCAGTATTCGATTGTGAAAGAAAATTCACCCGCCATATCGGTTATCTCAAGTGATATATCAAATTTGGATATATCGCTATCAAATTGATACTGAGCGATATGTATTTCCTTATTCTCAAAATGGGGACTGTTCACTTTTTGGTATATAAACATAGTATCAAAAAGTGGATTTCGGTTTAAATTTCTAGGTATCTTCAAGTTACTAACCAGTTCTTCAAAAGGATAATCTTGATTTTCAAACGCTTTGAAAGAATTATCTCGTACTTCAGCAAGGAATTCAATAAATGTTTTTTTTCCAAAAGGTTTATTTCTTAAAGCAACAGTGTTCACAAACATACCAATCATTTTATCTATATCCGGATGTCTCCTACCAGCCACAGGAATTCCTACAATAATATCTTCCTGCCCTGAATACTTTGACAGCAATATGTTATAGGCAGCAAACATAAGCGTAAATGCTGTTGTTCCATTGTTTTTCACAACTTTATTAATTTTTTTCGATAAAGTTTTATTAATGGTAAAATGCAGTTTTTTCCCATAGTAACTTTGGGTTAATGGTCTTTCAAAATCATAATGAAGGTCTGCAACAGGAACTTCATCATTATACACTTGCATCCAGTATTCTTTTTGTGAACTCAAATCTATGCTGTTTTTCCACACAACATAGTCTTTATAGCATACTGTTGGAGTAGGGAGCGTATTATCATCATATAAAGATGAGAATTCATTTAGGAGTGTTATTACCGAAATACCGTCCGATATAATATGATGCATATCCATAAACATGATTCGTTTATTGTTACTTAATTTAGCTATGGAAACCCTTAATAAAGGTGCCTTGTCCAATTTGAAGGGCCTTATATGTTTTTTTATAAAGCTATTGATACCTTCTTCAGTGCAATCTTCAAATGAAATAGAAAAACTAACATTATCATGAATAATCTGTACAGGTTCGCCATTAACTACATTAAACGAGGTTCTTAATGCTTCATGCCTTTCTATTAGTTTATAAAATATCTCTGATATTTTTTTCTCATCTGCTTGTCCATCTAGTTCAAGTGCAAAAGGCATGTTATAGTTTAAACTTTCATTTTCCATGGATGACAGAATATAGATTCTTTTCTGAGAGGCTAACAAAGGATAATGCTCTCTTTTTTCTGCTACTGGAATGGGTGTAAATGCATTTCTTTTTGTAGAATCAATGTGAGCTGACATTTCAGTTAATGTAGGCATCTCACTAATGTTATCAAAAGTAAGTTCAACGTTAAAAGATTTATGAATTTGATTTAAGAGGGTTATTACATTAAGAGAATCGCCTCCAAGTTCAAAAAAATTACTATCTTTACTAATGCGTTTAATATTAAGGATATCTTTCCACATTTTAGCCAGTTTTTTTTCTACCTCTGTTTCAGGCTTACGATACCGAGTCTTCATCACTTTATCTTTTTCAATTTTCGGAAGAGCTTTTCGGTCAATTTTACCATTAGGAGTAAGAGGAATAGCGTCGATTTTCATATAATAGGTAGGAATCATATAATATGGAAGGTTTTTCGCCAGATGTTTTTTTAAGTCGTTAATTAAAATTTCTTTGTCTGAAACATAATACGCACACAGGTATTTTTGACTGTCTTCTTCAGCTCCATTATCAATAACTACTGCTTTTGTTATGGATGGGTATGACAACAGATGGTGCTCAATTTCGCCCAATTCTATCCTAAATCCTCGTAGTTTTATTTGGTGATCTATTCGCCCCAAAAATTCTATATCACCTTTTGGAAACCACCTTGCAAGATCCCCTGTTTTATATATTTTTTCTCCCTCCATAAAAGGATTTGGAATAAATTTTTCTGCTGTTAGTTCGGAGTTATAAACATATCCTCTTGCAAGACCTACTCCTCCTATATATAGTTCACCTTCAACACCAATTGGAACAAGGTTCATATACTTGTCCAATATATAAATCTGTGTATTGCTTATAGGTGTTCCAATGTCTACCTCTGATGATCCAGTTAAATCTTTTATTGTCGACCATACTGTTGTTTCTGTTGGTCCATACAGGTTATATATCCGTGTATTTATATTTTGCTTTAACTTCAAAAGAATGTGATGGGGCAAAGCTTCACCGCCTATCATCAAATCACTCAAATAGGATAGAGCATAACTAGCTGATTCGTCATTTAAAATCATTTGGATTCTCGATGGTGTTGCTTGAAGCATATTAACCCCATTTGATTTTATAGCTTCAGAAATTAATTGTGGCATCTTTTGTTGTTTTTCATTTGCAAGGACTATTTTTGTACCACAGACTAGTGGTAAAATAGTCTCTAACACAAAAATGTCAAAAGATACTGTTGTCAAGGACAAAATGGTTTTATTTAAAAAATCAATACGCTCTGAAACACCTGTCACAAAATTATTTACAGCTCTGTGTTCTATCATTACACCTTTTGGCTTGCCCGTAGAACCTGAAGTATATATCACATATGCAAGATCAGTTGGTGAGTTGATAGAAGCTGGATTTATGCTGTTACTCTCTTTATAATTGCTCTTTTTATCAGCAAGAATGATATTCCCTTTATAATTTATTGTGTCATAATACTTTTCTTCTGTCAGTAAAACTGATGCTTTGCTATTCTCAAGAATATATTCAATACGATCCTTCGGGTATTCAGGATCGATAGGCAGATATGCACCTCCGGCTTTTAAAATAGCAAGGATTCCAATAATTAGCTCAAAAGATCTGGATACCATAATGCCAACAATACTATTAGGCATCACTCCAATCTCTCTTAGTTCCCAAGCTAGTTGATTTGCTTTCAAATTTAAATCTTTATATAAAATTTCTTTATCTTCAAAAATGATTGCAATTTTATTCGGTGTTTCTTGTACTTGCTCCTCAAACAATTGATGTATTGTTTTATCTTTTGGGTAGTCTGCTTTCGTGTTATTAAACTCATATAGTACCTTGATTTTCTCACTCTCTGGCAGCATTTCAATCTTGTTTATATTTTTCTCAGGGTTATCAAGTGCATGCCATAACAAGCTCAACATGTGTGTATGTAAAAACTCAATTTCCTTAACAGAATACATATCTTCATGGAAATCATAATCAATAATTAACCGTCCATCATCGTCTCTATCATTAATATGTATAGTTAATGAATTTACTTGGTGGTGGTTAAAATGCCAGCGAGACATATATTGATCATCGATCACCTGCTTTTCCATCTTTGAATTCTGATAAGAAAGCACAATATCATATAAATTCTCCGAATTACTGTATTTTGAACGTATATTTTTTAGCAGCAAATCATATGGATACTTTTGATGTCTAAATAACGACATGCACTCCATTGAAACATTGTTGGAAAACGTTTTAAAGTTAGTATCTGAATCGATATTTATACGCAAAGGTAATGTGTTTATAAACATCCCTGTAGTATTCTTATCTTTTCTATTTGAACGGTTTAATACCGGTGTTCCTATAACTATGTCATTTTTTGAAGTAATCCTATTTATGTACATGGCTAATGCAGCTAAAAACAACGGGTATGCTGTAGTGTTGTTTTCCTTACAGAATTCACGCAATTTGTTTGTAAATTTAGCGGGTGTTAATATGGTTTTACGTTTTGATTCTGTACGCTTTTCATTAGTAGTTCGCGTTTTTAAAACTGTTGCCTCGGGAAGTGGATCAAATTTATTAAGCCAGTATTGCTGATCCTTTAAAAACTTGTCCGAGTTTTTATATTCAGCCTCATTTTGGATGTAGTCAACATATGATGGGTATTTCTCTTGAGGAATATCTTCTCCTTTCTTTAAAGCAGAATAAAAAGTGAGGATTTCATTTACAAATAAGCTCATAGACCAAGCATCAGAAATAATGTGGTGAGTTTTTGCATAAATTGCTGATTCATGATCGTTTATTTTGATTATAGCAAAATAAGCCAGATCGGATTCATACAACTCGAAAGGTAATGAGGTTTGCTCTTCATTCCATTTATACATATGTTCATCCGGGTCGTCATATTGACTGAAATCAAAAAAATCAATTTTTTTGTAATTATAAACGTTTATGTACTGCGTATCCTCACCATTTTTATATGACACCCTAATACGTAAGGCATCATTTTTTTCAATTAATAAATTTATTGCTCTATCAAGCAGAGCAAAGTCAACAATCCCTTTTACCCGCACGGTACCTGCTACATTTGATATACTTGTATTTGGGAACATCTTTTCAATATACCATATTGATTTTTGCGGATGGGTTAAAGGATAGTATTCTAAATTATTCACAGAATTCACCTCTTGTTACCTCCTACGATAACTTTTTCAATAGCCTAAAGAGCTATTTTTTAGTTTTTTTTTAGTTTTTCTCTTTTATCATAATTAAATATAGAATAAAACATAGTTTATATAACATTATACCGATATTTAGAGAATTTTACTATACCTAAGTCTAATTTTACTGAAAGTTGCCATAATAAAATGTATACGCATACGAATGGAAGAATTGTAACAAGAAGTGTACAATATTAGTAAAAAATATGTTATTCCGACTTCCGATTTGATAGTAAGAGAATCTCCGATGAAAAAGAATCTATATGTTGACTTTCTATTTCAACATATATAGTGTGAAAATGCAAGTTGAGTGGTTAAAGAACTAAATTGCTTTTGAAAATGATTTGATGACGCACAAATGTGCATAAATACTAAAATTACAATAAATAACTGTCAGTGGGGCATGGAGATGTTAACATTTTGGTTCAAATTTTCGATAATATCATTAGAAAACCTATACAAACTTATTAGGGCAAAAATGGTATTAATAAATTTATATTGCAGAATATAAGAACAATAATATATACTGTTTACAATAGAGGATTACACAGAATACCTGAAAATATAAAGGACAAACTTCTTCAAGTGATGTGACATCAAAAGAAATGTCAGGTATGGTATGTTTAAAATAGAAATATGTATTTTCATAAGGGGGCATTTTTTCAAATGAGGAGGAAGCTAAACCCAATTAAGCAAGATATAAGGATTCTAATTGTAGATGATGAGCAGGGGATTATCGATTCACTTTCCATTATGCTCAAAAGGAGCGGCTATTATTACGAAGGTGTAACAAATCCGCTTGAAGCCGTTGAAAAAATAAGAAATGAGCATTTTGACCTCATGATTTTAGATTTTTTAATGGTACCAATTCACGGGGATGAGGTAGTTAGATTAATACGTCAGTTTAATACAGAGCTGTACATCCTTCTGCTGACAGGGCATAAGGATCTTGCACCACCACTTGAAACGATAAAAGCACTTGATATACAGGGTTATTGCGAAAAGAGTGACCGTTTCGACCAATTGCAGCTTTTAGTAGAATCAGGTGTCAAATCCATAACAATGATGAATACAATAAAGCAATTTCGGGATGGGTTAAACAAGATTCTTGCAGCTGTACCCAGAATATATCAGTTACAACCCTTAGGCAGTATTCTTGAAGATATATTAGCTGAACTACTTCCGTTATTGAACAGCAAAAATGCTTTTATACTGGTAGATAATATAATTGATAAAAATTATACTAAAAAGAGTATTTTTCGTGGCATTGGTAAATACAAGGCTGAAATATCCGACTTCATGCCAATGTTAGATTCTGAGTTGTTGGAGGAAATAGGCAGAACAAAAATAACGAGAGAGGTTAATAATATACCCACGGGTATTATACTTCCTCTTGTAAATGAATATAGTGATTGTATAGGGGTTATCTATGTTGAGAGTACGGAAAATCCTGTGAGCGATTTGACCGGAGGATATAAGCTTATACAGATATACGCATCGCAAGCTGCTTCTTCTCTTTCAAATGCGTTTTTACATTCAATGGTGAATATGAAGAATGAAGAATTAAGCCGTACCTATGAGCAATTAAGGATTCGTTATATGGATACTATTGAAGCCCTAAGGCAGGTAGTTGATACAAAAGATGAGTATACCAGAGGTCATTCTGACCGCGTTTCCTTTTATTGTGTGAAAATTGCTCAGGCTATTGGATTGAAAAAAGAAGAGGTTGAGACACTAAGAATTGCCGGGCTGTTTCATGACATTGGGAAAATGAGTATTGCTGATGATATTCTTCTGAAAAATGAAAGATTAAACAGTAAAGAGTACGAGGAAATTAAAAAACACCCTATAAAGGGAGCAAGGATTCTTTCAGTACTCTCTATGTTCAAGGATGTTGTGTCGATTGTAAAATGCCACCATGAAAGGCTTGACGGAAAAGGTTACCCGGAGGGTTTAAAAGGAGACCAAATTCCGTTCTTAGCGAAGATTGTTTCGGTTTCAGATGCTTTTGATGCAATGATGTCGGATCGTCATTATCGTACAAGGCTGGATTTGAAATCAGCAATTCAACAATTAATGGATGGTGCCGGAACTCAATTTGACCCTGATGTGGTTAGATATTTTGTTGCTATGCTTGAAAATTATACAAACATTCAAGAAGAGTTGGCAGTGACCTATGAATGATCTAACTCAAGAATGCTTGCAGCTTTTTTATATGCAGAATATAAATTATTAACAGGAGGTATTTTAGTGAAAAAGACACCTTTATATGAAAAGCATAACGAATTGGGTGGTAAGATTATTGATTTTGGCGGCTGGGCTTTGCCTGTCCAATACACAGGAATTATTGAGGAGCATGAACAGGTTAGAAAAGCTGCGGGGCTTTTTGATGTTTCTCATATGGGAGAAATAATTATCAAGGGGCAGGATGCTGAAATATTTATTCAGAATCTGGTTACCAATAATATTATTGGGGCTAAAGAGCATCGTATTATTTATTCACCAATGTGCTACTCCGATGGAGGAGTGGTGGATGATCTGCTTATTTACAAATACTCGGAGCAGCATTACCTTCTTATTGTGAATGCAAGCAATACAGACAAGGATTATGATTGGATTATTCAGAATGCTAAAGGACAGGTTGAGATCCTGAATATGTCTGACCGCTATGCACAGTTTGCTCTGCAAGGACCAAAAGCTGAAATCATCCTCCAAAAGCTTACGGATACACCACTTGCCGAAATTGGTTTTTTCCGTTTTAAACCGGATGTCAGGTTAGATGGGGTAGAGGCTATTGTGTCAAGAACAGGATATACTGGTGAAGACGGTTTTGAAATTTATATGAATTCAGAATCTGCAGTTTATTTGTGGGAAAAGATATTACAGGTAGGTAAAGATGAAGGCTTAGTTCCTGTTGGCTTAGGTGCCAGAGACACATTGAGATTTGAAGCGGCATTAACTCTTTATGGGCATGAGATATCTCCGGAGATATCCCCTCTTGAAGCGGGGCTTGGTAAGTTTGTCAAACTTGAAAAGGAGGATTTCATCGGCAAGGAAGAACTCGTAAAGCAGCATGAACAAGGTCTGAAGAGGATTCTTACGGGCTTTGAAATGGTTGATAGAGGAATTCCAAGAAATGGTTATGACGTACAGGTTGATGGCAGGAAAGTGGGATTTGTTACTTCGGGGAGTTTTTCTCCAAGCCTTAGAAAGAATATTGGAATGGCTCTTGTTGAATCGGACATTAATGCAGAAGAAGCAGAACTGGACATAGTTATAAGAAATAAGGCATTAAAAGCAAGGACGGTTAAAACCCCGTTTTATACAAAAAGGTATAAAAAGTAGGAAATCGGTTTATCCCCGACACGCGGTTTTGCCCCAAGGACTAAAAATACGCACTGAGGCTGAGGTCTTAGGGGTGTTTGATAATAATGTAAATTATATTAGCAAAAGCATACGCCTCATGGAATAATACCTATGTAAGTTGATATGCTTATAAATAAATAAAGGAAGAAAGGAAAGAAGTGTATTTTAAACTGATGTTTTAAAACATGAATAGCCTATACGGCTACAAGTTAATTAAGTGTATTATTAGCTGTTGGCTAAAAATTTAAATCTTGGATAGCCTAAAAGGCTACAAATTAATAAATCAAAACATATACCCGTTAATAAATCAAAAGCATATACCCCGCTGAATGATACGGGACAAAGGGAGGATTTTATGAAAACAATTAAAGGATTAAAGTATTCAAAAGAGCATGAATGGGTTAAGGTTGATGGAAACAAAGCATATGTTGGGATTACAGACCACGCACAAAATTCCCTCGGTGAGATTGTTTTTGTTGAATTACCGGAAATAGGGGCTGAAGTCGATTGTGGTGATGTATTGGGAGTTGTTGAGTCGGTTAAGGCTGCTTCAGATATTTATTCACCAGTATCCGGCGTTGTTACAGAAATTAATGATGAGCTGGAGGACAGCCCTGAGAAAATAAACGAAGAACCATTTGAAAGCTGGATTGCGATTTTGCAGCTTAATGATGACTCTGAGCTTGATGAGTTGCTTGATGCGGATGAATATGAAGAATACTGCAAAGAGGAGGCATAAGTATGTCGACATATATTCCGAATACTGTTTCACAGCAGCATGAAATGCTTTCGGAAATCGGTGTGACTTCAATTGATGAATTGTTTACCGACATACCTGAGAGAGTAAGGTTAAAGCGAAAGCTTGATTTACCGGAAGCAAAAGCGGAGATGGAATTGGTTAATCACATGAGGCACTTGTCAGGGAAAAGCAGCAATATTGATGAGTATACCTGCTTTTTAGGCGCGGGAGCTTATGACCATTATATCCCCAGCGTTGTAAGCCATATGATTTCACGGCAGGAATTTTACACAGCTTATACACCTTACCAGCCGGAAATAAGCCAAGGTACATTGCAGGCTATTTTTGAATATCAGACTATGATATGCCGCCTTACAGGTATGGATGTGGGAAACGCATCAATGTATGACGGAGCATCTGCACTTGCAGAAGCTGCTTCAATGGCGTGTAGTGTTACAAGGCGTAAGGAAATTCTGATTCCTCAATGTGTTCATCCGGAAAGTCGGGAGGTTTTATCCACTTATGCTAAATTCGGCGGTTATAAGGTGGTTGATACATGCATAAAAGACGGTTTAACCGATATTTCTGATATAGAAAATAAGCTTTCTGAAAATACTGCTGCTATAATAATTCAAAATCCTAATTTTTTTGGTTCAATTGAAGATATCGAGGAAATAGTGACTCTTGCTCATAAAAATAAGTCATTGGTTATTGTAAGCTGTGATCCAATATCCTTGGCAATACTAAAGTCTCCAGGTGAAGCGGGAGCAGATATAGCTGTCGGCGAAGGTCAGTCTCTCGGAAACCCTCTAAGCTTTGGTGGACCATATTTGGGCTTCTTTGCAGTTAAAAAGGAGCTAATGAGGAAAATGCCTGGTAGGATTGTTGGAGAGACTGTTGACAAAAATGGAAAAAGGGGTTTTGTATTAACCCTGCAAACCAGAGAACAACACATACGAAGAGAAAAAGCAACATCAAATATATGCTCAAACCAATCCCTTAATGCTCTTACTGCCGCTATATACCTGACAACTATGGGAAAACAGGGCTTAAAGGATGTAGCCTCACTTTGCATGCAAAAGGCACATTATGCACATGAACAGCTTATAAAAACAGGATTATTTAAATCTGCTTTCAAAGCACCGTTTTTCAAGGAATTTGCTCTAAAATGTAATCGAGATGTATCAAAGCTTAACAAAAGTCTCCTTGGTAAAAAAATTATTGGTGGCTATGAACTTGGAAAAATCTATCCTGAGTTTAAAGATGGATGGCTAGTTGCAATAACAGAAAAACGCACGAAGGAAGATATTGATTGCTTAGTTAGGGAGGTGGCATCTTTATGAGTAAAAAGGATAAATCATTAATATTTGAAATGAGTGTCCCGGGAAGAAGAGCTATCTCACTTCCTGAGTGTGATGTTCCAAGTGTGGAATTATCAGACATGATACCGGGTAAGCTTCTAAGAGATACTGCTCCCGAGCTTCCAGAAGTGGGAGAGATTGATGCTGTAAGGCATTATACAAAGCTTTCCCAAATGAATTATGGAGTTGATTCAGGCTTTTATCCTCTTGGATCCTGCACAATGAAGTATAATCCAAAGGTTAATGAGGATGCCGCACGCATGGATGGTTTTGCAAAGGTTCATCCATATCAGCCGGTGGAAACAGTACAGGGATGTTTGGAGTTATTATATCAAACAGACAGGATGCTATCTGAAATAACAGGGATGGAAAGGGTTTCACTTCAACCTGCAGCCGGAGCCCATGGTGAAGTGACAGGCCTTATGATAATTAAGGCTTACCACAACAATAGAGGTGATTATAAACGAAATAAGATAATTATCCCTGATTCCGCCCATGGCACAAATCCTGCTTCTGCGTCTGTTGCGGGCTTTGATATGGTGGAAGTAAAGTCCGATGACCGGGGTGGAGTTGATATAGACGCTTTAAAATCCCTGATGAGTGATGAGATAGCCGGGCTTATGCTTACAAACCCTAACACATTGGGTTTGTTTGATGAAAATATTGAAGCAATTGCAGAAATAGTCCACGCTTCAGGTGGGTTGCTATATTATGACGGTGCTAATGCAAACGCTATCGTTGGAATATCAAGACCGGGTGATATGGGATTTGATGTGGTACATCTTAATCTTCACAAAACATTCAGTACACCTCATGGCGGTGGTGGACCCGGCTCCGGGCCTGTTGGAGTAAAAAAAGAGCTCGTTCCGTTTTTACCAAGACCTGTTATAGAACATAACGAATCCGGATATTTTTTGGATTATAAACGCCCGTTATCAATAGGCAAAGTAAGATCGTTCTATGGGAATTTTGGAGTTGTAGTTAAAGCATATGCATACATATGCTCACTTGGCGCAGATGGGCTAAGAGAAGTGGCTCAGGTGGCTGTTTTGAACGCCAATTACATTATGCACAAGCTAAAAGGATACTACAATCTGCCTTTTGAACGAGCATGTATGCATGAAGTTGTGTTTTCCGGGCAAAGGCAAAAGGACTTGGGAGCATCAACTCTCGACATTGCAAAGCGGCTTTTGGATTATGGGTATCATCCTCCGACGATTTACTTCCCGCTGATTGTAAAAGAATCTTTTATGATTGAACCTACAGAAACCGAAAGTAAAGAAACTCTGGATGAATTTATAAATGCGATGATACAGATTTCAAAAGAAATAGAAGAGGATCCTGAAAAAGTGAAAGGTGCGCCGTATACCACAAACGTGCTAAGGCTGGATGAAGCTAAAGCAGCTCGTGAACCGAAGCTAAAGCATACACCGTAAAGCTTGTGAGGAATGTACATCTGAGAGAAATGTACTGCTATGAAATATACTGCTATGAAATATACATCTAAGAACCTGCAGTTGGCTATTCTGATGGCACATGATAAAAAAATGTGATGACATGCGCAGAATAAACTGTAAGGGAATACGGTATCATAAATTGTGAAACGATAAAAGTTACCTGTGAACAGTAACAAAAAAAAATTCTTTTTCATTTATTGGTGTATACTGCTTGATTTATTTCAGTCGCTATAGTAGAATAAATATTGCAGAGATTGTTAAAATAAACACAAAGAATTTTAAGCTTGACAGATGAATAATCCCATTTTTGAAAGGCTGTAATTCCGTGCCGTAAAATGCTACATAATTTACTCGGAAAATAACTGATTTTAAGTCTTTAGTTTTTAGGGTGGAGAGCTTTGTAGAGTTCAACACCATTTTTATATAATCATTAAATTAGTTGAAAAGGAGTTAATGCACTTATGAAAGTAAATTTTACAGAGACAGTTCTACGTGATGCCAACCAGTCACTGATTGCTACACGCATGCCTTTTTCTGATTTTGAGGGAATACTGGAAGCATTGGACAAAGCCGGTTACCACTCTTTGGAATGCTGGGGAGGCGCAACCTTTGATTCATGTTTGCGTTATCTAAGTGAAGACCCATGGGAAAGACTTAGAAAAATTAAGGCAAAGGTCAAAAACACAAAGCTGCAAATGCTGCTCCGTGGTCAAAATATATTAGGATACAAGCATTATCCCGATGATGTGGTCAGGCTTTTTGTTGATCACGCCGTGCAAAATGGTATGGATATTTTCCGCATATTTGACGCATTGAATGACTTTCGCAACATTGAAGTCGCAGTTGATGAAACACTGAAGCAAGGGGCTCATGCTCAAGGGTGTATTTGCTACACCACAAGCCCAATTCATAGCTTGGAGAAATACACACAAATGGGAAAACAACTCGAAGAGCTTGGGGTACATTCCATTTGTATTAAAGACATGGCAGGAATAATGGGCCCGCAGGAAGCTTATGATTTAATTAAAGCACTTAAAAGCAGCGTTAAGCTTCCAATATATCTTCACACTCATTCTACAACAGGATTAGGTCCTATAACATTAATTAAGGCTGTTGAGGCTGGTTGTGACGGCATTGACACAGCTATTTCTTCTTTCTCCGGCGGAACATCCCAGCCCGCAACGGAAACTCTTAACTATTCATTAAAGCAAATGGGATATGAGACCGGATTAAATGATAAGACTCTTAAAGAAATCAATGATATTCTCAAACCAATAAAAGCAAAATATATCGAAGAAGGCTTAATGGATGCTTTTGTTATGGGCACAGAAACAGATGCATTGACTTACCAGATTCCGGGTGGGATGCTTTCTAACCTTATCGCCCAGCTTAAAGCGCAGAACGCTATGGACAGGCTTGAAGAAGTGCTTGCCGAGACACCAAATGTAAGAAAGGATTTCGGATACCCACCTCTTGTAACCCCTATGAGTCAAATGGTTGGAGTTCAGGCGGTTGCTAATGTTCTTGCCGGAGAGCGATATAAAAATGTATCAAAGGAAGTAAAGGCGTACTTAAAAGGCGAATATGGCAGAGCACCCGGTGCGATAGACAAGGTGCTTATTGATAATGTTTTAGGGGAAGAAAAACCAATTACTGTTCGTTATGCTGAAACCCTTGAACCTGCTTTTGAAAAAACTAAAAAAGAGCTTGGAGCTCTTGCCAGGACTGATGAGGACGTTCTTTCCTATATTGCATTTCCACAGGTGGCAGAAAAATTCTTTAAAGAACGAGAAGAGCGTGAGACTCAAACTGTCACCTACACGATCAAAAAGAAACAGGAGGGGAACTAATGACAGTTTTAGAAAGTGTTCCATACGCTATGTTTACAATGGCGGTAGTTTTTTTTGTGCTAATCATGCTCTCTTTGATAATAAAATTATTTTCAATGACAATTTCTTTATTTACAGGTAAAGCCGGCGAAAACCTTTCTGGTTCTGGCTGTGTTTCCGAACCTGTTGCCATAGAAGAAGAAGGTCCTGAATTATCCTGTGGGGAGCTTAAGCTGCAGAATGTCGATGAACCCACAGCTGCAATGATAATGGCAATAGTAAGCGAAGAGTCGGGTATACCATTAGAAGAACTATGCTTTAAGTCAATTAAAGCGAAAATTTGAAATATAGGGGGATGATTCTATGATATATACAGTAACAATTAACAATAAAGAATATGAAGTAGAAGTTGAAAAAGGTAAAGCAAACATTCTCAAAACAAAAGAGATTGCTATACAGAAGGCTCCTGAGCCAGTGAAAATCTCTGCACCGGCAGCTGAAGTGGTAAGTGCGCCCGCAGCAACTGCGCCAGCAGCGCAGGCAGTGCAGGAAGGAGTTGATATTGTAAAAGCACCAATGCCCGGAACTATACTAAATGTTAGAGTTAATCAGGGCTCAAATGTCAAACAGGGAGAGATTTTAGTGATTCTTGAGGCCATGAAAATGGAAAATGAAATACTGGCTCCTCGTGATGGTGTGGTTATGCAATTGTTTGTCACAAAAGGCTCATCTGTTTCTACGGGAGACAACCTTGTATCAATTAGCTAAAGGGGGGCAATTATGTTTATTGAATCATTGGTAAAAATATGGGAAACTTCAGGATTTGCTGCGCTTACATGGCAGCATCTTGTTATGATTGTGATAGCATGTATTCTTGTGTATCTTGCTATAGTTAAAAAATTCGAACCACTATTGCTGCTTCCAATAGCTTTTGGGGTTCTTCTTGCTAATCTTCCCCTTGCAGGGCTAATGGCGGAGCCTGAAGATGGGAAAATAGGCGGATTACTTTATTATTTATACCAGGGTGTAAAGCTGGGGATTTACCCATCTTTGATCTTCCTTGGTATTGGAGCAATGACAGATTTTGGACCGTTAATTGCAAGACCATCAAGTCTTCTTATGGGTGCAGGGGCACAGTTTGGTGTTGCTATGGCTTTTATAATTGCCATAGCATTTGGATTCGCGCCCAATGAAGCTGCTTCTATAGGAATTATTGGCGGTGCGGACGGACCTACAGCTATTTTTATAACAACAAAGCTCGCTCCGTTGCTTCTTCCGGCTATTGCCATAGCAGCTTATTCATATATGGCGTTGATTCCAATGATACAGCCGCCCATTATGAAAGCTCTTACTTCAAAAAAAGAACGTGAAATAGAAATGGTGCAGCTAAGGGAAGTTTCAAAAGTAGAAAAAATTTGCTTTCCAATTGCAGTAAGCCTGTTTTGTATTCTTCTTTTACCTGATGTTGCGCCTCTTATCGGTATGCTTATGTTAGGTAATTTATTTAAAGAATCCGGTGTTGTTGAGCGCTTATCAGATACTGTTCAAAACGCATTAATGAACATAGTCACAGTTTTCTTAGGTGTAACTGTTGGAGCAACAGCGGTTGGAAGCAACTTTCTTAGCCCGGACACTCTAAAGATAATTGGGCTTGGGTTGCTGGCGTTTATGTTCAGTACCGTAGGTGGATTGCTTATTGGAAAACTCATGTGTTGGCTGTCCGGTGGTAAGATCAATCCTCTGATAGGATCCGCAGGTGTGTCCGCTGTTCCGATGGCTGCAAGGGTATCCCAAATAGAAGGCCAAAAAGCGAACCCGAAAAACTTTTTACTTATGCATGCCATGGGACCAAATGTTGCAGGGGTCATAGGCTCTGCTGTTGCAGCAGGGGTGTTCCTGGCACTGTTTGGATAATATAAAAATATTGTGTTAAGCGGCTTGCAGGTTTTGCGTTCGAAAGTCCATCGAGGCGCAAAAATGCAAGTCGCTTTTTTGACAAGCCTCGTTATTTCTTTTTTAACTTCATCGGTCTTAATGGCTTCTTGAATGGTCTTCAAAGCTTCAAGCGATATGTGAGGATATATGTTCAGCATATTTTCACTTTTCTCTGGTGTTACAATTAAATGATATACTACGATATACTTTACTTTTTTCATTTGTTTCGCGTAAATTTCTTGTCGAAAAAGATTTTTATTTTGTACTTACTGTGTTACAATAATAAAGGTTAAGTTCTTATCGAAAAATAGAAATATATGCCAAAAGGCAGAATTGTTTAAGCCACTCAATTAAATAAGATGGTAAGGTTGTTCTTAAGCTGTGTTCATAGTGACAAACAAGCTGAAGTATAACCAGCAGTTCCATTACACCTAGCCACAATATAATTGTTATGCAATTATATTGCTATAAAAAATCAAATTAATCAGGAGGATTTATTTATGGAGAAGAATCCAACAATAGGGTACCTGCCGGATGAACGGCCACCAATATGGAAACTATTACTATATGCGATTCAGCAAGTTATTGTAATGTTTCCGGCAACGGTGGCCGTAGCGCTGATTACAGGGTTCCACATCTCAACAACTATCTTTGCAAGTGGTCTTGCAACTATATGCTTCTTACTTATCACAGGAAGACAAATCCCTCTATATTACGGATCAAGCTTTTCCTATATTGCTGCAATAGCCGGTCTTATGGCTTCTGAATCACTTGTAGGGGCAACATTGAATGAGAAAATTTCAGTTGCACAGTTTGGTATTATTATGTCAGGTTTGGTTTCAATTGCTGCAGGGTTTATTGTTAATCGTTTTGGTAAGGATTCCATTGAAAAAATTCTTCCCGCTACGATCACAGGACCTATTGCGATGGTTATAGGTCTTACTCTTGCCGGTAATGCGTTAGGTGATGCGACTTCAATTGTTATTGATACTGCAGGAACTATTACAGTCCCGGATGATAAGATTGCGCTTGCTCAGAACATGGCATGGATAATTTCTCTTGTTACATTGCTTTCAACAATTATCTTTTCTGTTTATTTAAAAGGTTTTTTAGGGCAGCTCCCGCTTATCTTAGGTCCTGTTCTCGGCTGTATTACTGCATATATTATACAGCTTACCACAGGAATTGATCTTTTTAAGATTTTACCTGAAACAGCAGCTAACGGTATATTTGCATTACCTGAATTTACATTACCAAAGGCTTCATGGATGGCTGTTGCAGCTATAATGCCAATTGCGATTGCAACTATTCCAGAGTCAACTGCCCATATATACCAGCTAGATATTTATGTAAACGATCTTGCAAAGAAGAAAGGTACAGGGAAAAAGTATAATATAGCTGAAAAATTAGGACTCAACTTAATAGGGGATGGCATTGGGGATATGGTATCCGGTTTTGTTGGTGGTCCTGCAGGAACAAATTATGGTGAAAACATTAGTGCAATGGCAATAACCAGAGTATTTTCTGTTCCGGTTCTAATTGTTGCAGCAATTATTGCTATGCTTATTTCATTCGTAACGCCTCTAATCAACTCCATATATGCCATTCCGACTGCAGTAATAGGCGGGCTGGAAGTATATCTGTTCGGTGCAATTGCCGCTCAGGGCATAGCAATCATGGTTGAGAAAAAGGTTGATCTTTTCAGCTCCAAAAATATCGCTATAATTGCGACTATTATGATTATTGGGCTTGGCGGACAATATCATTTCGGAGGAAACATTCCTTTCTTCGGTATTGATGTTCCGTGCGTTGCCGGTGCAGCCATATTCGGAATTATACTGAACCTTATTCTGAGTATTGGTTCTAAAAATAAAAAATAGAACAAAAAATAGAAAAAAGAACAAAAATAAAACGAAAAAGAACGAAAATAGAATAAAAAAAGGATTCCCGATATTTTTCAAGGTCGAGGGGATAAAGACGTAGTGGACACGCCAAAAGTGTTAAGTATATCGAAAACCATGTTGCATTTTGAAGCAGACATTTTTTCATGTATTCTAAACCGATACGATTGAAAATGCCAAGTAGCTGGTAGTTCACGGTCTATAAAACACAAATTCAATGAGCATAGTACGCATTGAATTTGTGTTTTTTTATTATTATGCAGTGACACTCCTTTTCTGAAGTATGCATTCCCTTGCTGGTATGTGAGTTGTCTGGTATGTGAGTAGTACAGAAATATTACTTTGTTGCATTTTTGCTTAAATCGGGATTTTACTTACATATCCTTTCCAGCGGCTTGCTTTTCCCCACCCTGTCTATACATCACTAAGCTTCATACCGCTAAAGATTCCTAATATTGCACACCTATGTATCCTCAGTTGCCTTTGACAGTAGCAATAAATCGAAGTAACCATAAGGTTACTTGTGAAAAAAGTTGTAAATACGGTTTTTTTATGTTAATTTAAAGTATAAGTAGTTCCGTTATTAGGTTGCTGTATTATGAAGGAGATATAATGTTATGGATGATAATAAACAAAATATGCAAAGCAGAAAATGGTGGAAAGAAGCTGTTGTATACCAAATATACCCTAGAAGCTTTAAAGATAGCAATAACGATGGAATAGGAGACCTGAGAGGTATTATATCAAAGCTTGATTACCTCAAGGAGTTGGGCATTAATGTTGTTTGGCTTTCACCTGTTTATAAATCACCTAATGATGATAATGGTTACGATGTCAGTGATTATTTTGATATAATGGATGAGTTTGGAACGCTTGAAGATTGGCAGGAGCTTATTGATGGTCTTCATAAGAGGGATATAAGGCTGATTATGGATCTGGTTGTTAATCACACCTCAGATGAGCACCAATGGTTTATTGAATCAAAATCTTCTGTTGATAATCCTTACAGGGACTATTATTTTTGGAGTGACGGAAAAAATAACATGGAACCGAACAACTGGAGTTCAGCGTTTGGAGGCCCTGCCTGGAAATATGATGAGAATACCAAGCAGTATTATCTTCATATCTTCAGCAAGAAGCAGGTGGATTTACGATGGGACAACCCGAATGTACGGAAAGATATATACCAAATGATGAAGTGGTGGCTTGATAAAGGTGTTGATGGGTTCAGAATGGATGTTATAAATTACATCTCAAAGGAAGAATCGCTGCCGGATGTTGAAACTGACCAGCCGGGTTATCATTGGGGAGGAAAATATTTTGTCAACGGTCCATTGCTTCACGAATATCTACAGGAAATGAACAGTGAGGTATTGTCCAAATATGACATAATGACTGTTGGAGAAACACCAAATGTAACACTTGAGGATGCAAAATTGTTTGCAGACGAAAGTCGTAAAGAATTAAACATGGTATTCCAATTTGAACACATGGACATAGATGTAGGGGCAGGTAATAAATGGGAAACGGTTTCATGGACACTGCCTGAGTTAAAACGAATAATTACTAAATGGCAAACTGATCTCGTAAACGGGTGGAACAGCATATTTTTTGGCAGCCATGATGCACCCAGAATTGTATCGCGTTTTGGAGATGACGGCTTATACCGGGTAGAAAGCGCAAAGATGCTAGCGACCTTACTTCTGACGCTAAAAGGAACACCGTATATTTATCAAGGCGATGAAATCGGTATGACCAATGTGCAGTTTCCGGTTATAGATGACTATAGGGATATTGAAATACTCAATATGTATCGTGAAGCTGTCTTTGAAAAAAAACTACCCGTAGAACAGGTTATGCAGGCAATATATCAAAAGGGCAGAGATAATGCAAGAACTCCATTGCAATGGGATGATAGCATCCATGGTGGCTTTACAAAAGGAGTGCCATGGATAAATGTAAATCCGAATTACAAAGCAATAAATGTTGAAAAGGCTTTAGAAAATCCCGATTCCATATTTCACTACTATAAAAAGCTGATTAAGCTTAGAAAAGAATATCCTGCGTTTGTTTATGGGGATTATGAATTATTTGATGCTGATAATGAGCATATTTTTGCATACAAAAGATCTATGGGCGAGGAAAGCTATTTTGTGGTGCTGAATTTCAGTAGCGGAAACGTTTCGTATTCACTGCCTGATTGCTTAAGCATAAATGAGCTCTTAACAGGGAACTATCAGTTAAGCGATAAAGATAATAAAAATAATCTAAAGCTTAATCCATACGAAGCAAGAGTGTATAGGCTTTATTAAAGCGCACAATCCAATTTTTCAAGTTTTTTAACAGAGCTGCGTTCGATAAGGCTTGTATGAATATACTCTCTGTGGCAGGGAACGGTTGGTTCTTTAAGCCTTGTTTCCATTTGTTCCAAAGCTTTTTTAGCAAATTCCTTAGTGCTGATATCGATTGTTGTAAGCGGTGGGTTACAGTCTTGGCTAAGCTGGGTATTGTCAAAGCTTATAATTGAAATGTCATCAGGCACTTTAATTTTAGCAGTAGTCAGCTTTTGCATAAGAAAATAAGCTGCCATATCGCAATGGCATATATATGCTGTAGGTAATACACTGGGCAGCTCATAATCTAAATGGTAAAAGCCTGTAACAGGGTCATTGTTAACAATATTCCAGCTTTCATTGTATTCAAAATCATTTGCCATTAAAGCTTTCCTATACCCAAAAAACCTGTCGGAAATGCTGGTTGTTTGTTTTGGATTACCTAAAAAACCTATTTTCTCGTGTCCATTATCTATTAGGTAATTAGCGGCAACATAGCCAACATAGTAATTATCAACTATTATGCAATCAGAATTAAAGCCTGAAATATAAAAATCAATAAAGACAACAGGTGTTTTTTTCGCCACCAGAGTATTTAAAAAAGAAATATTCATTTCTCCGGCAACAAATATTCCATTAAATTCACCGCTTAATATAGGAGGGGGGATAATGCAATTTATCTCTGAATGAGAGTCAATTATAAAAAGGGATAATTGAAAATTTTCGGTTACACATTCTTTATTAAGATAATAATATATTGAAGAATAAAAGTTTTCGTTTTCTAAAAAAAAGCGTTTTGGAACTATAAAAGCAAGCTTATAGTTTCTTTTTAAGGTGTTATTTGACCATTTATCATATCCTAATTCATTGCAAACCTTTATTATTTTATCCTTTAACTCTAAACTGACACCAGGTTGATTATTTAGTGCCTTGAATACCGTTACCTTTGAAATACTAAGCTTATCTGCAATTGTTTGCATTGAAACCCGTTTGTTTTTCATATAAAAATTCCACCAATCTGTAATCTATTGTTAAGTAAAATTATCTTCGTTCGCATCGATGTAAGAACTTTTGAGCAAGCCGCCCAATGATGTATTGCTTTGCTCCTGTATGAGGTATAGCCAAACAAATCCTGCCGTTATGCGGTGTACTGTAATTGCTTATACAATATCACTTTCGCTGTTACTCTTATAATAGTATAGTTTAAAAGAATAATCAAGATTTATATTAACAAACTAGCAAACAATAGTAACAAAACAGGAAACAA